>OFFR01000071.1_pt1 | contig 74730 bp, 61 predicted proteins | sample 1521421 | NCBI WGS metagenome assembly OFFR01 (sample SAMEA3504087, study PRJEB24116) | mouse gut metagenome | biome: mouse gut; feature: mouse-associated habitat; material: faeces | place: Denmark | collected 2011 | reverse complement strand
ATGATCTGACCAAAGAAGGCGCCAGCCACGTGGTGGGCGTACAGCGCAATACCACAGGCGACGTTTTTGCCTCGGATGATATCGAAAAAAAAGGATTCGGCTCCGTAGACCGTTACAGCAAGGGCGCGGATGCCGTGCAGGCGCTGAAAACAGGAAAGGTGGACTGCGTCATCATCGACAACGAACCCGCGAAGGCTTTCGTGGCCGAGGTGGAAGGTCTGAAGATTCTGGAAACCGAATATGCGGTGGAAGATTACGCCGCAGCCATGAGCAAGAGCAATCCCGCCCTCTATGAGGCCGTGAACACCGCGCTGCAGGAGCTTATCGCGGACGGCACGGTTCAGGGAATTATCGATAAATACATCAACGCAGAAATCGAGTAGGAAAGATTCATCTTCCCCAACCCGCCGCGCAGGGTGCATGTTGCGTCAGCAACAAGGTTCCATATGCACCCCTGCGCATAAAAAATACTGGAAAAGCATAAGCATCTCCCGGGGAGATGCCTGCCAAACCGGAATGGAGACTCCGTATGAAACCATCCGCATCTCAAACCTGGCCCCTGGTGGCTCCGGACTGGATACAGGAAGGACCAGAATGGCTGAACAATATCGGCTATGATTTTTACAAAAGTTTTGTATTTGACGACCGTTACCAGATGTACATAAAAGGGCTGGGCAATACGCTGCTTCTGACCCTTCTGGCACTGCTCATCGGTGTGGCGCTGGGCGTGGTCATCTCCCTGGTCCGTGTATCCTGGGATAAAAACCACACGGAAATGCACGGCGTGCGAAAAGCCCTGCTGGGCTTTTTCAACGCCGTATCAAAAGTATACCTGACCGTGATCCGTGGTACGCCCATGGTGGTACAGCTGATGATCATGTACTTTGTCATCTTCGCCTCCAGCCGGAACAAGGTTATGGTGGGCGCCCTGTCCTTCGGCATCAATTCCGGCGCCTATGTGGCCGAGATCATCCGGGGCGGCATCATGTCCATAGACCAGGGACAGATGGAAGCGGGCCGGAGCCTGGGATTTGGCTATGTCTCCACCATGCGTTACATCATTCTGCCCCAGGCCTTCAAAACAGTGCTGCCCACGCTGGCAAACGAGTTCATTGTGCTGCTGAAGGAAACCGCGGTGGCAGGCTATGTGGGCCTCACCGACATCACCTATGCCGGGAATATCATCGGCGGCAACTGTTACGATTACCTGTTCCCGCTGCTGATGTCCGCACTGATTTACCTGATTCTGGTCATGTTCTTTACATTTCTGGTCGGAAGGCTGGAAAGGAGGCTGAGAAACAGTGAGCGCTGATTCCATCATCCAGGCAACAAATCTGGAGAAGCATTATAATGAAGGCGAGATCAAGGCTCTGGACGGTGTCACCGCTTCTATTAAACGCGGTGAGGTGGTAGTGGTTATCGGGCCTTCCGGCTCCGGAAAATCCACTTTTCTGCGCTGTCTGAACCTGCTGGAGCTTCCCACCGGTGGACAGATTCTGTTTGAGGGTATTGATATCACCGACAAAAAAGCCGATATCAATCTCCACCGGCAGAAAATGGGCATGGTATTCCAGCATTTTAATCTTTTCCCCCATATGACCATATTAAAAAATATGACCCTTGCCCCCATGAAGCTTTTGAAAAAGTCCCAGGCAGAGGCGGAAAAACAGGCCCTTGCCCTGCTGGAGCGGGTGGGTCTGGCTGACAGGGCCAATGCCTACCCCAGCCAGCTTTCCGGCGGCCAGAAGCAGAGAATCGCCATTGTCCGCGCCCTCTGTATGGATCCGGAGGTCATGCTTTTTGACGAACCCACTTCCGCCCTGGACCCGGAAATGGTAGGGGAGGTTCTGGAAGTCATGAAGGAACTGGCCCGGGAGGGAATGACCATGGTGGTGGTCACCCACGAAATGGGATTTGCCAGGGAAATGGCCGACCGCGTCATCTTTATGGCGGACGGGCGTATCGTGGAGGAAGGTTCCCCCCAGGAAATTTTTTCCTCTCCCAGCCAGCCCCGCACCCGGGATTTTCTGGCAAAAGTACTGTAATCAAAACCCCCATGCACCTGTTTTGCAGTTTCTGCCAGGCAGTCATGGGGGTTTTTCTATTTTATGCTTCGTCTGCTTCCGGCTTCCTCACAAAAGTACACCGTGCCTGGCCGGAATCCATCATTCAAATTCGCCGTACTGTTCTTCCAGAAGCGGAATACCGTATGCCCTGGGGGTGTCCCTGATGCGTTCCATATAACCCCGCAGCGCGCCCCTGCAGTGTTCCGGTCCGCCCTCCCGCATCACGGTCCACATGGGATCCGTATCGGACCGGGAAGTCTTCATCATCTTCTCCGTCCAGTCCAGGATCATTTTTGCCCCCTTTGCACACAAGTCAGGTCTCTCCTGCGCCAGATTGTGAAGCTCATGGGGATCTTCCTTTACATGGAACAGCATTTCCTCCGGCAGCAGATGATACGCGCCGTGAATGGTGCGGATATAGATATAATCATCAAAGCGCACACTTCTCTGGCACACATGGGCGCACTGGGTCAGCACCGCATAAGGTTTGGAACAGTCCGTTCCCTCTTTCAGCGCTTTGGCAAAAGAGACTCCGTCATAGCGGAAATGATCCCAGGATACCGTGGATGTTCCCAGCAGCTCCTGTACCGTGGGCGCCAGGTCCGTATTGTCATGGAATCCCTTTACCACTGCCCCTTTCCGCATCCCCGGCCAGCGGATAATCAGCGGAATCCGGCACACCGGGTCATCCGCCATCCCATGTTCCGCATAGACGCCGAATTCACCCAGGTCTTCCCCGTGGTCTGCCGTGATAATGATGGCCAGGTCCTCGTCATAGAGTCCGTTTTTCTTCAGCCAGCCGGTAATCTGCCCGATATTGTCGTCCGTGTAGCGGATGCCATCGTCATAGGAATTCAGGAAAGCCCTGGCCTCTGCCAGGTTTTTCAGGCTGCCCGGATGCTTGGGCCACTGGGCAAAATGATCATCATTCCACATATTGATCTCGTTTGCCCCATGGGGACCGATATGCAGCAGATGTTCCTGGAAAATTTCTTCCGTGATCCAGTCATCAGGCATTTCGGTTCCCGAAAAACTGCTCTCATAATCCGCGGGTGTCCGGTAAGGCGTATGCGGATCCCAGTAATGCACATGCATCATCCAGTTATCCTCTCTTCCGTTCTTCTCCAGCCATTCCAGCACCCTGGGCGTCACCATCTCCGCGGACTCCCCGCCCCTTCTGCCCACATTCACGCATTCGTTGAAGCCGGCGTTGAACCACCATGCACTGTGCCGCTCCGCAAAGGTGGAAAAGGACACCGTGTGCATCCCGGCCCTGCGGAACTGCATGAACAGGCCGTTTTCGGAAATCTGGTCCGTAAAGCTCCTGGTCCTGCCCTGAAGGCGCATGTCAGCCGCCGTTCCCCCATGTCCCACAACACCATTGTGAATCCCGTACTGTCCGCTGATCATGGACGCCCGGGAAGGAAGGCAGGGCGCATTGGGACAGTAATAGTCGTCAAACCGCACGCCTTCACCCGCAATTTCATCCATAACCGGCGTGGTATTTCTCTGGTACCCATAGCATCCCATGTGGTCCGCGCGCAGAGTATCAATATCAAACAAAATGACTCTCATTTTATAACCCCCATTCGTTGCCATCTGCGGCAATTTGTGATGTCTCCGCGGCTTCCTGCACAATCTGTCCGTTTCGCCCGGAAACTTTTTTCGTCTTTTGTGATTCTTTCCCCAAACCCCTTATGTGTCTCAGGAGACAAACAAGGGCTTGCATGCAGGATAAATCTCCTTAAATTTCCGATAGCGTTCTTCGTATTTGTCCACCAGTTCCGCTTCCGGTTCCACCGTCTCCACGATACGGACTACTTTTCCGGCGATTTCTTCCACGCTTTCATATGCGCCGCAGGCCACCGCTGCCAGCATGGCGCCGCCCATTGCCGGTCCTTCCTCGCTTTCCAGCACATCCACCTTCAGGTTCAGCACATTTGCGATAATCTTTTTCCACAGCGGACTCTTTGCGCCGCCGCCGCAGATTTTGGTGCGGGTAAGGCTGATGCCCAGGGATTTTGCCACTTCCAGGGAATCCCGCAGCGCAAAGGCCACCCCTTCCAGCACCGCCTGGGTCATGTCTGCCCTGGTGGTATCCATGCTCATGCCCAGAAAGACGGCCCGGGCGTCCGGATTGTTATGCGGGGAGCGTTCCCCCATCAGATAAGGCAGAAAATACACATGGTTTTCACCCAGTTTTCCTGTCAGCTGCTGCTGCGCCGCATAATCCTTTGTGCCGATGATCTCATCCATCCACCACTTATTACAGCTGGCGGCGCTGAGCATACAGCCCATGAGATGATAGCTGCCGTCCGCATGGGCAAAGGAATGCAGGGCATTGTACTTATCCACTCCGAAATTTCTGGAGGATATGAAAATCGTGCCGCTGGTGCCAAGGGAAATATTGCACATGTTGTCTCCCACCGTGCCTGTTCCCACTGCCGCCGCCGCATTGTTCGCCGCTCCTGCCGCCACCTTCACCGAGGCGGAAATTCCCAGTTCCTCTGCCACGGCGGGGAGAACGGTTCCCACCGCCTCATAACTCTCGTGGCATTTGGCCAGCTGTGACGGCGAAACCCCGCAGATGTCGCACATCTCCCGGGACCAGCGCCGGTTTTTCACATCGAACAGCAACATGCCGGACGCATCCGACACATCCGTGCAGTGCACACCCGTCAGCCTGTAGGCGATATAATCCTTGGGCAGCATAATTTTTGCAATCCGGGCAAAATTCTCGGGCTCATTTTCCTTCACCCAGAGCAGTTTCGGGGCAGTAAAACCTGCAAAGGCTATGTTTGCGGTATATTCCGACAGTTTCTCCCTGCCGATGACCGTATTGAGATATTCCGTCTCTTTGGCGGTTCTGCCATCATTCCAGAGAATGGCCGGACGGATCACATTGTCATCCTTATCCAGAATCACCAGTCCGTGCATCTGCCCGCCGAAGCTGATACCCGCCACCCGGCTCTTGTCCACCCCGCCGGTGAGCTCTCTGATTCCGGCCATGGTCTGCTCATACCAGTCCTCCGGCTTCTGCTCCGACCAGCCCGGATGCGGAAAATACAGAGGATATTCCCTCGATACAATATTTACGATCTTTCCTTCCCCGTCCATCAGCAGCAGTTTCACCGCTGATGTGCCCAGGTCAATGCCGATATAATACATGTTCTCTCCTGTTCCGCAATCCTCCGGTACCGCCCTGGCAAATTCCTTTCACACATCCCCTGCGCCCTGCGGGCTTATCCGTAACCCTTTTACAAATTCCAGAACCGCTGCGGCCCTGTACCGGAATTGCTGCTTTATTCCCGCGGGCAATGAGCCAGGCGGCCGTGCAGGCACGGCCAGTTGGCGAATGCCGCGAGGTTCAAATACCAAAGTGTCCTTTGGACGCTTTCTGCTCTGCAGCGTTGCAGGCTTGATACCCCGTTGCTTACAGCGGGGTATTTGATTCCTTCTCCCCGTCCCCGAGACAGAGATTTTTTCCCTTCAGCCCAAGGAAGCTCCCCTCTTCCAGGCCGCCCTCCGGATGACCCAGCAGCCACTTATTCACAGCCGTGAGCATGGCGTCTTCATCGGAAACGCCCATGCCGCATTTTGTCTCTGACACTTTTCTGTGATTCCCTTTCAGGGGATAATTGGTTCCCCTGGGCAGTACAATGGCAACCTGGAAGCCATCTTCTTCTGCCGCGTGGCAGGGCGCATAATGCAGGGTTGTGGCATAAATCTCCACGGCAGTTCCCGCAGGCACCAGAAATGCCTCCACCCGCGAAGTGTCATAAGTATGGTCTGCCTCCACATCCGTGAGCAGTCCCAGCATCAGTACCGCATCCGCTGCCGCCACATTGATCTCGGAATCCCGGTGATATTCCAGCGCGTTCAGCATGGTGTTATGTCCGTTGCAGTATCCGATCTGAATGGGCATCTCCCCGTAGATCACCCGGGAAAGTTCCTCCATCACCGGCAGCGCCTCCAGCTCCGGAACCGATGGCTCATATACCACATCCCCGGGAACCGGCGTATGCTTCAGCGCCTCCACCAGTGCCGTGAAATCCACATTCTCAATCACCCTGCCGTATTTTTGAAACGCAGGATCCGTCACCTTTAATACTTTCATTTTTTACCCCGTTTCTGCGCGGCCTTTTGCGCATATCAAGTTTGTGGATGCCGCGCAGACACAAACTTGGGATTGAAAATTTTCAATTTTCAATCTTTACCCCGTTTCTGCACAGCTTTTTGGATGGCAGAGTTTGCGGATGCTGTGCAGACACAAACTCCGGATGGGAAAATTCAGTTATCCGCTGCATTTCCCTTTGCGCTTTAGCGCTCCCTGGCCCTTTTCCAGGCCTGTGCGATAAGCCAGTGGCCTGCGGCTGTGGGGTGCACCCCGTCTAAAGTCCAGTGCTTTGGCGGAAACTTCTGCCCTGCCTCGTCAAACACCTGCTGCAGATCCACAAAGTCCAGCCCAAACTCTTCCGCCAGTTTCCTTGTAATGTCCCTGCGGATTTTGACCTCCCCGCAGAATTTGTCCCACTCCGGATCCGTAGCCGTCCCATGTGTCAGATACGCTCCCATGAGAATGACACGAGTGTCAGGAAGCGCCGTCTTTGTCTCCCGCAGCAGAATCCGGTACACTTCTTCAAAAAGTGCGGAGTCCACACCGTTGCGTCTCCCCAGCTCATGCCATACATCATTCACGCCGATGAGAATGGTCAGCACATCCGGCTCCAGATTCAGGCAGTCCTTCTTCCACCTGGCCAGCAAATCCACAATCCGGCTGCCGCTGATGCCGCAGTTCATCACCTCACAGTTTTCTTCTTCCGCCATAAGCTCGGCCTCCAGTATCCTGGGATAGCCGCATCCCATGGCATGGGGATCCTCATAATTGCCTCTCCCGCAATCCGTAATGGAATCCCCCTGAAATAAAAATTTCATGTCTTCTGCCCTTCCTTTCCGAATTCCCCTGGTAAAGCCCGCTGCCATCTTTTATTCTACACCATTCTCCCGGTTATTTCCACGAAAATTTTCTGCTTTTCTGTCCCACGCCGATATGCTATAATGATACTCCAGATAAAGAGATCCGGGATGGCATATAAAATGGTAAAAACAAATAAAGTTGACTTCGAGCATGGCTCCATCACAAAAAACATCTTACAGACTGCCCTGCCCATGCTGGCGGCCCAGCTGATCAGCCTTTTGTACAGCGTGGTGGACAGGATTTACATCGGAAGAATTGAAGGTTACGGTACACAGGCCCTGGGCGCAATCGGACTTTGCTTTCCGATTGTCATCCTCATCGGCGGCTTTACCAACATGTTCGGCCTCGGGGGCGCGCCTTTGTTCTCCATTGCGCTGGGAAAAAATGATACGGAAAAAGCCGGGCGCATTTTAAATACCGCGTTCCGGCTTGAAATCATAACCGGCGCGGTTCTCATGGTATTCTGCGAACTGTTTGCGCCCGGAATCTTATCGGTTTTCGGTGCATCCACGGACGAATTAACATTTTCCATCCCATATATCAGAATTTATCTCACCGGAACCATATTCACAATGGTTGCCACCGGCATGAATCCCTACATAAATGCCCAGGGATACGCTACCACCGGCATGAAATCCGTCCTGGTGGGGGCCGTCTCCAATATTATCCTGGACCCCATCTTTATTTTTACACTGGGTCTGGGGGTCAACGGAGCTGCCATTGCAACCGTGATCTCACAGTTTTTATCCATGCTGTTTGTTCTGTCCTTCCTTCTGGGGCCCGGAAACGAATTCCGGATTCTGTTTCGGAAGCCTTTTGCGTTTCCCCATGCACCGGAAATCATCAGCCTCGGAATGTCGCCCTTTGTGATGCAGTGTACCAATTCCATGGTGTCTGTGGCATGCAACAGCGTGCTGATGAAAACCGGCGGAACCATGTATGTGTCTGTGATGACCATTATTTCTTCGGTCAGGCAGATCCTGGACACACCGGTCCTGGCGCTTACGGAAGGGGCATCCCCCACCATTTCCTATAATTACGGTGCAGGAAAACCCCAAAAAGTGCGCAGGGCAATCCTTTTGATGTCGGTAACCGCCATAATATATACTTGTCTGATGTGGATATTTATTGAGAAATTTCCGCTGCTGCTGATCAGAATTTTCAGCGATGACAACGCATTGCAGCAGCTGGCGCTTGAACCGCTCCACCTATATTTTTTTGCCTTTGTCTTCCAGGCATTTCAATACTCCGGGCAAACCGTCTTCAAGGCCCTGAATAAAAAGAAGCAGGCAATCTTTTTTAGCTTATTCAGAAAAGTCATCATGGTTGTTCCGCTGACCTATCTGCTGCCCTATGTATTTCATATGGGAACGGACGGCGTCTTCATGGCGGAGCCGGTTTCCAATATTGTGGGCGGGCTGGCATGCTTTACAACCATGATGGTCACTGTGATTCCGGAACTGAAAAGGATGCTCAGGCCTTCTTCCTGATTTTCAGCAACAGCAGAATAATGCCTGTTCCCGTCAGGATGTGTCCGATTCCCGAAATGCCGGATATGGAGGCATCCAGCCCGGAACTCAGCTCCGTTCCCCACACCTGGGTCAGTCCCCTCACCAGAAACCCCAGTCCCGTGACATTCAGTCCCGCATGATAGACAAGCAGGATTTTTCCCGTCTTTTCATCGGAAAATTCCAGTCCCTTTTCCGCCAGCATCAGCAGCAGAAAGAAAACCATTCCCAGCAGGAAATAATGGGTATGCATCACGGAAAGATTTGTCTTGTCCGTAAAATGGCTGAACTTTGTATATTCCCTGTAAAACACGCCGAAGACCATGGCGATGACCGCATAGACCAGCGCGGCGTTGGCATAACGTTTTTTCATCTTATTTTTCTCCGTTTTCCGTCATGTACTCCGAATGCTTCTCCCCCGCTTCCCCGGGACCGGATTTCATCCCCGGAACCGGTTCAGGCAGGCATACAGTTCCTGGATTCTGGGCTTTGCCAGACCGCAGGGAATATAAGAGCCGCTAAAGGACTTCCAGCCTTCTTTTTCCCAGACCTTCCAGATCTCCTGTACGGTCTGGCGCACGGTCTTCCTGCCGTCCAGGACCTGTTCCAGCCCGAACCGCAGCAAATGTGCCAGCCCATTGACCTGTTCCGTGTCCAGAAGCTGCTCCAGATACCGCACATTCACTTCCTCCCTGTCCAGGGAAAAAGACTCCAGCCCATAGGACTTTGTCTTCATGTGCTCATGTCTGTTGTCCCGCTGTCCGCCGCGGTTTTCCCGTCCCCTGCCTTTGGGGGCCTGGCGGAATGCCGGAAGCACCCTGTCAAATTCCGGTATCGCAAAACCGGGCGCCTGCACTCTGGGCGCCGTATGTTCCCTGCACAGTGCTTTTACCCGGTCCGTGATATCCACCGGGCGATAGCAGTCCATCATCAGAATATGATCCGCGATATAGAAAAACGCGCCGGAACTTCCGGCCACCAGAATGGTGGAAATCCCCCCTTTTTCGTAAAGGTCTCCCGCCCTCTCCAGAAAAGGTGTGATGGGCTCCTTGTCCCGGATGATCACCTGCTGCATAAACTCGTCCCGCACCATGAAATTGGTGGCGGAAGTGTCCTCATCAATCAAAAACAGCCTGGTGCCCGCTTCCATTCCCTCCACCACGCCTGCCGCCTGGGAAGTGCTGCCGCTGGCGTCCTCCGTGGTAAACTTTGCGGTATCCTTTTTGTTGGGCAGATCGTTGATGAACAGGGAGATATCCACGTTCCGGATGGACCTGCCGTCCTCTGCCCGCAGCTTCAGCGCAGTGTCATCCGTGATGACAAATTCCCTTCCATCCCCTGCAATATGATTATAGATTCCCATCTGAATGGCTTCCAGCAAAGTGGACTTCCCGTGATAACCGCCCCCCACAATCAGGGTGATCCCCTCCGGGATGGCCATACCGCTGATTTCTCCCCGGTGGGGCAGCCGGAATGTCCTCTCCATGGATGCCGGTGAGGTAAAGGGCACACTGTCAGCCATGGGCAGATCGGATACACCGCTCTTTCTGGGCAGAATGGAACCGTTTGCCACAAAAGCCACCAGTTTCTCCTCTTTCAGAATATGCCTGACCGCTTCCTGGTCTTCTGCCAGTTCCACCACGGCCTGCACCTTTCCGGCATCCAGCCTGGCATAAAACAGACTGTTTTCCACACATCTGGGCAGGAAATCAAACAAAATTTTGTCCAGTTCCCCCGCATTGATGGTGCGCCCGAAAGCAGGAAATCCCACATGGAAGCGCACCGTCAGACCCCCTTTGGTGATCTGGCAGGCGCTGCGCTCCAGGACTGCCTGCCCGCAGCGGCTGATGGACAAAAGGCCGCTTTTGCCGGAGCCTTTTGCCTTGAAATTATACTGTTCAAACTGCTTTGCCATCTGCCTGACCAGGTAATCCTGCAGGGCAGTGCGGGCGCAGTCTTTTTCATAATAAGCCGCCGGAAACCTGGCCAGCGTGTGCGGAATCTCCACATGCAGGCTGGAGGGCGACGCGAAAGGATCCCCCTGCACATGATCAATTACCAGGGTATACCGGTCAAATTTCCATACGCCTGCCAGAGACTTATAGGCCGGATAGCCTTTATGGTCTATGGAGCGAAGCAATGTTCTCAGTTCTGTCTGTGTCTGCGCCATATTTTGTCCCTTTCCACTGATATCTTCTTATGGCAGCCTGGATTTTCCCTGTTTCTCACAGCAGGCCGCCCCTCTGTGATCTCACTTCTTTTTCAGGTAATAAAATCCGTACGCGGGAAGCCTGACTCCGCAGGCCCTCATTTCCTCTCCCGAAATCAGGTCCACATAATCCCCGTCTGTCTCATGGATCCATGCTATCTTGTCAGACTCGCTGAAATTAAACAGTCCCAGAATCTTTTCACCCTCAAAATATCTTCCGATACACAGCACGGCGCAGTCCCAGGTGTCCATGGTCCAGGTATCCGCATTGGACACAAATACTTTTTCCGTCCTGCGGATCTTCTCCAGCATGTCCAGCGCCCGGAACAGCTTTCCCTCCACCGTATCCGGCCGGGAAATATTTTCCGCCAGGGTCCAGTTCATGGCGCCCCGGTGAATATATCTGGAATCCGGCGCTTTCAGCGGATCCTCCTTGTAACTGTAATCATTGACCTGCCCGATCTCGTCCCCGCTGTACAATACCGGGATACCGGACTGCATAAACATATATGCGTGAAGCATCACGTCCAGCCTCACGGCCAGCTCCATGGCCTGCGCATCCTGCTCAAAGCCCGCCTTTTCAATGCCGCACATGGAAGCCGTGGTGCCGCAGAACCTGGCATCCCCCGTAACCGGGTCCGCATTGTAGAGTTCCCCGCGGCTGTTGCTTTCCCCGGCGTATCCCTGAAAATAATCGTTCAGATACTGCTTGTGGGAGCGCTCGCCGATCCCCTCTGTCATCAGCGTCCCGAAATCAAGTCCCCAGCCGATATCGTCATGGCAGCGCAGATAGTTCAGGAACACATATTCCCTGGGCAGGGAACTGACAATATCAAGCTGTTTTTTCAGCAGTTTCACATCCCTTGTGGCAACCGTATGCCATGTGGTTGCCATGGTGGTCACATTGTAAAGCATATGGCATTCCGGCTTCTCCACCGTCCCGAAATAGGGAACCACCTTCTCCGGCTCCATAACCACCTCTCCCAGAAGCAGTACCCCCGGGCATACAATCTCCGTGATGATGCGCATCATCCGCACTATGGTATGTACCTGGGGAAGATTCCTGCACTGCGTGTTCAGCTCCTTCCATATATAAGGAACCGCGTCGATGCGGACAATGTCGATTCCCCGGTTGGCCAGATACAGAAAATGATACATCATTTCATTGAAAACCCTGGGGTTTTTGTAATTCAAATCCCACTGATAGGGATAAAAGCTGGTCATGACAAAATGACCCGCATCCTCCAGCCAGGTAAAATTTCCCGGCGCCGTGGTGGGAAATACCTGGGGCACCGTTTTTTCATACAGGGAAGGGATGTACGAATTGTCGTAGAAAAAATAACGGCTCATGTACTCCCCGTCACCCTGACGGGCTTTTTTCGCCCACTCATGGTCTTCCGAGGTATGGTTCATCACAAAATCCATACAGACATTGATTCCCTTTTTATGGCAGGATGCCGTAAGGCTTTCCAGATCTTCCATGGAACCTAAATTTTCCTGCACTTTCCGGAAATCCGACACCGCATATCCCCCGTCGGAACGGCCTTTGGGCGTCTCCAGAAAAGGCATCAGGTGAATGTAATTCACATTGCATTTTCCGATATAGTCCAGGCGGGATTCCACACCCTTCATATTACCCGCAAAGTTGTCAATATACAGCATCATTCCCAGCATGTCGTTGCGCCGATACCAGCCGGGATCCCTCTCCCGGGTTTCGTCCATCCCCTTCAGCGCGGATTTCCTCTCCCGGTAAAACTCCTTCATTTGATCCAGAAGTTCGGCAAACATATCGCCGTTATCATATAATTCCATATAAAGCCAGCGAAGTTCGTCATGATGTTTCTCCAGCCGCTTCCGGTAGCAGATCTCTTCGTCCTGTGCCGTCCCACCGTCTTTCGGGCATAATTCCTGCCCGGCCTCACACCCGGTCTTCTTTTTTCCGGTACTGTTTTTATCACATTTATCATTCTGTGCTGTCACTTTTTTCATGAACCCACCTTCCTGGCCTGCCCTCCGGTTTGTATTCACCCGGATTTTTCCTGTCTATTGTTTTCCCGGCTCACCTTTTACGCCGAACAGATAAGGGCTGATCTTGTCCAGCATCGCCGAATCGTCCGAGTCGCATGTCAGCCTCTGCGGCTGCGCCAGATCCAGCGCAAAAACGCCCAAAATTGACTTCGCATCCACCACCCGTCTGCCTGATCCAAGTTCAAAGTTTGCTTCCATAGTGCTCACTGCATTCACAAAATTTCTTACCTGATCCGCATCATCAAATCTTACAAATACCTGCTGCATAAAAACCACCCTTTTCACCTTTCTTCAGGAACATTTCCCGATGCATTTTTGGGAGAAATCCTTTTACGAATTCGTTTCACCCATTTCGGAATCATACACTATCTGTCAGTATTTGTAAATTGTCATTTTCAATAATTTTCAAAAAAACCCTTTGTAAAAAATGCTGAAATAAAATTTCTAAATTTCCCGCTGTCACCCTTGTCATTTTCTACATATGGTACTATAATGAGAGTGTTTGCTACAAAATCTTGATTTTTAAGACTTTTTTCCATAAGAAACCCCCTGCGGCATTTTATGCAGAAAAGCGGGAAAATCCCCGGTGCCGTCCGGGCGGGTTTTACAGTTTTCAAAAGAAAAACGGGAGACAGAATGAATCTATCCGATTTAGCAAGAAATGCACATATGCTGCATGGTCCGCTGTCCAAAAAAGGATATATGCGATGGTGGCATTCCTTTTCCGGCATGCAGCCGGAAAGCAGGGAAATCCGTACCTTTTTCGTGGAATTTTTTGTAATGAATCCCGGGCTGGGAAAAGACAGGCCCATTCTGGGGCAGCATCCTCATAATAAAAAGCGCGGCATCAAGCCTTCCTATGTCATGGTGAAGGCCGGTGTATTTCCGGACGAAAACGGGGACGGCGGCAGACAGTTCCATGCCTTCTATCCCCTCTGCGCCCTCCAGGCCACGGGCAGTCCCCTGGTGATGCGGCTGAAAGGCAGCCCGGAAAAGCACTGCCAGGCAGGCGACTGTTTTTACAGCGAAGACAAGCTCACCGGTTTTGTGGAAGTGACGCCCCAGGAAGCAAGGCACCGTTCCTTTATGACGGACAGCGGTTCCATGGAATGGGATGTGACCATCCGCAAGGCCGTCTCCTGCCACACCGGAATCCGGGCAGGCAGGTTTTTCCAGGCCCTGAACGCATGGGAAAGCTACTGGCACGGGGAAGGTATCCGCAGCTTTTTTGAGGGAAGTGTCATTTTGGACGGCATTGCCTATGAAGTCACCCCCGACTTAAGCTATGGCTATGCGGACAAGCACTGGGGCAGGAATTTCAACAAGCCCTGGTTCCAGTTTGCCTGCGGCTGTCTTACCAGTGAGCGCAACCAAAAACAGCTGCGCCACTCCGTACTGGCCGTAAACGGCCTCTGTCCCAGGTTTCTCTGGTTCCCCCTGCGGCAGCGCCTTATGCTGCAGCTGACCTATATGGGGGAAGATTTTGAATTTTCCCGGTGCAAATGGGAGACAAAAGAAACGGGCAGTCGCTACATCTGGCATATCCTGGCCCGGAACAAGACTTCCGTGGTCAAGATTTCCTGCAGCTGTACCAGGCAGCAGATGCTCTCCCTGCAATATGAAACGCCGGAAGGGAAAAAAGAAAAGCAGCCTCCCCTTGCCGGCGCCGGCGGAACCGGAACCATACGGCTCTACCGCAGGGAATCCGGCGACCGGGTGCTGATTGACACCCTGAAAATGGAAAATGCATTTTGTATCTGCGGAATGCCCTTCCCTGTATCCTGACCAGTACACCGCTTTTTTCGCCCTCACCCGGCCCGGTTTGTGGGAGATGAGGCCGGGGAAACGCAGCGGGCTGCGCTCCCCCAATGAGGGCCAAATATACCGTAAAACGGGGCGTACCCATGGCGGGAACGAATTTTCAGACACGCTCCAGGACCTGCAGCACCGGCGCCTGGGTCATGCCGGATGCAGGCAACTGCAAATGAGTGGACGCCCCGTCTTTGTGTTTCCACACCAAAGTGGTAGTCACTTCCACGCGGATACTGTTTTCCCCGTCCGCAAGGACATCCGTCACCTCCAGCCGGGCCGGGAATCCTGCCAGGAATCCCAGGTCTTTCCCGTTCCACAAAACCCTCATGCTGTCGCAGGCCTGGGGAAATATCAGAACATACCTCTTTCCCGCTTCTTTCTTCCTATAAAAGCTTCCTTCATATACATAGGTTCCCACAAAAGAAGGCCAGTATCCCGGACCGTTTAAATTGGGAAGGGGCTGCCCTGCCCTCAGCCAGGTTTCCTCCCGGATTTCCTCCTGCGTTCCCTGGGGAATCCTTGTGATCTTCCAGTCCAGATCCAGAACTTCCCTCTCTCCCTGAACCGGGAATTCCGGCGCCGGGCTCCCGGCGCCATTACTTTGACGTTCAAAGCAATAGAACACTGCCTCCCCCGGTTCCAGGCACAGCGGAACATTCCCCGGCGCGGATTCCGGGCCTCCGGATTCCCGCAGTGCAAAGCTCTCCGCCCTGTTCTGCCAGGGATCGTAAACCGTCACCCTGTCATATTCCGGATTGTTTACCCGGATCTGTCCCCGGAACTTTTTCCACACGGACTCGTTGAAATACATGGCCGCCAGTCCGTCCCTGTGGCGCATCACCAGACAGCGCAGATCCGGAAAATTACAAGTGTCCACCGTAATTTCATTTTCGCCCCTGGCCTCCTTTAACGCCTCCACCTTCTCCGCAAGGCCGCAGAGGGATACCACTTCCACATTCTTCTCCCAGTTCTCCGGCAGCGGCTCTCCGTACACATCCCCCTCCGGCAGGGCATCCGTCACGAAAACCTTCAGTCCCAGCGGAGCACTTTTTTCCACAAAACGGATGACCCTTTTGTCCAGGTACCGGGCATAGGGCAGAATCAGGCACACATAGCTCTCTTTCCCTATCCGCAGCCTTCCGTTTTCCACCCATACGGAATGATATCCCGCCGGATTCAGGTCTTCTCCGCCGCCGTCACGGGTCTGCGTCTCCTCCAGCAGATCTGCCGGAATCACGTCATAGTCCATTCCTTTTTCCATCAGTTTTCTGCCCGGTTTCTGGAACAGCATGCAGGCGCCTCCGCTCCATTCACTTTCTCCGTGGTAAAGCACTGCCGCATCTGCCACATGAACGCCGCCGTCCAGCAAATGGGCCCCACGGTTCATATATTTCATCAGCCAGGTAAAGCAGGAAAATCCCGGATTGTTTCCCCCGGCATAAAAATGGGGCGGGCAGTCCGGATCCGGGTAGCGCATGGAGAAGGCATGGGGCGTGAACTGATTTATGCCCCTTACCAGCATATGGTTGGCCAGCCACTTCATAAGGGAATTCCCTTCTGCCCAGCCGTAATTGCCAAAGATTTCACAGAGCGCCCTGTTTTTCTTATTTTTCTGGATATGGGCCGCAGAACTTGCCAGCTTGGCCAGGCCGAAGTGGAAAAACTCCCCATCCCTGTCCCCGGCAATCCACTGATGCACCGGCTCCGTGAACCCGGGCACGATCTGATGATGCACCACATCGATTCCCGCCATGTGCTGCCCTGCCATCTCCCGGAAATAATGTCCGATGCTGCAGGCCATTCTGGCATGGGCATTGTCATCCTCGATAATATGTCCGATGTATTCCACCCCACGCTGTTCGCACCATCTGCCCATCTGACCGGAAAAGCAGGTCTGTACCAGCCGGGTCATCTCATCCATGTAAGACGAGCGCACAAAAGCCGTCTTTTCCCCGGACTCATACCACAGAGCCGGGAGATTTTCCGTGAATTTCTCCCCCCACTTATGCCGCAGCGCTTCCTCCAGCCCTCCGCTCCAGGGAAGCATGTGGTCCCTCTGGCCCAGGGTATTGTCAAAAGGATACCCCTTTACATTCCCCAGTTCCGGCTCATCGGAAAAAAATCCGGCTATGACAGAGCCAAAATACTCCCCATAACGGGCATAATGCTTCTCGTACACTTCGTCGATGAGCACCCTCACGGAGTCCGGGTCAATCAGATTCACGTAAGCATCCCTTCCCCCGCCTTTTCTGGTGGTAAAAATCACAAACAGCCGGTAGGCCCCCTCAGGCAGGTCAAAATACACAAATCCGTTTTCACAATGGTCCGTCAGGTCCAGAATTCCCTCCCCGGCCACTGCCAGGGTCTCCCCGTCGGGCTTGGGCACCGCCAGAATCCCCAGAAGTTTTTCGTCCGGAAACTGCCCTGTCCGGGCATTTCGCTTCAGGTCCCTTCCCTGCACGCCCATAAAATTTTCCACCAGCACGGCGCCGTTCCTGCAGGGGCCGCAGATATCCATGTGGCGCTCCGCCAGATAAAGCTTGCCCTTGTCCGGCTGCCGCTCAAATCCTCCGTTGGCATGTCCTGTGGGAAATTTGTCATCATCCAGAATCCACAGCCTCATTCCCCTTCTTTTTGCTTCCTTGCAGATAAAATCCAGGTTCTCCCACCAGCCCGGACCGCAGAAATCCGGGTGCGGCCTGGACTCCAGGCATATTTCCCTGATGCCGCATTCCTCTATCCTGTCAAGCTCCCCTGCTATGGTCCCGTTGTCCTCTCCCTTCATCCACAAAAAAGGCAGTATATGACTTGTTTCCTTCCCTTCCAGCAATGTGCGTAATCTTTCCATACTGTTCTCCCGTCTCTTTTCCTTCTGTACCCGTTCTCTCACATTCTTCTGGCCACTATCACATCTCCCGCCTCCATGGTGACAATTCCGGTCAGAGTCCTGTCGTTCAGCAAATCTGCCAGCTTTTCCCGGCCGAAGTCAATTACCGCGCTCTCCCTGTTATGATTTATGGCAAACACCACGCTGGCCTGATCCGTGACCCGCAATGTGATCTCCACGCCGGTTTCTGCCGAATACAGCCCGGATAGATTCTTTTCGGCGCATATTTTTCCCAGCAGTTCTTCCAGGAAATCCTGCTCCGGCTGGGTGCCGATATAATAGGCCTTTCCTTCCCCGTAGTCATTTTCTGTGACGCAGGCCATTCCTTTGTAAAAATCCTCCCCGTAGGAGGCAATCACCCGGGCTCCTCCCTCCGGATGAATCAGGTCGCAGAGAAATCCGCAGGCATATTCTTCTTTTTCAAATTCCCCTTCCCGGACGATTTTCATGGTATTTTTTTCCCAGGGGCGGAGCGCATCCGTCTCTTCCACCCAGATTCCCAGCATTTCCTTCAGCGGCCCCGGATAGGCGCCGAAGATGCATCTGTCATTTTCGTCTGTGAGGCCCGACATCACCGTGGTCACCAGCGTGCCGCCCTTTTTTACAAATTCCTGCAGCCGTCCGGCCACATCCCCCCTCACCATGTACAGCATGGGAGCCAGAATCAGTTCATATCCCTCCAGTTCAGCGTCGTAGGGCAGAATGTCCACCGGAATATTCCGGCAATACAAAGTCTCGTAATACAAAGACACCGTCTTCAGATAATCCATATCCCTGCTGGGCCCGCTGGCCAGCTCCAGCGCCCACCAGTTGTTCCAGTCAAACAAAAGTCCTGCCTTTGCGGGGGTGCGGCCCTCCAGGAAAACATCCCCCAGTTTTGCCAGCTCCTTCCCCAGTCTGGCCGATTCCCGGAACACCCTGGTATCCTCCCTGCCCGCATGGCTGATGATAGCCCCGTGGAATTTCTCCTGCCCTGCAATGGACTGGCGCATCTGGAAAAAGAGGCAGGTGTCCGCCCCATGGGCCAGGGCCTGGTAAGAAAGCCTTCTCACCTCCCCCGGGCGCTTCAGAAGATTGTAGGGCTGCCAGTTCTGCTGATTGGGCGACTGCTCCGTGAGAATATAGGATGCGCCCCCTTTCAGCCCCCTCATAATGTCATGTTTCATGGCCACAAAATACGGCGGGTCATCCGGCCAGGGATAATTGTCCCAGCCCACAATATCCAGATTTTTTGTCATGACAAACTGGTCCAGTTTCTTGATGTAACCGGACATATTGGTCTGCACCGGAATATGGGGGTTGTAGCGTTTCAGCACCCTGTACTCATTCAGAAAACATTCTGCCGTGGAATCCGTCACAAAACGCATGTAATCCAGCTGTATGGAAGGCTGAAAGCGGTAGTCATCATTTAACTCCGTGGGAAGGGTCACTTCCTCAAAATCCGTCAGGGTTCTTCCCCAGAATGCCGTGTGCCATCTTTTGTTCAGCTCCTCCAGGGTGCCGTAACGTCTTTTCAGCCACAGACGGAATTTCGCCTGGCAGTTCTCGCAATAGCAGTAAGTTCCGTACTCATTGGACACATGCCACATGGCCAGGGCCGGATGATGGGCGTAACGCTTTGCCATCTCCTCTGCCATGGCTGCCGCCCGCTCCCGGTATTTCAGGCTGTTCACACAGAAAAACACCCTCATGCCATGGGTCCGCTTTCTCCCCGCGATATCCACCGGCAGTACCTCCGGATATCTGGCTGACAGCCAGGCCGGCTGGGCCGTGGTGGGAGTTGCCAGACATACGGAAATCCCGTTTTCCCAGATTTTATCGATCATCCGGTCCAGCCAGCCAAACCGGTAGACCCCCTCCTCCGGCTCCAGTTTCGCCCAGGAAAACACCGGCAGCGTCAGCAGGTTAATCCCTGCCTTTCTGAAAAGCCTCATATCCTCCTCTATGGTTTCGTCATCCCACTGGTCAGGATTGTAATCCCCCCCGTAATAAATTTTGTCCGCTCGTTTCATCCCAGTCATTCTCCTTTCCGGATTCTTTCTCCTTTGCGTCCTTTATCCCTTCCGCCCACGGCCTCTCTTTGCCGGATCAGGTCTGTTTCCCTTTGCGGTTCTCCTTTTGCAGCTGCCGTCACTCTGACAGCTCCCCACCGGATCTCCCTGTCATGCCCCAATGCCGGCCGCAGCCTCATAGGCTGCCTTCCAGGGGTCTGTCCGTGGCCACACAAATACTCCTATATTCCCCGCCTGCGTTTGTGGGATACTTTTCCTGCCAGGGACAGGTGCCGCAGTAAAAATGATACATGGTTCCCTTATAACACAATACGGAAGCCTTATGGGCATGCCCGCAGTCCACGCTGCCGGGTTTTCCGAAAGTAAGAATCGGTTCCTCCACTTTTTCCCATGAAACCAGATCTTCCGAGATGGCAAGTCCCTCCTGGGCATGGGTATGTCCATCCTCATATATTTTTCCGTATCCGAAATAAAAGTTCAGCCACAGATGCCCGTCCTTCAGAACGCAGGGATCCGACACGAATCTCTCGTCCCATGACTGCCGGTTCACTCTCAGCACGGGATTTCCCCTCCATCTGGTCCAGTGCTCCAGATCCTGTGAGATGGCCAGCCCCGTCTGCTCTGTCCAGCGCGCCTCCCTGTCCTTGGCATTGTAAAACATATACCAGCTGCCCTCATGGCGCACAATACAGGCTTTGTACAGTCCCCCGGCCTCCCATGCCTCCCCGTCCTTCCAGGAAAAGCAGGGCCTGTCCGGAAAATGCCAGTCCAGCAGTTCCTCGTCCTCCGTCCACGCCATGCCGATCTCCGCCGGCCCGCTCTCATATCCGGTGCCGGGATAGGAATGGTAGACCATCCAGTATTTCCCGTCTATTTTCCGAAGCCTGGGCAGGTCCTCCAGCCGGTCGCCCGCTTTGATCATCCAGGTAGCGGCCCCGCCCACCCTGTCCCAGCGGCCGGATTCCATGTTTCGCTTCAGGATAACACCCTTGTGTTTCCAGTGTATCAGGTCGTCGCTGACTGCCAGCGCGGACTGGTATCCCACACCGTCAAATCCCGTATAAAGCATATGAAATGTTCCATTGTGCCAGAATACAAAGGGAATGTCCACCGCTTTTTCATCAAAAGCTCCACGCACCCCGGAGCCGTGCAGCACCGGTTCCGGATAGCGCCAGGGCGTCATGTATTTCTGAATTCTTTCGTCCGTAATTGCCATCATTTTCCTGTTCTCCCTCTTCTGCCCGGTTCCGGGCCTTCCTTCCCAAATCCTTTCACCGTTCCTTCCCTTCCATCGGGAATGATTTGCTTTCCCCGGGCGTTCCTTCTCCCGGAACCGCTTTTGTATGTCTTCCTCACCGCTTCCTGCTTCCTACACCCCCAAATCCTTTACCCGTTCCTTCCCTTCCATCCGGAATGATTTGCTCTCCCCGGGCGTTCCTTCTCCCGGAACTTCTTTTGTATGGCAGACCTTCCTCACCGCCTCCTGCTTCCTACACCCCAAAACGGTATGTGTGGCGGCCGCTTTGCACCTTGCGGCACAAGGTCCCGTCCGGCGCCTCCAGAAATGCCGTCACATTGGGGGGAATCCGTACCGTCACTTCCACTGTCCCGCCTCCTGCCGCAGCTTCCTGTCCCACGGGAATTCTGTGCCACTCTGTCTCAATTTTCCCGTAGGGATGCATGGTCCACATCCTGACCCAGTCCACACCTTTGGCCGGCTGCGGCGCAATCCGGATCTGGTCCAGGGGAAGTCCGTCCCGGATCAGTTCCACGCCGCCCAGTCCCCCGTAGAACCACTCCTCGATACTGCCCAGCATCAGATGATTCTGGGAACCGTGGATATGCTCCGGATCCGGCCCGTCCCACTCCTCCGTGAGCGTGGTGGCCCCGTTTGCCACCTGATACCCGTAACCCGGTTTGTCCGTGATGTTGGTCATCTCGTTCAGCACATCCCACATGCCGTACTTCATCAGGGCGGCTATCAGAAAAGGATGTCCCACATCTCCCGCCGTGACGGCATATCCCCGCTTTACAATGTCTTCCCGCAGCTGCGCCGCCGCCTTTTCCACATATTCCTCCGGCACCAGCCCCACCACCAGGCTCATGGCCTGGGCCGCCTGGCTGCCCGTGGCATATCTTGCCGTCTGGTCATCCAGAAACTGCAGATTGTATTCCGCAAACACTCTTTTCCGTCTTTCCTCATATTCCCGGGCATCCTCCTTTCGTCCCAGCAGCCCGGCCACCTGAACCATAACCTTCAGATCATAATAGTAGATGCAGGTAGCCGCCACCGGCACGGGCGTATTCTGGGAACGGGGTGTGCAGGGCCCTATGTCCAGCCAGTCTCCCAGACCGTGATGCAGCACTTCATGATGGGTTCTCCTGCCCAGATAATCCAGATATCCCTTCATCACACCGTAGAATCTCTCCAGCAGGGAAATATCCCCATACCTTTTGTATACATACCAGGGATTTAAGATACAGGAACTTCCCCATTCCGGCGAATCCACAAATCCCTGATGCCATTTCTCAAATCCGGTGACATATTCCGGACAGATATCCGGTACCAGACCGCTGTCCCGCTGGGCATCCGCCATGTCCCCCTCTATTTTTTCATACAGCCTGTGCACATTCAGATTGTACATTATGGATGGACCGATTAAATGGGTCTGCTCCAGCCATGCCAGCTTTTCCCTGTGGGGACAGTCCGTAAAATAACTTTTGGCATTGCTCTTTATGGCCTGGAGCACAATCCCGTGGATGGCATTAAACAGTTCATTGGAGCAGGAAAACCCTCCCGCCTCTTCCAGATCCGGATAGATAAACTCCCCCTTCAGTCCTGCAAGAACAGGCATTCCGCTTTCATATCCATGGGCTTTGAGTTTTTCCTCCGGCACGGCGCCCCGCATTTCCACATACCGAAAGCCCGTGTATGTGAAATCCGGCGCAAATTCCTGCTCTCTTTCCCCGTTTAAAATATATGTCCAGGCATATCCCATCCCTGTAACACTCTGGTCGATACGCCCCTGCCGGTTCAGCTTCTCTGCCGGGGCAAGGATGATTTTTCTGCCCGCAGCCCCTCCGTCCGTGCGGACCCGGATTCTGGCCCAGCCGGAAAAATTTCTTCCCAGGTCATACTGCCATACCCCCTCCTCCACCTGCCTGACACTGACCGGTTCGTAGGTTTCCATCACCTTCAGCGGTTCCTGCCCCATGGCGCAAAGCTTCCCGGCCGGAGGATCCACACACTGCACCGGCTCCCACACCGTCTCCGTACCGTCCTCTTTCTCCCGGTAGTCCCCATACAGATATTCGTTCTTCCACAGTCTGCCGTCATAATCCTCCCCGCCGTATATACAGCAGAACAATATGGGACTCTTTGTCATCATCCAGGATTCGTCCGAAACTACTATTTGTGTTCTTCCGTCTGCAAAAGTAAGTTCCAGCTGTACAAGCAGCTTTGCTTTTCCGTAGGAACGCTCATAATACACATATCTGCCTCCCGGCACATTAAACATCCCGTCACCCAGCTTCACCAGAATGGCGTTTTCTCCCTGTACCACTTTTTCCGTCACATCATAAGCCGCATACTGGCAGGTCCTGTCATAGACCGTCCAGCCCGGCTCCAGCACATGATCCGACACAGGGCTTCCGTTTAACCAGCACACAAACTGTCCCAGGCCGCAGATGTACAGCTTTGCCTTTTTTAATCCGCTTTTTCCCCCGCATGCGAAAGTTTTCCGGTAGAGATGATACACATGATCTTCCCTCTCCCCGATAAAGCTGCCCTTCCAGTCTTTTTGTCTCATCAGGCCCGTCTCAAACCGCGCCGCCTCACTTTCCGCACGGCATATCCCCCCGGCGCTGTCCAGTTCACATTCCACCTTCCAGGTAAAATTTTCACCGGACAGAAGAGTCCTGCCTTCATAGGGAATGCCGCACATGTGAAAGGACGCCACCCTTCCGCTGTCCCAGGCCGGATTCCCCCTGTCATCCCATACCCGGATCCGGTAACTTTTCTGCCGGATACTTTCCTCCTCCGGCCCTGCCTCCACCCTCCAGCCAAAAACCGGATTCTGACGGTCTATATTATTATTTTCACTTCGGTGGTCAACCTGCAGATGGCAGATTTTCATAACAGACTCCTTCCTTTGCCCCGGCCCATAACCGGCATATATCATTGTCATCTTTTATTATAAAGAAGGGAAACTATTTTTGAATGGAAAAAACATATACGGATTATGCAGAATTCTTATGCCCATAACGGATACCGGGCGGCCTGACGGCCGCCCGTTTTTGTTCCTTTTATGCCATATGTTCTTTTGCCGCCAAAATGACTGCGTCGAATTCTTTATTTCACGGTCTTGGCGTTGAGCATTTCCAGAATACCGTCAAAATCCTCGTCTGTCTGGCTCTTCACATCCTGAACATAGCTTTCCCATGCCGCATCATCATCAATGTCCATCTCACCCACGATGAAATTGTATGCCAGTTCTTTCACACGGGTCTCGCAGGTTCCGCTGTAGCCCAGCTGCGCCTTGGAAGACTGCTCTTCCGCGGACAAATATGCCACGGGCGGTCTGTCATAGGGGGCCACGGAATCGGGACCGCCGTTGACACTGGATTCTACCCAGTATTTTCCTTCATAATATCCCTGGGCCTCACTCCACCAGGGCTCAGGCAGGGATGCCAGCTCCAGCATGGCATTGAAGTCAAGGGGAATGAACGGAATTCCGCTCCGGCAGACGCTGGATGCCATCAGGCCATACTCGGCAGATTTCACCGCAGGTTTTTCGGCTGTCATAATGTCATCAATGTAAACCTTCCGGTCACCTTCCACCGTGTAAGTCTGGCCTTCCAACCCCCAGTTCATCAGTTCCACAATCTGATCGGAATACTGATAATCGATCATGGCCACCACATACTCCGGGTGCTCTGTGGCCCCGCTGATGCAGATACCCATATTGGCGCCCAGGGATTTTGCCGCCTGTCTGGAACCCCATTTCCAGGGTGTGCCGTAAGTATCGTTTTTGGGAAGGAACGCAAGGCCCCATTCCATATTCTCGTCTTCCTTTGCATTGTTCCAGCTTGCCACGCTGCCTGCCCACAAAGTGGGACAGATGGCTCCCACACCTGTAACGGCTTTTGTCTGGCCCTGGTTAAAGTCTGCGGTTGCAAATTCGGGATCAATGTATCCGGCCTCATATAAGCCGTTTAAGTACCTGAGCATCTCCCGGAAATTGTCCTCCAGGGGGCCGAACACCCATTCGCTGCCATTGTAGTACAGGCAGTCCCATGTGTGGAAGATTCCCACAAATCCGCGGTAAAGCGCGTAATCCTTGGTATTGTTGATAATGACATAATCCAGGTCCAGGGAACCGTCGTCAATGCCTGCCTGGATATTCTCGCACAGGGTGGTAAACTCGTCCATGGTCACCGGAGGCGTCCAGTTCTTCTGGCGCAGCAGGTCAAACCGGTATGCAAAAGCCGTGAAAGACTGGGCGCCCTGGATATCCAGCGGATTGTAGAAGCCGTCCATGAAATAATACATGGAGCCATCCTCATTTTTGGCAAAATCCTCCCCGCCATTGGTCATTGCCATGTACTCGGGATAATATACCATATAATCCATATAGTCGGACAGATTCAGCAATGTGCCGTCCTCGCCGTACTCATTCACCGCCGCCCCCTTTGTGACGGTTGCCACATCAGCCACAGACCCGGAGCCCAGTACCACCAGTTCATTATCGGAATAATCCCGGTCCGCTGTCCTGGTCCAGCTGATATCCAGCTTACAGCCCAGATAGGCTTCCATTCTCTTCTGCCACTCTTCCTGAATCAGGGTTCCTTCCGAAGACTGCTGATAATCCGTGATGCTCACTTCCAGCTTCAGCGTGCCGTCGGGAAGTTCCGGCAGCGAAATCCCATTGCTGGCCGCAGTGGCATTCACGTCATTCTTATCCCCCGTGGGCGTGTTTTCCCCGCTGCTTCCGGCATTATCCTCCTGGCTGCCGCTTCCGGCGTCATTCTGTTCCTGTCCGCCCTGCTGTGCGTCTCCGTCCGCCGGCGTACTGTTGCCATCCTTGTTGCCGCAGCCTGCCAGTAAGCCTGCCGTCATGACGCCGGTCAGCATCAGCGCGGTCAGCTTCGTTGCGCTTTTTCTCTTCATAATCCTTTCCTCCATTCATTCCGTTGTTTATTATATTCAGAGGCCCCGGATTCCCTTTCCCCCTCCGGACGGCACCTCATATAACCGCATTACTTTCCAAAACCTGCTACTGCTTCTCCTCAGCCCTTCACGGCCCCCACCTGCATACCCTGGGCAAAATATTTCTGTATGAAGGGATACACCAGCAGAATCGGGCCGATGGTGGCTATAATACATGCATACTGCACATTCAGCGGATTTAAATCGCCGTTACTGATCATCACCTGGGCGTTTGTCATGTTTGCCGTATTCTGGGTGAAGACAATTTTCCGCAGCAGCATCTGGATGGGCTGTCTGCCCGGCTCCTTGATATAAAGCAGCGCCTCGTAGTAGCTGTTCCAGACACCCACCACCGCCATAAGGCCGAAAGTGGCATACAGCGCCTTGGCCAGAGGCACATAGATTCTGGTCAGGATGGTAAGCTCCCCTGCCCCGTCAATTCTGGCCGCTTCCCTCAGCTCCGTTGAAATGCCCTGGTAGAAAGACCGGTACACAAACACATTGTAGGCAGACACCGCATTGGGAAGAATCAGGGCCCACCAGCTGTCATACAGTCCCAGGTTCTGGATCAGCAGGTAGGTGGGAACCGTACCGCCGCTGAAAAACATGGTGACCAGCAGGAATATGGCCAGGGGCTTGCGAAATACAAACTCACGTATCATCATGGTATACGCCAGCAGTGATGTGAGCGTCAGGCTGAACACCGCCGTGCCCACCGCGATCACAATGGTATTCCAGTAGGCCCCGAAAATATTCTCGTCCTTCAGCAGCATTCTGTATCCCTCAAACATCATTTCCCTGGGATAAAATGTCACCTGCCCCATGGTAATCATTTTATTGCTGGACAGCGAAGTGGCCAGCACATTCAAAAAAGGATACAGGAAGACAATGGACAAAAGCAGCATGAAAATCACCAGAAACACATCGAATGCCCTGCTTCCTATATGAATTTTATTTTTGTTTCGGCTTTTTTTCGCAGATATCATTTTTTCCTCCATTTCTGCACTGTTTTTTGTACAACTACCAAAGACTGTTCTCCGGGTTTATTTTCCGGGTGGTCATATTGGCCCCAAACACCAGCGCAAAGCAGATTATGGATACAAACAGGTTCACCGCGGTGGAGTAGGAGAATTTCCCTTCCACAATACCCTTCTGGTATACAAAGGTACCGATTACTTCCAGCTCGCTTTTGTTGGTAGCGTTCTGCATCAGCAGAACCTTGGTGTAATCGCTGTTCAGCACATTGCCCACATTCATGATCAGCAGCACCGTGGTGGTGGGCAGTATGGTGGGCCACACAATATTTTTGATCTTCTGCCATCTGTTGGCCCCGTCAATATTGGCCACGTCATAAAGGGAAGTGTCCAGATTGGAGAGCGCCGACAGATACAGAATGGAGCCCCAGCCTACGCCCTGCCACACAGCCGAACCTATGTACATCAGCAAAAAGTATTTGCTGCCGTTATTCATGTCCACCCTGGCCATCCCCAGAAATTCCCTCACATTGTTGAACAGACCCGCCATGGAGCCAAAGCCGTTTAACATGGAACAAACCACCACCACGGATATAAAATGTGGAATGTAGGATATGGTCTGTACTGCCCTCTTGTATAGGTTTCCCTTCAGTTCATTCAGAAGGACCGCGAAGATAATGGGTGCCGGAAAGGTAAACAGCAGTGACAGCGCCCCCACCCTGAAGGTGTTCCAGATGATCTGCTTACAATTCACATTCTTAAAAAAGGTATAAAAATTTTTCAGCAGCGGATCCAGCCAGTCGCTGCCCCATACACCCTTGGATGCCTTATAATTTTTAAACGCAATCAGAATACCGTACATGGGAAGATATTTGAAAATAATGACCATCACTACCGGTACCAGTGCCATGAGGCATAACGTTTTCTGCTGGTACAGCAGTTTCCGGAAACTTTTCTGACTCCCTGCAGGCCCCCCGCCGGCCTTTACTTTTTTCGCCATATTTTCTCTCCTTTTTCATCAATCCTCGTCCCTGCTGAAACGTTACATTTATTATATTGTCAATAATGCTCTGTTTGAATGGATTAATCACGAAATTTTTATGTACATTTCACATGTCCCCTGTGGTTTTCCAATGCAATATGTGAATTTCTTATATTTTTCCAAGATTTTTACATGGCAGGCAGAAGATAATTATTGTAAAATAAAAGCATTCCCGGAAGGGCTTACCGGATCAAACCTGCTTTCCACAAGACGAAAAACACCTGCAAAGGATGCCGCCCATGCATATGAAAACCAAAAAGAAAACCTTACTGCTGCCTCTTACCAGGCAGTTTGCCATCGTATTAATCCTCTTTACCCTCTGTATGGTTGGAATTACCGCCTTCACCACTTACGCCTATGCAGGACTACAGACCTCCTTCTTTCATAACAGCCTGGAATCCTATTCCACCCAAATGGCCAAAAACACAAGCCAGGCCTACGAAAGTTATGAAAACATCTGTTACAATACCGCTTACAGCCGTCCTGTCCAGAACTATCTGACAGACGCCGCCTCTTCCGAAAACTACGAGAATTACAAGCAGCTGGAGAGCCAGCTGAGCAATGCCACCCTGCTGAATTCCTTTATCATTGACATTGCCGTCTTCGGTGCAAACGGCAACTTTGCTTCCCTGAGAAGCCCATCGGAAAATTATGCGGTCTTTGTCAGCATGCTTTCGGATTCCCGCTTTTCCTACCGCTCCGCAGGCACGGCAGTCATCGACAGCACCCTCTGCCACATTCTCGCCATGCCGGTGTACTCCCTTGGTTCATGGGAAAACAAATATCTGGGATTACTGTTTCTGGCTGTGGATACCGGCAGCCTTCTCAGCAATACCCTCAGCGATGACAGCAGCCGGTATCACCCGGAAATTCTTCTGACAGACAGTGACGGACAGCTTATCTATGGAAACACGCGCCTGTATGATTTTGTCTCCGGTGCGGGGCAGAATGCTGCCCGGGATCAGATTTTCACGGTAAAGGACGGGACCTCCCCCACTACTTATGCCGTGAGAAGTTATTCCATCTCCTGTATTGACCATACCCTTTATGTCCTGATAGATAAGAGCAACATCACCGGACCGGTGGTGCATATCTCCCTGCGGCTTCTTCTTTCCATAAGCGGCCTGCTCCTGTTAATGCTGTTTCTCCTCTTTGCCCTATACCGTCCCCTGATCCGGTCCCTGAAACAGCTGACCGATTATATGAAAACCATCTCCGCAGGGGACCGGCGCTTTTTTAAAGAAGGCATCCCTTTCAGCCAGGGACTTCTGGGTTCCAGTGAAATCAATGATATTTCCAATGCCTTCAATGAAATGCTGCTGCGCACCAACCAGCTGAACCATACCATATTTGACACCTATACCAGGATGTATGAACTGGAAGTCATAAACCGCAAAACCGAAATTGCCTTTCTGCGCAGCCAGATCAATCCCCATTTCCTGTACAATACCCTGACCATGATCTGCGGCATGGCCGCCGAAGGCATGAACGACAAAGTCATCTCCGTCACCGGGGCCCTGTCCCAGATTTTCCGTTACAGCATCAAGGGCAGCGAAATGGTGACGCTGGCAGAAGAAATGGAGATTGTCCGTTCTTACCTGATGATCCAGAAAGAACGTTTTGACAACCGCTTCGCCGTGGAGTATGAATTTTCCGAAGATTCCCATGTGTGCCTGATTCCCAAGATGGTGATCCAGCCCCTTGTGGAAAATGCCATTGTGCACGGACTGGAAAAAAGCCTGCATCCCGGCAGACTGCTGATCGGGGCCGGCCGTAATCCGGAACACGGCTATCTGGCCATCTGGATTTTTGACACCGGAGTGGGGATGCCTGCCGAAAAGCTGGAAGAACTGCGCAGGGCAGTGTCCCTTCCCCTGAAACGGGGCAGCATGGATGCCGCCGGCAGCCTCACCGGCACGGAGGACACAGAAAGCCACGACAGCGTGGGCATCCTGAATGTAAACAGCCGCATGGTATTATATTACGGGGAAAACTATACCCTGATTATCGACTCTGAAGAAGGTGTGGGAACCAACATACAGCTGCGGGTTCCCTACCGGACCCGCAACCAGGAGACTTCCGTCCCGAAACCCTCTGACACATCAGGGAACGAAGCATCAAAGAAAGGAAACTATGTACCAGGCAATTGTAATTGACGATGAAAAATGGGTGGTAAAAAGTCTGATTGCCACCATACGGAATCAGGAATATTTTGAAATCGTGGCAGAATTGTACGATGGACTCTCCGGACTGGAATACATCCGGACACATCAGCCGGATCTGGCCTTTGTGGACGTGCGCCTGCCCGGCATGGGAGGCCTGGATATCCTGCAGACCACCCATTCCGAAGGATTAAAGACATTGTTTATCATGATCAGCGGCCATGCCGAATTTGCCTATGCCCAGAAGGCCATGTTCCACAATGCCATAGGCTACTGCCTCAAGCCCTTTTCGCCCAGCGAGCTTATGGATTCCATGCAGAAGGCTTATCTGCTGCTGAGGCAGCGCCGGGAAGACGGCGGAACAGGGGCTGCGGAGCAGGACCCGGAAGAGACTGCAAAGCAATTCCGGCCCAGGCACCTCACTTCCACCCACAAATCCGTCCAGATGATGATCGACTACGCGGAGACACACTACCAGGAAGATATCTCCATACAGAACCTGGCTGAGCATTGTTCCATCAATGCCAATTATGCCAGCCAGATTTTCCGTCAGGAGATGGGGACTACTTTTATCAGCTATCTCACCTCCCTGCGCATGGATTACGCCACATGGCTTTTGACGCACACCTCCCAGACAGTGTTCGCCATCGCCGCCCAGGCAGGATACAGTGACTATTTTTACTTTGCAAAAGTATTTAAGAAGGCCATGGGATGCACTCCCACCGCTTTCCGGAAATCTGCCCTGGAAGCGGATGAACCTCCCGGTGATGTTTCCCCCTCTTCCAAATGCCCCCCCTGACAGGCTGTCCGGCATGGACCGGCTGCTACTATTTTACAGAACGGAGAGTTGTCCCATGATACAAAAATTCATCAGAAAACATTTGCCGACCCAAAAACTCATTGTGCTGCTATGCGTCGTCCTCCTGCTTTCCACTCTGGGCACGTCAGGATGCGCCTCCCGTGACGCAAATCAGGAGCCGGACCGCCGTCTCCCCGGGTCCCTGCAGAATCTGTCCTTTGAAGAGCATCTGGACATCAGTGTGGGATACTGGAACATCGAAGATATGGCAAAGGCCATTCAGCCGGACGGCATGACCCAGTATATTGAGGAGCTTTTCAATATCACGCTCCATCCGGTCTCCGTCACCTGGTCCAATTACAAAGAGCGCTACCAGATTTTAAGCGCCACCCACAGCCTGCCGGACATATTTGCCACCCTGACCCTGTCCTCCACGGACAATAATGATTCTGCCACTTTTACGAATATGATCGAAACCGGCTCCATCCGGGCGCTTCCGGAAGACATATCTTCCTTTCCCGTCCTCTGCCAGGTTCTGGAATCTACCCCTTTCACCCGGTATACCGACGGAAAATACTATGCCATACCCAGAATCTCTTTTCTGGATCCGCTCCTGGGCGCCACTGACGCCGCCATGCTCGTACGCCGGGACTGGATGAATGCGCTTGGCTTCGATGATCCCGAAAGCCTGGAAGAATTCGCCGAAATGACAGCCGCCTTTGCCAACAGCGATCCCGACGGAAACGGCCTGGACGACACCCTGGGCTACAACGTAAATTCCCTGGCGGCCCTTGGCAAATGGGTGATTCTGGGAATTGCCCCGGAGTGCAATGTATACTCCTGGGTGGAGGAAAACGGCCGCTTTGTGCCCTCCTGGACCACCGACGCCTTCCGGGACGTGGTTTTGGCTTACTCCATGCTTTACGACACCGGCAGTCTGGACCCGCAGTTTTACAGCAAATCTCCCATCAATGTACTGGAAGATTTTGCCTCCGGCAGACTGGGGGCCCTGGAATATAAATCTTCCCCGCCTTCCCTGGCAGAGCTGAAAGATAAATGGGATGCATTAAATGATCTTCCCTTCGAGGAATGTGTGGATGTGCTGCCCATCTTTCCGGCGCCGGACGGTGTAAGATACAGTAATTCCAGCAATATATTCTGGTCGGAGTCTTATCTCTCCTCCTCCGTGGACGACAAAAAGGCGGAGAGGATTCTGGCTCTCCTGGAATTTCTTCTCTCCGAAGAAGGACAGCGCCTGTGTCATTTCGGCCTGGAGGGAACAGACTATACCTTTGAGGATGGACAATATCAGTGCCTTCTGGATGTGGAAGACGAAAACCTCACCATGGTCCTGGCCGGAAAATATCCTTCCATTTCCCTTTTTTCCGGCATTGCCACCTGGGGAGGCGGCTGGAGCGATTTCGAAGTTAATACAATGAACGATCTCAGATATGGAAACTATAATACCTTTCTGGCCCAAAAATCAGCCATATGGTGCCGGGACAACACCACCCAGGTCACCAGGCCCTACGATTTTCTGCTGTCTCCCAAGGAGGCCACCGACCAGTTCAGCACCTCCCGGGCCATGGATGCCTTCATCCAGTGCATTATCGGAGGAGGGGACGCCCTGGCCCGGTGGGATCATGCATTGGAAAATATGAGGGCCCGGGGACTGGAGGAATATATTGACCGTCAGAATCAAATATTCCGGCAATAACCCCGGGCCGGACGTTTACGCTTTTTCAGGTCTGCAGAAAGCTCATGCAATCTTCAGCACGCAGGCATGGTTACAAGGCCTGTCCGCAGGTGTTTTCACATGGAGGCCCTCCTGGTCCCTGGTATAGGAAAGCGGCTCACTGCTTCCTATCATGGATACGCTGCGGATCTTTTCCAGGCAGGTGGCTCCTTCCCGCAAAGTGCGGATGTGGAATATACCCTCCCCGGGCCAGCCGAACGTGATGACATAAAGGAACCCTTCCCTGGTGGTAAACCGGAAGTCACGCGCCGTCAGAATGCCGCTACTCACATCCACCGCCGCCCCCTTCTCAAGCTGTTCTTCTATCTTGTCCACGTCGTAGTCGGCATCCTCCACCGTGGTGGGGCCTTCCGCAGCCACCGCAAAAGGTCTGCTCTCATAGATAGCCTCTCCGTTCAGGGCAAGCCAGTCCCCGATCTCCTCCAGTGTCCTGACTGCATCCGGATGAAAAGAGCCATCCGCATAAGGACCCACATTCAGCAGCAGATTTCCGTTCTTTGCCACAATGTCACAGAGCTGGTGAATGATTCTCTCCGCAGACTTATACCTGGGATTTTGCACCATGCACCAGGTGACCTGATCCTCCAGCCTGTCGTCTGACTGCCAGCAAAAATCCCTGGGCGAGGCAAACCGGCCGCATTCCAGGTCATACACGCCCATCCCGCCGGGGAAGTCTTCCTGCTTATAGGTGATAACGCCTTCCGTCATCCCTTTGGTGTGATAATAATATTCTGCCATGTCATATCGGTATTTTTCGGCAATAACGCAGGCACGGCTGTCAAAATATATGGCATCCGGCGCATACTGGTCAATCACTTCCCGGACCTTGTCCAGCCAGTTCTGGCAAAAGGCATCATCCGGCCAGCGGTGCGGAATATACCTATTGGTCTCCAGCGGCAGGGCCGGTCCATAGTATACTTCATTGGCCGGGTCGTACACATCGGCCTCGTTATCCGTGGACATGAACCATCCCCAGAGCCACTGATGATGAAAGGTTGCCAGGGTGCGGATGCCTTCTTTCCGGAATGCCTCCAGGCATTCGCCCACAACATCCCTGTGCGGTCCGTAGTTCACGCTGTTTACAGGATTCACTTTGCTGTCCCAGAGGGAAAAATTGTCGCAGTGTTCGCTGACCGGGCCCGCGTACCGGGCCCCGGCCCGTTTTGCCAGTCTCGCCCACTCTGCCGGGTCAAACCCCTCCCCGGTCATGCCGGGATAGAAATCTTTGTAGCCAAAGTCATGCAGGCTTCCATAGGTCTCCTCATGATGTTTATTCTGTTCCAGTCCCCTGCAGTACATATTACGGGAATACCACTCATTCTGATATGCGGGCACACTGTAAGGCCCCCAGTGGAAAAACAGCCCGAATTTGGCATCCCGGAACCATGTGGGAACTTCTTTGTGCACCTTACTCCAGTCAATCTCACTCATAAATATCCGTTTTCTCCTTTCCAGATTCAGAAATTCTGCCCTCTTTCCCCTTCCCCGGCGTCAAGGTTGCTTCCCCTTTGTCCCAGGGGGAGCCGGTAAAAGGACAGGGGCGGCAGATATGTCACCTCATCCACCATGGGCAGTCTCACGGGATCTGCCTGCCAGGCGAAAGAAAACAAGGCCTCTCCCTCCGGTTTTCTGGCCATGTGCAAATACACTTTGTTCTTATCTTCCCTGTTGGCCCGGACTTTCAGGATTTCCACTTCTCCCCGCCCATCTTCCAGGGTATACCCGCTGTCTTTTCCCAGGTCGGAATACAGCAGAAAGCAATTTTTCACATGGGCAAAAGTCAGCTTCAGCCAGCTGCCCTCCCGGGCCAGTCCCAGACGCTCCCGCTCCGTCTCTGTCACAAGCTCCCCGGACGCCAGGGCCGGGGCCTCAAATTCCGCCCCTCCGCCCAGTACTCCGAAACACTGGTTTGCCAGCTTCTCTCCCAGCACCACATTGGCCTGGGCACTGTTATGTATCCCGTCGGAAAGGTTCAGATTTGTGGTGGAGATCACATGGACATGCGGAATCTCCTCCGCCGCCCGCCTCTGGGCCTCCCGCACCTTCCCCCAGCATGCATCGTGAATTCCGTTTATCTGACGGTTCAGCTGCATGGTAAATACCGGAATATCATACCCCAGTTCTTTCCGCACCGCCTCCACATATTCCTTAAAATTGGCATAGTACTGCTCCGCAGCCCCCGGCTCCGTGTCTGAACAGCCCTGGTACCAGAGGATCCCCGCATACTTTCCCCCGGTCTGGCGAAAGCGTCTGGTCATATTCCGGTACAAATCCCCTTCTCCGGGTTTCCAGCGGCTCATGGGAGAACCTCCCAGCGCTGTCTGTACCAGTCCCACGGGCATCCCGGTCAGTTTCCCATAACATTTTCCGAAGGAAAGATAGGGGGAAGGCCCCGGAATCCCCATCTCCTCATTGGCCGGGGAGCCCGCAAAGGTACTCTCATTCATGGGATGCGCGGCCAGATCCCATCTGCCCCTGTTCCGGTACAAATGAACGTCCAGGCTGGGGGGATCCGGGCAGAAATCCCGGCTGTAGCCTGCGGAATTAGACTGTCCCGCAATTACAAACACATTCCCCACTCCCACATGAAGCACACAGTCTCCCCTGTAGAGCCAGGTAAGTCCCGGCACTGTGCTTTGGGTTTCCAGGCTGGTGTCTATCCGGTACAGGCCCCCTGCGGGCACCCTGATATCCGTCTCAAAGGTTCCCGAAAAACCTTCTCCCTCTGTCACCCCGGAAGCGGGAGTCCAGGGAATCAGGATTCTATTGTCCTCCTCTTCCACCACGCGCACCACAGGCACGGCCGACTTCACTCCTGCCTGAATGGCGGCGGGGTGTACCTGATAGCTTCCCTCCAGGTGAATCACGGCGCTGCCCTTCTCCTGCTGGAAAATTTCCCAGTCCGCAGGCGCCGATGTCAGTGTAATTCCATGCATGGCATTTCTCCTTTCACTGTCTTTTCCCCGGCAAAATGTGCATGATCTGCCTTGCCTGGGCGGGCGTGGCCACCTCCAGGTCCATGGCCCCGATCAGCGCCGCCAGTTTTTCCACTTCCTGATAATTATATTCGGCCTGCTTTCCCGGCGCCAGATGACGGCTGTCCTCAAATCCGATGCGCACCACCGAAGCCCCCATGGCAATGGCTGCCGCCAGAAAATCCCAGTTGTCCCGCCCATAATGCGTGACTCCCCACAGCGCGTCCCGGGGCACGGCGGCGCAAAATGCCGTAAGGCACTCCATATCCGGCTGCATTCCTCCTTTGTGGCCGAACACCAGATTATACAGCATCGGCTCCCTGTAAGGCACCTGCTCTCTGGTCATACGGATATTGTAAATCATGCCAATGTCAAATACCTCGATCTCCGGGATAATTCCTCTGTCATACACCGCCCCCGCACAGTAGCGGATATCTTCAAGGCTGTTGATGTACACGGCTTCTCCCAGGTTCGTACTGCCGCCGTTCAGGGAGGCGCTCTCCACCCTCCGGCACATCAGGGGCCGGCACCGCTGCTCTATGCTCATCTCAGACACGCCTCCGGTGGAAGCCTGAATGATCAGGTCTGTCTCCTGCGCAATCCGCTCAAATGTATCTTCCAGTTCCGCGGTGTCGTCCGTCAGGGAGCCGTCTTTACGGCGGCAGTGCAGATGGCACATGGCCGCGCCTGCCCGGGCCGACTTCACCACATCCTCCACCAGGGCCGACTGATCAATTGCTTTTCCCGCCTCCACCGGGGCCAGAGATATAATAACCTTTCTCATAACCGTTCCCTTTTCCTTCTCCGCAAATTCCCCGGCAGCCATTTTTCCAGGCCTCAACGGGGCATTTGCCCTTTTTTCGTTTTCCGCATTTCCTCACAGCCATCTCCAGGCCTCAACGGGGCATTTGCCCTTTTTTCGTTCCCCGTATTTCCTCACAGCCATCTCCAGGCCTCACCGGAACATTTGCCCTTTTTTCGTTCCCTGAATTCCCGGGCCGGGGAATTGCACTCATGCCAGCATTTCCACCATTTTTCTCAGGCTGTCTTCCTCTCCCACGTTTCCCGGAAAAATTATGTAGGACAGCCCGGGAAATCTGCTCTCCGGTCCCGTCTTCCACACGGGAATGCCGGGGGCGGCCTGGCCTGCCACCATCGCTTTTCTGACGCCCAGTCCCCTGGTTCCCACATCACTGGAGGTGATTCCCCCCTTTGCAATCAGGAAGCGGGGCTGTCTGTGCAGACCGGCTGCCACTCCTGTCACCGCATCAGAAATTTTTACCGACAGATTTAAAAGTTCCTCTCCCGTCATTCCCTCCGGCGCCAGAAGTCTTCTGCTGGTATAGACCACAGCAGTCCGGCCCTGCCCCATAATCTCCTCGGCCCTTTCAATCACAAGTTCCGTCTCCTTTTCCAGGCCGCCCGGCTCAAAGCAGGCATTTACCCGGAACTCCACAAATTCCGCAGGCACCCGGCTTTTTTTCAGGGATTCCAGCTGGGCGGTTGTCTTCTTCACATGGGAACCTGCCAGCACCAGTCCGCCGTACATCTGCGCGTTTTCTCCCTGGCAGGCATCCTCCCCGGCTCCCCCCAGCAGTTCCTGCCTGGTGAGCAAAGGCCTGCTGCCCACATTTCCCAATACCCTGGGCATGGCCGCAGCGGAGCGGATCACAAACTCTTTTCCCGCCTTTATGGCTCTCAGCAGACATATGGCGAAGGCCTCCACATCGCTTTCCGCTATGGCATCCACGCATATGGGACAGAAATCCTCAGCCGCCATCAGCATACTGGTAATCTCTTCGTATTTTTTTCCCCGGAGGTAAGGCATCGTAATGTGGATACAGCTTTCCTTCCTGTAAAATCCCCCGCTCTTTTCTTCCACATATTCCCCTAAATGGGAAGATTGGTAACCGAATGTACTGTCCGCGGCAAATTCCGTCTGTCCGGCGGGAACCAGATACTCTCCCTCCCTCACATAGTGGACGCCCTCCATGGTATAGCGGCCTCCCTCACAGAAGAAAGGACAGATTACCAGGCCGTGGACTTTCCGGCCCGTCTCTTCTTCCAGGGTCTCCCGCAGCACCCGGGGTTCCAGCAGATAATGCCCCCGCAGGGTGGAATCCCCCCTGGCCACCAGCAGCAGCTCCTTCCCCGTCTGTCTGGCGGCTTCCACTGTCCTGCGTGCCAGCGCCCGGTGTACCTCTTCCGTCTTTTCGGGGGAAAAGCTTCTGGAATTGGTGAGAAGAAAAAACATTTGATTTTCCTCCTCCATTCCCTCCAGCAGATTCTCCGGGCTCCAGTCCGTATATACGTACACGCCATGGACGGTCTGTACCCCAGTGGGATCATCGTCCAGCACAACTATCTTCCGGTCAAAATCCTTCCTCTCCTCCAGATACAGTCTGTGTATTTCTTCCTGGTCGGCCACAGGATAGCTCTCCAGCACAGACAGCGGCCGTCTCATACATTGTTCCATATCCTCCTCCCATTCCGGGCGCATCGCCCCAACCGGTTCCTTTCTGTATGTATCATGCTTTGGGCTATGCGGCACACATTATAGGGCGGGCCTGGCCAGACCCGGTCATACTTTCAGGGAAATCCACACACGCATTTCCCCCATTCCCCTGTTGGCCCATGCAAAATACGGAATCAGCCGCACAGGCGCCCTCTCCCAGCCCCGGTCCACATAATCCTGGTAAAGGGCCTCCCGGTCATAGCCCCCTTCTTCCCCTTCCCCGGTTCTGCGTTTCCAGAAGGTACCCACCAGGGAAAGAACCTGTCTTCCCTCTATCTCGAAGGTTTCCGGCTCCAGGCAAATGTCAGAGGGAATCAGCAGGTCATCCAGCGTTTCCACATCCGCGTCCGCACTTTCCAGACAATAAACCAGGGGGCCTCTCTCCACCGCAACCTGGTTCACGGCCTCCTCCACCATGGCATGGGCACAAGTCAGTCTCGCCTCCATGCCAAGATCTGCCAGCACCTCCGTCTCCGCCGGATTATCCATGGGCAGTCCCAGGTAGGTTCCGGCACATTTCCCGGTCAGTTCTGCCCGGTGGCAGATCTCCCCGGTTCCCCGGTCTCTCACCTGCACGCTCCCCTTTCTGACCCAGGCGGGAATGCGCAGATACAAAGTAAACCCGGTCGCCGTCTCTTTGCCGTCGGATTGTCCTGCACTTTTTCCTTCCCTCCGCACATCCTCAAAGGCAAAGCGAATTTTTCCGTCATAAGGATATTCCGTCTCCTGAACCACCGTAAAGGACAGTTTCCCCCTATCCCCCGCAGGCAGGGTCACTTTCGCCCTGCTCTCCCCATAGAGCACGGTATAGATCCCGCTTTCATCCACACCATAGATATATTCGCTCAGCTGGGCCATCAGCCTGGCCAGGTTGGGCGGACAGCAGTAGCTGAGAATATATTCCGCCCTCTCCTGACCCCAGATCAGTTCATAGGACAGATTTCTGGCACGTCTGAGCATATTTTCATAAAAAAACTTCTTCCCATCCATGCTGACTCCGGCCAGGTTCACATTCAGCACCATTCGCTCCAGCACGTCCGCATATTCCGCTTTTTTCTCCAGGCACAGCATACGCCATGCCCAGTACACGCCGCCCACGGAGGCGCAGGTTTCATTGTACGCCGTCACATTGGGCAGCTGGTACTCGTAGCCGTACGCCTGGTGCACCAGCTGGTGTTGAAAGAAATAACCGTAAGGAGAGGCACCGTTATACAGGGCGCCGCAGCCTCCCGTCACATACATTTTCCGGGTCACAAGGTTCTTCCAGACCTTATGCAGCACCTGCTGTAGCTCCCCGTCAGCCTCCTCCAGACAAAGGTCAGCCACACCCGCATACAGATAATTGGCCCGCACCGCGTGGCCCATGATTTTCTCATGCTTCCGCAGGGGAATACTGTCCTGGTTGTCATCCAGCCCCTCCTTTACGGAATCCCGCAGGGCTATGGCTTTTTTCAGCAGTTCCAGATACTTTTGTTTCCCGGTGGTCCGGTACAGCTCCGCAAGGCCCATGTAGTGGGATGGACAGACTGCCGTCTGCACCTCCCCCCTGGGTTCGGCCTCCCCATACAGTTTCTCCAGATAGCCTGCCGCTCCCTCCGCCACCTTCAGAAAGCTGTCCCTGCCGGTGAGCCGGTAGTACACACAGGCCGATGTAAACAGATGGCCGAAATTATATACCTCAAAATCATTGATATCCCCCAGCCGGAAAGCCTTTCCGCTGCGTTCTCCGATAATCTGTTTTGTGGAGAGATAGCCGTCCTCCTGCTGGGCCCTTCCTATCAGCTCCACATATTCCTCAAGACGGTTCAGAAGCGCCTGGTTTTCCGTGCGCACAGCCGTGTAAACAGCGGCTTCCATCCACTTATAAAAATCCCCATCCCCGAAAACGGTTCCGTCAAATTCCCCTTCCGCATCCCCTGTGGCAATCTTAAAATTCTCCAGCACATGACTGATGCTTTTGCTTTCAAACATTTTCTGCAGATGCGGCACCGTGGAGCCCGCGCAGGTGTCAAACCGCTCCTGATAGAAGCCCCCCGTCCACTCCGCATCCTGATAAGGAAGACTCCAAAGCATTGCATTCTTTGATTTTGTGGTATCTGTCAGCATAACCGTCTCCTTCTCTTTTCATTTCCTGTATCTCACCCTATATCTCACAGCAGGCCTTTTCCCTCCAGGGCCTTTTTCAGTTCCGCCGCCCCGAAACGCGGGCTGGACAGCGTCAGAATCCCCAGTTCCCTGTGGATGTCCTCCTCCACATAGGCCATGGAGCCCTGGGCCAGCAGAATCACATCCGCCTGCTCCCTGACCTGGTACGCCTTTTCCAGAAGCAGTCTCCTGAATTGTTCCTGGTTCAGCCCGAAAGCGCCGTCTATGAGTCCATCCACCAGTTCCACATGGCGCCCCAGTTCCCTGGCTGCCCGCAGCACGGTATTCCTGGTGGGCACAAGAGTGGTTGGAAGGGTGGCCAGCACTGCAATCCGTTTTCCCCTGCGCACTGCCTCCCGGCACATTTCCCAGTCAATCCGCACCACCGGCACACCTATGTAGGCCGCCACATTCTGCATACAGTCGGCCACTTCCCCCACGGAAGAGCAGATGTTCAGTATGGCATCCGCGCCCTGGCGGACCGCTTCCATGTACATGGATATCAGCTCTGCCGCCGCCAGGGGCGTCACATACCCGGCTTCCCGCACCCGGGCTAAAATCCCCGGATTCTGCAGGCTCACCAGCTCCGCTTCCTCCCCGATATTCTTCTTCACTTCCCGCTCCACGGTTTCCGTCAGTTCCGGCGTGGTGCTGGTATACACAAGCGCTGCTTTCATATGATGTTACGCTCCCTTCTGCTTTTTCCGGTGATTCGCAAACCCTGCCGTCCTCCTGGCCGATGCGATTGCATTCATTATAAGTCCTGCCTATCCAAAAAAGTATATACAAAACTTTGCGTTTTCATGGAAATTTTACAGATGGCATCAGGGTCTCCCCATGCAATCGAGCAGGGGAACGTCCCTCTCCACTACTCGCCGACCGGGGCGTACGCCGCTTTCGCTGCTAATTTCCTTACGCGCCCCTGCGCATAAAAACCGGCAGCGTCCCATGCGGGGCATACTGCCGGTTTTTGTCCTTCGGAAATGATTTTCCAATTGTATTTTTGTGATTTACATATTCTCTGCCACATATTTTTCCATACTGCCGATCACCTTGTTCATTTCCGCAATGTTTTTTCGAAGAAGCCGGTGGAGCTCCTGGTTAATCTCCACATCCCTGCCATTGATACGGATGACCTTCTGCCCGAACCGGATATGTCCCAGACGGTTCCGGTAGACACTAATCCGGTCAGTGTAAAACTGTTTGAATCCGGCAGGACACACCGATTCCGGCATCTGATACGCTGAAAAAAGAATGGGCAGCACTTTCTGCACCACTTCCAGCCGGTCTGCCATACCCAGGATATGGTCGTCATTGTTCACACAAGTAAACATATTCTCCCTTTTCCCGGCTTCTTCTGCCTGCTTTTTCGCCCTGGCCGCCTTCCTTTCCAGCAGCTCTCCTGTCATCTCCGCCAGCACGTTCCTCTGCTCTTCATCAAATTTCTGCCAGCAGATATTCAGGATTTCCTTTATCCTCAGCTCAAAATCACTGGTATTATCCAGCACAAATCCTCTCAGATTTACAATGTCCTCCGAGCGCCTCACGATTTTCGCAATCAGCTTCTCTGCCTTTTCCGTAAAAATGGCATAATCCCGCTTTGTCAGGTATACACCGTCAATGGGCGGCATGTTTTTGGCAATTGCCTCCAGCATTTTCTCTTCTTCCGAAGAATAAAACAGAATATCCGTCAGAATATCATTTTTCCGAATGGCCGATACAATACTGTCCCCCTTGCAGCCCGCCAGCTTATAGTCCATAAGGATCAGGTCATAGTCGTTTCCTTCCAGCTCGCCTATCTCAAAGTCCTCCCCGTCTCTCCGGGAAATATCCGGCTCCAGGCAATGTTCTTCCAAAATCCGTTTTATCTTCTTCTCCTCCATACGGTACCAGGCAGCCTCATCTTCAAACCACAAAATTTTAAACTTTATATTCATCTCTTTAGTTTCACCACCAGCCTGAAGCCATCCTGATAAGCGGTATCGATGGCAACGCTTCCTTTCATTTCTTCTACCAGTTGTCTCACATGATACAAACCGATCCCAAAGCCTTTTTTGCTCACATTGCTGGATAATCCCCACTCAAACAGCATTTCCGGATCCACATCACTGTCCAGCCCCAGGCCATCATCCGTGAATGCGATTTCCACATATCCGGCAAGCTGCCGCAGGGATATCCGCAGCATCTGCGCCCCTGCCTTTATGGAATTGCCGGACACATTATCCAGAATCACACCGATTGCAGAGGCGTCAAATCTGCATCTGAAGTCCTGGTCCTTTGGCGTCAGTTCATACTGAATTCCCCCCAGTGCCATTCCGCCATCAATATACTGGCGCAGAAAATCATAAATGTTGTTGGATCCTTCCTGTTTTAATGCCTGATTGCCATGAATTGCCAGGTCGGCCAGTTTGCGGGCCTTCTCATTGGCCTGGTGGATCTCTCCCAGCGCCTCCAGCACGGTTCTTTCGTCCGCATCCTTCCCCTTTACCAGTTCCTCCCACAGAAGCGCCATATTCCCCTTGATGGCATCCGTCAGAGTATACACGGTGTGGAATCCGCCAATCAGGTTTGTCACATTCTGGTTCGCGGCTCCTGACAGAAAATAAACCTGCCTTCTGCGCGTTTCACTTTCCTGCCGGGCCTGAGCCAGTTCTTTTTCCCTGGCATCATTGGCCTCTTCCAGTTTTTTATTATCCTGCAATATACTTTCCGTTCTCTTTTTCACGGACCTGGCCAGTTCCAGCAGCGCATCATCCCGGGTCTTTTCCGCTACCATTTCCAGCTTCTGCAGGGAAACGGTAATTCCATCCTCTTTTTCCCCCCTCTTGTCCGTTCTCAGAATCTCCGGATTGCATTCCACGCTCAGGATATCATCCACATTGATATTTGTGATAAACTGGGCCACAATCTCCCCGCCGATCTCCTCCGGGGAAATGATTCGGTTGTGCTCCGATTTTAACGGCTCTCCCCAGTTGATCAGACGGACTACATATTTTTCCAGTGCCTTCAGGACATATTCGTGGAATAACTCTTCCAGCATGTCCACTCCCGGGGTGCGTATAAAACCGTGGGCCCGGCTGGAGGTCTCCACAAACTGTTCATTATCCCCCCTTATGGAAATGCGCCCTATGATCTCCCTGGTTCCGATAAAACGGTTCCAGCCCTGCGCCTTCCTCTGGTCAATCCCGAAAAAATCCTGTCCCGGCTCCCCATAGGGATGAATCCGGAACCCGTTTTTATAGAGAAAAACCGAGCCATAATTTTTAGGCTGGACGCCTCCCATCTGGCGGGTAAAGTTTACCTTTGCGCTCTGGTTCAGATAAAACACGGAAATATGTATATTCTTCAGCAGCCTATATTTCCTGTTTTTTTCCGTGACGGTAAAAATGTACTGTCCCCGGTCAGAAAGCCTGCTGGTGATACTGCTGCCGTCCTCCGATACCCACACTTCCATATTGGTGGTTTTGATATTTAATGTTTCAAAAATATCATTTTTGATCTTTCCGTTTACAACATCCCGATGAGGGTTGATTCTTTTTCGGGTAAAATCTTTTTCTGCCAGTGTTTTCTCATACTCGTCCAGCAGTTTCCGGTCTGTCGCTTCCTCTGAGGGCACCAGCAGCTCAATCTCAAAGGGCAGGTCTCCCTTATCGGCATCAGGACTGATGAGCTTCATCAGGGAACGTTTCAGTTTCAGCAGGTCCTCCCTGCCCCACTCTTCCCGCAAGTCTTCCACCACAAGCGTTGTCCCCTGGCAAAAACCTCCGGGAAGCGCATCCGTCACGGAATACCCCACGGGAATCTCCATAAATTCCTTCTTGTCGTCCATCTCGAAACGGCTCCAGTTTATGGTCACCGCATGTACAGAATTTTCCCTTTCCGTCTTCGTCAGCAGCTGAAGGGATGTCCCCAGCCTATCGCAGGAAAAACGTCCCACTCCCTTTGCCCCTGCCGCCTCCCGTCTGATCTTATCCCGGTAGGAACTCTTTGTCCTATTCTGCGGCTTTTTATCCGAGTAGGCCACAAACAGCCACTTCTGAATGATATCCTGGTAAGTCATCCCGCTTCCGTTATCGGAAATAATGATTTTTCCCTTTCCGTTTTCCGGAAAACGAAAACATAGCTCCACCTTGCTGGCACCCGCATCATAGGCATTTTTTACCAGCTCAAATACCGCAATATATTTATCACTGATCAGGTCCCGCCCAATGACATCTTTTAAACCGGCACTTACCCGGAAAGATAATGTGGCATTCTCTGTCTTTCCCATAATGCACCTCCGAAAGAGCATAGTCTTCTCATCCCATCATGTCTGCCAGTCTGTGGTACTCTTTATCTCCAGAATATACACATGACTTCATAAAATCCTTCATTTTTGGCAATTACTACACATAGTGATTATATACCCAGGCTTTCGATAAGTCAAATGGAGGGCTTTGCATGAATACTGCTTATTTTGTGAAAGTATCGGACGGGCTAACCTGGAACGTACTCCGCGAAAAAATCCTGCTCCAGGAAAAAAAGGGCTGCCGTCCACTGCCGTTTCTCATCTCAAAGAGACTGGCCGTTTCTCCCCTGGAATTTCATATTCTGTCAGGAAACATCCTTGTCCCGGCAAAATGTTATACCCCCTACACAGCCGTATCCACGGCTGATTCCATGGGTATCTGGCACTGTATCTTCCTGGAATCGGCCCAGGATTCCAGGAATCTGCTGCTCTACACCGCCGGCAGGGGATTCCCCCTATATGCATCGTCCCTATTCCCCTGATGCGGGATTTCCCCGGCGGTGCAGACTTTCCCCTGGCGGTTCTGGCCTTCCCGGTATGCAGGAGTGTGCGGGAAATTACTCCCGTTCCCTGACGGTCACAAGGCAGGTGTCCCCGGGCTGCTTTCCGATCCGGGAACGGATATCCTTCCTCAGCCCTATGATGTAGCAGATACTCCCGTCCTGATTTTTGACCCCCATATTTACCACACTGCCGTCATAGGGCACCCCGTCAAATGTGACATGCACCTTCACCCTGCCCCGTCCGAATTCTTCCCTGATGTCATAGGGAAAAATCACATAGGCGCCCCCGGTGTCCCCTGCGCTGAAAATCCCGGATTCATATTCATAAATTTTCTGGTTCATGTTTCGTTTTCTCCTTTTTCCATTCCTTTGTAACAGTTTCGGCAAATCAGGAAACCCTTATGCTTCCTTTCCCCATCCTTTTCCCGGCCCTGAAATCAAAAGTGACAATTCTTGGGGAGCATGGTATAATGACCTTATTCCGGAAAGGAAGCGGCCGAATAAAAATGCGTATCCGGCTTTTGTTCCTGCCAACGGAATCCCTTCCGTTGTATCGCGCGACGCAACACGCAGACAGGCTTAAAAATGACAATTCCTGACACATATGCAGTCCCTTGTTTATATCATTCCTTACGGTCCGGTTCCAGACCGCTGCAGGTACAGGTTCCCGGCTCCAAAAGCATCACAAACCGCGCCCTGCTCCTGGCAACCCTGGCAGATGGCCTTTCCTGTTTAAAAGGCGCTCTTTTTTCGGACGATTCCAGGCATTTTTTAAAATGCATTCAGGATCTGGGGTTCCAGGTATCGCAGGATGAAGCCCGCCGCCAGATCACCGTTCAGGGACAGGGCGGACTCATCCCTCTCCCGGAAGCGGCCCAGTATGTGGGCAGCGCGGGAACGGCAGCCCGCTTTCTCACTGCCTTTCTGGGACTTTCCCAGGGCGTATACCATATGGATGCCTCGGAACAGATGCGCAGGCGTCCCATGGCCCCTTTGCTGGATTCCCTGAAGGAACTGGGCTGTGAGGTGATTCCCGGCCCCGGAGGCAGGGAAGGCCATTTTCCCTTCACACTGCGCGGCCACGGTTTCCAAAAAGACCATATCACCGTCAATATTGACAGCAGCAGCCAGTTCTTAAGCGCCCTGCTGATTGCCTCCTGCCTGTGCGAAAAGGATTTTACCACTTGTATCGAAGGTTCCCATGGCATGTCCTATATCGAAATCACTTTAAAAATGATGGAACAATTCGGTGTACGGGTACAAAAATCCGGGGAACGTGCCTACCTGACCAGGGCCGGCCAGCGGCTTCAGGCCAGGAATTACCAGATAGAGCCGGATGTGTCTGCCGCCTGTTATTTCTATGCCATGAGTCCTTTGCTGCACCTTCCTGTCATTGTGGAGCAGGTGCATTTTGATTCCATGCAGGGCGATGTGGCTTTTGTGCGGATTCTGGAACAAATGGGCTGCACTGCACGGGATACCGATTCCGGCATTCTAATCTCCCCGCCTGCCGGACGGGTTTTCCGGGGCGTCACCGTGGATATGTCCGGCTGTTCGGACCAGGCCATCACCCTGGCAGCCATAGCCCCCTTTGCGGAAAGTCCCACCACCATCACCGGCATAGGCCATATCCGGCACCAGGAGAGCGACCGCATCTGTGCCATTGTCACGGAACTGTCCAAAATGGGCATCCGCTGCCATGAGGAGGAAAGCAGCATCACGGTTTATCCCGGCAACCCCGGACCTTCCGTTGTAAACACCTATGACGACCATCGTATTGCCATGGGTTTTTCCCTGACCGGTCTCCGTTGCCCCGGAATTGTCATTGACAATCCCGGCTGCTGCCGCAAAACCTTTGAAGAATATTTTCAAACCCTGGACCATATTGTGGCAGAATTATCATCCGGGTAAACACAAAAGGCACCTGAACCCTGGCAGCCATAATCCCTCAGGTCCGTTCCATATCCTAAATCAAATACCCCGCTGCAGGCAACGGGGTATCAAAATCCCGCCTCCCGGTGTGCCTGACTCTGGTTCAGTCACCCGGAAAGCGGGACGAAATTATCAAACACGGTCTAAAATGCAGGGCAGCCTCTCAGGACCGCCTCAGCTTCTGCAAATACTTTAATCCCTCTTCACTACCGCCGCACCGTATTCCGGCAAAATCAGACTGTCATCCACCCTGGTCCCCGTGAGCAGTTCCTTTCCCCGGATTCCGGAAACGGCTTTTTCTTCTGCCGTACAGTTCAGATAAAAGGCATATGTCCCCTCATCACCGCTTCTCTCATGATACTCCACTCCTTCGGGCAGGTCCTGGGCGAAAATACGTGCGTCTTTCATCATTTTTTCAAACAGCGGTCTCATCCGGCCGGCATCTGTCCTGGCAGCCACATAGTAGGCATTGCCCTCTCCGTAATGTTTGCAGGTCACGGCCGCCATACCCCGGTAGAAATCTTCCGTGTAGCTCCCCAGTACTTCCGCGTCCTGCACCCGCAGAATCTCCGCGTAGTCCCTGACTTCCCAGATGCTTCCATCGGCCATTTGAATCCCGTTCCTGTCTCCGGGATAAAGGGAATCAATTTCCTCGCTGACAATGCCGAACAGCTCTTTCAGTCCGTCTCCCGGAAATCCGCCAAGATAGCAGAGCGTATCCCTGTTCACATAGCCGGTAAAATATGTTGCCAGCAGCTGGCCTCCCCTTTCCACAAAAGTCTTCAGGTTCTGTGCCGTCCCCGGCTGCAGCAGGAAAAGCATGGGCGCCACCACCAGGTCATAGCGGTTCAGATTTTCATCGGAGCCCACCACATCCATATCGATGCCCAGTTTGAAAAATTCTTCCCAGATGCCCCTGCAGGTTTCCTCATACCTTTTGCTCTCCTGGGACAGCGCCTTGGTATCCGCCACGGCCCAGCGGTTATCCCAGTCAAACAAAAGCGCCGCCCTGGTCCTGACTGTGGTTCCCGCCGCAGGGGCAATTTTCTTCAGCAAATCCCCTACTTCAGCCACTTCCCTGAAAATCCTTGTGTCGTCCGTTCCGATATGGTCCACCACGGCCCCGTGAAACTGTTCAAAGGATCCGCGGCTTTTTCTCCACTGGAAATACTGTACGGAATCGGAACCGCAGGCAATGGCCTGCAGACAGGCAAGCCTGTGAATGCCGGGACGCTTCAGCTTATTTACCGGCTGCCAGTTTACGAGACCGGGAGCGCTCTCCATCATCATAAACGGCTTCCCGGCTTTCAGGGAACGCATAACAGAGTGCTGGAAGGCCGTCTCCCGCATGGTTTCCGCCAGCGTCTCCCGGTCATTGTGGAATTCCGGATAATTATCCCAGGATATCACATCCAGCTCCGGGGCCATCTTCCGGTAATCCAGTCCGCCGAACAGGCGCATAAAATTGGCCGTCACCGGAATTTCCGGCGTCACGCTGCGCAGCACCCCTGTCTCATGCTTCATGAAATCATTGGTGTTCCAGGTGGTAAATCGCTTCCACTCCAGATTCAGCCCCATAACGCTGGTCTCGCCGTTTTCAAAGGGAGGCTCGATCTGGTCAAAACTGTTGTACCGGTGGCTCCAGAACGTGGTCCACCAGGCGGCGTTCAGTTTTTCAATATCATGGTCATACTGTTCCCACAGATACTGCCGGAATTTCTTCACACAATAAGGGCAGAAACATTCCCCGCTGAATTCATTTGAGATATGATACAGGATTACACCCGGATGGGAGCCGAAACGTTTTGCCAGCTTCCTGTCGATGATTTCCACTTTCTCCCGGTATTTGGGCGAAGACATGCAATGGTTGTGCCTGCCGCCGTGCCGGGCGCGCATCCCCCTTCTGTCCACCCGCATGGCCTCGGGATAAGCGGCGTCAAGCCAGGCAGGACGGGCGCCCGAAGGTGTGGCAAGCACGGTATAAATGCCGTTTTCGTACAGCCTGTCTATGATGGCTTCCAGCCATTCGAAATGGAACTCCCCTTCCTTTGGTTCCAGGACAGACCAGGAAAACACCCCCAGCGTCGCGCTGTTAATACCGGCCTTCTTCATCAGCCGTATGTCCTCCTCCAGAATATCCGGCCTGTCCAGCCACTGTTCGGGATTGTAATCGCCGCCGTGGACAAACCCCCCTGTCTGCGGAAACAAAATATTTTTCTCCATGTGCACGCCTCCTCCTATTTATCGTTATCTCTCTTTTTACAGAAACCACTCAGTCTTTTTTTACATACAGCATATCCACCTTCTGGATATGACCGATCAGCCAGCCTATCAGAAAGTCCAGCAGACTTTTCACTATCTCATCCTGCTTTTCGCAGTCCTCCCCGGCCAAATCCAGATCAAATTTCATCAGGTTCTGCTCAAAGCTGCGATGCAGCGCCACATGGGCAGGTATATGTGCATATTGAATGCTCCCCATATAAGCCTCCTCATGGGCAAAATGGTTTTTGGTGTAGTTGATCAATTCCGAGAGCAGACTTGTCAGCTGTTCCGTCTTGTCATGGAGCATATTATCATCCAGAAGATCATGGGTCTCCTGCGCCAGCTCAAAAAGGTGTGTATGCTCCTGGTCGATTTCCGCTATCCCCGTATAATATTCCGGTCTCATTTCGTACATTGTTTTCGTCTTCCTTTCCCTTTGTAACAGCATTTGGATCTTTATTATTTTACAGCGAACACGTCCCGTTGGCAAGAGCAAGCCGGGAGAATCCGTTTCCCGAAAAGAAAGTTGTATTATAGCCGGGTTTGATGTAAACTATTGGATAAGAGCAGAATCGGAACGGGTATAGGACGCCTGATCCCGGCTGCAGGGCCGGTTTCGGAATTTATATGATGGGAGATGTAGCGATTATGGCTGTATTTTATATATTGGTGATTCTGGGAATATTCTGCGGAGATCTGTGGGTCAAAAACCGGATAGAAAAGGCAAAGTCCCTGCCGGACACGGTCTTAGGCGGGCGCATTCTCATCCGGAAATATCACAACAAAGGCGCCGTGCTGAACCTGGGGCAGAAAAAAAGTTTTTGGGTAGCAGCCCTGTCCCTGGCGCTGTGTTTTCTGATGTCCGTTGTGTTCCTGCTCAGCCTGGGCCGGAGGGGCAGCCGCACCCTGCGCCTGGGGCTGTCCCTTCTCCTGGGCGGCGCTTTCAGCAATACCTATGACAGGCTGAAGCGGAAATATGTGGTGGATTATTTTTCTTTCCCGGTCAAATGGAAACCTCTGCGCAGAGTGGTATTCAATCTTTCCGACTTCTGTATTCTCATCGGCGCCATGCTGTCTGTGGCCGGGGCCAGGTAAACCCCGGCCTCCTTGTGCGAAGCCGGGGTTTGCAATATCAGCATTATGAAAAAGTGATAACCGTGCCGGCTCTTCCCTGCACAGCCTCCTTGACCTTCTTCATGGAGGTAATCAGCACCCTTCCCTCCCTTACCTTTTCCAGATATGAGATGGCCGCCTCAACCTTCGGCAGCATGGTCCCGGCTTCAAACTGTCCCTGGGAAATGCCCTTCTTTGCCTCCGCCACGGTCATGGACCTTACCGGGGTCTGGTTTTCTTTGCCGAAATCCCTGTATACATTATCCACTCCGGTCAGGATAATCAGTTCGTCACAATGCAGGTCAGACGCCAGTTTGCCTGCAATGGAATCCTTCTCAATCACTGCGGACGCACCTTTCAGATTGTGCTGCTGTTCTATCACGGGAATGCCTCCTCCGCCGCAGGCGATGACCACCTGGTCTGCGTCAGCCAGCGCCCGGATGGCCTCTATCTCCACAATGTCGATGGGCTTGGGGGCGGCAACCACACGCCGGAATCCCTTTCCTGGATATTCCCTCACGTAATTTCCTTTTTTTATCTCCGTCTCGGCGTCATCCTTTGCCATATAGCGGCCAATGACTTTCGTGGGCTCATAAAAGGCCTCATCATACGGATCCACTGTCACCTGCGTCAGGATGGTGCTCACCGACTTGGAGATTCCCCTGCCCAGCAGTTCGGAACGCAGGGCGTTCTGGATGTCATACCCCACATACCCCTGGCTCATGGCCGAGCACACACACATGGGCGCCGGAGTGTAATCAATGTAAACCCTGCGCAGCTCTGTCATGGCTTTGTGAATCATGCTCACCTGCGGCCCGTTGCTGTGAGTGATGGTCAGCTGATAGTCCTCCTCCACAAGATCTGCCAGTGCACTGGCAGTCACCCGGACCGCATCTCTCTGCGCCCCGGTGGTATAGCCTAATGCTTCGTGTCCCAGGGACACCACTACCTTTTTCTTACTCATATGCTTACCTCTTATTCCAGTTCCCTTTCCCGTCCTATCCTTTATTCTGTCTTGTTGTAACCACAGTTTTTATAATACACTGTATCGCCACAAAAAGCAATGCCGCAGCCGGCCAGATAATGGCTGCGGCTTTCCAGTCGTATCCGCGCAGTCCCAGCACCACAAAAACAGCAGTGACCAGGCACCAGTATGCCACCGGCAGAAATGATGTTTTCTTTGCCACTGTCTTTTTCTCCAGTGTGTAGTCCCCTTCCTGAAGAATCATATTGTAGCTGTCCTGGATGCTTCCCACCCACATAAACAGAAACACTGCAATTGACACCACAAAGAGCAGTACGGAAAGACAATAGATATAAGCCATGTCGCCCGCCTGGAACGCCGCCGCTATCATAAGCGGCACCACTGCCAGGATACACATTACCACACCCGCGGTCACCGCCAGATAATATGTCCTGGAAAAACTTTCTTTCTTTTTTGTCACCATGCCCTTTACACCATATTGAAGTGTCAGGATTTCCTTTTCCATATATTCATACTTTTCCATCTGCATTCCCGTAAAAACAAGAATTGCCACTCCCACTGACACCAATAACAGCAGAATCGCCACACCGATTCCCCCGGCCATGTCTTCCGTCATTCCCCACAATCCGTTTTCTGCCCAGCCGCCCAGCAAAACCGGTACGACTGGAGAAAACGCGCACAGTGCCACACCTGCTGCCCTGGGAAATACCAGCTTTCTGGTCAGGAAAAGAAATTTGTCAGCCTCCTCCATGGTCACCAGCCGGGATACATTTTCCGGTTCCACCTCCTCCGCTGCCGGAAGCATCTTTTCTTCCATCTCGTCTTTTTCCATCTCGTCTTTCAGCAGATAATCCGTGCTGACGCCAAACAGATGGCTCATTGCCAGAATCTTATCAATATCCGGAATCGAACTCCCGCTCTCCCATTTGGAGACAGACTGTCTGGATATATCCATCTTCCCTGCCAGTTCTTCCTGGGACCATCCTTTCCTCTTTCTCAGCGTCATTATTTTCTCAGCCAATATCATATTTTTTCCTGCCGCACCCGCGGCTTTTCCTTTCTGTGCCCTCCGCACTTCTGATGCGGAAATCATAGCAGAAAAGCCGGTTGACAACCACCAACTGCGCCTGGAAATTTGTCAACTGACGGTTGCGGGCCCCGATTCTTGCCTATATTCATTCTAAACCCCCATGCACCAGGTTACTCCACCATATATGAAAGCGGGGAGTTTAGAAGATGCACACAAACCGCAAGAGCATGCGGTTTGGCGCACTGCTGTCTTGCCGAATAAGCAAGGGAGCTTATTCGGACTACGCGTTTTCCGCAAAGCAAGACACGGACTTTTCACAGTAATGTCTTACCTTCCTTTTGTCAATCAGGCCCATTTTGGCGGTCATCCCGGCTGCTTTCCCCTATGCGGCAGTCATTGTCCTCCCGCCGCTGGAAACGGCACGCCTCCCGCGCTGTCCACCGGCACCAGCATACCGTGCAGGACATATCTTGCATCCTCAAAAACATAGGAGCATGTGGAAAGCAGTACACACTTTGCCCCTCCCTCCGGTACCGCTTCTGAACGGAAATCCGAACGGCTCACGCATACTTCCAGATATTCGTCAAATTCCCGGCAGGAATCACTGAAAATGGTGTATGTTTCCGACTCTGCCCCTGTGGTATATCCGCTAAACAGGACGATTTTGTAATCCTGTCCGGGCGTCAGCAGCCACATGTGCGGATGTTGCCCGTAATACTCCTGGTCCGCCCATTTTTCCAGCGACGCAAACATGGAGCCGTTCTTCATGTGATGTCCGTAAATTATGGTATTGGCATCCTGAAAGTCCGGCCGGTTCCCTGCCTCAATGAAAATAGCGCCGGAACTGCTTTCGGTTCCCTCATAGCCGTGGTCAAGATAAAAGTCATTGTCCTCCCCCTTTACCACCGGATAATTGATGGATGTGTCCTCGCAGTAAATCCACCCGGCTATGTCACTGTTCACAGCCTGCAGACCCGAAAAATCCACTTTCACCGGCGCGGTCTCCCCGCCGGGCTGTTCCACCCCTCCCCCATCGGTTTTCCCTGTCTTTGCGTCTCCGTTTTCTCCTGCGCCTTCTCCGGAGGCCAGTGCGGTATACTGCGCCGCAGCATTGTCATAAAGGCGCCCGCTGACATAATACTCATATAAAATTTTACCCACGGTTACGGCAGAAACCAGAAAAACTGCCAGCAATGCCAGCATGACCGCCCGTCTCATCCACTTTCCCATTCGTCCCCCCACACATTCCATACCTGCCCTCTTCCGGCATCCGGTCATCATACTATGCCGGTTCAAAGTGGTCCATCGGTTTCAGGCAGGTTCTGTCGTTCGTTAAACTGATTGTAGCATTTGCATCATGGCCTGTCAACCTGCCTCCCGGGACAATCTGCCGGTCCCGGATGCGGGTCCCGCACCGGACAAAATTACGTTTTCCAAAACAGTCCTGAGATTTCTTGAAAAAAAGACGCTGATGCGGTACAATAGATGCAGGATTGTAATGGGAAGTTTTCTTTTCCAAACGATCTGGAGCCGCCTCCGGAGTTTGCTTACAGCACAAGTCCCAGCGCTTCCACCTGCTGTTCCATTGTCTCGCAGCTCACCAAAGTATAGATTCTGGTAGTATTGATATTGGAATGCCCCAGCAGGTCAGCCAGGTGCACCACATCCTTCTCCGCATCATAATAAGTGACGGCAAACAAGTGTCTGAGATTATGCGGAAATGCTTTGCATTTTTCCACACCGGCATCATCACAGAGTGCTTTCATGGCGTGGAGAACATTGCTCCTGTCCATGGGTCTGCCGCTGCGGGTGACAAATATGCTTCCCGACTTGATTTTATTTTCCTCGGCATAACATTTGAGTTTTTTACAAAGTTCCGTGGGAATAATCACTGTGCGGGTTTTGCCTTTCAGGGTCACCGCCGCGCGCCTGGAATCTGCGGATTCGACTGTGATAAACGGCAGTTCGCTGATGCGGATCCCGGTGGCGCATATGGTCTGCATCAGAAGGGAGAGACGTCTGTCGCCCTTCTTTCCTGCGGCCTCTACCAGCCGGATATATTCTTCTCTGGACAATTCCTGTTCCCTGGCCCGGAAGACTGCCTTTTGTACCCGGAACGCCCTCACCGCATAGCCCGGATAACCTGCGAAACGCAGAAAACAGTTTACCGCTGCCAGCATGGAGTTTGTACTGGATATGGCATGTTCTTTTATCAGGTGTTGTTTATACGAAATGACCGTGTCCTTTTTTATGATACTGCCTTCACCGGTAAAACGCATGAAGTCCTTTACATCCCTTACATATTTTTCGATGGTAGCCCGGCTTTTTTCTTCTTCCCTCAGATTGTCCTCGAATCGTTTTACCAGTGTCCGTTCAAGCATAAGGCCCTTTGTTCCCATGATTTTATCCTCCTGTATTCAGCTGTCCCAATTATACGGTTACTGTTGTTTGTGATGAATTATACTACAATAAATATGGAACAATAAAGCGAAAAGATGTTTTTTGCATCTGGAAATGAGGTAAAGATTGAAAATTGAAAATTTTCAATCCCAAATTTGTGTCTGCGCGGCATCCACAAATTTGACATGCGCAAAAGGCCGCGCAGAAATGGGGTAAATTATGAAAATATTATTTTACGACACCAAAAATTATGACCGGGAAAGTTTTGACGAAATCCTGAAAACCTTTCCTGAAATCACCATTGAGTACACAAAATCCGACCTGGATCCCAGGACGGCGGCGCTGGCCGAAGGCTTTGATGCAGTCTGTGCATTTGTCAGTTCCAATGTGGGCACACAGACACTGGAAATTCTGCATGCCAAAAAAATACGTTTCGTCCTGATGCGCTGTGCCGGCTTTAATAATGTGGATCTGGACACCGCGAAAAAATACGGGATCCGTGTCATGCGTGTCCCCGGATATTCGCCCGAGGCAGTGGCGGAACATGCCATGGCCCTTGCGCTGGCATCCAACCGCCGTTTATACAAGGCATACAATAAAGTGCGGGAAAATGATTTCAGTTTAAGCGGTCTCATGGGCTTCAACTTCTATCAGAAGACTGCCGGCATCATCGGCACCGGAAAAATAGGCGCCGCCATGTGCCGTATCTGTCATGGCTTCGGCATGAAAATTCTGGCCTATGACGTATACCGGAATGATTCCCTGAAAAGCTTTGTGGAGTATGTTTCGCTGGAAAAACTGCTTTCCGACAGTGATGTCATATCTCTCCACTGCCCCCTGATGGATTCCACTTATCATATGATCAATATCGACACTATCCGTCAGATGAAGGACGGCGTCATTCTGGTCAACACTTCCCGGGGCGCCCTGGTAAAAACCGATGACCTCATCGAGGGTATCCGCCTGCACAAGTTTGCGGGAGTCGGACTCGATGTATATGAGGAAGAGACAAACAATGTCTTTGAAGACCGTTCCGACGAAATTCTGGAACATTCCACCACGGCAAGGCTCCTCTCCTTCCCCAATGTGATGATCACCTCGCATCAGGGATTTTTTACCCGGGAAGCCCTGACATCCATTGCCTCCGTCACATTGCAGAACGCCGCCGATGCCATATCCGGAAAGGCCAGCGCAAATGATGTAAATCCGTAAAGCAGGCCAAACCAGCGCTGCCGCCGGCCCGGTCAGTCATGGTTCAGGCTGTATTCCGGTTTCGGCAGCGGCGCCATGCCCCAAAATTCAAGAAAGCCATAGGAAAACCTGGTTAAATTATGACATCTTTTAAAAACATCCACGAAAAATACATGCGGGAAGCCTTAAAACAGGCAAAAAAAGCCTATGCCCTGGGGGAAGTGCCCATCGGCTGTGTGATTGTCCATGAAGGAAAAATCATTGGGCGGGGGTATAACCGGCGGAATACCGATAAAAATACCCTCTCCCATGCGGAAATCACTGCCATCCGAAAAGCCAGCAAATATATCGGAGACTGGCGGCTGGAAGAATGTACCATTTACATAACCCTGGAACCATGCCAGATGTGCGCCGGCGCCATCATTCAGGCACGCATCCCGGAAGTGGTCATGGGCTGCATGAATCCCAAAGCCGGCTGCGGCGGTTCCGTTCTGAATATCCTGGAAATGCCGGACTTCAACCATCAGGCCCTTGTGACCAGGGGAATCCTGGAGCCGGAATGCAGCCAGCTGCTGAAACTTTTCTTTGCGGAACTGCGTCTGCGCAATAAGGCGGAAAAACAGGGAAAATAAAATTTTTCGTATACTGCTCTTGCCATTTCAGAATCAATATGATATCATTTTAATATCATCGGTATGAATGATATGGATTATGATCTGCATGAAAGAGAGGTACGATTTATGAGCGAAAAAGTATTAAACAGTAAAAAGAACGGCATGGCGGTCCTGCTGTCCGTGATTCTTATGTATGTCATTGCCACCGCCGCCGTGGTTCTCAGCGGCATCAGCCTGAACCAGGCGGCCACCCCCCTGAATATCACATGCCTGACCGCAGGCATCATTGTGCTCAGCCTGGGCTGGATTCTTCTGCCAGGGCTGAGAGTGCTGAAACCCCAGGAAGCCCTGGTGCTGACTTTGTTCGGCAAATATGTGGGCACCCTGAAGGAAAACGGTTTTTACTTTGTAAATCCCTTCTGTGTGGGCGTAAACCCCGCATCCCGGACAAGGCTGAGCCAGAGCGGTGACGTATCGGAATCCGGAGGCCTGACCGCCATTGTCGGCGGGGCGCAGAGTATGGGTATGACCGGCGCTGATTTCAGCAGCAAAAAGCTATCCCTGAAAATCATGACCCTCAATAACAGCAGGCAGAAGATCAATGACTGCCTGGGAAATCCCGTGGAAATCGGAATCGCCGTCACATGGCGGATCGTGGACACCGCAAAAGCCGTGTTCAACGTGGACAATTATAAGGAATTCTTATCCCTGCAGTGCGACAGCGCCCTGCGCCACGTAGTCCGCATTTATCCCTATGATGTATCCCCCAATGTGGATACCACCGGGGACGGTGTGGCAGACGAGGGCAGCCTGCGGGGTTCCAGCGAGATTGTGGCTGCCAGAATCCGCAAGGAGATCCAGACACGGGTGGAAGAAGCCGGAATCGAGATCGTGGAAGCCAGAATTACTTATCTCGCATACGCCCCTGAAATTGCCGCCGTCATGCTGCAGCGCCAGCAGGCCTCCGCTATCATTGACGCCCGTAAAATGATTGTGGACGGAGCAGTGGGCATGGTGGAAATGGCCCTGGAACGCCTGAACGAAAATGATGTGGTGCATTTGGACGAAGAACGCAAAGCAGCCATGGTTTCCAATCTTCTGGTGGTATTATGCGGAAATCATGACGCGCAGCCGATTGTCAATTCAGGGAGTTTATATTGAGTATGGCAGATAACAAAAAGCAGATTCCGCTGAGATTATCTTCAAAACTTTACGACGCCATTGCATCCTGGGCAGAAGACGATTTTCGTTCCGTAAACGGGCAAATTGAATATTTACTGACAGAATGTGTCAGACAGCGTAAAAAAAACGGTAAATACGTTTCGGATGAATTGGATGTTCCCCCGAAACTGGATATCTGATGCCTGTCCCAAAAGGTCCTTCCTGCAATCTGAAATCTGCCGGAAGGACCTTTTTTTCATCTTCTGTACCCGGGCCGGCCGATGCAGGCCTCCTGCCCTTACCGGTTCTGCTTCCCCATTTTGTAAAGCTCCTCTGCGGCCAGCCGGGTCTTTGCCACCACATCCCTGCCGGCTTCCGGAAAACAGTAGTAGAGCACATCCGTATTACCGATACAGATCATGTCCCCCACCTCATACCAGTAATAGTCGGAATAAAGACTGTATGACGCCGCGGGCTTCTGGACATAGTCCAGCCTTCCCTCACAGCCGATCAGGTGAAACCCTTCCCCCGTATGACGCAGCCTTCCCTTTCCCACCCTGAAAATACTTTTGGTATTCACCATCATGCAGATATCCACAGCAATATCCAGGCAATAAGTTCCCTCTTCCAGTTCCCTGCGCACCTCTTCCCGCTCCCAGCGGTACCAGTCCGGAACATGTGTGAATTCCGCTTCTCCGTCCACGGCTTCCAGATATCCATATTCCGTCAATTCATATTCTTTTCCGCAATTACCGCAGGAAAGCCTGGTGCCAGCTCCCCGCATTTTCCCCTCCGTTCTGCAGTGGGGACATTTATACAGAACCCGGTTCAGGCAGTCTGCCCGGAAAGCCTCTGCCACACGGACATGATTTTCCTGCTGCCATCGGAAATTATCAAAAGTAAACTGTTCCCGCAGGATTTCGTTCAGTTCTTTTGCCGATTTCTTTTTGATATCCTCCGGCGACAGCAAGTATTCTACATCTGCCGACACCTTCACCCGGCGCAGTTTCAGGTTGTTGTACAGGGGATCCCTTGCGAACGCCCCGTAGGTACGGATCATCACCACCGGAACGCCCAGAATCTTCAGACATTTCCCCATGCTGTCCGGAAGGGGCGTGGCCGTCCCGTCAAAACTGTAACTGGCCTCCGGGAACATAAGCACGGAGCTTCCCAGATTTTTCAGGGCATACATCATATCCCTCACCAGCACCATGTCCGTGACAAATTTCTTTGTGGGAATACAGCCAATGACACGCATCAGCCGGTTTTTTCCCACAAATCCGTCCGAGGTACAGACCGTATTGAAAGGCCTGGGATAAAGCACCGCGGCGGCAATTTTCAGATCAATAAAACTGGAATGGTTCATGAGAATCAGGCATGGCTCCTTCTCCCCCAGTCTCTCCATGCCATACTCCCGGTGGCTGAAACCGGTAGCCTTTAGGTCGGGCATGGATAATACCTTTAATAAAAACCGGAAAATCCGCAGAGGTCGTACCGGGCTCCTGTGTCTTCCCACCGGACATGCCAGGACATCCTCATATGCCTTCTCTTTTATTTTTATCTTCATATGCCCCCACTACCATTCTTCCGCATTTTGTCCCTTTGTGCACAAACCCTTCCCCAGGGTGCTTTTATGCCCTTTTTTCTCCGGAAGTCTCCCCCGGCATTCCTTTTTATGTCCGCTCCCCGGCTCACTCAATGTAAGTGGGCGCATTTTTCGGGCTTTTTCCCTTGATGACATTGTGGTAATAAGCATATGTCATGGGATCATCCTTTTTCAGCACATCCGCGTCCAGCACCCTGCCCAGGAAAACTGTGTGTGTTGAAGTCTCCATCTTGTCTACCACTTCGCATACAATATACGCGCAGGCGTCTGAAACCACCGGCAAAAATCCCTTCACCGTATGCTCCACCTCATCAAACTTGTCATGATCTTTTCCGCTCTTAAATCCGAAAGTGCCGATAATTCCCGGGCTGGAATGCTCTCCCAGAATGGAAATTGCAAATTTTCCCGTATCCTGGATGCACTGATTCGTATAATTGTCATGGTTGATACTCACCGCTATGGTAGCAGGACTGGACGTAATCTGCATTGCGCTGTTTGCAGTGCAGCCCGTAGCCCTTCCCTTATCCCACGTGCTGATAATGTATACGCCATAAGATAAATTGTAAAATGCATTTTTGTTCATAAATTTCATCCTCCTTAATTGATATGTCTCGGTTACCGCAGCCTCTGATTACGGCCATTGGGCCTCTTCATGCCACAAATATGGACTTATGATACCATAATTTTGTGCGCGTCAGCGCATATGGAATCAGAAGTTGACACATGCCCTTCTGTGTCAACATTATACCATGATTACAAACCAATCATGGTATTCATGGCCATTCGGCCTCTTCCTTTCCGGAATAAGGTCATTATACCATATTTTCCTCCCTGTAGAGTGAAAATATGATGAACAATAAAAAAATTTTGGTAACCTCTGTCAAGCCTTTATTTTGTTCTTGACAAATGCCCATCCGAAAAGCTATACTTAAAGTAACCGTACATTTCCAGAGTCCGGTACAGTGATGAAATTCGGTCTTGCGCAATGGGAACCTGCGAACCGTGTCAGGTTGGGAACAAAGCAGCACTAAGCGGAATCTCCCATGTGCCGCGAGGCAGCCGGGTGGAGCTGTATCCTGGCTCTGGGATGTACGGCTTTATATTTACATCCGGCCGCTGCCTGTCCCCCGCAAACCCTGGACCGGAATTACCCCTTTCGAGGAAACCATGAAAGACATGACCGCTGAAAAAATAAACGAAATCATGCAGGACTGTACCCTCTGTCCCCGCCGCTGTCATGCGGACCGCACAAAAGGCGGGAACGGATTTTGCAGGCAGGGCGCAGAAGTGACTGCGGCCCGTGCCGCCCTTCACTTTTGGGAAGAACCCTGCATTTCCGGCAGCTGCGGTTCCGGTACCGTCTTTTTTTCCGGCTGCAGCCTGCAGTGTATCTTCTGCCAGAATCATGACATCGCCCTGGGAAAAAGAGGACAAACTGTCTCCCTTTCCCGCCTGACCCGGATTTTTCTGGAATTGCAGGCCAAAGGCGCCGCCAACATCAATCTTGTCACCGGAGGACATTTTCTTCCCCAGATCTGCCTTGCCATTGCCAATGCAAAAAAACAGGGACTTTCCATCCCTGTGGTATACAATAGTTCCGGCTATGAAGAAGTGTCTTCCCTGAAAATGCTGGCCGGGCTGGCAGATATTTACCTTCCTGACCTGAAATACCATTCCTCCCGGCTTTCCGCCCAATATGCCAAGGCCCCGGACTATTTTGAAAAAGCCTGCTCAGCCATCGCGGAAATGTTCCGGCAGACCGGCCCCGCCGTCTTCGACCCGGACACGGGTCTTATGCGCCGGGGACTTCTTGTACGCCATTTAATTCTTCCGGGTCAGACCGGGGATTCCAAAAGAGTACTGCGGTATCTCCATGACACTTATGGAAATGACATATATGTCAGTATTATGAACCAGTATACCCCCATGAAACATTTGTCTCAATATCCCGAACTTGCCTGCAGCCCCCTGCTGCGGACTCTGACAGCAGAAGAATATGAAAAAGTTCTGGATTTTGCAGAGAAAATCGGTATTGAGAACGGCTTCCGGCAGGAAGGGGCGACGGCGGCAGAAAGCTTTATCCCAGATTTCGACGGCCAGGGACTCTGATGCCATCTATAACTCCGTCCGCATCATATAATACCCGAAATCTCCTGCCTGCGCCGGTTCTTCCGCGCATTCAAAGCTCTCAAAGCCGAACATGATGGCCACCTGCTTTTCCTTTTCATAAAAGGTTCCCGGGACTCCCACATAATAGATATCTTCCCCTTTCTGTTCTATTTTTGCCAGAATCAGATGGCGGTAATTATAGTATCCGTGAAGTAGGAAGCTGTTGTTTACCATTTTATAAGATGCCGCTGAAAACAATACGAAGTCCGATGGTCCAATGGAAAGATATTCCCTTTCATCCTGGAAGGGCTTTATATGGGGATAAATTTCCCAAAGCTGCGACCATTTATCTTCCGACAGTCTCACCGGCTTTTTCCCACGACCCGCATTCGTATTCCGGTTTCCCGGCATTCCGATTCCCATCTTCTCTTCCGGCATGACATGGGACATCTCTCCCTGTCCTGTTCCTCTGCCTGTTATGCCTTCCCCTGCTGCCCCACCGGAAAATCCCACTTCCCACTTCCCTGTTCCTCTGCCTATTATGCCTTCCCCTGCTGCCCCACCGGAAAATCCCACTTCCTGCTGCCCTGTCCTGCGCTTTCTGTCTTTTGTGCCGATGCCGTCTTCCTCTCTCCTGTCTTCTTGTCCCATTCTCATATTTTTCCTTCTGCACTGCCCACAGCAGGGCATTGTGCTGCCATTGTTTTCCGTTCCCTGTGCCCGGGCCGGATTATGCCGCTGGTCTGCCCGGCCTTCCTGGCTCGAATTTGGCTCATCCCGGTTCTCCCTTTCTGGCCCTCTCCACTCCTTCCTTTCTCTTTCCGGCCCCGGCCCTGCCTGCGTCCACGCCTCCCTTTCTCTTTCCATCCCTGGGCCTGGCTGCGTCCACGCCTCCCTTTCTCTTTCTGGCCCCGGATCTGCCTCCTGGCCTATCTGTGTCCACCCCTTTCTTTCCCCTTCTGCCTCCGGGCCTGGCTCTGTCCACTCCTTTCTTTCCCCTTCCGGCCCCGGCCCTGGCTCTGTCCACACCTTTCTTTCCCCTTCTGGCCCCGTGCCTGGCTCTGTCCACGCCTCTCTTTCCCCTTCTGGCCCCGGCCCTGCCTGTGTCCACACCTTCCTTTCTCTTTCTGGCCCCTGATCTGCTTGTTGCGTCCACACCTCCCTTCCTCTTTCTGTCCCCGGCCCTGCCTGTATCTCATCCTGCGCCATATCCTGCTTTATTGCTGCCGCTTCCTGTTCTGTCTTTCGCTGCTCCCCATTTCCCTCTTTTGCATTCTTTCTCATCCATTTTATCTCCGGAAATTTCTTCCCTGCGTCATGGTTTTTCCCTTCCCCGGTGTCCGTCCCTCTCTCCGGACCGGGGTCTCCTCCCGTAAAGACGGGATGCTTCCCCTCCTGGCTTTGTACTTCTGCCGCCCGGAACTCCATGCCGCCCGCATTCTCCTTCACCGGCTTTTCAGCCTGCCACACGCAGGTAATTTCCCTCCCTGCTCCCAGCAGAATGCGCACCCCCCGTAACTCCCCGTATGAAATTCCGGTACCGCCGATATTGTCCCAGCGGCTCCACCGCTGGCGGTACTGCCCCCTGCCGGCGGCAATTTCTATTTTTCCGATATTTTCCTGTCTTTCTCCCGCATACAAGAAAATATCCCGCGTAAATGAATCCGTGGGATGCAGACCCGTCACAGTCAGTTCCATACGCAGGCTTCCATCCCTTACTTCCATCTTCACATAGCCCGCTCCCCTGACCCGTACGCCATTTTCCAGATAATCCAGATATTTTATTTTTCTGTCATAAAACATAAAGACAACCCCCTGCCATACTCAAATTTCCATTTAAGTATATTCAGGAGGTTGTCTCACTTATTACTGTTTCCCGGAATTCTTCCTTCCGTTTTCACATTTCCCAACGCATCCGGCCAGTCACCGGACGGATGCCTCAATATCCTATGCTGTCCAGATACTTCATATAATTTACGACCATAAGCGCAATCTTGAACGTAAGCGCATCATCAAAATTACGCAGGTCGAGTCCCATACTCTTCTGAAGCTTTTCTATCCGGTACACCAGCGTATTCCTATGCACAAACAGCTGCCTGGAAGTCTCTGAAACATTCAGGTTATTTTCAAAAAATTTGTTGATGGTGGTAAGCGTCTCATCATCCAGATCATAAGGTACATTTTCGCCGAAAATCTCGTCTATAAAAATCTTGCACAAGTTTACCGGCAGCTGGTAAATCAGCCGCCCGATTCCCAGCGTACTGTATGCCACCACATTCTTTTCCGCGTAAAAAATCTTCCCTACATCCAGCGCCATCTTTGCCTCTTTGTAAGATTTTGACACATCCTTCAGCTCCTGTACCACTGTGCCGAAGGATACCTTCACATTCAGCATGGCCTCCGTATTCATCATGGCCACTATGGTATTGGCCACATCCACCAGGGATTCGCCGGTATAGTCTGTCTCCAGGGCCTTGATCAGAATGACGCTGCTCTCATCCACCGCCGTAATATAGTCTCCCGAATGGCTGGAAAACATCCCTCTCAGAAGCTCCATCACAATGCCATCCTTCTCCAGATGGGTTTCCACCAGGAACACTGCCCTTGGCACCGCCACCTCTATGTGGAGCTTCTTTGCCCTGTTATAGATATCCACCAGCAGTAAATTGTCAAGAAGGAGATTCTGGAAAAAGTTATTGCGGTCAAATCTCTCCTTGTATGCAATGATCAGATTCTGCAGCTGGCACACTGCAATCTTGCCTACCATATACACATCTTCGCTTGTTCCCTTTGCCACAAGTATATACAGTAGCTCTCCCTCGTCCATAATCTTCAGCAGATGATGCACGCCGATCACCTGGCTGTCCGCAGGCGAATACGCAAATCCGCTGATCAAATCCGCCGCGATGTCTGACTGTGCTGTCGTGGATGCAACAGGTGCGCCCGTTAAATCATATACGCATAAATCCACCTTTGTGATGGCTTTTAATTCATCTATACTGATTTGGATTGTCTGACTTGAAATCATTCCGTTTCCACACCTTTCTTATCCGTCCCCCTGAGGCGGTTTTTATTCCGCAGACTAAAAAGCTGCTCTTTCCGTTATATCATACACATAGAATAAAATCTCATACATTCAAGGAAAATTCAAAAAAGCATATCACAAAAAATATATAATATACTGAAAAAGGGGATGCTGATAAAGCATCCCCCTTGATGTACATGAACTAATTTGTAATAATCTGTTCTGTTTCCTTGTCAAATACATGGATCTTATCAACTTCAAATGCGAACTTGATGGGATCGCCAGGTCTTGACTTGGTGCTGGGAGCCACTCTTGCGGTAAGAGGGAACTCGTCCAGATCAAAGTACAGATAAACTTCTGCACCAAGCAACTCGTAAACCCTTACGGAAGACTCAAATACGCACTTGGGATCGCATTTTGCAAGGAACTCGGGATCGTCATCCACATTCTCAGGACGGATACCAAAGGTAACAACCTTTCCGTCATAGCCGCCTGCAATCAGCTTCTTGGATTTTGCTTCAGGAAGCGCAATGCTGTGTCCTGCAATCTCAAGGCTGGCAACATTGCCGGTAACCTTAACCTTTGCATCCAGGAAGTTCATCTGAGGAGATCCCATGAATCCTGCCACGAACAAGTTCTGAGGTCTGTCGTACAGATTCTGGGGAGTATCTACCTGCTGGATAACGCCGTCTTTCATAACTACGATTCTGGTACCCAGGGTCATAGCCTCTGTCTGGTCATGTGTAACGTAGATGATGGTGGTTCCCAGTCTCTGATGCAGCTTTGCAATCTCGATACGCATCTGTACACGCAGCTTTGCATCCAGGTTGGAAAGAGGCTCATCCATAAGGAATACTTTGGGGTTACGCACAATAGCACGACCCATGGCAACACGCTGTCTCTGACCACCGGACAAAGCCTTCGGCTTACGCTCAAGAAGCGGAGTCAGGTCAAGAACCTTTGCTGCTTCCTTCACCATCTTGTCAATCTGATCCTTCGGAACCTTTCTCAGTTTCAGACCAAATGCCATGTTGTCATACACGGACATATGGGGATACAGAGCGTAATTCTGGAATACCATTGCAATATCACGATCCTTGGGTTCTACATCATTAACAACCCTGTCGCCTATCTTCAATTCACCGGAAGAAATATCCTCCAAGCCTGCGATCATACGAAGTGTGGTGGACTTACCACATCCGGAAGGTCCTACGAAGATGATGAATTCCTTGTCTGCTATCTGCAGATTGAAATCCTTAACTGCCTCAAAACCGTTAGGATATACCTTACAGACATTCTTTAAAGATAAACTTGCCATAATAGAAAACTCCTTTCACGTTTACATGGTTTTTCATTTTTAAGCTTTTATGATGATGCAGCACCGCCTCACCTACAAACAGTATAACGAAAAAGCGTGATTTATTCCATGCCACTATTTCACAAAGATTTTTTTACTGATTGTCAATTTTGCTAAGATTCCAGGGTGTTTCCCCCTTCGTTTGGCACTATGCACAATTTAGTATTTTCTTTTTATGCACTTTGTACATGTCATTGGTTTCCGGGGTTCTCTTCTACCAGGCTCTCATCCAGTTCATCCCTGAAGATTCTTTCATCCTCTTCCCCCTCCCCTGCCGCTTCCACGGGCGCATTTGCCTCCAGGATCTGGGCCTCAAGTCTTTTGAAAAAACCGGAATACAGTTTCGCGGAAGCCCATGCGGGAGCGGAAAAACCGAAAAAGAACACAATGGGGGTAATCTGTGGAAACAGCAAAAACACCGCCGTCGGCAGCACTGCCAGTATCATCATCAGTATGGTCTTGGGAAACTGCATGATTCCGATAAAAAAGGCATTCTTGATGGTACGCATCACGGTATTTTCAAATTTTGCCAGCACCGGGAACACAAACATGGATGTGAACAAAAACAGCAGCGCAATGACAATCAGTATCACCCTGATCACACTGCCGAATTTCATTTCCATATTCTTCATGATGAGAAAATCACCCGCCAGCACCAGAATGATAAAAAACATGATCAGCCAGATACCCGTAGCCTGCTTAAAATTCAGCTTAAATGACTTAAAAAAATCCCTGGCGATATAGCATTCCTCATTCCTTGCCATCTTCAGGGCCACATAGTGCATTGCCGTCATGGAAGCCCCTGCCGTGACAATGGGAATACAGCAGATCAGCGTCAGGACATTCAGCCACATCAGATCAGCCACTTTGTTCAGCACCTGCATCAGCGGGCTCTCCAGATCAAAAAGTTTCATACCGTTCCTCCTCCTGTTCTCAAAACACCTTTTCCATGGGTGTCACTCGTATACCGCAGAATTCCATCTCCGGCCGCACTGCGCGGAATCCCTGTTTTCTGTAAAAGTTTACCGCATATGGCGCCGCGTGCAGTGACATATAGCGCTCTCCCACCTCTGACAGATACTCACAGAGTTTTTTCAGAATCGCGCTTCCCACTCCCCGGCGGTGATATGCCTCGTCCACAAATAAAAGTGACAGACGGTTTTTGTCCCTGACGGAACCTGCCCCGATCACATGCCCGCTGTCCAGGGCCACCATCAGCCTGTATTCCCCCTTCAGAAACAAAAGATACAGTTCTTCATCCATTATGAACTCGAAAAAACGCTTAATGCCCTCTTCCGTATAATCCTTCCCCTCAAATTTCATGAAAGTCCTCCAGATCATCTTTATGGCAGGACTCCATTCTTCTTTCCTTGCCCATCTCACCTCATAAGGCATCCTCATCTTTCTTATATCCATCACTTTTACGCTCCGCACATACAGTATTGTGTAAATTTGATGGCCTATCCATTTTCCCGTGTTTCTCTTTTGTACAACACTCTGTCCTCTATCCAGCCGGAAATGTCCCTCATGACCTGAACACGATTCGTCTCGTTGAGGAGTTCGTGCCTGGCGCCATCATACATTTTCAGCGTGATATCTTCCAATCCCGCCGCTGCAAGGGAGTCCTTTGCCCTGAGGACGCCTTTTCCGTAGGCGCCCACCGGATCCGCGTCCCCCGATATCATGAATACCGGCAGTTTCTTCGGGACACGGCTCAGGTTCTCCCTGCTGTACAGTCTCAGGATCAGCTCAAACAAAGCCCCGAAACCGTTTACGGTAAAAATAAAACCGCATTCCGGATCCGCCATATACTGATCCACCCGTTCTCCCTCCCGGCTCAGCCAGTCAAAGCTGGTCCGCGGATTCTCTATCTTTTTATTGTAGACGCCGAAAGCCAGTTTGTCAATCATGCGGCTTGTGTACCTGCTTCCGTGAAAAACTTTCTGGATTCCCGTCATACATTTTGCCAGTTTCACGGTAGCGGCAGCTTCCATCCCGGTTCCCATGATCACCACGGCGGAGAGCCCCTCCCCGTGGCAGAACATATAGTTCCTCGTGATAAAGGAGCCCATGCTGTGTCCCATGAGTACATAAGGGACACCGGGATATTTTTCTTCTGTCAGCACTCTGAGTCCATGGACATTTTCCACCAGGGCCGTGGCCGGATCCTTCTCGCAGAAATATCCGTATTTTCCGTTTTTCCCCACGGATTTTCCGTGTCCCAGATGATCCTCCCCTGTGACAACATACCCTTTTTCCGTGAGAAACCGTGCAAATTCCTCATAACGTTCCACATACTCTGCCATACCGTGGACAATCTGCAGGACACAGCGAACCTCCCGCCCTTCCCCGGGACAGTACCTCACGGCATGAATCTTCGCGCTCCCCTCCCGGGAGTCAAAATAAAATTCCTCTTTCAGCATCAGACAACCTCCATACTGCCGCCGTGGGACAGTCCGGCAAATCCCGCCCTGCCCCACATCCCTTTTCCTGTCAGGCGATCTCCGCGCCTGAAGGCATATCCTTCTCCGGTTTCACCAGGGCCAGGCCGCCCTCCGCATCCTCCGCACACAGAATCATGCCTTCCGACATCACTCCCGCCAGCTTGGCAGGCTTCAGGTTTACCAGCACCATCACCTTCTTGCCCACCATCTCCTCAGGGGAATAGTATGCCCTGATGCCGGACACGATCTGTTTCACCTGACTGCCGATTTTTACCTGGCTGCAAAGCAGCTTTTTGGACTTGGGCACGGCCTGGCAGGAAAGGATCTCCCCCACCTGGAACTGCATTCTGGAAAAATCCTCATAGGAAATTTCCGGTTTTGCCTCAATGTCTATGACAGGCTCCTGCTCCTGCGCCTGCTCTTCTGCCGGAGCCGCAGCCTGCATGGCCGCCGCAATCTCCAGGTCCCGTTTCTCCACTTCCTTCATGTCCAGCCTGGCAAACAGAATTTCCGGCTGTTCCGTCACTTTCGTACCGTTTTCATAAAGTCCGAACTCTTCCAGCCGGTCAAATCCCCGCAATTCCGTGTTTAGCTGTGCGGCAATCCGTTCTGCCGTCTCAGGCATAAAAGGCTGCAGCAGGGATGCGCCGATGCAGATTCCCTCCACCAGATGATAGAGCACTGTGGACAGCCGGTCTGCCTTCTGGGGATCCTTTGCCAGAACCCAGGGCTCCGTCTCGTCAATATATTTATTGCAGCGCTTAAAGACCGCAAAAATCTCTGTCAGCGCGTCCGCCACCCTTAAGTCTGCCATCTTATCCGTGACCTTCCGGTAAGCCCCCGTGGCAACCGCCCTTAAATCCCCGTCCAGGGCCTCGTCCGCTGCGTCCTTGTTGGCCACAATGCCTCCGAAATATTTATTGCTCATGGAAATGGTGCGGTTCACCAGATTGCCCAGGGTATTTGCCAGGTCGGAATTGGTCCGCTCCGCAATCAGCTCCCAGGTGGCATTGCCGTCATTTTCAAAAGGCATCTCATGCAGCATGTAATAGCGCACCGCGTCCACCCCGAAGAAATCTACCAGGTCATCCACATAAATCACATTTCCCCTGGATTTGCTCATCTTGCCGCTGTTCATCAGAAGCCAGGGATGTCCGAAAATCTGCCTGGGCAGGGGTTCTCCCAGCGCCATCAGAAAAATGGGCCAGTATATGGTGTGGAACCGGATAATGTCCTTTCCGATCAGATGCAGGTCAGCGGGCCAGAATTTCCGGTACTGCTCCGTGCTGTTTCCCTCCGCGTCATAGCCGATGCCCGTGATGTAATTGGTCAGCGCGTCCAGCCACACATACACCACATGCCCCGGGTCAAAGTCCACGGGAACCCCCCACTGAAAAGATGTCCTGGACACACACAGGTCCTGCAGTCCCGGCAGCAGGAAATTGTTCATCATCTCATTTTTACGCGACACCGGCTGAATAAATTCCGGATGCTCGTTGATATGTCTGATGAGCCGGTCCGCATATTTGCTCATACGGAAAAAATAGGCCTCTTCCCTGGCAGGTTTCACCTCCCTGCCGCAGTCCGGACATTTGCCGTCCACCAGCTGGGACTCCGTCCAGAAGGACTCGCAGGGCGTACAGTACATCCCTTCGTAGGCGCCTTTGTAGATATCATCCTGGTCATACAGCCTTTTGAAAATCTTCTGTACCTGCGCCTCATGATAATCATCCGTAGTCCGTATAAACTTGTCATAGGAAATATTCAGCATATCGCACAGTCCCCGGATAACGCCCGCCACCTGGTCCACAAACTCCCTGGGGGTGGTGCCCGCTTCCTGTGCCTTCAGCTCAATCTTCTGCCCGTGCTCGTCCGTCCCTGTCTGGAAAAAAACATCATAGCCTTCCATTCTCTTGAACCGCGCAATGCTGTCTGCCAGCACGATCTCATAATTGTTGCCGATATGCGGCTTGCCCGAGGTATAGGCAATGGCTGTGGTAAGATAGTATTTTCCCTTGCTTTCCATCTCATTTCTCCTCTCTTATTTCTCCTGTACGGCACATCAAAAAGTGCCTTCGGCACCTTGTATGCATGTTTTATAACAGACTTCATACAAGGTAAATAAGAAGCCCGTCTCCTACTGCCTATCTTGCACCAGAAGACGAGCCCGTATGCCCTCTTAATTAAAAATGGTATCACAAAAACCTCTTGACTGTCAATAACCAATTCTCACTTCGCCGACAGCCTGCTGTACTCCCCTTTCCGGTCATAAGAATCCAGAAGATAACTGTCATCCGTCAAAATACAGTCTATTTCCAGTTTATCCCCCCGGAACTTACTGTGTTTGCGCAAATCTTCCTTCGGTTTTTCCTGCTTTGCCTGAAAAGAATCCTTATTGTGGGTGTTGAAAAAATTCCCCGGAAGATGCCCGGTCAGCTGTCCGGTCACATCCTTGAACTTCACCTTTATTTTCTGCCAAATGCCCTTTTCCTGCCCGCCCGCTTCATTGACAGGCGCAAAATAGGGATTTTCCTCCACTCTTCCGGGAGGAGCCACTGCCGTGGAAGCTGCCGCCACCTGCCCCGGATGTAAGATGCCGGCAGGGTCCGGAACATGGCTTTCCCGGCCCGCAGGACCTGCGCCTGCCACATCCGCCGCACTGCCCTCCCGGCCTTCCATCAGGGCCTGTGCCCCATCCGTTCTTGTCCCATCGCCCACGGCCTCACTGGAACCCCAGATGCTCTTCAAAAGCCTTTTTCCGTTTCCCAGCGTCTTCTCCAGCCATGCCGACAGGGAAAACTGCCCTTCCGGCTGCGGGGGCGCTTCCGGTACTGCCTGGGAAGCAGCGCCGGAAGACGCCGATGACGCACCGGACTCTTCTTTCCTGTAATGGGCATGATCGTGCATGCAGTTGGTCACATGGTGCACCTCTCTCCCATGATCCCTGCCGATTCCGTCAAAATGCATACTTCCACCCCCTTATCCAATCCTTTTCCTTTATTTCTATTTTCAGCCGAAAGTATGCAAAGCCTTACCTTTTATATTTGTCCTGCCCCAATATATTCATAAAACTCTTTACATTTTCCGAAACCCGGTTCTGGAAAACCGCAGAACCGGACACGATAATATTGGCTCCCGCCTCCAGGGCCAGTTCCACATTGTCCGGCCGGATACCGCCATCCACCTCAATGTCCGTCCTCAATCCCTTTTCCAGCACCATGGAACGGACTTCACGCACTTTCCCCAGACATTCCGGCAGCAGTTTCTGGCCGCCGAATCCCGGCTTCACCGTCATCACAAGAACCATGTCCACCAGCTTAAGATATGGTTCCACCGCCTTCGCAGGCGTTTCCGGGCTTATGGTAATCCCCACTTTCTTTCCCAGAAAGCGGATTCTCTGTATTGTCCCGGTCACATCCTCCGTGGCCTCCAGATGGAAATTGATCAGATCCGCCCCGCAGTCCGCAAATTCCTTCACAAACCGCTCCGGTTTGTGGATCATCAGATGGACATCGAAGAAAATGTCGGAACATTTTCGTATGGACAGAATGACCGGCATTCCAAAAGAAATATCCGGCACAAAGACCCCATCCATCACATCGATATGCAGATACCGCGCGCCTGCATGCTCTGCCTCTTTGATCTGTTTCCCAAGCCTGCTGAAATCTGCTGCCAAAATAGACGGTGATAAAATGTTCATCCTGCCCCTCCTTGTCCATGACGGCCCGGGCAGTCTTCCTGCCCGGTTCATTTTTCGGCAAGGTCTATTTTAACAAAGATTCTACAGCTTGTCCACGTCCTTTTTCAATTGTTCCCATGCATCTTCATGTTCCGTATAATAAATCGGGCATTTTTTGCCGCCGCAGTCATAATGGCGCAGAATATCTTCCGAATCCAGCCCATAGGCCTCCGTGAGCCATGCCAGCAGCGAAACCAGGGAATCATAGGTCTCCTGGGTGAAGGATCCATCCTCCGCCAGATAACAGCACTCGATGGATATGGAATCATAATTCCGCGTCATCACCGCGTAGGCGATCTCGTCCAGGGGCACGCACTGGATAATCTCCCCATCATAGCCGATGATAAAATGGGAACTGACGCTGACCTCGTGAGTGTCCTTCTGCTGCTCAAAATAACTGCGGTTCTGGGCGGCGCTGGTTCCCGGATTTGCGGTATAATGTACAAAAAGATTTGTCACCGTCTCCAGTGCATCCCCGGGCCTGGAGTATTCATTGGGTGTCAGAAAGTTTTCTTCCCACCGGGGATGGCCTTCAAACACCTCCGACGGAAGCCCCTGAACCATGGCGCCGGAATAAGCCCCTGCCCCCGTATTGTTTCCTCCAGAAGACTGCACGGAACCCTCCCCCATGTTTCCCGCCTCCGCTGCCTGATTGTTCTTAAAGATATAGAATCCTGCCAGTATTACGATACACAGGATCCATACCCCTACCATAAACTGCTGTCTCTGCGCACGTTTTCTGCGGCGTGCCCGGGTAGGACGCCTGGTATCCGGACGGAAGCCATATCCGGAAAAATCCCCCCTGGGAACCCTGGGACGCACTGCCGCGCCGCTTCTCCTTCCCACGACGGGCCCTGACAATGTCCGGGGCCGGGAAACCGGCATACTGACTGCGGAAACTGCCTTCCGGGCACTTCTGACACTTCTGTCATCTTTTTCATACGGTGTATTTCCACCGTTTTCCCCTGCGCGCTTTCCTATGTAGAAGGCATTCTCCCTTTGTTCCGCCGCGGAACGCTTTCCTGTATAAAAGACATTTTCTTCCGTGCTTTCCTTCCGGGACACCTGCCGTCTTCCCCGTGCCTGAGCATTTCTGTCATCAGTGTCATATTCATCATATGTGCGTTCCCCTGCCGACACGGGGCGCTGTCTCTGCGCATATTCCCGCTCCCCACCGTCTCTTTCCCGGCGCGGCGCGGGGCGCTGCTGTCTCTGCGCATATCCTTCTTCCCAGCCGTCTTCCAGGTACGACATGGGGCGCTGTCTCTGCGCATATCCCCACTCCCCATGGTCTCTTTCCCCATATGACATAGGACGGTGCCTCTGTGCGTATCCCCTTTCTTCACAGTCGTCTTCCCGTTGCGGTGCGGGGCGCTGCCTCTGTGCGTATCCCCTTTCTTCACAGTCGTCTTCCAGGTACGCCTGCTTTCCCTGCTTCATCTTATCGGTGGCATCGTGATCCCAGGGCATCATAATCACATTGTCCTCTTCCGTATCCCTTTCCGTTCTCCTGCGTCCGGAGGAAACCTGCGCCCTCCTCTGGGGACTCCTCATGCGGCTGCGCTGTGCCGCATAATCTGCCAGATACGGATTTCTCCTGTCCGCATACTCCTCATAATCTTCTCTTTTCCGTGCACCCTCGTTCTGCCTTGCCATCCTCTACACCTCTGTATTTCCGATATTTATGAAAGTCTCTCCAGCCCTTCTGCCTTCCTGCAGCAGCCGGCCTGCATGTACAAGTTTCATAACCGTTTATAAAGTACACCCAAACGGTTCCTTCTGTTTTTCATAAATACAATATAATGCAGAAATGTATCTTGTTTGTTTAATTTTTAATTAATATTTGTACACGAAATGAAAAAACTCCTCTGTTGCTGCCTGATTACAACAAGATCCCTTTCTCTCATTCCTGCCGGAACACGCCCCTGAAAGCCCTGTATGTTCTGGCCAGCCCCTCCTGAAAATCTATATACTCAAATCCCATCTCCTTTTTGCCCTTCTCGTTGCAGCAAAGTTCCGACTCCTCCCCGGTCACCGCAAACGGCAGCGGAATCCCCTGGGCGCGGGCCTGCTCCACCGTAATCGGAATTTCGTCAAATTCCACATCTGCCGCATTTTTCAGCGCTTCCAGAAAAGACGCATATGTCATGACCTGGTCCTGGCACAGATTGTATGCCTGGCCATATGCCTTTTCCTGCAGCAGGCATTTCAGTGCGGCCTCTGCCGCATCTTTTACATAAACACATTGAAAGCTTCCTTCAGCATCCGTGATCCGGGGCAGAATATGATTCTGTACCAGCAGCTGAATGTATGCCGACTCCCTGGGTGCATAATTGTACGGTCCGTAGACTATTGCAGGACGTAATATAGTATATTCTATCTCCTTCTGGGCACACTCCACCCTCAGTTCCTGCTCCAGCGCCACTTTTCCCGCAATATAGGCCCCGGCCTCCCCGGGAAAGTTCCTTGTCTCCAGCGCCGTGTCCTCATCCTTCTTTTTCCCGGTGCCTCTCTGGTACACATCCACTGTGCTGATCAGGACATATTGCGTTACCTTTCCTGCCATGTTCTGGAGTACCTTCGCGATATCCCCTTCCTCATACGCACAAAAATCCACAATGGCATCATACCTTTCCTCCATCCGGCGCCAGAGCGTCTCATCCCTCCGGTCACCCCGGATCTGCTTCACACCGAAATTCTCCATGGAGTAAGTTCCCCGGTTCAGCACCGTAATCTCATGCTTTCCCGATGCCTGCATGACAAAAACCCTGCCCAAAAAATAACTGCCGCCTATGACTAAAATTTTCATCCTTTCCTCCATTTCTGCGCGGCCTTTTGCACATGTCAAGTTTGTGGATGCCGCGCAGACACAAACTTGGGATTGAAAATTTTCAA
>OFFR01000070.1_pt1 | contig 74761 bp, 102 predicted proteins | sample 1521421 | NCBI WGS metagenome assembly OFFR01 (sample SAMEA3504087, study PRJEB24116) | mouse gut metagenome | biome: mouse gut; feature: mouse-associated habitat; material: faeces | place: Denmark | collected 2011 | reverse complement strand
TGCTTTTGCAGGAAATATAATATCCCCTGCGGCAGTCATTGCAGACACCGCATCCTGAAATATGGTACACAATCACCCTGTCGCCTTTGTGAAACCGCTTCAGGCCTTCCCCTTCCTCCACGATCACGCCGCAGGGTTCATGTCCTGCCACCATGCCCGGAATGTAGCCCTCGGGCCCTTTTCCGGTGTGTTCCCGGTAAATGCAGCGGATGTCGCTGCCGCATATGGTAGTCGCCTTCGTCTGGATCAGCACCTGCCCGTGTCCCGGTGTGGGCACCTCGAAATCCTTCAGTTCCACCGTGCTGTTTCCCGGCAGTACGGCTCCCTTCATCAACATTTTTACAGCCATGTTCTTCCTCACTTTCCGCACATTCCATGTGCCTGCAAATCACTTCCGCCAGTCTTCGTTCCCGCCCGGAACTTTCGAATAACTTTATTATAAACAAAAAAGCGCCCCTTTTTAAGCGCCATATCTGCCGTCTTTTTGATAAAACTGTCGTGTTTTTGAAGGTCATATGTTATAATGTTGACACAGAAGGCCATTGTGTCAACTGTTGATTCCAGTTGCACTGATGCGCACAAGATTATGGTACAATGTGCTTATTCGTGAAAGGAAGAGGCCGAATGGCCATGAATACCATGATTGGTTTGTAATCATGATATAATAATTATGATATCAGGGGCCAGGGTCATGTATGGCACGCCTGCATGTCAATACATGACTTTAGGACCCGCAAAACGCCGAAAAGGAGCTACTTGGCAGAAAGGAGTTTTCCATGAATCCCCGTCGCTTCGACTTAGACATCCCCTTTTCCCTGGATGGAATTTCCATGCGGGCATTAAATATCACCTATGAATGTTTCCGGCGCACCATCCCCTCCCACAGCCATGGCAGCGGATGCTACGAAATCCATTACATTCCCTCCGGCTGCGGAAAACTGACGGCAGACGGTCAAAATTTCACCGTCACGCCGAACACCCTCTATGTCACAGGCCCCCATGTGGAGCATGCCCAGACCCCCCTGGAGGAAGACCCCATGCAGGAATACTGTGTTTATCTGAAAATCCGTCCTTGCCGTCAGAGAAAAACTTCCCCCGTCATGGACCTGTTTGTCTCCACGCCTTTCTGGTTCGGAAAGGACACTCACGGCATCCACGGCATCATGCGGCAGCTTTCTGAGGAAATGGAACACCGTCCCTTCGGTTACCGGAACCAGGCCGGGCTGCTCCTGTCCCAGCTCATCATTTCCATAGTCCGCAATTATGAAAGCCGACCTTCCCGGGCCCTGCCCGCCCGGAAAAACCTCTCGGACTTAAACTCCGTGATTATAGAAGAATATTTTCTCTATGAGTACCGCGAGCTCTCCCTGGGCGGTCTGGCCCACAGACTGAAACTCAGTCCCCGCCAGACCCAGCGGCTTCTCATGGAGTATTACGGAAAATGTTTCCAGAAAAAAAAGGCAGAAGCCAAGATGTCGGCTGCTGCCATTCTTCTCGCGGATCAGGAAAAAAGCATCACTTCCATTGCGGAAGATCTGGGATATTCCTCCGCGGAACATTTCTCCTCCGCTTTCCGGAAATATTATGGGACAAGTCCCAGGGAGTACCGGAAGCTGCTGTAAAAAGCCCGCTCCCGGCGCCGCCCCGGCAGAATGAGACGGGATGCGCCCCGCAGATCATGCCGCCTTTAGCCCACTGCCCTGAATTCCGTCTGGAAGGCCCGGTATTCTCCCATTTCCACGGGAACCGGAATCCCGGCCTTCATCAGGGCAGAACCATAATACTGTTTCCCGGACTCCGTATCCTCATAAAGGACATCCGCCTGCAGACCCTTTAGTCTCACATAGCTCACGGGCATGTTTCCGTGAATCTCCTGCATTACCACATTCAGCAGGACATGATCTTTTTTCTCCGACACAAAAGCCCAGGCCGCGCATACATCCCGGAAAGGATCCGAGAGCCGGTAATAATCGCCGTTTCTGACCAGGTCCGCATATTTTTTATACCGCGCCACCTGCTCCTTTACTTCCTCCCGCTCTTCCTCCGTCATTTTTCCGGGATCCAGTTCATAGCCGAAAGTCCCGGCCATGGCCACCACGCCGCGGGTATGCAGACTGATGCTGCGGCCGGTCTGGTGGTTTGGCACCGCCGACACATGGGATCCCACTGTGCAGACGGGATAGAAAAAGGAAGTCCCGTACTGGATCCGCACCCGGTCCGCAGCATCCGTATTGTCGCTGCACCAGATCTGGGGCGTATAGTACATCATACCCGCGTCAAAACGGCCGCCTCCGCCGCTGCAGCCCTCCACCAGCACATCCGGATACCTGGATATGAGCTTTTCCAGGAAATCATACACGCCCAGCACATAGTCGTACAGCACTTTTCCCTGACAGTTTTCCACGGAATACACGTCTGCAAGACTGCGGTTCATATCCCACTTCAGGTACTCGATATTTCCCTGGTCCAGAATGCCGCAGATACGGTCAAAAATATAATTTCTCACGTCTTCCCGTGAAAAATCCAGCACCAGCTGGTTCCGGCCCCTCACAGGCCCCCTTCCGGGAATCTGCAGCGCCCAGTCCGGATGCGCCCGGTAAAGATCGCTGTCCTCGGAAACCATCTCCGGCTCCACCCAGATTCCGAATTTCACACCCAGCCCATTGATCTTCGAAATCATCTCCCCCAGCGTGCATCCCAGTTTTTTCTCGTTTACATGCCAGTCTCCCAGTCCGCTGTTGTCATCATCCCGCTTCCCGAACCAGCCATCGTCCATGACTACCATGTCGATTCCCAGCCCGGCGGCATCCTCCGCCAGCCTGCATATGGTATTCCCGTCAAAATCAAAATACGCCGCCTCCCAGCTGTTTAACAGAACCGGCCTGATGTCATGGCTGTACTTTCCCCTGCAGATATGGTTCCGGATACAGCGGTGGAACATTCGCGACAGGGCGCCGAAACCATGCTCCGAATACCCCAGAATGGTCTCCGGGATCACAAGCTGCTCTCCCGCCTTCAAAGGATAATGGAACAAATCATCATGAAGCCCCATCAGCAGCCTGGTCTGGCCGAACTGGTCCTTCTCTGCCTCACACAGGAAATTCCCGCTGTAGACAAAGACCATTCCCAGGCAGTTTCCGGCATCTTCCGTGGCATCCCGCTCCGCCAGCATCACCGCCGGATTGTGCTGGTGGCTGGACGTTCCCCTGCGGCTTCCCACCCGGAACGAACCGTGTTCTATTGCGGTTCTCTGGAAATTCCGTTCCATGGCATGTCTGCCGTAAAAAGTCAGCAGGTCATAATCCCCCGTCACAAAATCCAGGCAGGCGGACGCCGCTTTTTCCACACTGATCTCCTGGGAACCCCCGTTTCTAATCACCGCGCTCCTGGTGATGATATCCTCTTTTTCCAGCACACCGTACAGAAGACGCACCTGTACCCCGCTCACCGGATCTTCCAGAAGAATCTCCAGAGTCCAGGATTCCTCCTCCCCTGCAAACACGGCGGGAAGTCCCTCCAGACCGTACTTTCCCGCCCGGATACTGTGGCTGACATAGCGCAGGCTGCAGCTCTCAGACCCGTCCCCGTTGCGCACGGCCAGGGCGCTGTTCCTGAAATCCCCCGTGCCCAGACCGGGATATTCCTGGGGCAGCGTGTCCAGGGAATAGGTCCTGTCCATACCCGCGTCAAAAGGATTTCCGGAAAAACCCCTGTCGGAATAAGTTACAAGATAATCCATACTGCCGGAAACCCTGCCGCCGTAATACAAGTGCAGGAGACAGCCGAACGCATCCACTTTCATCTGATAGGTGGTATGTTCCGTGTGTAATGTAAAAAGATTGCTTTCTTTCTGATAAAAAATTGCCATAATTTCGTTCCTACCGCCTTCTAAATTTTTCATTACCCTTACGTTTATTTTAGCAAATATTTGAAATTGCGCAAGAGGGAATCAGAGCATTTGGCTGCCGATTCCCTCTGTGTACGGAATTTTCCTGACTTCCGGAAATCCCGTTCCATATGATGTTGTAAAAGTGCGGCCCAATGCCCTTTACTTCACTGCCCCATTGGTAACGCCGTTCAGAATCTGCTTCTGGCACACCGCATAGAAGATCAGAATCGGAATCAGCGACAGCAGGTAGGAAGCGAAAGCCAGGTTATAGTTGGTTCCGAACTGGGACTGGAAGTTCAGCTGTGCCAGGGGCAGGGTATTCTGTCCGGAGCCCGCCATGATAATCAGGGGTGTCATCACGTCATTCCACACTGCCAGGGCGGTGATCACGGCAACCGTGGCATGCATGGGCCTCATAACCGGGAAAATGATACTCCAGTAGGTTCTCCAGGTGGACGCCCCGTCCACTTTCGCCGCCTCTTCCAGGGCAATGGGAATGTTCACCAAGTATCCGGAATACAGCATTACGTTCATGGGCATGTAAAATACCACATACAAGATGATGACACCGGCCCAGTTGGCCAGATGCAGTTCCGCCGTCTGCTTTGCCAGGGGCATCATCAGAATGGCAAAGGGCACAAACATACCGCTGACGATAAAGAGGTATACAAAACTGTAAAACTTGCTGTGGGCCTTATTCCTTCCCAGGGCATATCCCATAAGGGAGTGGATGGCCACCGACAGCACAATGGTGGTCACGGAGATCAGGACGCTGTTGCCCAGGGAATGCCAGAAATCTGTCACACGCATGGCTTCCCGGAAATTGTCCAGGCTCCAGGTCTTCGGCAGGGATAAAATGCCGCCGATGCTGGTGGTCATCTCCGAAGGCTGCTTGAACGCGATCACAATGGTCATGTACAGAGGAAAAATAATGGTGGAAAGACCAAGTATCAGCAGAATCATAACGGTTCTGTTGGGCTTGCCTATTGTAGATGTATGTTTCATAACTGTTCCTCCTTTGAGCTGGAAAATTTCATCTGCGCAACGGAAATTGCCACAATCACGATAAAGAATACCACCGCGTTGGCGCTCTGGAATCCGAACTGTCCGCCCGACATACCGTTATTGTAGATCAGGTAGGAAATGGATTCCGTGCTCTGTGCGGGACCTCCCTTTGTCAAAGCCATAATCTGGTCAAATACCATAAGGAAGTTTTTCACGCTGAGCACCATATTGATAGAGAAGAAAGGAATGATCAGCGGGAAGGTCAGATGACGGAACTGCTTCCATCCTGTGGCGCCGTCCAGGCCCCCTGCCTCATACACATCTTCCGGAACGGTCTGCAGGCCGGAGATGTAGATAATGGTATTCATGGCGATTGCCTGCCATGCACACACAATCATGACGCCGATCCATGCCTTGGAAGGGCTTGACAGAATGCTGGTGCCCAGGGCCTTGATGCCGGTCATCTCTGCCAGTGCCGGTATAATATAAGTAAAGAGATAGTTAAAAATGTAGCCTACCACCAGGGAGCCCAGAATATTGGGAAGGAAATAAGCGCCCCGGAAGAATCCCTTTGCCCTGATCTTGCTGTTTAAGCCCAGGGCCAGAATCAGGCTCAGCACATTTACCACGATGGTTGTCACCACTGCCAGCTTAATGGTAAACCAGTAAGATTTTCCCACCCTGGCGTCCGAAAACAGATCTATGTAATTTCGCAGACCCACCCAGTCGTATTTTCCGAATCCCTTAAAATTGGTGAAACTGTATACCACACCCCGGATCAGCGGAATGGTGTTAAAGCATACAAACAGGGCCAGAATCGGTATTGTAATCAAAAGAAATGTTCTTTGTCTGTCATTTTTCATAGCTTTCCCTCATTTCCGCGCTTTCTGCGCTTTTTTTCAATGGTTCTGTTCATACTCCTGCACCATGCGGATAATGTCCCTGTTGTACCGCTGCCAGTTGGTGTCGAAAATATTGAGGAAATGGTCCACATCCTTTTCGATCAGGAAGGTCTGAAGCAGCGCGTCCACCGACATTTCCGAAGGATAATAATGATCCTGGTAATCGGTCATATTGCCCGATTCGATGAAGGAAAGCATTCCATCCAGCATGGAGGCAAGCCGGAACTCCCCGTTTTTGCAGGGCACCGCATTCTGGTCGTCAATGTACTGCTGTATATTCTCGTCCGCCAGAAGGAAATCCAGAACCTCGTAGGCCGCCTCCCTGTTCTCACATCCTTCCATGACACAGAATCCCAGGTCAATCCCGGAATTCAGGGTTCTGTCATCCTTGCTGTCGCCTGCCGGCATCACAAATGAGTCAATGTTCATATCCGGATTTACGGACTGAATCTGGGGTGTGGCATAACTTCCGATGGGGTACATGGCCGACTCTCCCCTGGCAAAGGCGGTACAGGCATCATTGTAATTGTAGGCAAAGGGATCTTCCGGACCATAGGGCAGCAGGCTCAAATATTTCTCGGACAGCTCCCTGTACTCATCCGTAAAGGTAGTGCCCCCCCTGTTGACCTGTTTTGCCGTATCCGAAGGCGCAAGTTCCACCGCCATGGCATTCCAGGGTGCCAGACAGGTCCAGGTATCCTTGAAGCCGAAATAAAAAGGCAGAATTCCCTCTGACTGAATCGTCTCGCACAGCTGCGTCAGTTCGTTCCAGTCTTCCGGAATCTCCCAGCCGTGCTCCTGGAACATGTCTTTGTTGTAAAGAATGCCCGCTGCATTTGCCACATAGGGCACGATGTAGGTTCCATCCGTGGGAATCAGTTCCAGGGATTCCGCAATATCCAGATATCCCTGGTTGATATTCTGAAGTCCCTGATAATCCGACACGTCCGTCAGAATCTGTGCATCCACAAAGTATGAATAGTTGATGTCCCCTCCGATTCCTATGATATCAGGATAATCCTCCCGGATAAACCGGGTCTTCAGAATTGTCATGGCATCATTTGGAGAGTTGATGGTCAGGTGGATATTGTCATGTGTGGCGTTGAACGCCTCCTCCACCGTCTTGAAGTAATTTGCCGCTTCCGGTTTGTACTGCACAATTTCAATTTCGATTTTCTGACTGTCCGAATTGCTCCCGCATCCCTGGACAGACAGAGCCGCCGTCAGGCTGCACAGCGCCAGCCCCAGGCATTTTACCCTCTTTCCTTTCATGGCTTTTCTCCTTTTTAGATTATTTAGTTCCGCAACTCTTTGGTAAAAACATATTAACATACCTTTATGCTATGGAAAATAGCAGTATTTTTGCAATTTTATACCATTATGCCGTTTTTCCCTTTTTTATTTGAAATCAGGTGGCATTTTGGTATATAATAAAATTCACGTTCTGTCGCATCACATGTTTCAGGACTCTTTTACCAGCACCAGGCGGGCTGCTGCCCTGCCCCCCGTGAAAGTTCCGGGGAAAATGGACTTTTATCGTAAATCCGGCTTATGGGAGGCGGCTTATGAGCGAGGTAATCTTCTCCGTATTTCCAAATGAAAACTTTATTGATCTGGGATTATACCAGTTTGGCTGGGAACAGTGCGACCCTTCTCATTCCTTCGGTCCCGCGGCCAGGAACCATTATCTCTTCCATCTGTGTCTCTCCGGCACCGGAAAGCTCATTGCGGACAATGGCAGGGGGACAGACATAACTTACCAGATCAAAAGCGGCCAGGGATTTCTGCTGTTTCCCAACCAGGTCTGCACCTATATCGCCGACCGGGAACTTCCCTGGGAATATGCCTGGCTGGAATTTGACGGCCTGCGGGTGAAGGAAACCGTGGAACTGGCAGGCCTGAACCAGGGTCAGCCCGTATACCGGGCGCGCCACAAAGATATTTACGAAAAAATGAAGGATGAAATTCTTTATATTGTAAACCACAAGGACGAATCCCCCTTTCACCTGATCGGGCATCTCTATCTCTTTATTGACGGTTTCGTCCGTTCTTCCGCCTCTGCACGGCTTACCAGCAACGGAAACCGTCTCAGGGATTTCTACATCAAGGAGGCCTTTGCCTTTATCGAACAGAATTTCCAGAATGATATTTCCGTGGAAGACATCGCGGCGGCCTGCGGGCTGAACCGCAGTTACTTCGGAAAAATTTTTCATGAAAGCATGGGAAAAACGCCCCAGGAGTTCCTGATCTCCTACCGTATGACCAAGGCCACGGAGCTTTTAAAGCTCACCGACCTGTCGATTTCGGATATCGGAAATGTGGTGGGATACCCCAATCAGCTGCACTTCTCCAGGGCATTTAAAAATGTATATCAGATATCCCCCAGACAATGGCGTATGGAACACGGGGGCGGAAAAAAGACCTGATAAGAAATTGCAATCGGGCAGGGGAACGCTCTTCTCCACTGCTCGCCGCGCCGGGTGCATGTTGCGTAGCAACAAGGTTCCTTATGCACCCGTGTCCAATCGGGCAGGGGAACGACCTTCTCCACTGCTCGCCGCGCCGGGTGCATGTTGCGCAGCAACAAGATTCCTTATGCACCCGTGTCCAATCGAGTAGTGGAACGCTCTTCTCCACTACTCGCCGCGCCGGGTGCATGTTGCGCAGCAACAAGGTTCCTTATGCACCCGTGCGCATAAAAAAGAAACGCCTGCCCGCATGATGCAGACAGACGTATACGTACGTTTTCCTATGCTTCCTCATATTTCCGTGCGATAAAATGCTTCACACGCTGACAGTTTTCCGGCCTGGTATTCTCCAGGGTGACATGAATAAACGGCTTGTGCTCCTTTATAAATTTCAGCACCGGCGTAAAGTCCATCTCTCCCAGCCCGCATCCCATGGGGGACATCTCCCCGTTCCGGAGAAGAAAATCCTTCAGGTGCACCACCGCGATATCCGGCCCCAGCAGTTCCATGGCCTCCTCCAGCACGGACTGCCTGTCATTATAGTTCTCCCCGTCCAGAAGATTTACCGGGTCAAAAATAATCTGCAGGTTGGGGGAATGGATCTCGTCCAGCACCTTCCTGGCCCGCTTCGGCGTGCTCACAATGTGCCGGTACACCGGTTCTATGGCCAGTACCACTCCCATTTTCTGCGCATACTTCACAATGGGACGCAGATTTTCCACAAAGACTTCCAGCGCCTTTTCCGTGTGGCATTCCGGCGTAAAGGTATATGTTTCGTTGGGCGCCCCTGTCTCCGTGCCCACCACCCCGCAGCCCAGCCAGGACGCAAAGCGGATATGGGCCAGGTAACGGCTCCTGATCTCCGCCAGCTTCTTCTTGTCAGGATTCGCCAGATTCAGGTAGCACCCCAGCACGGCAATGTCCATCTGGTTTCTGGCAAACACATTTTTAATGTACATGGCAAGTCCCGGTGTCAGCGCTTCATCCGTCACGGGAAATTCGTCTATCACCTTTGACAGGGCCAGATGACCGCAGGCAAACCCCATCCGGTGGGCCTGGGCAATCCTCTCCTCAAAAGGCAGCTTGGCCATATCATGTAACCTGATTCCTAATTGCATGGTTTTCCTCCTGTTTCAGTTCCGTTTCTGCTTTCCAATTTATGTTTTCCTAACCGGGAGTTTTCTTCCCCTGCTTTTTCGGCGGCCGGGGACTTTTCCTTCCGGAATCCTGCGCCTGCTTCCCGGGCAGTACGGGAATGCCTTTTGCCGCATTGCGCTTATTGACGCTTTCCCGCAGCAACGCATAGCAGGAAGACATCAGAGGAATAAAGAACAGCATTCCGCTGACGCCAAACAGGCTTCCGCCCACGCTCACAGCCATCAGGACCCATATGGCGGGCAGACCCACGGAATTTCCCACAACCCTGGGATAAATCAAATTTCCCTCCACCTGCTGCAGCACCAGGAATAATATCACAAACCACAGGGCCAGAAGCGGATTATCGATGAGAATCAGGAACGCCCCCACCGCACAGCCTATAAATGCCCCCACAATGGGAATCAGTGCGGTAAATGCGATCAGCACGCCCACCATCAGCGCATAGGGCATCCGGAAAATGCTCATGGAAACCACAAACATGGCGCCCAGAATCACGGCCTCCAGACACTGCCCCGTGATAAAACTGCTGAAATTTCTATACAGCAGACTGCAGATCTCCAATACCCTCCCGCTGACGTTTCCGGGCAGATATGCCGTCAGAATGCGTTTCCCCTGGTCGGCAAGCCGCTCCTTCTGTGCAAGGATATACAGTGCAAAAATAAACGAAATCACGGCATTCACAATGCCGGATATGATGCCGCTGGCCACGCTGACCGTGGAATTCAGCATATCCACCGCACCGTTTTTCATAAAATCCACCATATTGTCCAGGGCCGTGTCCCAGTCCAGGTTCAGCTCCTCCAGATTCTCTACCTGCTTTGCCAGTTCCGGATACTGTATTGTCAGCTTCTCCAGCTCTTTCAGCACCTGCTCCGTGAAAGCCGGAATTTTCTTTCCCACTTCCGTGGCGGTGGATGCCACCTGGGGAACCACGGTCCACACCACTATGGTGATGACCAGCGTTACCGACACAAGGGAAAGGACCATGCACAAGGGTCTCTTTACCTTCCCGGCGGTCTTTCCTTTCCAGCCGGAAAGCAGTTTTTCCTCAAATGCCCGCATGGGAATGTTCAGGACAAAGGCAACTACACCGCCCGCCAGAAAAGGGCTCAGTATGCCGAACAAAAAGAAAATTCCCTGAAATACCTTGTCGCTGTAAAAAATTCCCAGCACCAGAACCGCCGCCAGTATCATCAGATGTCGGATCTGTTTTACTTTTTCCCTGCCAAATTCCATTCGCACAACCTCCGCATTTCTTTGGATTTTCATGCCGGAAAGACTCTGCTGCCGGGAACCCGCTGCCCCTGGCATCTTCGCCTGAAACCGACTGGCGGATCTGCGGGAAATATTTCCCCGTCACATCCGCCACAAATCAAGCTTATCACAGTTACCAGAATAAGTCAAATGCAAGAAAAAATCCTGCCCCATAAGGGACAGGACCTCTTCTTCAGGCCATCCATTTTACGATCCGGTAATACACCATGGAAGTCCTCTTGTAACAAATGCTGTACACCAGCGCAAATATCAGGCAGCCTCCCAGGGAACAGCAAATCAGCAGGCCGGTCTCAAAGAAGCCGATGCTCCCCAGCAGGATATAAACCATGTGCATTCCCACTGCCGCATGGAGCAGCGCGCCCACAAGAGGCAGCCCGAACACCATGCTGATCTGCGTTCTGATGGTACGGCGGATTTCCTCGTCTCCCATGCCCACTTTCTGCATGATTTCAAAGTTCTTCCGGTCTTCAAAGCCCTCCGTAATCTGCTTATAATACATAATGATCAGCAGACAGATCAGGAAAATGGATCCGAAGAAAATTCCGATGAAAAGCAATCCCCCATACATGCTTTCCATATCTGACATCTGCTCCCTCCGGTCCAGATACTGGGCAAATTCCGGCAGGGCAGAAACATACTGTTCCAGTTCCTCCGAAAAGCCATCCACATCCGCGGCGCTTCCCTCCGGCCAGAAGCCGTACAAATATGACATCTGTGTCATAGTATCTGCACCGTATATGGAACTTACGGCCCGAAGCTGCTCCCCGTCGGCAAAGACAATCATATAAGATCCATTATAGATGTCATTGGCATGTTTTTTCCGCGCGTTTATGGTGTGTAATTCTTTTTTCACGGAATATTCCATGTCCTCAAAACGAATGGTTTCCTCACCGAAGTCCACGCCGGAGCAAAATACCAGAACCTCATCCGGCTCCAGGGTTTCCTGTGTGCCCTCCAGATGATTATATTCTTCCAGTGTCAGCAGTTCCATACTGACCCAGGAGCTATAGTCAGATTCCTCCCTGTCCTTCCGGAATGTGTTTCCATCCCTGGAGCTGCTCAAATCCATAAAAAAATAATCGATTTCGTCCTCCAGCGTCACCTGGTACTTCCCGGCAATGGCCAGTGTCTTTTGCTTCAGTTCTTCCCTGCCAACTTTTCCTTCCCCGTAAAAATTCATCTCAAATCCTCTGATAAACCTGGAAGTGACAATGGATTCCATACCCAGGTATACCGCCACCGTACACACCACCGTGATGATTACCATGGTAGAAAAAATACAGATATTGGACAGGCTGGCAGCGCTTTTTTTCATACGATAGAGCATTCCCGACACCGTAATAAAATGCTCCGGTGAATAGTATAATTTTTTACGTTTTTTTAAAAAACGCAGAACTGCAATGCTTCCGGACGTAAACAGGAAATAGGTTCCCACAATCACCAAAAATACTGCCAGGAAAAAATTCAGAAAAATCATTACGTCCATCTTTGCCTTCAGGGCCAGACAGTATCCCCAGGCCATGGCCGCCAGACCCGCAAGGCTCCAGATCCCCATGTGGCGGGGCTCCTTTTCCCCTCTCCTGGAATCGCTCATCAGTTCCACCGGGTTGGCCTTTCCCACCTGCACCAGATTCACAAACAAATTCAGCCCCATGATAAAAGCATAAAAAAACAAAGTGTCCAGAATTGCCTTCCCGCTTATGGAAAACGCCACATTCACGGACATTTTCGCCAGATTCAGCAGAAGCAGAAAGATCAGCCGTGAAAACAAAAGTCCCAGTCCAATGGCTCCCGCCGTTACCACACCGTACAAAAACAGGCTCTCCCAGAACATCATAATGCCGATATGCTTCTTCTCCAGTCCCAGAATACTGTATAGTCCCAGCTCCCGCTTTCTCCTTTTGATGAGAAAACTGTTGGTATAATACAGAAAAGGTACCATGATCAGTCCCAGGAGCACAAAGCCCACCTGAACCAGTATGATGGCATACGCCCCCTTGGGCAGCGTTTTCATAATATCGTTTTCCAGAATCAGGTCAAACACAAAATAGGTAAACATGGCAAAAATGCTGACTCCGATATAAGGAAAATAAACCGAACCGTTTTTACGGATATTTGTTGCCGCCATACGGGGCAGCAGTAAAGTATATTTCTCCATCTCCACATATTCCTTTCCATAATGCTGAATCCCCGGCCCGCCGGGAAATGTCTTCCTGCCGCTTTATACTCCCCGCGGGTTCTCCGTGTGCAGCACAGTCAGCGTATCTGATATTTTCCGGTACATCTCCTCGTCATTGAGCCGTCCCCTGTAGATCTGGTTGAATACACAGCCGTCCTTGATAAACAGCACTCTTCCCGCACGGCTGGCCGCCTGAATACTGTGTGTCACCATAAGTATGGTCTGGCCGTCCTTGTTCACCCGGGCAAAAATACGCAGCAGCCTGTCGGAGGCCTTGGAGTCCAGCGCCCCGGTGGGTACTGTTCAATTAGTACAACACAAAAGAAGCCCCGGAAAGCCTGCTGCCCTCCGGGGTCCTTTTATTTTGTTTTAATGTAATACGTCATTAACGACCAGCCACCGTTTGCCTTTATCTCTTCAATTTCCTTTTCTTCGGTTTCTTTCCTTTTGAAATTCCTTGTGATTTCCCCTTTCTTATACTCGCAATCGTCCGTCATGCTCTGCAAAGTATATTTCATATCCTTCACAATCTCAAAAGTTCCCCATTCTCCCGGTTTTTCTTTCAGGACACTTTCTATAAACTCCCTGACCGTGCAATTTCCTTCTATTCTCACATCATAATTGCAGCAGGAATCCCCGAACGGTCCCCCTGTGCATATCATTTCAAATTTCAACTTCTGCTACCTCCTGCATAAGCTCTGACACGCTGATTTTATCAGAAGTCAGAAAATATGAATAGTCGCAATAAGTCCGCAACTCTCACACTTCCCCGGTCTTTTATCCTTGTCCTTCTCCACCTGCCTGCCCCTCTCTTTCCATGCGCTGATATACGGCAGTTACAATATAATCATTCAGAGATTGCCCGGCAGCAGAAGCCGCCCTTTCAATCTTCGCTTTTTCCCCCATTTTTACAAACGGGTACAGGCGTTCATAATTCTTTCCGTTGAACGTGTTTTTTGCTTTTGTGGACGCTTTCTGCTGCCCTGTGTTCTTTGTGTCCGGCTTCTTCCCCTCTTCCTTCTTTTCCTCCATCTGTCGCCCTCCTTTCTTCTGGTATGTATCATTATATCACTTGCGTAAGTATTACGCAAGTATACAAATTATACAAATATACTTGCGTAACTTTGTACACTTTGCCTATTGAAATTATACTTGCGCAAGTATATAATAATAACATAAGATGAAGCAAAGGAAAGGGGCAAATAAAATGACAGTAGCAAACACAATTCTTGAACAACTCGGCGGCAATAAATTTATCGCAATGACAGGCGCAAAGAACTTCTTGTCAGACGGAAACACGCTGCGCATGACACTTCCGAAAAACCGCAGCAAGGCAAACCGCCTTTACATCACGCTTGACACAACGGACACTTACACAATGTATTTCTTCAAGTTTACTGCCGGGCGGCTGAACAAAAAGACTTTCGCATGGACCCCGGATAAACAGGAAGATATTAAAAAGGTTTCCGGCGTATATGCTGATATGCTGCAAGATATATTCACCGCAACCACGGGAATGGCTACACACTTATAAAGACAACGGGCGGCGGTTCTGCCGCCCCTCCAGCAAAGAAAGGAAGGAAAGAAAAATGATGATAGCAGAAAATTTCAATGATTTTGTAGACAAGGTATCAGAAGCGGAAAGAAGCGCACTGAATAGCCCCGCAGGTCAGGAACTTACACAAAAGCTGCTTGAAATGAAGCTGGCGCAAAACCCGAACATGACCCCGGAAGAATGGGCGCAAACAAAGTCAGAATTTATGACTTTCATGTTTACAGTGTTTGTTCAGGAAGTCCCGGAAGCCATGCACGAACTGGGACACCACGTCTACAACGAACTACAGAAAGAAAACTAAATGACCGGGCGGCGGCTCCTGCCGCTGCCCTCCCTGAAAGGAAAGGTGAAATGATGAAATTAAAATGGACTATGAACGGCGTAACCTTCAACCGCAGCAATTACCGTCCTGTGATTGCCCGCTTTGACAATACCACCTGCTGGCTCTCCCTTGCAGCCTGCACAACCACCAGCGGCTTCCGGGCGGCTGTCCGGGAACTTGCTACCGCATACGGCGCAAAAACCGTTGAACTGAAATATTTTTATGACGACGACGACAACCAGACTGAAACAAATGTTGTTGACTTTATGAAGCTATATTCAGAAGAACTTGACAGAAGCTATTTTATTTTTAGAAATGAATTAAATGTGCCGTCCGGCACTCCCCGGAAATTTATAAACTATACGGAAAGTGAGATTTTCACAACCGCATGAACGCCCCGTATTTGCCCCACAAGCGTCAGAAAAGCCCCGCAGGTATATTTCCTACCTGCGGGGCTTTTAGTCTGTCTGTGGGCTTGCGTGGCACGTCTGCGGGCTATTCTACTTCAATATGTGTCACGCCCTCTGCCGCTTCTGCCGCTTCCTCTGCCGTGATTGTCCCGGTTTTATTCCCGTCTGCGTCGTATACGTTCACTTTCCCTTCCTTGCTGTCCTCCAGCGCACCTTCCGGGACTTCATCTGTCGCAACTGCGGCTTTCCCTGCCGCTGCGGGTCCTGTGTAAATATTCACTGTCGGAACCTGTGCCGCTTCTACCGCCTGCGGCTCTGCCACCGCCGCTTCCTTCTCCCCGGCTTTCATTGCGTTGTAGGCTGACTGTGCGATTGCCCGCAACTGGTCTTCCGTGACTTCAATCCCGGCTTCGTCTGCAATCTCTTTCAGCTTTTCGACAACTGCCGCCATCTTCTCTTCCCCTGTTTCCTTTTTCATGAACTCTTTCGCCCATACTACAAACTGCGCCGCCCACTGTGACAGCATATTCAGTTTGTCAATTACGTTTTTCGGAATGTTCGGGAATACATACTTCCCGATAACAAACGCCGCAACCGTAAGTCCTAACTGTACCGCTAAAATGATAATGTCATTCATCTTCTTTTCCTCCCTCTTATGCTTCCGGCAGCTTCAAGGTCTGTCCGGGGTGAATCGTGTTGTTTGCCAGCCCGTTCATGACTTTAATTTCATTGTAACGGGAACCGTCCCCAAGCTGCGCCGCCGCAATCGCCCACAAGCTGTCGCCCGGCTTTACTGTATAGGTTTTTACGCCGCTTCCCGGAATCCTGATTTTCTGCCCGACGTTTATAATATTCGGGTTTGCAATCCCGTTGTGGCTTGCCAGCTTCTGGTATGTAGTGCCGTACTTTGCGGCAATCTTTGAAAGCGTGTCGCCCGCCTGAACTGTGTAAACCTGTTCTGCGGAAGAAGCGGACCCGGAAGAAGGACTTCCGGAAGGAACGCTTGCAGAAGGAACGGACCCGGAAGGAACGCCGCTTGCCTTGCTTGCATAATCAGGCAGGCAATATCCCCGGATATAACGCCCGTTTACCTGCAACGCCCGTTCCCCCACTTTATTGCTCATATTCCCTTCAATGACCGTAATTGTATTCCCGTTCACCGCTTCCACAATGCCGACGTGTTCAGGATATCCCGTACAGTCCCCCACCCCGTTGTCGTCCCAGTCGTACATGACAATATCTGCGGGCTGCGGTCTGTATGCGTCGTTTTCCTGCCAGCGTCCCTTTGCCCGGTACAGGTCAATCATTGCCCCGCACCCACATTCAGTCGGCATAATGTCCGTAAGCCCGCAGACGATACCGACAAAAGAAACGAACGTGGCGCACCATGCGTCCGTATACTTCACCAGATAGCCCCGTGCAATCGGCTTGTGGGCGTTGTACCCGTCAATAATCTTCCTGTGGCTCCCGTCCGCTTCATTGCTTCCCAGATAGCCCCGTGCTGTCTGTACTACTTTGTTTCGCAACTCCTGTTCTGTCATAGTCTTTTTACCTCCTGTCTGATTATTGTTTGCAGCCCCGGAAGTCCCCTTGAAAAGCTCCTGCGCCTTTTTATATACAAGGTTCCTGCGGCTGCTGTATTTACCCATTACACGGTCAGCAAGTGCCGCCCCGTGTATGTGGTCAAGTTTTACTTTCCCGGCTCCCCCGGCTCTTCCCGCTGCGTCGTTCCCGACACGCTTTGAAGCTCCCGCCCCGCCCTGATTCTCCAAGTCTGCAAAATATACAAGACTCTGCGGGTCTTCAATCCCCATCTTTACGCCGTGCGTGACGTATGAAAGAATGTCTTCTTCTGCTTGCCGATCCTGCGCCTGCTTCCCCTGAACACTCCCCAAAACCTTTGACAGCTTCGCTTTTTCCTCCGCTGTCACTTTCCTTCTTGACCAGTCGGAAGCCGTCATAATTTCCCGGTACAGGGTCCCGCCCAGAACCGCTTCCGCTCCTGTGCCCATGTCCTGTACAATCTTTTTCAGAAGTGACAATGCCCGGTTCCCGTGCCACTGCACCTTTCCGACGCTCACCGCCCCATTATCATCAGCATTGACGGAAGCATAATTTCCTTCATTCGCAAAGATAATTTTCGCCGCTTCCGCTGCAACCTCTCTTTTCAGCTCTTCTTTCATCTGTCCTTCCTCCCTTACTGTGAACCCATGCCGGAAAAATCAGAAAGGGAACCGCACAAGTCCGGGTTCCCTTTCTTTATCTTCTCTAAATTTTCCGCTTTACTCTTCCAGCAATAGAACGCAACCGCAAACGCCGCAACGCTGCCCGTAAAGGTCAGCAGGCTTGAAAGCTGGTATATGTCCTTTGCTATCACTACCCACACCGCAACCGCAAAAGCGATATAGTAGGTTATCATGATAGAAAACACGATTATTTTTGTAACCTGTATCTTTTCCCGCTTCTGCTTTTTCTTTGTCTGCGCCCTTGCTTGCGCCCTCCTGTACTTTCTCTGTGCTTCCATTATTCCCCGTGCATTGAAAGCATACATGAATAAAGCACATAACACGAACCCAGACACAATCCATAAAACAATCATTCGTCTTCTTCCTCCCTTTCCACAAGAAAATCATTCTTTTCACAACGGCGCATATATACATTGCTTACATACTTGTGCGCCATATCTACACGCCCGTTTTCCAGCTTGTTTGCCTTTATGTACTCTTCATAGTCGCTATGTGTTTCAAAGAAATTGTCAAACTCTTCTTTCGTGTGCTTCCTGCGGTTCATACATTCGTTTGCAAAAGTCAAGATTTCATGCCGCCAGCTCTCTATTTTGTGTTGCTGCAAATCCTTTTCTATCTTGTCAAGCTGTTCTTTTATATCGTGGTTCATCAACGCCCCTATGCGCTTTATGATATACCGCACGGGCTGAATCTTAATGCCGGGGGTCAGGTCAATTATTATCCCCGCCGCCGCAAGAAACGCCAGAATCTCCTTCGCTGTCTGCAATAGTTCCTGTGACATTTCCGCATACCTCCTTTTTATACATTTCATTCAAACTTTTTCGCAGTCCGTAGCTATCAAAATGTTTTAGTATTCCCCGGTATGAAGCAACGCTTCTGTCAAGCGTGTCTTTGTCAATTTCGCCTATTGTGTAGGCATGGAACATATATTGCAGCCGTCTTTTCAGCTTCTTTGCAGTCTTCTTCCTTAACTTCCTATGCGTCGCCCACACCCGGAAGCCTACAAACTCAATGCCCATACTTGTCGGGCGTATACAGGTTTTGTTGTTTAACTGCAAATTCAGCTTCTTTCCCAGAAATACGGCTATGTCCTGTTTTACTTTTTCCAGATACTTTTTATCATCATGTAAAATTATAATGTCGTCCATGTATCGGATATAGAAGTGTAACCTTAATTTGTGCTTACAGAACTGGTCAAGCTCATTCAGATACAAGTTTGCAAACATTTGTGAAGTCAGGTTTCCTATAGGCAAGCCCACATCATCTAACATTCTGTCAAACGCAACGTCCCCTATATCTGCGCCCAGCGGCAGTCCAAATTTTGTGTCTTCGCAGTCAATGATTTTCGCCATCAGCTCTAAAAGTGGCGGGTCGTCAAACATCTTTGCAAGAATCTTCTTCAAAATGCCGTGGTCTATCCTGTAGAAATACTTTGATACATCTAATTTCAGATAGTAGTATTTCTTCGGCTTCCTGTCGGTCTGCTTTAACCAATATTGCAGGCGGTCTATTGCCTTGTGCGTCCCCTTCCCTACCCTGCAAGCGTAACTGTCGAAAATGAACTTCTTTTCAAAAATCGGGTTCACCTGCCTGTATATTGCGTGCTGCGCCACCCGGTCTTTGAATAACAGTGACATTATCAGGCGTTTTTTCGGTTCGTACACATAGAAAATATTGTACCTTCCGACGCTGTATTGTCCCCATATCAATTCATTTTGCAGGATAATCAGGTTATCTTCCAGCCGGTCCGTATACTCCATAACGTCCTGTCTGTATCTTTTGCACTTGATAGCCGCTTTGTATGCACAAAACAGGTTTTCAAAGTCATAGATTTTCGGGAAAATTCCCCGTATCTTCTTCAATGGTTTTTACCTCCTGCAATCAAAAATGTGTCGGGCAAATTTACTCCGGTCCACCACTCCGTTTCAAACGTGATATATTCATTCAGCCTTTCGGCTGACTTTCGCCCTGTAAGACAAAATCCTGATTCTGTCTTACAGGGTTACTAACTATCTTCCCGACAATTCAATCTTCTTCCTACGGTCCCCGGTTCCCCGGTCGCCTTTGGAACGGAAAAGAACCCCTTTTAACCCTGTACGCACGGGACACGCTCACTTGTGAACGTGACTTCTGGCTGTAGAGGAAAAGCGGAACGGAAGGACACATTGTTGTTGACGTTAGAACGGGCGTTGTTCAAGTTCAACGCCGCCACTCCACCGTTGGAAGTGTTGTTGAAGCTCGAACCCCGGATAGGCACGGCAAGTCCTCTATAACGGTTCTTTCCCGATATGAAAAAAGCGGTTTCCCGCTCATTTCTTTAATGATTTATAATAGCCGCCAATCATGCAGCCTATTTCATTTATCTTGCGTGAAATATTCTCATACTTCCGCAAGGGCAGGCAGGGTTTCCGGCTCCTTGTATACTGCGGGTCAGCCGCAAGCCTTACAAGGTGGCGTAATACGTCAACTTCGTTGTCAAGTTCTCCCAGCGTCGTCTTCTTGTAGTGCTTATTTTCCAGTGTCACGACAAGCCGCAAAATTTGAAGCATTGTTTCCCGTATCTCTTCCGCAAGTCTTCTTTGCGCCCGTGGAAACTGTTCAAGCTCTGGTCCCGTGTATAGTATCAGCTCATAGATTTTATTTTTTGTTTTAAAATCGTCTGCCGTCGCATTGTCCCGTACCGGGTCAAGCTCCGGCAGGTCCTTTTCCTGTCCCGCCATATTTCACCCTGCCTTGTCTGTTTTTGGTAGAATGGGCTTGCTGCCGCAAGCCCTCCCAGTGTATCAGTTATCAGTTTACAGTTATTCATAAAAAGCGGAACGGAAGGACACATAGTTGCCGACGAAAGAACGGGCGCCGTCCAAGTTCAACGCCGCCACCCCACCGTGGTAAGCGCTGTTGAAGCCCGAACCCCGGATAGGCAGTCTTTCGCCGTTATTCCTTGCCCAGAATCGCCCAGGGGCTTTCTGCCCGCTATCCGGGAAAAATCCTGCTGCAATCAAGATTTTCGGAATACTCACGCCAGATACCGCCGCCGTATCTTTGAAAGGTACGCTTGTATCATTACTATCCGTCGTCTGTGTCGTTACTCCTGTATTGATACGCAATGTTGAATCACTTGCGCTGGTCCTGTCAATTTTCAGCGTTCCCGCCGTCCCCGGTTCAACAAGTCTTCCGTCCGGCATGATAGCTTTCCACTCCGTACTGTCTGCGCCCATGCTGCAATCTGACTTCATAGCATTTCCGTAAGGGATAATCTGAATTTCACCGTTGACAAGCCTTGCGCCGCTCACCCATTCCCAACAATTCCCGCAAAGGTCAGCAATGCCCGCTGCGCTGTGGTCATGGTTCCATGTTACGGGTCCGCTTCCTGTCGCTGTCCTGCCGCCGCCGTGTGAACCGTCGATATATGTATTTACGCCCCGTTCCCACGCCTTTTCATAGCTTGCGTCCCAGTTTGTGTTGCCCCTCGGAATCGTGCCGTTTTTCTCGCTCCATAAGGACAGGGCGGCAAAAACGCCGTTCTGTAACAAGTGCCAGCCCTCGCCTTTATTCCTGCTGAACCGTAAAGCGTCGTCAAAATTCACATACGCTTTCGGGTCCTTCATAGGCAGGGAATAAGCCCTGTCATTTACAACGCAATTCAGATACTTTGATACCCAAATCACATTCTTTTCTACCCCTTCAACCACCCACCACGGCAAGGTTTCCTGTGTGCCGCCCGTGATAATGTCGGAATACTTCATCTTCGGAACGCCAACCATGATAGACGGCTTTCCTAAATCATCAAGAATGACTTTGTTGTGTCCTCCAAAAGACGCAACCGCTAAAGCTAAATCGTCAAAGTTTCCCATCTTTATACCTCCCATAAAATAATTGTGCAAAGTGTAACATCAAAGTCAATCGGAATCGGCACTTCCCGTGACTCTCCGTTTTCGTCCACCCCGTCTTCAATCACATCATAGCGGCGGGCAGGAATGATAATTTGCGCTGCGTACTTCTGTGCCCTGCCGCCTGTCCCGATAACAACGCCGTTTTCACTGTCAATGCAAATGTCCAGCGACACTTCAAAATCTCTTTCCCGGCTTGCCAGATTCACGGAAAGTTCATCATCACCGAAAATAATCTTCTTGCCCTTCACTTCATACTGAATATGATTGCCGGGCATTTTTTCAACAACCTTGATTTTTGCCATCTTATCTTCCTCCTTCTTTTACAACTTCACGGGTCCTTGCGGCTATAACTTCCGCTGCTTCCCGCTGTTCTGGGGTTCCTCTCCCCTTTACTCCAAAAGATTGCAGCACATACGCTTCATGCTGTTTTCTTTCTTCGCTCCTGATAATCACATTTGCGCCCTTCATCAGTAGAAGCCCCCCTTCACAAACACTTTCAGCTTGACTTCCTTTGCGCTTCCTGTATGCGCAATCTTGAACCCGTTCGCCAGCTTCTCCGTTACTTCAATATCCCCGACGCAACCGCCGCTGTACTCCAGCACTTCTGCTGTCACGGTATAATCTAAATGGTTTCTTTCCGTTTTCAGTGCAACGGTCTTCACGGAATCATTGAAAGGGTACTGCTGCCCGTTCGTCAGGGTCAGAAGAATTGTTTCCCCGGTTTCATCTGCTGCCCGCTGGTTCATGTGAATTGTTTCCGTTGCCAGAAGTGCCGCAAGCTCTCCGGCGTTCGTTATGCCGTCTTCCATGTGGTTGAAGTTCGTTGCGCTCTGCGGGGTTCCCTGCTGCAATACCTCCCCTTCCACGGCTTCATGCGTGATTGTCCCGTCGTCGTTTTCAATCTCTCTGTAACGGTTTTCATGCTCTGTAACATGGTCCTGCCACTGCTGCCATTCATATGCCATCTTTATACCTCCTGTTCTACAAATCGGAAGACAAAACGGTATAACGCCCCTTCCTGCACATTAGAAAGCGTTATGTCCTCCGTTTTGTCTGCCCACAACTGCTTATTTTTGTTGTAAAGCTGTACCCGTTGAATTGTCGCTTCCGTCCCCGCCTGCGGCGTAATGTTCAGGTAAACCGCCACCCGCCCGTCTTTCAGGCGTTCCCGCCTGTGAATCGGGATTTTCTTTGCTTCCCCGTTCACCGTAACTTTTGCATACGCAATGTTATTGTCAAGAAAGCCTTTGAAGTCCTCTATTGCCTGTGGTGTCAGCATGATTTTTCACCCCCTTTCAAAGTTTTCTGCGGCTCCCGCAAGGTTTATTTGTATGTTTGAATACCTCCGCTTTCACCGTGCTTTCAATTCCTCCGCTTCCGGCTCCTTCTCCCGTGTTCCTTTCCGGCACGGTCCCGGCAGCTTTTACGGTATATAAAAAGCCGTCTGCGGCTTCCTCTGCCGCAATCCCGGCTTCGGAATTGCTCATGACAACATTTCTTTCAGGTTTTGTTCCGGCAGCTTGCATGAAGAAGGGGAAGCCCTCTGCCTCCCCTTCTGCTTCTATGTTTGCGCCGCTTTCCTGAAATACTGTGTTTCTGTCCGGGGCGGTTCCTGCTGCCGGGACAGAAAACGGCGTTCCCTCTGCTTCCGTCCGTGTTTCTATCCCTGCGCCTGTTTCTGCCCCTCTATGGCTTCTCTGTGGCTCTTCTCCTGCGTTTATCTGTCCCGCAGGTGTATTTCTATATCCGTAAGCCCTTAAAGCCGTTTCTGCGTCAATCTGTGCGTCTGTGTGCCTGAATATTGTGTTTCTGTCCGGGGCGGTTCCTGCTGCCGGGGAAGAAAACATAAAACTTTCTTTTCCTGTCTGCGCTTCAATGCCCGTTTCTGCCTGCGCCCCTCTGTGGCTTCTCTGTGGCTCTTCTCCTGCCCTTATTCTCCCCGCAGGTGTATTTCTATACCCGTAAGCCTTTAAAGCCGTTTCTACGTCAATCTGTGCGCCTGTGTGCCTGAATATTGTGTTTCTGTATGGGTATGTCCCCGCCTGTGTCGGTAAAAAGATAAACCCCGCAGCGTCCGTCCCCACTACAATCACGCTTCCCGCCTGTACGCCCCGCCTTATCCTCTGCGGGTATGTACCCGCCAGCAGGCTCCCCGTTGCCGGGTTTTTGTACAGAAAGAAGTCTGTATGCGTTTCTACCCTGATACCCACGCTTGCCTGATATACAACTTCGTCCAAATGTGAAGAAAGCCTTTTGTACATCATCACGGCATTTATAATTTCCTGAAAACTGGCTGTCACCCTGTTTTCCGTTACGTCGCATACAATGTGAAAGTGATGTGGTTCCCCTTCGTACTGATACCATTCTTCAACTTCGCTTTGCGGGTACAGTGCGCCCAGTGCTTTTTCAACGGCATATTTTGTCCCCATCTTCTTATGGACTTTTACGCTGCTTTTCAGAATGTCCCGTTTTACTTTCAGTGGAAAAGAATAGTCGTACCAGTCAACGTGCATATCGTATGCCAGAATGTCAATCAATGCTTCCGGCAGTTCGTCTATACGGGAATATATCAGCACATTTTCAATTTCCCCGCTGACCGTCAATGCTTCCTTTGTTACCGCTTCCGCAATCGCCTTGATTTTCGGGTCCTGCTTCAACGCCCCCGGCAGATAGTCCGCAAAATTCACCGTGTACATATCCCGCCCGGCGTTCCTTATTCCTTTGGGGTTAGGCATTTTCTACACCCCCGTTCAAAACCTTCATTGTGTCCCGGACAATCCTTGCAACGTGTGTTTCCTCTACCACCTGAAATGTCGGTTTTCTTACTTCTACCCGCTTCACGCCTGCTGCCATGATTAACTGCGTCAGGTATGACGGGTTTATGTCCCTTCCCATTTTCCCGGTCTGCCATTTTATGTATTCTTCCACCGCTGCCCTTGCTTCCCTGTCTGTAATGCTTGTGCTTGCCTGACTGTTTCGGTTTATGTAATATGTCAGGTCTATTTCAAACGGGTCTTCCTCCGGCATTGATACCGTGACAATATCCGTCAGCGGGCGCACGTCGGAAGCGTTCAGGGCGGCTTCTATTTCCTCCAGAACTGCCTGCGTCGGCTGTTCCCCGCCTTGTAACAATACCCTAATATCTACCACCCCGGCTTCCGGGCTTGTTGCCGCAACGTCAGCTATTGCCGTGCTGACTGTCTTTGTGTGATAGATATAGCCGTTTATTGGACCCGCTGTTGAAAAGCTCTCCATGCTCTCCCTCATGCGCTCATAGTATGAAGTGTCGTCTTCCTCTCCTGCGCCGCCCTCTGTCTTTGTCACGTTTTCAGCTTTTAAATAATAGTCGTAAACGTCAACAATTTCTTTCACCTGCCCAGGCGCAAGGTTATTCCCGACAATTCCCGCTGTCTGGCATTTCCCGTTGACTTCCCCGTATGTTTCCCCGGCTTTTATTTCAAGCTCTTCCGTGGTTTCAAATGTGATTTCCCCGTCAAATGTTATCCGTGTCCCCTGCGGGACAATTACGCTTTGATTCTGCGCCGCCGATATGTAACAACGGAATTTTGCAACGGCAGGCGTGGCGGGCAGGCGTTCAATATCCTTGAAAAGCTCCGCAAGGCTGTCTAAATACTCCCCCTTTGCATACCGGGGAACATTCTTTTTTGCCGTTTCATTTATCAGCACTCTTTGTTGTACAATAATAGCGGCGCACCATGCAATAAAAAGACGCTCCGGGGAAGCCGGATAAACTTTGTATTTTTCCCGTTTCCCCTGCTTCACCAGCTCTTTGTTTACCAGCTCTTCATAAAGCGCAATCATATTGCTTTCAATCGTTTCTGTGTCCGTTTCCAGAAACTCAATGTCCGGGTATTCCCTTTCAGGTTTCTTCATTTTCCGTCTGCACCCCCTCTATTTCTATTATTGGTATCAGCTTCCCCGTGAAAGCATTTTCTTCAAAGGTTATATCCCCCAGAATCGCCCGTGGCTCATATTCTTCAATCTGGTCATGCAACTGCCCCACCATGATATTTTTTACTACGGGCAACGGTCTTCCTATCAACTGCCCCGGAAGCCCTAACGCCCGCAGCAAAGGGCAGGTATTTTCCCATGTGTCTATTATGATTGCTACATTCTGCAATACTTCCTGATATTCATTTTTCGGGGATAGGTCAATATTTTTTAGTAGTGTTCCGTCACCTCTGATAATATCCATCTTTATCACCTTTTCGGGTACTCTTTCAGGGTCACTTTTATGTTTGCCGCCCACAAATTCCCTTTGTTGTCGAACCTCTGAAAGTCAACCGTCCCTTTCTGCATTACCCACTTGTAACTGCCGTATACCTTGCCGCCGATTACAAGCCGTTCTGCGTATCCCTTTCGCACCATCTCCCGCAGCTTTTTTATTTCCTTTAACGGGTTTACCCCTAAAAATACAGAAAGCGTCATAGAAAATGATATGCTCTCAATCCCCGGTCCCATGTATTCTAGCAGGTCAGCTTTTATGTGCCTGTCATGCGTTGCGTAATCAGCGGAAAAATCCCAGTTCATGCCGTCAAATGTTTTTACCGTATTTTCCGACACGCTGAAAACAAGGCTCCCGAAACTTCCGATTTTTGCCATTACATCACCTTCCCTACAATGTACCCTTCCCCGTCGCCGTCAGGAATCATCAGGCACAAAACAAGGTCCCCTACTTTCGGGACCCACTCTGTTATATATGCTTCGTGGAAATGCCCTGCTTCCGTTTTTGTTTTATTCCCGGCTTTGTCCTTTTCCCCCGGAACTACTATTCTGGGTCTGACTAATATGTGAAGCTCCCCTGACACAATGCCGCCTTTATCCCCGAACTTCACCCGTGCTTTCATGGTTCCGTCATTCACGCTCTGCACGGTCCCTTTCCGTATCATGTTTTTTAGTTCGTTCATATCTGCCATTAATACCCCTCCAGAACCTGTTTTAAAGAAAGGTCTACCGTGTAGCCCCCTGTCAAGCTGTGCTTCGCCTGCGTTACCTTGTATTTTCTATCGAACTTCTGAAAGCCTTTTAATTTTACGGTCATTCCCGCTACAAATGAAACGTCGCCCACTACCTTCAAACTTGCTGTAAATTCCTGCGTGTTCTTTTCCCGCAGGCGTTTTTTTGCCAGCGTCTTCGCTTCCTCCGTGTTCCTGACTTTTTCGTTTATCTCCAGAACCTGCCCTGTCCCCGTGCTGCTGTCCGGCGTGTATGTATATTCAATGGTTTCTTTGCTGTCCGGGTCTGTATAAGAAACATGACAACTTGTGTACGCCGTATCTGTCAGGCTTGTTCCCAGTTTGTATGATATAATATTTTTATCCCCGTATTTGAAAGTCTTTGCTGCGGGTTTTGCGTCATACTCCGCAGCGTCATATATTACAATTTTCAGCGTTGTCACTTTCAACGCCATTCCTGCGGCGTGGCATAGCTCCTGCAAAAACTTTACGTCCGACGTTTGCACCTGCTCTTTTCTTTTGAATGTCGGATTGTCGCTTGCTTCATACATCAGGGAAAGCCCGCTGTCACCCGCTATTTGTTCCCCTATTGCTTTTAACGTGATATTTTCCCACGCCCTTGACTTTTTCTCTATCCGCATTGTGGAAGTGTACGGAATAGACGTGCTTTTCACGGTTACTTTTGTGGGCGGTCCTGATACGTCGATACCGTCTATTTCAAAAGTCCCGATATTCAAAGTTGCGTCTTTCCCTGTGTCGTTCCAGTTCTGCTGGACAAGAACCGCCGTTACAAGTTTCGGCTTTGCCCCCTGCTTCACTTCCTCCACGGTTTCAACTGCTGTACTCTTTGCCGTGCCGCCTGTCGTTATCCTGAATACCTGCCCCGGATAAATCAAATTCGGGTTCGGTATGTTGTTTTCTTGTGCAATCTGCGGGTACTTTGTCCCGCTCCCTAAATACTGTGAAGCAATCGCCCACAATGTGTCACCCCGCTTCACAACATAATTTATTACTTCTTCTTTCTGAACCTCTTTCACAACCTGCTTTGTTGTTTTTATGATTGTCGGCTTTACTTCCAGCCAGTCCCCCATCAGGTTCCGTTCCCGGTCTTCATACACAATTTGAAAATCATCTGTGCTTCCGTCTTCATTGTCTGTATAACTTGCGCTCACTAAATGCAACGCTATATTCTCTGGCACGTCTACATTTTCAAATTTCAGCTTTAGCACCACCCGCCGTGCAAGTCTTTTGTCGCTCATCAGATTAACAACCCCCTTTTCCACGGCGGCAGCTCCATACTCTGTTTTTCTTCCACCTCCGGGATAGTTAAAACTACCCCGGCAGGGAAGACAAACATTGCGGCATAGTCGGCATTAGCTTTTATCAATTTGTCCGTATGAAGAACGCTTCCCATCTGCGTGTACGCTATCTGGTCCCACATATCCCCGGATATTGTTGTATAAGTCTTATTCATGCCTTGACCGCCTTTCATCATCATTTCTTTTGTCCAGAAGGTCTTCTACCTCCTGCAATAAGTTTCTATTGTTTTCCTCTAGCTTCTCTTCCAAATCACCTGCCTTGTCACTGTCAACGTATATCGTCGGGCTGTTTGTGATTGTGATATTGTTCCCGCCGCCCGCTCCTGCGCCGCTCACTACTTCTGGCGGCTTTACTTCCGGCGCATTGTTCGTGGTATTATAGAATACCTGTGAAGCCGTCTGCCCGGCTCCTGCTGCCTGCGCCACCTGTGCGGCTGCGTTCTGTGCGCTGAATATATCTTTCGTCTGCTGCGCTGTATATACTGTTCTTCCCGGCGCATTTGTTATTAGCTCTGGTCCCGCTTCTCCTGCTATGAATGTATCAGGCGTACTTTTTGAACCCTTTGCAAGCTGCGGTATTTCGGGAATGTTTATTCCCTTCCCGCCTATGCCCGGAACCCAGTCTGGTACTTTTAGGCTGTTCAGCCCTCGGATAACTACATTCACCGCCCCTGTAATGCCGTTTATCACGCCTTTGCAGATAGATAAAATGCCGTCCCATACGCCGCTGAAAATAGATTTTATCCCTTCCCATGCCTGCGACCAGTTCCCGGAAAAAACGCCCGTTATAAACTGAATTATCCCGGACAATACCTGCTGTACTGCGCTTATAATGCCGCCTATCGTGTTGAACACATTTTGAAAAATTGACAGCACCGCAGGCAGCACGGCTTGAACCGTCGTTAGAACCTGCTGCAAAATCGGCTGTATGATATTCCAAATTGTTGTGAAAACAGTCTGAACTACGGGCAAAACGGCTTGTAGAACCGTTGTAATGATTGACCCAAGCTGCTGTATGCCCTGCACAATGAACGGTAAAACCTGCTGCACAATGAAGTTGAAAACTTCGCCCACAATCGGCAAAACATACGTTTGAATAAATGTTATAACTTCGCTGATTACAGGCATAATGCCTGCAATAAAATCTCCGATAATCGGGATAATGCCGCCTATGAAGTCCGCTATTGCCTGAAATACCTCCATGACAACCGGGGCTGCCGCCTGTACTCCGCTGATAATTCCCGGAATAACCGTTGTTACTAATAGTTCCAGTATGTCTTCCACTACAGGCACAATATGTTCATTGACGAACCCTACAAACTGCCCTGCTGCCGCTACGACTTTTTGAAAAACGCCTGCAAAGGTATCAAATACCGCAACGCCCTTTTCCCCGAAAATCTCTTGTATTTTGTCCCTTGCCGCCCCCAGATTACCGTCTGAAAAAACGCCCTTGATTGTTTCGCCCACGCTTGTCACTACTGCAACAATCTTGTCGAATATCTCAAGACCCTTTTCTCCGAAAATGCGCCCTACAGCGTCCCGGACTTTATCAAAGTTGTCCCGTAATAGTTTTACTGCCGTAATTACCGCAGTTATTACACCTACTACGGGCAAAAATTTTCCTGCAATCCCCCCTAACGGACCCAGAAGCGTCGAACCGATTTTTCCCAACGGTCCTAACGCCTTTTTTATGATGTTTCCTACCGGGGCAATGAATGACCCGATTTTTCCAAAACTGGAAGCAACCACCCTTCCGATTGACCCAAGCGGGGAACGTGCGACAATGCCGCCTATTCCTGACAGTGCCTTTCCAAGTATGCCGCCGATACCGCTAAAAGGTTTTGTGATGAATCCGACAACCTTTGAACCTATGCCGGAAAGTCCGATTGCCTTTATTTTGAAAAGCTCCAGAATCTTCTGTGCGTCCTTTATCCCGCTTGATATATGCAGAAACCCTAATTTTGCAGTCAGCCCGGCAACCTTCATTCCTGCAAGTGCCGCCGCTACTTTCAGGGCTGTTTGCACCAGCTTCGGGTTCGCCTGTGCAAATTCTGAAACTTTCACAACAACCGCAGCCACCTTGTCTGCAAGGTTCCCGACAATCGGCAGAAGGTTTTGACCCAGAACAATACCTAAATTTGCGATACTGTTCTTTGCCTTTTGCATTTTCGCTTCCGTGGTGTTTTCCATTTTCGCAAACGCTTCTTCCGTTGCGCCTGCGCTCTCAACCATTCCTTTTACAGATTCGTTGAATCCGTCCACACCGTTCGACAAAAGGGAAACTGCCGCTTTTCCTGCTTCTGCGGACCCGAACACATCAGACAGGCTTTTCCCGCTGCTTTCTGCCGCTTCCTGCATTATTCCCAGAACGTCGCCCAGGCTCTTCCCGTCTGCCATCAATTCCTTGAAGCTCTTCCCCGCTGTCTGCCGCAAAAGTTTGTCTGCTGTAGTCCCGGACTTTCCAAGCTCATTCAGCATACTATTCATGTAAGTTGTGGTTTCTGCTGCCGCAATACCTTTGCTGGTCATGATTGCATAACCAGCCCCAAGCTGCTCTAATGCCACCCCGTTTGCGTTTGCTGTCGGTATGATTTTACCCATAACGCTTGACAGTTCGCCCACGGTCACTTTACCTTTATTTTGTATCTGAATAAGCATATCCGACACGTCGCCTACTTTTGACGCTTCCATTCCGTAAGCGTTTAGAATCGTCGTCAGAACGTCCAGCGTCTGCGAACTTTCCGCAAATCCCGCTTTTGCAAGTTTAGCTGAATTGCTAACAAAGTTTACTGCGTCCCCAGTCTTCTGCCCCGCTGAAATTGCATTGTAAACATCATCTGCAATAGCTTCGGCAGCAATCCCCGTCGTGTTTGACAGCTTCATGATTTCACTTGAAAGCTGTTCAAGCGGCACTTGCTTTGTGTCTGCAATCGTCCCGACTTTCGCCATAGCGGTTTCGTATTTCTGCGCCGCCTGTACGGGTCCGGCGTATATCGCCGCCGCAACTGCGCCAACCGCCCCTATCGTTCCCATTAGCTGTGTCTTTGTAGCTGCTATATTCTCTTTTATTTTTGCCTGTTCGGAATTGATACGGCTTAAATTTTCTTGCGAACCCCGCAGCCGTTCATATGACCGTTGCAAGCGGGCGTTTGATTCTTCCAGATTGTCTGTGTCAATCCCTGCGTCCCGTAGCTCCTGCGCCATCCGTTCAAGCTGTTCTTCTTGTGAGTGTATGCTGGCAGTGGTCTGTCGTATCTGGTTTTCATTGCTTTTCAGGCGTTCGGTATTCCTTGCGACTTCGTTTTCTTCCTTCACAAGCTGCGCTGTCAGTTCTCCCGTTGCGTCGCCTGTTTCTTCGATTTTCGCCCGCAGCCTTTCAGCGTTCGTCTGGTGTTGCTGTATCTTCTGCGAAACTTTTTCATGTTCCGCTTGCAGTTTTTCCAGCTTCCCCCTCTGCTGCTCTATGGCGTTTGAAGCCTTTGTGTAGCCGTCAACCTTTGATTGCATGGAATTTACGCTTTTTATGCTGTCCTGCAACTTGCGCTGTGTTTCAATCGCACCTTTGAAAGTGCTGTTGAAATTCCCGCCCAGTGACGCTTTCAGCTTAAAAAGAAGTTCAAATTCCTTCTGTGACCCTGCCAATCGCTTCCACCTCCTATCACTTTTTATGTGTTAGGCGTTCCCGCTCCCGTGCATCTTCCCTTTCTACTTCATTCACGCTTTTAATCCAGCGGAAAAGTGCGGAAAGTGTAAGCTGCATAAAGAACGGTATAGGCGTGTTAGAAGCCCTTGCCAGTCTGTAAGCCTGTTTTCTGATAAAATTTCCGGGGCTGCTTACTTTTAATAGCCCGATTCTATTAAAAAACTTCTTGCCTGATTCTTGATTTTCATGTACTCCCCAAGAGGAAGCCGCCTGATTTCATCAGCCCCCACGCCTGCTGCACGTGCGGCAAGCATGGTCTGGAATACAGACGACACTTCCGGGGTCAGAACGTATTTGTTCTGGTCCTGCAATTCCTCTTCTATCGCTTCTACGTCTTCCCCTGTCAGCTTTTCAAAGTAGAATGTCAACGCCTTGTGCTTCTCTCCGTTAATCTCAACCGGGGCTTTGAAGGTGTGCGTGTAGTTCAGGCTGGTCTTTTTCTCTTTCTTCTTGTCTTCCATGCTGACAATCCCGGTTTTCTGCGCTTCCTTCATTTCCTCCGTGAACTCTTCCTGCTGCCCCTGTACAACCTTGTTATCTTCCATCTTTTTACCTCCTAAAAATAGGCAGATAAAAACCAGCGGACCCTTCCGCTGGCTCTCTGCCTTTCCCTTTTTTATTTGCCCAGTGCCCTTCTTACGTTGCTAAGATAATCTGTCCCGTTGATATAATAAATAAAGTTCAGCGGGTCAATTTCAATTACCTTCTTCCCGTCCAGATACAGTGCATAGTATGAAACGGCATATTCTCCGCTTGCGTCCGCTGCGGAAGCTGCCGCAAGTTTTCCAGGCGCAAACTTTTTCGGTACAACCTTCATAATGTGCTTTGCTGCAACCGTTTCAATTTTGCCTGTCTGCGTGTTCCTTACCTGTTGCGCCGCCCGCAGGTCAATATTATGTATTCTCGGTTCTGCCAGCCGGATTGCCGCTTTCGTGACCGTTCGGAAGTTCAGCGTCAGTGTCATTGCTTCGATATGTCCCAATACTACCGCTTCAACATTCCCGGCAATCCCCGCCCCTGTAATCTCTTCCGCAAGGTTCGACACTTCCGGCAGCGTCGCTTCTGACATTCCCAGATACTCGTTTGCGTCCTCATATACTCTAAAATTTATAACAAGTTCATCAATCTTCGGCATTTTTTAGCCCTCCTTCCTTATGCTGCCAGCAGGCTTGACAGATAGGAAATATCATATTCAAGCACATATTCCATAAGCCGCAAAGGTGAAGGTGGCGTAATGTAGATATGGAATTTTGCCTTTCCTGACATTAACGCTGTCAAGCTGTTTTCCTCTTCCCGCAGTTCTACACGCCCGCCCACAATCTTTTCATCTGCCGTCAGTGCCGCCAGCCAGTCGTTGATACCCTGCAAGATTGCGTCTAACAGTCGCCGGGTCAACTTCCGGTCAACGTGTGACCAGTAAGAAAGCGTGACCGTCTTTGCTACCCACTTAAACATACGGGAAATGCAATAGAAATAGTCAACCGGGTCTGTGTTCGCAGGGAAACAAGCCGTATAATCTCCCCAGCTCACAAAACCGTTGATGAAGTTCAGCCCCGTTATAACCCCGTTGTCATTCAGATAGTTTGCTTTCTGAACGTCAAGCACGACTTCTTCACCGCTTGCCAGTACCATGCTGTCAGCCTGCAAGCTCTTGTTTGAAGCACTTTCGCAGGGGGTCCCGTCGCCCAGCGAACCGTCGTTGTCCGTCCGTGCCATCAATCCCGCCTGCTGCGTCGAAAAATTAAAAACCCTTTCGCCCAGCTTCAATTTCGGGAAGCATACTAATTCATTCGGCTTCATGAAATTTTTTGACTGCTTCCATGCCGGGACTTCCGTGTAATACGTCGCCCCGCCCTCTGCCCTTGTGTCTACGTCCAGAAGTGCGTCCGCTGAGAAAAGCCCGTTTATGTTCTCCCCCTTCGCTGACATCACCGCCGCCACCTCCGGGTCATGTGACCAATTCGGACACAAAATCAGGTCAGGGACAATCCTGTATTTCGGGAAACAATCGTCAATCAGTTCAAGCCCCGTCGTCTTGTGCGTCGCTACGCTGTAACCGCCGATAATATCAGCTTTTGTCACCTTCGACGGGTCAACCTCCGTACATGATACCGTCATTTCCCCTGTCGTGTCCTCTGTAAATTCTACAATGCAGGCTGTGTCATTGTAGAACACTTCAAAATCTGTGCCTTTCGTCTTCCCCTCAATCGTTACGCTTTCCGCAATCGTTTCAAGCGGAAGCACAATCTGGTTTTCCGCAATCTCGTATTTCTTCCCGGTCACTTCCTTTTTGTGCTTTGACGGGTCCAAAACGTTCACGAAAAACGCCGGGGACTGCTGATATAATACAAACTGCGTGTAGACTGCTTCTGAAAGCCCGTAACCTTCCCAGTTGTCGGAATATCCCAACGCTTTCACGGCTTCTTCATAGTTATTCGCCATTATTACGCTGTTTACCTTCCCGCCTACCATGTGCGCCGGGGAAGCTCCTACTACAAACGGAATCCCCGTTGCCACGACTGTCGGGCTTGCAACGCTTGTCTGCTGCTTCTTTGTATCAATCCCATGTGTAATATCAGCCATCTTTTATTCCTCCTTTCTCTCTCCTGCGGCAATAGAAGAAACAATGTCCGTGTAATATTTGTTCAGAATGTTTCCTGCCGTTGCCGCCTTGTCTTTTTTCTCTGCCATCTTCTCTACCGGGACAAGCATTTTTTCCACAAGCGGGTATTTCTCCAGAACCCCCGCAAGCTCCTTCATGATTTCTTCCCTTGTCCCTATCATGATTTTATTTGTTTTCAGAAGTCCACCGGGCAGTTGCGGTCCGATATATGCAAGCGTCACCGCTTCCCCTTCCTTTTCTTTGCCCTCTGTGGCTGCGCTGTCTGCCCCAGAAACGGCTTTTCCGTCTTTGGTGGTAGTATTTACCGTCTTTTCCTTTTCTGCCGTTCCTGCGGCTTCTGTGGCGTTCTTCTTTACTGCCATATGTCCGTTACCTCCCTTTCCATTGTCGGTATTGACCAGTTAGTTATCATTTCACCCAAATAATAGGGCTGTGTGCTGTCCGGGTATACGATATATTCAAGCGGGTATTGCAGCGTGAACCTTTCACCGACAACCCCGGCTTTTTCCAGTTCGCTCCTGATACGCAAAAGCACGTTCAGCACATCAAAGGAACCTTCGCCGCCGTCTTCTGAATACGTCGCAACTACTATCCGTATTTTGCAATCGCTTTCCTGCGGCTCCCCGTTCTCCTTGTCGTCCTTCCCGGTCAGGAATTGCAGAAGGATATATGGGACTTTCTCTGTCTGGTCCTCTTTTTTCGGAAGACGCATTTTATAAACGTCTGCCGCCCTCTCTTTCACTTCCTGCGGGTTTCGGTTCCTTACCTTCACTTGCAGCTTAATATCTGCCGTTTTCTCTTTCACAAACTCTTCCAGGCACTCTAATAAATTTATAGCGGTCATTCCTTTAACCTCCGTAGCCGTTCAAAATGCGTTCAATCTCATGTTCCAGACGCTCGTTCACTACCTGCTGCGCTTCTTCCTCCAGCTCCTGCATTATATTTTCATTTTCTATCATCTGCGCCGCTGAAAGTCCCATAAGCTCTTCAACAGGGAACCTTTTCGACGTTTCCCGTTCAAAAACTCCCGTTCCGTACTTCAAATTTGCAATGAACGCTTCTTCAAACTGTGTGCCGCCGCCTTTTTTTACTGCCGCCTTTACCTTCCTTCCTACTCCGGGGGCTTTCGGCGTTACCTGAAATTTGTATAGCGGTATCTTGCAGCCTGCGAACGTCACAACGCCCGCAAGATTGCCTGTACTTGCCTTGCTTACCTGCACATTTGCCGCCGCTGTAAATGCGCTGCTTTGCACGGTATACACTTCTTTCACCCGTTTTTTCGCCCCGGTCTTCACCCGTGACAATCCCCGGTTTATTGCGTTTGACAGCGCACGTTCCGCACCTTTTGGAACGCCTGCCAGAATACGCTCCACCCGCTCTATCGCTTCCGCTGATACTTCAATCATTCTGTATACGCCCCCAGTTCAAGCACGATTTCCCCGGCTTCATAGCTGCTTTTCTCAATCGTGTAGGAATTTACCGCCCCGGCTTCCTCTATTTCTATTTCACGCCCCTTTTTCGGTACAATGCCTATATCTGCGTGGGATATATAAAGCATTGCTTCCGCTCTATATATCCCCTCCGCATTGTCGCCGCCCGGCTTCTGCCTGTCTGTCCCTGTCATGTGGTCAAGAACGGCTGGTACTTCGTACTGCTGCCCGTCGTACCATATGCACATCATTTCCGCAAACTCTCCGGGGTTATGAAATACTTTCAGGTCTTTTATTATCTGCGCCTTAAAGTCCATTATATTACCTTTGCCACAAACCAACTGTCTACGTCATGCGGCACGGACAGCGGGGCAGAAGACAACTGCAAGAATCTTCTTGCGGGCTTTCTCTTTACCCATGTATCAGGCACATATTTCCCCTCTACCGTGCGGAACTCCTTTGTATTATCATCAATCAGGGTTATTGCGCCGTAATACATGGAATAATTTGCATTGCTGCTGATAAGAACAAGCTCACCTTCCGGGACAAGCGGTTTTTCCGTCGCTTTCTTCGGGTCCGGGTCTGTCCAGTCGTCAAGATACCATTCGTTGTATGTGTAAATGTCAAGCCCTAATTCGTGAATAGTCCCGATATAGGTTACGCCGTTCGGAAGCTGCCGTGGCTGAATGACAGCAAGGTTATAATTTTTCACGTCCAGCAGGCTCTTCACCTTCTCATGGTTGACAAATACCGTTGCAACATCATCTGACATAATGCACATATCGCAATTTGTGAATCCTGTCTGCTGTACTTTCTTGTGCCACCGCTTCAAGTCTACTATCGGGTCAGAATCCTTCCCGGTCCACTTCTTTGCTGCCGTCGTGATTTCTTCCCGGTTCGTAAACTTGAAGTCAATTACTTCGTTCAGCCCCTCCCCGATAATCGGGATTTTCCCCATGAAGATAGACTGCACACACATCAGCTCTTCCCGGCGTGTAATCATTTCCCGCAGCTCCACAAAGTCACTTGACATTTTCAGAACTGCACGTTCCGCAGGGGTTCTTCCTGAAACAATGCTTTCCCCCGGCTGTCGCTTTAACAGATTGTCAACCGTTGTAATTTTATCAGGCGCAACCAAAGGCGGCTTGTAGCTCTTTGTTTCATACCCTGTATTTGCCACGGTTTTCCCGCCGATAAGTCTATGCACATACGGCGCAACCTTGCGGGAACCCTTTACAAAGTCCACGTCAACCGCTTCTGTTACAAAAGTTTCTTCATGCTTGAAGAAAGTGCTTCTGAAAAACGTATGCACCGGTGGCATTTTAGAAACTACCCGCCCCATTGTCCGTGGGTCATAAATACTTACTGTTTCATTTGCCATCTTTTTATCCTCCCTTTTAACCTAACTTCCGCAGGAAAATTGACATTTTCCGCAGGGGTCCTTTTATGTCTTCTACCGTTACGCCATTCGGCAGGTTCAATGCTTCCTGAAAAAATTCCCCCGTCATGTAATATACAACTGGTTCATCTGCTGCCGCCGCCGCTGCCGTAATTCCCACAACATTTGCTGCCGTTTCTGCTGTCACCGCAACAATCTTTCCTTCTGCGTCTTCCGCTACGGGCATATGTTCTGCAAGCTCACCGCCTGCCGTCCCGCTTTCGGTCAGCGTCTGGAAGTCGCCAGCGAAAAAGTTTTTCGCTTCACACGTCCTTGTTTCAATTTCGTACATTCCCATTGTTGTCCCTCCCTTTATTTCACATCAGGAAACAAGCGGTCAATCGCTTCATTAAAGGGGTCTTTCCCTTCGCCGCCCTTCTCGCTTGCGCCTGTGCCTACGTCAGAAACGTGGCTGTCTGTTACGTCCTCTTCCCTGTTTTGCAGGTATGCGCCGCCCTGTTTCTTTTGTTCCATCACAATCTGCAATGCCATTTCCCCGGCAGAAATAGGGTTCACAAACTTTGCGTCATGCACAATGCTTTCAAACCCTCCCACCGCTGCGTCTTCCAGTGCCTTGATACGGTTTCTTTCCTCTTTCCGGGCATTATCTTCTATTGTTGCCGTCAAGTCGGGGTATGCCGCTTTCAATGCTTCAATCGTTGTGATTGCGTCTTTCGGTTCCATCTTTTTTTCCTCCTTTTTGGGTTTATTTTCCGGCTGTCTGCCGTTTTGCAAACCTCCCGGCGTTGCTGCCGGGCTGTTTAACAACATTTTAGGAACGGTCTTGAAATTCCCCATGTCAATCGGTACAGAATTGACAATGATTCTTCCTGCGTTTTCAATGACCGTCTGGGCTTCCTCAAACATCAGTTCATCACAAAAACCGTTTTCCACCGCTTCGTCGCCCGTCCACCATGTTTCATCTGACATAAAGCCGGATATTTCATCAGCCGTCTTTCCCGTTTTTACAGAATAGGCGTTTATGATTGATTGTTTTATCACCTTCAATTCCTGCGCCATCTTTTCAAAGTCTTCTGCCCTGAACGTATCCCAGACGGTCATTGCCGGGTCATGAATCATGAATACGCCGTTTCTCGGTATCTTTATTGTGTCGCCTGCCATTGCGATAATCGTGGCGGCAGAAGCTGCCCACCCGTCAACCTTCACTGTTATTTTTGCGCCGTGGTCCTTCAACCGTGTATAGATTGCGTTCGCTGCGAACACATCACCGCCGGGGCTGTTGATACGCACTACTATTTCCGGCACGTCCTCACCCAATGCCGCAAGCTCCCTGTTAAACTGTGCGGGCGTTACCCTGTCTTCCCACCAGCTCTGCTGGCTGCTGATAGTCCCGTATAGAAGCAATTCAGGCGGCTTTGTCGCCGTCCCCGGTACAAAGTCCCAGAATTTATTCTGTGTCACTCCGAACGGGCTTTTCTCCCTGCTTCCCGTCGCCGTCTTTCTGTTCGGCTGGCTCTCCGGGCTTTGTCCCGTTGTCGTCCTGCTGTTCTGCTGGTTCTCCGGGCTTTGCCCCGTTCCCCTGCTGCCCGGCTGCGCTTCCGGGTTTTTGTTCCCCTGCGTTGACAATTTTCTTTACCTCCTTTAGTTTCTTTTCTTCCTGCTTTAGCTGTTCGCAATTACTGTAAAAGTCGCCGCCAGCCATCTCCATTGTTTCTGCGCTTCTTGTGGAAAAGCCGTTTTCAACCCTTGTTACCGCCGCCCCTACTTCCTGCACCGGGTTCAGAAGCCCCCGTGCCGGTCCGTTCCACTGCGCTTTGCAGTATGCTTTCCGGCGCAACGGGTCTGTGAAGAATCCGGGGGCTTTTATCCTGCCTTTCGCTACCGCTTCCGCAAGCCATTCTTCATATACGGGCTGGCAAAAATCGTTCGCCATCCATGCCCGGTACATTTTGAACATTTTCCACGCTTCTTCTAAAGCTCCCCGGCTTGCAGAATAGGAACTTGTGAAATGCTTTAAAAGCAATTCATACGGAATTTCAAGTGCTGCGCCTATCTGTCGGCAGATAGCTTCCACAAAACCGCTAAAATTTTTGTTCGGTCTTCCGGGGTTTATATCATGCGCCTTTTCCCCTTCTGCAAGGTCAAGTATTGCGCCTGGTCCCAGTTCAAGACTGTTTTCGTCGTCTTCGTCAATCAAGTCTTCTTCCGCTATGCCGGACCCTACAGGCTCCCCGTCTTCGTTTGATTCTTTTTCTATAAAGACAGTGAAAAGCCCCGATATAACCGCCGCTATCAATTCAGCGTCCGTGTACCGTCCTAACTGCTTCAATGCTTCTATGACCGGGGCAAGGAAGGGAACGCCCCGCCGCTGGTCTATCCTCTCCCGGCACATCAAATGCAGCACGTTCTTTCTTCCTGTCTTTTCCCCGTATGCTGCTACCCTCTGCCACTCCATGCGCTCATTTGCGTATGACAACGGGTGGTGTTTTGAAAAGTGATATGCTACCACCTCCCCGTCTTTGTCTACCTCAACGCCCCCGACAATCTGATTGTCGAATGTGTCAAAATTATTCGGGCTTGAAAGTCGGTCAGCTTCTACAAGCTGCACCCGCAAATCATATGGCTGGTTTTTCCGCTTCTTTGTCGGAAGCAATACAAGCGTGTCCCCGGAAGCAAGCCAATTCAGGAAAGCCAACTGTTGCAACTCATAAAAATTGTCAATCCTTGCCATGTCGCAATCCGGGCTTTCTGCCCACAATGCCCATTCCCTTGTTATCTCTTTTTCTAACTGCTGCGCCTGCGCCGCTGTCAGCTTCAACACTTCTGCGTCTACCGTTGGTTTCAACATCAGCCCCCGCCCGACAACATTTGTGCGCATTGTTTTTACTGCACCTGTCGCAATCGGTACACCCATGTATAAATCACGGGAACGCTGCCGCAATACAGAAAGATTGTCTTCTATATCACTTCTTGAATCCCCGCCAAAATAATTCCACCCAATCATGGATTTTTTCGTTGTGTTCGCTCCGTAATTGCTATAGCCTGAATTAGTCAGTATTTTCATTTTCTGTCTTGCAGCTGTCCTTTTCAATGCGGTTTGCGGCGCAACCGTGGCAATTATGCCGTCTATCGCCCTTGCTATGCCGTTCAATCCTTCACCTTCTCCCGTTTTATGGCATGAAAAAAGCACCCTGCAAAGGTGCTTTCCTCGTATTTTTCTATCTCCTTATACCGCTTTCGCTATTATACACTTTACACTACTTTTTTAAGGTTTTCAAGGAAATAGCGGGCAATTTCGGGCAATCTTTTTATACTTTTTTCTTTCTTGCAGGCGTTTCAAGTGCTTTTGCAATGCTCCACCCTCTTTTCAACCTTAATCTCAATGTATCATTTCTTATTCCTTTTTCCTCTGCCCACTGCGAAACTGTTTTTGTTTCTCCATTATATTCAATCAATACATTATTGCTTCTATTGTTAGCCTGTGTTTTATATGTTGCCCATCTACAATTTTCAGGGCAATAATCACCATTATTGTCTTCTCTATCTATAGTCAGCCCATCTTCATACCCATTTTTCAATGCCCATTGTTTGAACTTTTCAAAATTCTTCCATTCTTCACATATCTCAATCCCCCTTCCTCCATAGTTTTCATATGCTTTATTTGTCTGTTCCAATGTTCTTTGTTTCATTCCGTGCCAAATTGCATATAACCTTGTATTTCTCATTCCATGAGTTGTATTTCTCTGTTTCATTCTCTCTATTGCTAATTCTTTAATAAGGCATCCACATGATTTCGTATCTCCATTTCTTAGATATTTCCCTTTTGTAATTATCTTTTTCCCACATTTGCATTGACATTCCCACAACGCACAACCTTTTTTTGTTCCAGCATATCGAATTACTTTCAGCCGTTCAAACTTCTGCCCTGTCAAGTCAATTCGTTTTGACATTCCCTAACCCTCCGCAACACATTTCCTGTTTCGTCTGCTCTGCCTTTTTCCTTCTCCAATCTTTATTTCTCCGATAAAATTCAAAGCAAATCAATTTATGTTTTTCGCAAAAGTGCAACTGCTCAATATATTCTTTTTCTGACATTCTGCAATCCCCCTATCTATTTCAGATATTTAATAAACGTGTATGCTCTTACCAAAATTCCTTTGTCTGAAATAGCGTCTATCATCTTGTGGATTGCGGTTTTTAATTCGCTTTCAATCTCCTTTTTGTTTTCCTTTTGTCCTACAACAATAATTTTTCCCATGTTTGAATCTCCTTTCATTTTTCCCTTGAAAGAAGCCAGCATTTTTGATAGAATAAGCCTATCAAGTTGTTTTGACTTCTTGATACAGAGAAACGGTGTATGCTGTGGTAAGTGTAGCGCCGTTTCTTTTATTACTCTGATACTTGTTTGTAAACCAGTTCAATGCCTTTCCTGATTACCTCTGCTTTGCTTAATCCTGTCTTTTGACAGCAAACTTCCAGCTTGTGTAATTCATCATTTGACATTCTTAGTCTGTACTGATTTTCCCTTGAATCCTCTTTTGGCGGTCTTCCCGTTCGTGGGGACATACTTACATATCACTTCCTTTCTATTTATTGGATATCCTATAATTCATTATATAGTGGATATCCAAAAAGTCAATACCTTTTTTGAAAATTTTATCAAGAATATTGCAAATCGAAAACACCCGTGATATACTGCTTATAACCTTTCTGTTACCAGTATAGGGGCGGTAATAACAGAAATACGAAAATCTCTGGGGTAGGCTCTCAGGGATTTTTCTTTTTTTGCATATTGAAAAATAAAAATACATATGCTATAATGCCGATAGGCAGAAAAAAGACATGATTATGACATGTAATCAAAGAACGAATCCCCGAACCGTAGTAGCGTACAGTCCGGGGATTCTTCTTTTCTTTTATAGTGGCAAAGCACCCACTAGGCTATTCGTTGTCCTTATTATGCCAACTGTCTAGCCATTTGATGATGTAGTGGCAGGCTACACCAGCCGCGACAGCGGCTATAAAAGACATGATTTCTGACATATAATCACCTCCTCCCGTTGCCGGGTATCGGTTGGACAACGTTAAAATTATATCACGTATTCCCGCAGTTTTCCATATTTATTTTACAAGTCCCGTATCACTCCCCGCTTTATCCTGTTTCTTCCTCCCTTGCGCTGCACGTTCTCCAGCTTTTGAACTTTCCCGTTCCAATACTCTATAGCGTTCCTGATTTCCGTCAGGTTCGCCCGTGTCAGTGTCCGGGAACCGATTGTATAACTTTGTCCTGTTGCAACTGTCATTTCTGCTTCCAGCCATACATCTAAATGCTTTTTCGCTGTTTCAAGTGTAATTCCAGCCATTACAATATACCTCCGTTGCTTCTTCTCTTTTTTCTTTTCCTTCCTGCCGCCGCTCCTGCTGCCGCCGCTTTCTTTTCCTCCGGCTTCTTCAACGGAAGCTGCGTGATTTCGATTGCCGCCGTTGCATAGTTCCGGCAGTCTAACGCTTCATTCCTTTTGTGTTCCCCCTTGTCCTTCAGCTCCCATGCAAAGTACGGTCTTCCCATTTTGTACCGCAGTACCTTTTTTTCGGAAGTCAGCCCTTTAAAATATTTTTCGTCGTACCCCTTCCCCTGTTCTAACGGGAAATGACAGTACCCCGGACCCGGCGTTTCAAGTTTCAATCTGTCCATCAGCCAGCTTTTCCCTGTGTCAACGCCTATCGTGAAAAGGTATGCTTGTTCACGATTGCTTTTTGACGGTTTCTGTATGTACGCCGCTGCGCTGTCGTTGCTTCCCTTGATTGCAAACACTTTCCTGGCAAACCGTTTTTTGCAGAATTTATATACCCTGTTTGTGAAATGCCCGCCGCTGTCCATGCAGGTACAGACAATTTTCAGCTTTGTCCCGTCTTCCTTCGTGAAGGTCTGTGAAAGAAATGTGTCTAATTCCTCCCAGATTTTATCCCCGTGCAAGTCCCCGTATATTGCGGCGTACTTTATGCCCCAACTCTCATAATCAGGACCCCACCCGACAACCTCAATTTCAAACCTGTCGTCCTGCGTATCAACTCCCGCTGTCAGGTACAGAACTTCTTCCGGGACTTCGCAACTATAGTATTCCCTGCGGTTCAAAAGTACGTCGTCGTCTACGCTTTCCCCGTCTTCTTCCCATGTCTGCCCCATCTCGGTATTTGTCCATACCTTCATTAGCTGCACATTCCCTTTTTTTACTTCCTCATTCGCTTCAATAAACTTTTCGACAACCTCTTTCCACGTTGTCAGTGTAGAAGCAAGTGTATTCAGGTGGAAGCCTTTCACCGGGTTTTCCGGGTCCTCATGTACAAATTTCCCTTCTGTATAGTGTTCCTTCCACTCCGCTTCACTTGAAATGACACCGCATTTTTCGCAGGCATAGCGTATTTCTGACAGGTCGTTTTTATCATAGACAACATTTCCCCATACAAGCGGCTGTAATTCCCCGCAGCACGGGCAGGGCGTGTTCCATTCTCCCCGGCTGCTGTTTTCGTATTCAATTTCTATCCGGGAAGCCCCCTTGATAGTCGGCGTTGAAATATCCACCTGCTTTTTGTTCCAGTACGTCGTTTGCCGCTTTGCCGCAAGTAGAAGCGGGTCCCCCTCTGCCCCTGCGCTTGCCGGGTATCCGTCTATTTCATCAGCAAGAAGAATCCTGACCGTATGGCTCCGCAGTCCCGTGGGGCTGTTCGCTCCTGCAATCGTAACGAACCCGCCCGGAAAAATCTTGTGCGTGATTGTGTTCCCGCTGCTTCTTGATTTATCGTCTATGTGCTCCGCAAGTACAGGCGTACTCCGCAGCATTGGTGACAGCTTTTCTTTTGAAAATTTTTCTGCCATATCAATGGTGGGCTGTATAACCATTATCGGTGAAGGGTCGTAATGTATGTAGTACCCTATCGGGTTCAAAACCATTGCGTCAGTCTTCCCCACCTGCGCCGCTGACATAATCACAACTTTTTTTATTGATATATCCGTGATTGCGTCCATGATTTCTTTCTGGTACGGGGCTTTTGCTGTCTTCCACCTCCCCGGTTCCGCAGTCGTCCCGGCAGCAAGCCGCCTGAACTTGTCAGCCCATTCAGATAACGTCAGGTCTGGCGGCGGTTTTAGAACCTTGAATAGCCTGCGGAAAAGCTGCGCCGTGTTATCCCTCATCTTCCCCGCCCTCCTTCGTTATCCTGTCAAAATCAGATAATTCTTCCAGCGTTTCATCAATCGCCGCTTTCATCAGCTTAAATATTTCCGTCTGGTCTTTCTTCTTCGCAAGAATCGGGCTTAACTTTGCAGGGATAGCCAGAAGACGGGTCCTGAAATTTACAAGCGTATCTGTGACAATCTTTTCAATGTCTTCTGTCGTGTGAAGCTCATTCTTCCGCAACTGTAGTTCCAGCTCCTGATTCTCCCTTTTCGCCCGCACCAGCTTTGCCCGCTCCGTGTTGTAGTCCACCTTCTCTTCTGCTTCCGGGTTCTTCTGCCGCAGGAAATTTATATACTGCTTTGTCGCCGTCTGCAAGTCATACAACCCCGGCTTGTATTCGGTCAATATCCCTTTGTCCCGCAGCGTCCGCACGTTCCTTTCCGTCATGTCCAGATACCGTGCTATCGCCGCCGACGTGTACAACTTCATTTTTTGACGCACCCCCTTTCAAAATATTTCCCGGCAGAAACGGAAGCCGTTTTTTTCATTTCGTATCTAGGCAGGGTCTGGGCGTCCTCGTACCCGCATAGCTTCCAATCGGCTGAAAGAACCTACACCCATTCAGTCGCCGTCCATCAAATCGTCAATGATTTCTTCCGTTTCATCATCAATAATGAACTTACCTGTTAATTTTTGTTTAGCAAGCTGATATTTTCTTTCTTCCAGCGACAATCTTCTTTCTTCCATCTCATATGACTTGATACTGTCTATCTGCTTTATGATACGTCCATGCAGGCGGTTCAGTTCTGCTTCTACCTTCATAGCTCTATCAAATGCACTTGATTTAATGATAGTCTTCATTGCTGTCTTTAGCTTCTCTGTACCCCCTTCCGGGTCCTGCACCTGCCCTGTGTCAATGCCGCTGTCCTGCTCTCCCTGTACCTCTTCAAGCGTCTTCGGTACTGCCATATGTACCAGCTTATCAGCATAGAAAGCCCCCTCCGCTTCCGGGGCTGTGTACTGCTTCAATAGCCCCTCCAGATATGCCTTGCGTACTAACAGGCTTTGCAGCTCCTCCGTCATCTTCTCTATGCTGCCGCCTGGCTTTACCGCTTTTATTTTCTCCGCTTTCTCCGGGTCTATGTCGTCAATCCCCGCTTGTGCAAAGGCTCCGTGTGTGACGGCGTTTTTATTTCCGTCCTTTTTAGGGGTCCTGCCTGCCGCATTTTTATTTCCCCTCTGCCCGCCCTTTTTCTTCGGGGCTTCTTTCAGGCGTTCTTCCCACTTGTCCTCTGATTTCCACTTGCTTATGCGGGCTTTCGGAACGCCTGCTGCCGCCGCAAGCTCTTCAAGCGTCATTTTCCCGCCGCTTTCTATGTACCTTTTCAAGCTCTGGTCCCGCTCCGGGTTCCTCTTTCTTCCCATGCCCTCTTTCACTTCCCTTCGTTCGTTTTCGCAGCTTTGCCCCGCCCTGATTTCGGAAATATAAAAAAATCAGGGTTTCAAAATCCCCGGAATATGAAGCCAGCCTTGCTTCCCCTGCATTTTGAAGCCCTGTTTCTTTCGCCTTATTATACCAGCTTTTTCCGTGCAATGCCGGGCAATCCTTCATTCCTTTATTTCGTATTCAGAAAGTATGCGGTTATTTTCAAAACCTTTCAGAAGCCGTTCCACCGCTCCGTCCCGGATATTTTTACACTGTCTTTCGCTGTAGTGCGTCCGCTCCGCTACCTGTTCCCACTTCATGCCGTGAAAATAATACCCGAAAACAACATTTTTTTGCTTCATTGTCAGCCGTGACACTTCTTTCAGGATTTCAACCTTTACTTTCTGCAATTCCTCTATTTCCTGCTGGTAACGCTGAATATCTCCCCGCACATACTCCGGGATATTCAATGCAAGCCGTTCTGTGGGGTCAGAATTTGCATATTTCCCCTTTGTTGTGTCGCTGTAGCCTACCCCCTGAATCGGATTGTAATATTGTTCTAAATCTGAAATAAAGCTGCGTCTTGACTTTATTTCTCCGTCAATCTTCGGGAACAATTCAAGCAATTTCAGGACTTTGTTTTTGTTCATGGTCTTTGCCATCCCTCTTACCTCCTTCTTTCCACACGGCAAGGGCAATCACCGTTTCCGGCGTTGCCCTCTCTCCGTTTTCTTTCATGTTTTCCATAATCTCCGCAATATCCGCAAGCAATCCCACTATGTTCAGCCTTCTTCCCTTCTTCTCAATTCCTGAACCGTAAATCCTATAATGCAATAATCGTCTTCAAGCCCTGTCCAGTCTTCCCATACATACGTTATTTCTGTTACAATCTCCCGCCCCGTGGTTCTTCCTGCCGTGTACTCCTGCATTACCACCGTATCTCCTACCCTGTACCCGTCATTCTTTAACAGATAGAATGTCAGCGTTTCACTTGCAATTTCATTGTACTTTGAACCCGCCAGCGTGATTTCATGCACCTTCTTTTCCGCTTCACTCGGTAACTGCTGCATTTTCTCTTCCTGCTGCTGTTCTTTCAGCTTCCTTGCCGTTTCCCGGTCAATTTCTGCCTGCTGTTCGTCGTACCGCTGTTCATCTGTCTTTCGGGCTTCTTCCCGGTTCACATAGGCATTGCAGGAAGTGACCGTGCTTTTCTTTTCGTGGCACGTTTCGTAATTTTCGCAGGAATAGCAAATTGAAGTGATATTTTCCGGCTGCGGGTCTTCGTATTCTTCCGGCTGGTTCATGAAGTCTTCCTGCTGCCCCTCTGTGGCTTCCTCTGCGCCCTCTGTGGGCGTTTCTTCCTCTTCTGCGTGTTCTTCCTTACCTTCCCCCGTTACGCCCGGCATAATGTCTTCTGTGAAGCTCATTTGCCCCGGCATTTCCTTTCCGGCTTCCTCCCTCTGCTTCATTTCCTTTGCTTCCATCAATGAAAGCGTCCCGGCTTCCTCCACCCTGTCCGCTGCTTCCTCCTGCCCCGCTGCGCTCATGCCGCACAACTCAACCGCTACAGAAACATTGATAACGCTTTCTTTAAAGTATTTCATCAGGCGGGCAGAAAGATTGTTATAAATGGACTTATACCGTCCCAGTTGCGCTTCCGTTGTCCCTGTTATCTCTGCAAGGACTTCACGGGTCCTTCCGTTCAGGCTGTATTCCTTTTTCAGCTCTTTTGCCAGTTCCTCTGCCTGAATTGCTTCCATCATCTTTTCCCAGTCGGTCTTATCCCGGAAGCGGTTTGCCATAATCAGTGCCAGGCGGTCCCGCACGTCCGCTTTTTTGAAGATACAGGGGACAAACCGCATTTCCTCTTTTCCCTCTTCTAACAGGGAAAGTGCCGCAAGCCGTCTTCTATGCCCCGCAATCACTTTGTATTTGCCGTTTTCCGGGCGGCTTACCAGTAACGGCTGTAATATGCCCACAAGCTCAATAGAACGCTTCAATTCGTCGTCTACATGATAGAAATTGTCTTTCGACGGTACAAGGTCATGAACGTCAATATTCATAATGGCGTTTTCCTCTGCCTGCTGCGTGGCGTTGTCCTGCTGCCCCGCTGCGCTTTCCTGCTGCTGTCCTCCGCTTACTTCCTCCAGCTCCTTTGAACGGCTGTTCAATAAGTCTGTCAGGTTGAATTTTGCTTTTGCCATCTCTTTTTCCTTCCTTTCCGTGTCCGATTCGGTCACATTTTCAGATATTCTTCAACCAGCTTTTTATAGTCCTGCGCCGCCCCGCAGCGGCTGGAATAAATCAAAATCGGCTTCCGCTCAAATGTACTGGGTTTCATTTTTGCCGTGCGTCTGATATGCGTATCAAAAAGCGGGTATTTATTGCATACTTGCAGATATTGTTCCCCCTGCTGGTCTGCTTCGTTCAGTCTGTCATACTGTGTAATGAAGCACCCCCGGAAGCACAATGCCGGGTTCAGCTCTTCCCGTGCGTTTTCAATCTGTTCTGTCAGCTCTTCCAGTCCATCAAGTGAAAAGTCGTCAATCGTAATCGGCACTATCACATCATCAGAAGCAACTAGCGCATTTATCGTGCTTATGTTAATATCCGGGGCATTGTCTATAATGCAGAAGTCGTATTGCCCCGCTACCTGCTGCAACGCTCTCTTGAACCGTGTCTGCTGCGGGCGGCTCTGGTCAAGCATTACTGACAGATTCGCCGTTGACAGGTTCATATTTGCCGTGATAATGTCTAACCCCTCATAGTCCGTATGCTGAATGACTGCTTCCATGTCAATTTTCCTGTCCGTCATTACCTCTGCAACGCCCGCTTTGTCATAGCTGTGGCGGTTAAAGAACTTTGAAGCGTTCCCCTGCTTGTCGTTATCGACCAGCAGAACCTTCTTTTTGTGTACGGCGTTCAGGATATGCGCCATATTGACGCTTGAAGTTGTCTTTGCAACCCCGCCTTTCAAGTTGATAACAGAAATTGTCTTCATGTGTCCTTCCTCCTTGTATCTGGTATGATATTTTTATTTTCCCAGTAGTGCGCCGGGCGGGAATCGGACCCGCCCCGCAGGTCTTCACACCTGCTACCCCTCTGCAGCTCCCGGCTCTTCTCCGAACAAAAACCCTTTGTCTACAAGAAATTTTATCCAGTCGCAGCCTGTCACGTCTTCTTCTTTGATGAATTGATAGAACGCTTCTTTTGTTTCAACTCCGTCTGCTTTCATGAAGCGTTCGGCGTTTTTTACTGCGTTTGTCTGAAAAACGTGTTCTGCAAAGAATATCTTTTCACATTCCCCGTAATCATTTACCCCGTATTCTCCCCGCTTCCCCGGCGTTCTCATTAGAACCTTTACAACGGGCTTTTTGCTCTTGTTTCCTGTTCCCTTGCTGATAACAACTGCTTCACTGAATAACCAGCCATTCCAGCCCCTTCTTTGCTGTGAAAACTGTGTTCTAGGAACCTCTACTAAATCCCCCGGCTTCAACTTGCTGTATTCTGCTTTTTTCATGCGCCCTTCCTCCTTGCGTCTGTTATTTCATTCAATGCGCCGGGCGGGAATCGGACCCGCCCCGCAGGTCTTCACCTGCTGCCCCTCTGCGGCTCCCGGCTCTCTTTATGCTTCTACCGTTTCACTTCCTGCAAAAAATACTTCCCTGCCGTCCCAGTTTTGTATTTTCACTTTCTTTTCTTCTCTCCTGCTTTCATTGTATCTTCCTGAATGGTGGATTGCCGCATATGTGATTGTTTTCGCCGTTCTCTTTACAATTTCAAATACAACTGCGTGTTCCCCGTATCTTTTGCCGACTTCAAATGTCCTCATTCTTTTTTCCTCCGTTTGCCTGATTGATTATGTATTTATTATATACTTGCGCAAGTATATTTTCAATAGGCAAACTGCACAATCTTACGCAAGTATATTTGTTTATTTTTTATACTTGCGTAAGATATACGGGTTTTCAGACGGTCAGCCCGGCTTCCTTTGCCGTTATCAACGGTATGTATTCCCCGGACCCGTCAAGCTCATATGTAAAAAGAACTCTGTTTTCCCTCTGGAAATGTGTGCAGGCAATGTCTGTTATCTTCGCATATGTCGTCATATACAACGCCCCTTCCTGATTCTTTCCCGCTGGTGTAATAACCTGAATTTTGTCCCCGATTTCATACGGGCTTCTTGCGCTAAATGCCGCCACCTGCATTGTCCTTTTCCTCCATCTTCTTTTCATTCTGTTTTCTGACATACCACGCAACTTCCCGCAGTATGATAAACACAAGCCCCGCTGCCGCTGTCAGCAAAATAACTGCTATCCCTTTCAGGAAGAATCCTATTGCTTCCGCTGCCGCTTCAATCAATATCACTTTTGCTTTCCCTCCTGTTCTTCTCCCTCATTTGCGCCCTTGCCCGTTCAACGGAAGGTCTTATTCTGTTTACCGTCTGCAACTGTCTTTTTAAAAGCGGCTTGCGCTTCTCCGGCTGTTCTGCCGCTTTCTGCTGCCGTACTCTCTGCAATACCTCCTGTTTGCTCTGGCAATGCCTGTTCTTTCTCTTCCCCACTTCCTTCGCCCTCCTATCTTCTTTTCTTTTTCCCGTATTTCCTTTTCTTCTTTGTCGCCCGGCATTTCAAGAAAACGTCTTCTTTCGCCTTTGCAACTTCTTTCTGTACCCGTTCATGATTTCTGTTGTCCTCTTCCTCCTGCACAACCTCCAGAACCTCTACCGCAGAAAGCGGGAATGTGTAAGTACAGCCAGGGTCATAGGTTCCCGCTTCCCAGTCAGCCTTGAAGCCCTCAAAATCATCTTCATAAGCGCAAAACGGGTTATATTGTTCCGCTTCATACATTGCAAGCATTACCCGGTTATCGTCTTCCTTCTTCCAGCTCCATAAGTGCCAGCTTTCGTGATTGTCATAGTCCCACATGCTTACCCATAGTTCTAATCCGTCCCACAATTCATCAGCTTTCTTCATGTGCTTGAACTGATTGGAAGTAAAGCCCTGCCCCTTGAACTCTTCCCGATAGTCCTTTACTTCCCTTCCTGCCGTATGAAGCCGCACAAATGCAACTTTCGGAAGATACGGCGGCTTTTCCCTGTCAACTTTCACTTTTCCTTCCTCCTGTCTATCCTGTAGGCAATACGCATGATTGCTTCCATTGATTTTTTTATGTTTGCGTCCGTGTCTGCCGTAATACTTAACACGCCCGCTATATCCCGCAATTCCTCTGCGGTTTCTTCGTCTGACTTTTCAGCCAGACAGTCAGCGCATATTCCCTGCCCGTCCTCCGGCAGCGTCTTTCCGCAGATAATACATTTTTCACGGTCCATGCCCGCACCTTCTTTCACCAGTCCTGCATTTTCTTCACCTTTTCTGTCAATGCCTTTTCCCTCTCTATCAACGCCCGGACTTCATACGGGGAAAGCCCTGTTTCCTCATACTCGAATAGCTTCTTTGCAGCCCGTACAACGCCCACATTCTGCTTTAGAACGGGTTTTCCACTGCCTGTGCTTATCTCTGTAAGCCTTTCCCGTTTCCTGCCCTTCTTGCCCCTCTGTGGCTTCTCCTGCGCCTGCTGCCGGGCGGCAATCTTCGCCCCCTGTGAAACTATGGCATTATGCGGGATATAGCCCCGCATGGCGTTATTAGAAGCCCTGACCGCTGCTTTTTGTATGTTCACGTCTGCCCCTCCTTTAATTTGTGATTCTTAAAAACTGAAACATACAGGCTTCATCATGCAGAAGAATCACTTCCCCGTCTTCGTTCAGAGTAACAACCGTTAAAAATTTCGGCTTTGCAATCCCCTTTTCCTCTGCTTCAATCTCTGGTGGCGTGTCATTATACCTCCAGCACATATTCAGCGCATTATATACACGCTCTTTATAAACAACCTTAAAGCCCCGCATATCTATTCCCATGTTTTAGCCCTCCTTCTGTGTTTTCCGGCTCTCTATTGCAGGATAGCCCGGAAACTGCAAATACCCTGCAATTATCCTTTCCGCTTCCTCTGCCCCGTAACAAACCGCCGTGAAATATCCCTGTTCTTTCAGTGCTTCCAGCCATTCGTCCTGGCTGTCCGTCGTTTTGTTCCTGCCGTACTTCATTTCGATATACAGCCCGTGGAATCCGTTTCTTGCTACAGGCAAACATAAATCAGGAACGCCCGCTTTTACCCCCTGCCGCTTTAGGTTCGCCGCTTCCAGCGTGTTCCTGCTGCCGCCGTTCGGGATATGATAAATCAATTTCAGTTCCGGGTGGCTTGCCTGCTGCCATCCGCACCACTGTATCACTGTTTCCTGCTCTGTCGCTTCGCTTCTCCTGCGGTTCTGCTGCCTTGCGTAATAGTTCATTTTCTCTATCTCCCTTCTGTCAGCTTCTTAACGTGTGAACTCTTAAACAGGCATGACTGGGGATTGATTAAGAAATAGCATTTCTGCGGTATGTACAAATTCGGGTTATTTCTGAATTGTTCTTCCCCTGTTTTATGCAGTTCCCCCTTGATAACGTCGTTGTCAAATAGCTTTATTGTGACGACTTTTCCCAGATACTTTTCTAACTCACTTCTTTTCACTCTTTCTTTTCCTCCCGTTCGTCAAAATGCGTCGCCATCATGTCTGCAAGATGAAGCATAACTGCCAGCTTGCTTTGCCGGAAAGCGTTGTCTAAATCATACCCGCCGCCCCTTGCGTAAAAGTCGTACTGCCCCATGTGCCACCTGATTGCCAGAATCTCTTCTTGTGTCAAGTGCATAAATTGTAAAATCAGGATAACGGACTTTTCCCCGTGTCCGGCAGGGAAATTCTTTGTCAACTGATATTCGTTTATGCCCTCAAACCCAACTTTTCTATATGCGTCTATCTTGCATAAATCATGAAGAAGCCCGCAGATTGCCAGCGTTTCTAAATCATAATTCAAAGACTGCTGCCGCCGTTCTTCCTCTGCGTTCATCTGTATAAGCCGCCGACACACATTTATTGAATGTTGCGCAAGCCCTCCGGGTTCCGCTCCGTGGTGTCGCTTGCTTGCCGGGGCTTCAAAGAAGCCGTTTGCGTCCATCCATTGCAGAAGGTCAGCCGCCCCCGGTCTTTTTATGTAGTTGAAATAGTTCTTGAATACCTGTATTGTTTCTTCCTGCTTCATTCCTCTTCTTCCTCCGCTTTTAATGCTTCTTTCTACATTCAGGGCATAAGACTTTCTTTCCCACGCTCCACCCGTTCTGCCTTGCGTATTCAACAAGATATATTTTTGACGGGAGCCATTCTTTCGGTTCTCTCCTGTATTCAATGGCTTTCCCACACTTGTCGCATGAATAGCCGCTATAAAACATTCTTTCCCCCTTTCCTCTTCCTTGACAGCCTTTCAAGCCGTCTGGAAAGCCTTTGTATGTTTCCGTATGTCCCGCACTCTTTACACTCTGCCTGCCCGTAATGACCGGGGCAAGCGTCGCACTCTTCCTGCTCTGCTTTCAGCATTGTTGCCGTGGTCGCTGCCTGAAAGAGTGTGTCCCCGTCAAATTGCTTTTCCTGCTGGTCCTGCTGCGGTTCTTTTAATTCCTCTTCGCTTATCCCGTATTTGCTTTTTATCTTTTCATACAGCCGCCGTGCGTCCTGTCTTTCGCCGCCCACGCCCTTCTCTGCAAGGGCTTTCAGCTTTTTCAGTTTGTCCGCTGCCTGTTCTCTTGTCATGCCTGCTGCCCTCCGTATACTTCCACAAGCCCGCCTTTCTCCTGTGCAAGCTCCGTTATGCCCTCTTCAAGTGCAATCTGTATTTCCGCAAGCATACCTTCTGAAAGCCCGTACCTGCTTCCGATAAAGATATATCTGCAATTCCTTAAAAGCTCCGTGCCTGCCGCCATCCCCTTTTCCCTTTGTTCCTGGTCCTCTTCGTTTAGTACCTGCGTCAAGTACAAGTGCGGCGTTATCGGCGTATATCCGCAGTCTAACGCAATCCGGGTCAACTCCCTTGCATACTCCGTGTTTCTCTCAATATCGCCCCTGTACGGGCTGCATATATAGCATAATTTACTTTGCATTTCCCTTCCCTCCTGTCAGATTAAGTCAAACAATGAAAGCTGCGCTTTCTCTGCCTGTATGCGCCTGTCTGCGTCCGTGTAATACCCTTCGTCAATCTCTATCGCATACCATTCAAACCGCAGGCGTTGACACGCAACCGGGCAAGAACCGCTACCCGGTTAAATGTGACAATCCTTGTCGGGCAGTCAAACGACGTGTAGGCAATTTCACAATCTGACATTGACAAGCCCCGCTGCCCTTTGTCCCAGATTATCCAGCCTTTATGCCCTGCTTTTAAGTGCTTCACAAAATAATTGCCACCCCAGATAATCTGGTTTTCAGATACCCTTTCAAGCTCCCGGAAGTATTCTGCGCCCGGTATGCCTTTACTGTCCCAGTCCTTCTTTTCGTGTTCCTTCCTGCTTTGCTTTGGATTGCTGCACACTTTCTTTTTCTGTCCGTCATTGCCTATCCCATAGGGCGGGTCAACTATCGCAAGTTGAAAGAACTTATCCGGCATTTCCCGCATGACGGGCAGGCAGTCCGCATTTAAAAGCGTGTTCGGTTCATACCTCCACAATCTTTTTCACCTTCTTTCTGTCTTACATTTAATGTCCGGCACGTCTTCCCCTCTGTAATACTGCCAGGACTGCGGCGGTCTTTTCAGCCCGTACAGGCTTAATTTGTGCGGCGTGTCGTATTCCTTCGCCTGTGACACTGACCAGCCCCACAAGGGCTTCCCGCTTTCTCCTGCGTACTCTTTCAACTGCTGCCCGGTCAGGCAGCTTGCCCCCGGAACATCTACTTCCAGCAATCCCGTCCGGCTCTTTACTTCCGGGATAGTCCGTATTTTGAAAAAGCTATTGCAGATAAATTCCCCTTTTATTTCCCCTGTCCCTGTCACATACACAAGAACCCTGAACGGACCCTTCCCGGCAGGACGTGTCTTCCTGATTTCAAGCTGCTTTTCTCCCGCCAGAATCTTCTTCCACCAGCGGTCATGCAAAGACAATATGATTGTGTCCGATTCGGACAACCTCTGCTTTTCAGCCATCTTTCCTTTCCTCCTGTTCTGCGGCAATTATTCCCCGGAAGACACGTTCTGCACACGGTACAGCAATACTGTTTCCCAGTGCTTTTATCCGTGCATTGCTTGACATTTCCTTTCCGCTTGCCCCGTACTGCGTCCAGTTATCCGGGAATCCGTCAAGCCGTTCACATTCTAACGGGGTCAGGGAACGGACCCTGTATTTCTGCCGCCAGCTCTCTTCCGGGGCTGCCACGGCGTGTCTGTCGCTCTCTGTCAGCGTCGGGGAAATATCCTGCCCCACTCCCGTCTGATTGCCGCCGCTCCCCGCTTTCCTTCCCAGTACATTCCCGATAATCGTATATACGGGAAGAAGATAGTACCCCGTCTTTGCCGCCCCGCCGCCTGCCCGCCCCATCAGCGTCACGCTTTGTTTTGCGTCAATATATATCCTGTCGCCGGTCCGTCCAAAATCTAACTTTGTATGCTTCTTTTCTTCTCCCTCTTCAAAGTTCAGCTTCAACTGTCCGTCTGCGCCTTGTGCCAGTCCTCCGCTATTACCTCCAGAAGCGCAATCCGCAGTTTGTCCGGCATATCCCGTTTCATATCCTCTGCCCTCTGCAACATAGCCCAACACACTTTCGCACTCAAAAAGTATTTGTCCGGCACGGTCTGTTCTAAAATCTCTGACAAGATAGATTCGTTTTCGACGCTGGGGAACGCCCCAGTATTGAGCGTCCAACATTCTCCAAGCTGTACTTCCCCCCTGCTTCTAACCATTCCGGCATTTGCCCATCTTCCGCTTGCAGGCATTGGAATTGCGGTCTTTGTGATTTCTTCAAGCACCTTTTGAAAGTCCCTGCCTTTATTGCTTGAAAAAGCCCCTGCCACGTTCTCCCAGACTGCGTATTTTGGGTACTTTCCATTTGTCGCACACCTCATTTCATCAATAATTCTGACCGCTTCAAAAAACAGTCTTGATTCTGACCCGGCAAGCCCTTTCCCGTTCCCTGCTACACTCAAATTCTGACAGGGGGAACCAAAAGAAATAATGTCAACGGGCGGTATCTCTGCGCCGTTTATTTCCATGATGTTCCCTAACTGCTGCATATCCGGGAAATGTTTTGCGCTTATGTCTATGCAGTCCGCTTCAATTTCGCTTCCCCATACAGGCGTTATGCCCTGCCGCTTCGCCGCAAGCGGAAAGCCTGCTATCCCGTCAAATAAGCTCCCTAACGTCATTTTCCCCGCCCTCCCCTGCTATGAAAAGAAAGCTGCTGGCATAAGCTCATACCCGTCAATATCTTTGTTTTCAAGCGGCTTGTCATATTCGATATATCCCCACGCCATTCTTCCGATTTCCGGCACATATTCCCGGCTATTGAAATTGTGAATCAGCATTGCCGGATTGTCTTTCGGTTTCGGATATGTCCCCGGCATTACCGGGCGTTCTAAACTGTAATACTTGTATTTCATTCTTTTTAGCTCCTTCCTTCAATCTCTGTCTTAAAATCCTGCTTTTCCCAGAATCAACTCCCGCTTTATCTGTTCTTCCGCTTTCTCTTTGTCGAACCCATTCGCCACAATTACCTTTGCAACGTGTTCTGTGCAATACGGGTATTTTGCAGCTATTTCAGAAGCCGCCTTTTTCATTTCCGGGTCAAGCCTGTTGTATGTCGGATATGCCCTCTTTAACTCTCCGTACAGCATTTTCTATCCCTCCAGCACAACCCTTGTATAAATCATCATTTCAAGGTCTGAAAACGCAAATTCACTGATACTTTCAACGGGTACTTTCTCCCCCGGCGTTTTGTACATTGCCGCCCCTGCCCTTTTCTGCTCTTTCCTGTGTATGTCTGTTGACAGTCCGTGCCGCTTTACTTCCCGGCTCCTGTCAATCCCTGTATAGCCCAGGCAGGCAACAAACCCCCTGTAAAGCTCTCCTGTGCTGTCCTCAATAATCAGCCTGTCACTGGGGACAGCTCCCCGCATGAACTCTTCCAGAATCACTTCTTTTTCCCTCCTGATTTCCTGTTTTTCTTCTTCTGCTTCTTGTCCGGCTTCTTCCACATCTTCAAGTAAATGTGCCAGCCCGTTTCTTCGTAGTAGGCAGGTTCAATGCTTACAATGTCATATCCGGGGAACTGCTTCTTGAAGAACTCTTTCCCGCAATCATCAGACTTCGCCAGCTTCTCTATCTGCTTTTTCGTGTATTTATAATCAGCGTTCGGAAGCTCTACCGGGCGCACAAGGTTTCTGCTGCTGCTCCACCGTTTCTTCCCCTGCGGGTCCTTTACTATGTACTTGCATAGGGCTTCAATGCCGTTTTCGTTCGTCTGTATGCGGTCAGCATTTACCCACCCCATCTGCTTTATCTCTGCCCTGTACTGCGGGTCCTGCGCTTTATTCCAGTTAATGCGGGCAGTCGTCCACATCAGTTCTACATCATCACGGGACAAACCGCCGTTCATGATAATGTGATGGTGTACCCGCTTTATCATCTGCCCTTCCTTGTCGAATTTATATTCTGTCACAAGGATATATTTCAGCGGGTCCAGCCCTAACTTCCCCCGCCTGTATGCTATCCGGCGCAAGTAGTTATTCACTATCTTTTCCGCTTCCTCTATGCTGTCCGGCAGGTGGTCTTTATCGTATGTACAGGAAACGTGTAAATCACCTATGCCAAAATTCCCATTCCCTAACTGAACCAGATACCTTTTGGCGTTCTTTTCGTTCAGGTCTTTTTGCTTTGGCTCCGTTACCTTCTTACGCTTCCCCCTCTTCCCCTTTGCCACCTTATCCGCTTTTTCCGTCCGGGGTATTATATCCGCTTCCCGGTACTTCCCGCAGTCCACCTTCTTCTCCCTCATGAACACTTTACCCAATGCAACCACACCTTCCTTTGCTGTCCTTATACCTGTGTGGCGTGGGTATGTTCCGGGCGGGGACTCCCCCTCCCTTCTTTCCCTCCTGCTTATTATCCATGTGTTACGCAAGTATATAATATATATTATCTTACGCAAGTATATATTCTATATCTATATTACGCAAGTATATATATACTATTCGTAGGAATGTTAATACCCCATACAAGCCCGTTTTCCGGGATAAAAACCCGGCATTTTCAACGGTTTCACCGCTGATTTTGCTTGCTTTTACACCGCCAACATGGTATAATAAACATGAACTGATTTATTAAAAAATGTTAGCGAAAAGCCTTTGTTGAATGTGTTTGCGGCACTTCTTCAAAGGCTTTTTGTTATGTCCTTTTCCTGCGGGTTACAACGGCTTGTATAGCTCTTTCCTGCTTTCCCCGCACCACAATTTCCTTCCGTCTTCCGTCCTGATTGTCACTATTCCGTCACAAAATCTGTACCCGGCTTCAATCGTCCCTTCGTGCCACTCTCCTTCATGGAAAATCGCTGCGGGCTGACCGACAATATACGGAAATTTCGGTTTTTCTAATACTTCCATTTTTTCAACATCAGACACGCCGTTTTCATCAATGCACGGGAATAAATCGTTTCCCTGCCAGCAGAAAACAACGCCTGTTATAGAAAGCTCTACTTCTTCCGGCTCAAACCCCGGAAGCGTCTTTAATCTTGTACGCTTCACTGTCTTAAATCGCACATCAAATTCCCGTACTTCTCCGTCAGGCAGCACAAGCCGGGTCCTGTCGCCTATTTCAATCGGCGTTCCGTTTTTGTCTTTCAATCCTGTATACATTGCTTTCCTTCCCTTCTGCGGTCGTTATCACGCCCGCCCCAGTAAATCAGTTACCAGTTTCCAGTCTTTCAGGTATAAAGCGGAACGGAAGGACACACCGCTGCCGACGAGAGAACGGGCGTGGTCCAAGTGCCACGCCGCCACTCCACCGTAGGAAGAGTTGCGGAAGCTCGAACCCCGGAGAGGCACGGCTTCTTCAAGTTCACTGTCAGCCCATATCCCCGCTTTCTCCTGCTGCCAGTTCTGCGGCAATATCCCCAGTCTATGTACAATGTCCGGGACTTCTTTCAGGCTCCCGGCAAGCTTCAAATCCCGCATATGGCAACCGTTCCAGCCCCCGGCAATCTGCCCATCTGTCAGCACGACTTTTCCGCACTGTGCGTCAAGATACAGCGGCTTTCCGAACGGAAGCCCTTCTTCCCCCGGTTCCTCTGTCCGTGCAACTACCCACGCCGGGTCCTGCGGCTTGAAGTCCTCTGCCGCTGCGTTATTGTCCGGGATATACTCAATTACGCCTTTATGCAGGCGCAAGCCCGCCACACGCTCCCAAAAGTTCCCGCAGAGTCCGAAAACCCCTTCCGGCGTTCCGTCGTGGCTCCATGCAAGCGGTTCTGTCCCAGTCAGAACCGTGTAACCGTCGTAACAATACCCCTTTTCCTCCGGGTCGTCAGCGTTCTTCCCGTAGTCCGTGTTACCGCTGATAATATGCCCTGCTGCCGCTGCGTCTTTCATCAGGTAAACCCATTCTGCATTTGTCATTAAGTGCCAGCCGGGTCCTTTTCTCCGGCAAGCTGCCGCCGATTCATCATGCCCCATACTTTCAACGGGCTTCTGATACGGCAGGGAAACGGGTATTCCGTTAATTACGGTATTCGTATACTGTGAAATGAGAATAGCCGCCATAATCTCCCCGTTTACCTTGAACACTTCCGGCACGTCCTCTTCCTTGTAGGTTCCCGGCTCCATGTAAAACATTGTCATGAAGTTAGGAAGCCCGGCTTCATCATTCACGACAACCGCCGCTTTGAAAATGCCTTTTTCCTGTTCTGCTGTCATTTTTGACATTCTTCTTTTCCTCCTTGTATCTGGTATGATTTTATATAACAAGCCGTTCCCGGCGTGTTTTCGCTATGAATTGTCGCCCCGGAAAGCCGCCGCAAAACCTCTTTTAAACTTCTGCCAGTCTTCCGCTGTCCCTAACCTGTACCAGCGCATTTTTTCCGCTTTCCAGTCACGCTTCAACGCAAAACCCAGCCCGGCTTCCTCTCTTACCCACCATATCCTTACATCAGCAAGCCCGGCTTTTATATTGTCTTCATCATAAAATACCGTCCGGCTTTCCTCTCTGTGCGTGAATGTGAAGAAGTCCTGCAATTCCGCATAGACTTTTTCTGCCTGTATTTCCTCCGCATTATGCGGCATTTTGTTAAATTCTGCCACCGCTTCCCCTCCTATACCGCCGCCCGCTGCGGCTCTTCCTTCTCTTCATGCACCGTCACTGTAATTGACAGGTTTTCTTTCCGGGAAAGAATCATTGCCAGCGTTTCAAAGAACCGCTTTGCATTGAAAGTCCCTTCCACCTGAACGCCTGCTGCCGCAATCCCTTCTTTCATGTGCGCCACCTCCTGCGTCATTCTTCCGGGTCCGGGTTATAGCAATCATGCGTTGACCCGACAAGCCAGCCTGACATTTCAATTTCAATGTCCCCGCCGTCCGCTCCGTCTGATATGATTTCCATATCACCGTAGAAGCCCCACGCTTCCCCGTCCGTCGTGTGTATCAGGATATAACCCGCCTGCGGTTCCCGGCTTTCCTGCGGCTCCTGCCGCCCTGCATACCTTCCCGCACTGTACCCGGCAACGGCACACGTCAGGACTATTGCAGCCCTGACCGCCGCCCGTTTTGCTTTATTCATGTTTTCTTCCTTTCTCACGCCCGCAGCCGGGGCGGGCGTGTCATGCTGTCCCGATTGCCCCGGCAGGCAGGCTTTTCACGAACTTTGCGCCCTGAATGAAAGCAAGAAATTCCCGCTTTTCGTGATTGTCCAGCATTTCCATGAAGCCCATAACCTCCGCAGCTTCCTTGCCGTCTTCCTGTGCAATCATGGTTTCTGTTCTCTTTTCCTCTGCCATCTTTCTTCCTCCTTCCCTTTTCCTCTGTCCCCTGATACAATGGAAGTGCCGCTTCCGGGCGGCAATTCCATTGAAAAGGGGGTGTATGTTATGCCGCTTCACAAAGACTTCATCAGAAAAGCCGTGAACGACGCTGTTAAAAAGCACGGGTCTTCCGTTCAGCCGGAAGAATTAGAAAAGATATTGACTGCTGCCATTTACGGCATTTTCAATTCCCGTGATTTTGAAAACTACATCAAAGAAATTGTGAAATGATTTCCTGCGCCAGCCTGTACTACACATACAGGCTGGTATCTTCAAGCAACATTCCTTCTACCTCTGCGGCAAACTTATTGAATAAGTCCCGCAGCTCTGCAACCCTGCTTTCCTGCAATCCCTCAAATTTCAGATTGACTTCTGCGTATGCGTCCGGGTCGTCTGATACTATTCTTTTTTGAAATGTCACGCCGCTGGTTATCCGCACTTCTCTTTCCACTTCTTTTTCCATTTCCGCACGTTCCTTTCCGCACCGCCGCTGCCGCTTTTCACCTTAAAAAGCCGCCTGCCCGGAAAACTTGTTGTCCGACTATACACTTTTTAGCTGGTGTAACCGCTGCCCGTTTGACAGTGCTTTATTTTTAGGGGTCTGGCTTGCCCCTGATTGAACCGGGCGGGAATCGGACCCGCCCCGCAGGTCTTCACCTGCTGCCCCGTGTGGCTCCCGGTCCTTTATGCGATTTTGATTTTCTCTGTCGTGTGATATTTCCCGTCAAATACTTCAAGTTCAGCCGGATAACTACAGCCCCGGCACTCTCCCAAATGTTCCAGCGTGTACCGTGTGTTCAGGAAGAAGCCGCCCTTGTACGGTCCGAACCGCTCTTTGTATTCCTCTGCAAGTGCTTCCAGCTTCTCTTTTGCTTCAAAATCCGTGAAGTGGTCGCAGGTCTTCTTCAAGTGTTCCGCAAGCCCCTTCATTTCCTGAATGATTTCTTCCCGGCTTTTCAGTGCAAATCTTTCTTTGCAGATAACCTTCACAAACTCCGCTTTGCTTAACTGTGTAGCCATGTACATAGGTTCAATAATATTGTCATAGTCTGATACGCTTACTTCATATCCTGCAAGTGCTTCAAATTCAATTTTCATCATAGGGCTTTACCTCCGATTTATTTATAGCGATTTCTGTTATTGTTTTGAACGCCTGTCGTTTATCTGTCTATATGATATAACGTTCAGCGTTAAAAGTCAAGCGTTTTTTAAATTTCTATTGACTTTTTGAACGCTAGGCGTTATTCTTGACTTACAACATAGAAAGGGGGTGAACAAATTGACTGTCAATGAACGTATTAGATATTTCAGAAAAAGCGTCCTTCATATCAACCAGCGGCAATTTGCGTCAGATTTAGGAATGGCGCAAACTGGCGTTAGTGGAATGGAACAAGACGGCGCAACGGTTACTGACCGGGCTATAAAATCTATCTGTATGGCTTACAACGTCAATGAAGACTGGCTGCGGAACGGTACAGAACCTATGTACATACAAGCACCAACTTTCAGCCTTGACGACTTTGTACGGCAACGGGGTGGGACTGAATTAGAAGTTGACATTATGAAAGCGTACTTTGAACTTGAACCCGATATACGGGCAATGCTGGTTCAGCACTTCAAAGAACGCTTGACCGCTTCCCGTGCTGAATCTGCGGAACTTCCAGAAATGACCGTTGAAGAAGCGGAAGCGGCATATATAAAAAGTCGCTCCAAGATTGCACAAAAAGCGGGCAACTCTGCTTTGAGTACCACCGCAGACACGGAACCCGGAAGCGCAAACGGCAATAGCCTTGTTTCAAACCAATGAAAAGCCCGGTGGGGCTGCGTAAGCTCTGCCGGGCTTTTTCTCAAAATTTATGATAGGAGAATTTAAAAATGGGTATACGGTACAGAAAAAGTATAAAAGTGGCTCCGGGTGTCAAAATCAACCTAAACAGGAAAAGCGCAAGTGTGACAGTCGGCGGCAAGGGGTATCACAAAACCTTCAACACGAACGGGCAGACAACCACCAGCGTCAATCTTCCTGTAAAGGGCTTGTCATATACGGACCGGAAGGGCAGGAAAAGCAATTCTTCTTCCGCTCCTGCTGCCCGCTATGATAATACAGGAAGCGTTGTTGAAGCTCCTGCACCAAAAGAAAAGAAGATAACCGCAAAAGCCGTCATTCCTGACCCGCCCACTGCTGGCGTTGCTGTTATCGGGTTTTTCATTATCGTTGCGGGCTTCTTCCTCTCCGGGTCCTCTATCCCGGCAGGAATTATTGTCGCTCTCTTTGGGGCTTATCTTATTTATGCGTATATCGCACACAAAAGGAACCCGGACAGCGGCAAATATATTTCAGAAGGGCAGCTAACACGCTGGCGGCAGCTTCTTTCCGTTTCCTCCGGCACGTCCTCTGAACTGATTGAAAAGTCGCTTCCTGTCCTGCTTGACTTGAAAGCTGCTGTGGAAGAATATTGCAGCCAGCTTCCTGAATCTGCGGAAGCCCTGCTGAATACACAACAAAGAATCATTGATTTTTCAGAATTTGTGATAATCAAAGGGGACGACCCCAAAAAGGACTATGAAAGATATTCTGCTTTAATTGCAGAATCGCATAAATGAAAAGAGTGCGGCGGCAATACTGGGAATATTGCCGCCGCCGTGCAAAGTATATCATACCAGATACAACATACCGTCTGCAATTCTGATTATATCATCAGCAGGCGGGAAATAAAAGGAAGTGCAGGTGATTTTCTATGAAAAATAAGGAATTGCCGCCGCTGGTCCGTGTCGCCCTTTATATCCGGGTATCAGGGGAAGAACAAAAGATAAAGGGGCTTTCCCTTGAAGCTCAACAAGAACGGCTGGAAGCATACGCACGGGAAAAAGGCTGGATTGTGACCGGGGTATATATCGACGCTGCGAAAACCGCAAGAAAGAATATGCACAAGCGGGCAGAATTTCAAAAAATGATAGAATCCGTGAAGCGTGATGAAGTTGACTTGCTGCTGTTCTGCCGCCTTGACCGCTGGTTTCGGTCTGTCGCTGATTATTACAAGGTCATGGAAATATTGCAGGCGCACGGCTGCGACTGGAAGACAATAGATGAAGAATACGACACGACAAGCGCAAACGGGCGTTTGTATATCAATGTCAAGTTATCAATCGCCCAGAATGAAGCTGATATTTGCGGGGAAAGGATAGACGTTGTATTTGACAGCAAGATTGCCCACGGAACCGTTGTTTCCGGCTCCTGCCCCTTCGGGTACAGGGTCAATGAAGAAAAGCGGCTGGAAGTCGTGCCGGAAGAAGCCGGGATTGTGCAAGACGCTTTCAATCACTTTGAAAGCACCGTAAGTAAGCGGGGAACCGTGAAGCATATCCGGGAAACTTACGGCGTTAATTGGTGTGAAGCAACCTTCCGGCGTATGCTGTCGGAAACACTCTATACCGGAATCTATGACCGGGGCGGCAGGCGCAATGAAGACTTCTGCCCGGCAATCATCAGCAAAGAACAATTTGACCGGGTTCAATCCCTTCTGAAAAGAAACGCCCGCTCCGTTCCTTCCGGCAGGGTCTATATATTTACATCAATTTTGAAATGCGCTGAATGTAACCACAACATGGTGGGGCGTGTAGCAGGCGGCAACCGGGCGTATTATTATCGCTGCAACCAGCACTTTCAGCGTGGGCGTTGTTCTCACAAATCGGAAGCACGGGAAGACGTGATTGAAAAATGGCTTTTTGACAATCTGGAATCCGAACTGAACCGGGTCCGGCTTGAATGGGAAGTAAAAGCGGCAGAAAAGAAAAAAGCTGCCCTGCGGACAGATAAAGCGACCCTGAAAAGAAAGCTGACAAAATTAAAAGAATTGTATGTGAATGAACTGATTGACATTGACGAATACAAGAAGGACTATGAAATATATACGGCAGCACTCCGGCAGCTCCCGGAACCCGCAGCAGAAGAAACGCCGCCCGACTTTTCAGCCGTGGAAAAGCTGCTGCAAGCTGATTTTAAAAATATTTATGAAACGCTCACCCGTGAAGAAAAGCGTACACTGTGGCGGTCCGTGATTAAGGAAATCAGGATTGACAGCGAAAACAATATCACGGGTATTTCTTTCGGGTAGTGTTGTACTAATGCGACACTACCCGTGGGTTCGTCTGCCAGCACAATCTGGGGCCGGGTGATCAGCGCCCTTGCCACGGCCGCCCGCTGCTTCTGCCCGCCGGATACCTCATAGGGATATTTCTCCAGGATATTTTCAATGTCCAGTCTGGCGGCCAGGGGTCCTATGCGCTCTTCCATGTCCCGGTAATCCCGGCCCGCCAGCACCAGCGGCAGAAAAATGTTATCCTTCAGTGACAGCGTATCCAGCAAATTGAAATCCTGGAACACAAAACCCAGATTATCCCGCCGGAAAGCACATAGTTCCTTCTGTTTCACATCTGCCATATTCCTGCCTGCCAGAATCACCTGCCCCCCGGTGGGCTTATCCAGGGACGCCATGATATTCAGCAATGTGGTTTTTCCGGAACCGGATTCCCCCATAATCGCCACATATTCCCCTTCTTCCACTGAAAAATTCACATTGTCCAGGGCCTGAACCTTATTGCCGCCCAGACGCGTGGTATATACTTTTTTTAGATTCTTCACTTCCAGTAATGCCATTTTTTCCTCCATTTCTGCGCGGCCTTTTGCGCTCTTCCATTTCAATTCCTGAACCCCATGCCTTCCCGGCTGTCCGGCCCTGCCGGGAGCTGATCTCATGCTGTTTTCCTTTTCCGGTTTTCACCGACAGAACACCGGTTTTCCCGTCTGTGATACCAGAATACCGGAAACGGGGCTAAAATGCCATAGAATCTCCTTACATTTTCCTCCTGCAACCTTACACTTTCGTAAGGTACAAAAGCCTGACTACAATACCCAGCAGAAAACCGCCATTTATTGCCCGGGCCGCGGCAATCGGGCAGGGAAGATTCATCTTCCCCTGCCCGCCATTCCGCAAAATTCAGTAGACAAGCCTGGGGAAACATGATATAATGGATTTTATTGACATGCGCAAAAAGCCGCGCAGAAATGGGGGAAAAAAATGATTGTCCTGATAACCGGTGCGTCACATACAGGCAAGACAGCGCTTGCCCAAAAACTCCTTGAAAAATACAAATATCCCTATTTATCAATAGACCATCTGAAAATGGGTTTGATTCGCAGCGGCTATACCAGACTTACACCCGAAGATGATAATGAACTGACAGATTATTTATGGCCTGTTATTCGCGAAATGATTCGCACTGCCATTGAAAACAGGCAGAATCTTATCATTGAAGGCTGCTATATTCCTTTTGACTGGTCAAAGGATTTCGAAAAAGAATATCTTGCTCATATCAGATACTACTGCCTTATCCTCAGCGGGAACTATATCAGAAATCACTTTGCTGACATAAAAAAATATGCCTGCGTCATTGAAAACCGTTTAGATGATGCCTGCTGTACTCTGGAAAGCGTTTTAGAAGACAATGCACGGTTTTTAGAACTTGCCCAAAAGCATCATGCCAATTATGTGCTGATTGATGATAAATATGAGATCACCATCGATTTAGAGTGAGGTCTGGTTACAGACCTCCTCATGCTCTTGTGTGATATTTCCATATTCTGTCTCGTCAATATCCACATTCTGATATTCTGCAATCTAATACTTATTTTCCGGTTGAAAAGGCTTTCCCGCCATAAACATTCAGCACTCCGTAATATGTAGCCACCGTACCCTTATCCCGGGTGTACTTTCCCACATCCTCCATTCCATATCTTAAGAGAAAATAATCCATGTCATGAAGTATCTTATATATTTCATTTGCATACTGCACATCATGAGTTGCAGCTGCCAGATCGGCCAGGTCGGCCAGCTGCCGGAGATCTGCTGACAGATTCTCATCATGCACCGACTCCATCATATCTTCCATCAAATCTATAAAATTTCCGGCATCAAATCTGTTGAATACCATTCCGGGTTCATCATATGTTTTGTAAAATTCTTCCTCGGAGATACCTTCTGCCCTCATAATCATATCCATGGGACAGATATTTCCCTCGTACCACCATCCAAGCTGTATATCGCCTGTCTGGTCAAAATACTGCCAGTACACGCTATCCTTGTGGGATAATTTGTCAAATATATTCTCGTTCAGATATGCCGATTCCATTTGAAGATTTGCTACTTTGATATTTTCCTTCAATCTGTCGGTCTCTTCCTGGGACATTCCTTTTAATACTTTTTCGCGCATTGCAAGTACTTCATCTTTCGAAGGCGCCTGTAAAAAATCCGCACTGTTTTCTTCTGCATCCTCCACAGCTGTTTCCTCCGGCAAAATGCTTTCCATGGCAGTTTCAGACTCTTCCGTCCCTGTCTGCTCTGTCTCAGTCTGTTCTGTCCCTATCTGTTCTGTCTCCGTCCGGTTCATTTCTTTCCCACAGCCGGACAGCAGGAAAACAAACATGATGTTTAAGAAATATATCGCTGCTTTTCTCATATCAAAACCTCCCAAATCCCCAATTGCCTTGTGCCATTATCTTACCACAGATTTACAGACAAATCCATTGAAATCCGGTTCATTTTTCTTTACCCGGTTTTCGTCCGGAAAAGTTTTGCCGTGCGTCCCCTTGTCCACTGAGAGTACAGCCCCCTGGAAATATGACAAAAAATGCAAAGCCCCGGGTTCGTCAAAGGCTTTGCATTCCAGAAATCTTTTCCATTTTTATGCGGACTGCAGACGTTCCAGCTCCTCCCTGGCCTGTTCCTCCGTCCGGAAACAAATCCCGTGGATTCCCAGTTCCCGGGCCGCCTCCACATTAGCCGGCGTATCGTCAATAAATACACTTTCTTCCGCTTTCAGGGAATACCTGGAAAGCAGACGCCGGTATATTTCCGCATCCGGCTTGATCACCTGTTCTCTGTAGGACAGAATTCCGCCATCCATAAGAGGCAGAAAATCCAGGGCATCCTGGCATTCCTGGTAGACCTTCTCCGAGAAATTGGACAGATAGTATACCCCGTACCCCGCATCCTTCAGCCCCCGGATCCAGGGAATGGCGTAATCCCTCTTTGTCACGATGCCGTGCACATTGCCGTAAGCCCTGCGCAGTTCCTCCTCAATCTCCGGATCCTGGTCAATGAATGTCTGCATCACCTTTTCGATCTCCCAGACACCCCGGTCCACCTCATTCCAAAAAGGTGTCAGCACGGAAGCCCTGGCAATGCGGTCCACCATATCCCGGTCAAAGCCCTTATCCTGCAAAAATTCCTTCCAGCGAAAATCCGTCAGCACATTTCCGATATCAAATATAATATTCCGAATCATTCTTTTTTCCTTCCCTATTTATCCGGCCAGCGGGGATTTTCTGTAAATAATATCGTCCCTCCCCGGGCCGTTGCTGACCATGGTTACAGGATAACCGATCCTCTCTTCAATAAACTCGATATATTTACGGCAGTTTTCCGGCAGATCTTCGTATTTCCGGATTCCCCGGATATCACATTTCCATCCCGGCAGCTTTTCCAGCACCGGTTTTGCCTTGTTCAGCCTGCTGGTCACAGGGAAATCCGTGGTCACTTCCCCATCAATGTCATAGCCCACGCACACGGGAATCTCATCCAGGTATCCCAGCACATCCAGAACCGTGAAAGCCACATCCGTGGTTCCCTGCAGACGGCAGCCGTATTTTGACGCCACACAGTCAAACCAGCCCACCCGTCTGGGACGTCCTGTGGTGGCTCCGTACTCTCCGCCGTCACCGCCTCTGCGCCGCAGTTCATCCGCCTCTTCCCCATACAGTTCGGACACGAACGCCCCGGCGCCCACAGCGGAGGAATAGGCCTTGCACACTGTCACAATCTGTCTGATCTCATGCGGCGGCAGGCCTGCCCCGATGGCGCCGAAAGCCGCCAGAGTGGAGGAAGATGTCACCATGGGATAAATTCCGTGGTCCGGATCTTTTAGAGTACCCAGCTGCCCTTCCAGGAGCACGGTCTTTCCCTCCTTTAAAGCCCTGTCCAGAAAAGCGGAAACATCGCACACATACGGCGCCACCATGTCCCTGTATTCATGCAGGGTGGCCAGCAGCTCCTCCGGATCCAGCAAAGGTTTATGATAGAGATGCTCCAGAAGCACGTTCTTTGTCTCGCAGGTGCGCTTCACTTTCTCCGCCAGCACTTCCTCGTCAAAAAGTTCGCTGACCTGAAAACCTGTCTTCGCATATTTATCGGAATAAAAAGGGGCAATACCCGACTTGGTGGAGCCAAAGGATTTTGATCCCAGCCTTTCCTCTTCATACTGGTCAAACATAATATGATAAGGCATAACCATCTGGGCCCGGTCCGACACCAGCAGTCTGGGGGCGGGCACTTTCCTGTCCACTATGGCCTGAATCTCCCCGAACAGCACCGGAATATTCAGCGCCACCCCATTGCCTATGATATTGGTGATATGACTGTAAAACACTCCCGAAGGCAGGGCATGCAGCGCAAATTTTCCGTAATTATTCACAATGGTATGACCCGCATTGGCGCCTCCCTGAAAACGTATGACAATATCCGCTTCCTGCGCCATCATGTCGGTGATTTTTCCTTTTCCCTCATCTCCCCAGTTGGCGCCTACGATTGCTTTAACCATGTTTCCTCCATTTCCCTGCCCTCCGGCAGCAGAACCTTTTCTTACACATATGTCTGTATGTCATCATGATTTCATACCGGCCATGATATGAATGGCCCTTGGAACCTCCATGCCATAATTGTGGACTTATGTGGTCATGATTTCATACCAGTCATGATATAAATGGCCCTTGGAACCCTCCACGCCATGATTATGGATTTATTCTATCATATAATATGTCATAAGTAAAATCAATATATTTTATATGTGATATAATATACACTTATGAAACTCTTCTTTCACTTTTCGGTTGATAGAACACCTTCCCCATGCTATACTGAATCCGTATCCCGACACGGTCAGCCTGCCGGTGCAGACCCGGGATTTTGCCCCGGAATATCACGGAGCCTGGCCGCAGAAAACAATTATGCGAAGAAAAGGAAAAACATATGTGGATTGCCGATCATTGGAAAGATTATAAAGTACTGGATGCCTCCAACGGGGAAAAGCTTGAAAAATGGGGAGATTACTTTTTGGTGCGCCCGGATCCCCAGGTCATATGGGACACCCCCCACTCCCATCCCGGCTGGAAAAAGAAAAACGGACATTATCACCGGAGCGCAAAAGGAGGCGGGCAGTGGGAATTTTTTCAGCTTCCCGATGAGTGGAGTATTTCCTACTCCCTGAACACCCCGGCCTCTTCCGGACATCCCCTGCCTGGCCCCAGGGACGGCAGTCAGGCAGGAAATCTGGTTTTCCGCCTGAAACCATTCGCTTTTAAGCACACCGGGCTTTTCCCGGAACAGGCGGTCAACTGGGAATGGTTCTCCGGTCTCATCCGAAAGTCCGCGCGTCCCGCCCAGCAGCCGGTGAAAATCCTCAATCTTTTCGCCTATACCGGGGGCGCCACACTGGCGGCCGCCTCTGCCGGGGCAAATGTGACCCATGTGGATGCCTCCAAAGGCATGGTGGGCTGGGCAAAGGAAAATGCTGTCTCCTCCGGCCTGGGAAATGCCCCCATCCGATGGCTGGTGGACGACTGTGTGAAATTTGTGGAAAGGGAAATCCGACGTGGCAGCAAATACGACGGTATTATCATGGACCCGCCTTCCTACGGCAGAGGTCCCAAGGGTGAAATCTGGAAGATAGAAGAAAATATCTGGCCGTTTCTCCAGCTGACGGTGAAGCTGCTCTCCAGGGATGCCCTGTTTTTCCTGATCAACTCCTACACCACAGGCCTGCAGCCGGCAGTTCTCTCTTATATGATGCACGGCGCCATTGCAAAGCAGCGCGGCGGCTTAGTGGAAGCAGGGGAAATTGGTCTTCCCGTGGAAGAAAGCGGCCTGATTCTCCCCTGCGGGGCGGCGGGACGCTGGATGGCAAATTAATTTCGGGACTGGCCGGCGGCCCACATACCCTTATGTCAGAGCACATACTTCCGCAGGGGGGCGATTTTCTGCAAAACCCAGGCCGCTCCTGCGGACAACAGCAAAGTGCCCAGAAAAAAAAGCGGCAGCGATATCCCCACCGGAAAAGACAGCGGCGTCACATGAAACAGTTTATAGGCGATATTCAGGAAAACCGGGTGGACCAGGTAGATGGCAAAGCTGAGCACGGCGGTCTTTTCCCAGGGAAAATTTATCCTGCCGGGCCTCTGCCCGGATATCCCGGCGCCCATGGCCCAGCCGAACAGCAGCAGGGAAAGCACCACGGTAAAAGGGTAATTGTACGCCATCTGCACTGTGTAAGTCCCCGGCAGCCTGCTCACTGCCATGCCGGCTGCCAGCAGCAACGCGCCCAGGGCCGGAAGGCGCCCCCCTGTTTTTCCAGAAGCTGGAATCTCCCCCCGTTTTAAGGCAAACAGATGACCGCAAAGATAGTAAAACAGATAGATGCCATCGTCCGGGAGCATGATTCCCGGCTCCCGTCCGGACAGCTTTGCCGCAAAGGGCAGAATCCCGGATCCGAAAAAGAGCAAGCCCAGCAGACCGTACAGCGCTCCCCTGGGAATCCGGGCCAGCATCCACCGCAGGGCCGGCGTGATCAGATACAACAATAAAATCAGGTACAAATACCACATATGGGACCAGCTCCGGCCCTGGATTACCATCACAAATCCCTTCCCCAGCATTCCGGCGGAAAAACTTCCCTCCCGGGCAATTTCTTCCATCCAGGCATAAGGCACGCCGAATAAAAACAATGCCAGCACAATTCGTCTGCAATATTTCCACAGCATCTTCCCTGCACTGATCTTCCTGGCAGGATTCAGAAACAAATACCCCGATATCAGCAAAAATACAGGCACACACCAGCAGACCAGATCCAGCGCCACCAGAAACACTTTTTTCTCCAGGGGATACAAATCCATGTCCGTGGTATCCATGACACCGGTGACCGTGTGAAGCAAAACCACCGCACAAGTCGCCGCCACCCTCAGTTTATCCAGAAAAGTCTCCCGCGCTTCCATTCCAGCCGCCTTTCTCCCTTGCCCCGGCCGGGATTTCTTTCCCGGTGCGTCCGCAATCCTTATCTTTCTCGTTTTATGATGTCTCCCTGTCCGGGAAAGCGTTCCTGCTGCATAAAATATGTATGATTCTTCATCATTTTGATAAACGGTCATTTCTTCCCCTTGTGCGAATGCCAGGCTGCACAATGCACAAGTAAATTGAAAATTACCCACATTTCATAAAACCGCAGCAGCCAAGTTCAGAAAACTCACTAAAGCCCATTGATTTATAAAAAGCAATTGTCTTCGGAGTATTGTCTGTTGCCAGCTCAATCTGACGGACATTCTTATAACGGTCAAATATTTCCTGGAGCAGAGCCCTTCCAGCTCCTTTTCTCTGCTGACCGGGAAAGACCAGAATATCCTGAACAAACACAATCGTAAAGCCATCACCAACCACCCGGATAATTCCCGCTAATTCATTATTTTCATAAGCACCTAACACCAATAATGAATTTTCAAACCCTTTACGAAGTATGGACAAGTTATCAGTATAGGCTGTCCAGCCTACTTCAGTATATAGACGGACGATCTCCTTTTCATTGTATTCCGTATATTCTCTTATTTCCATAGGTTTCTCCTCCAACTAAAATATCTGCCAGCCCCTGGAAATGCATATTTATTGCCCCATTTTCATTGCGTACACACTTCCGAAAAGGGAGTATTATGTTCCTTATTATACCCATCTCCAAAAAGAGGTGCAAGTAAATTCTTGCTTCTTACGCGCAAAAAATATATAATTAAGACATATTTGTAGTCATTTTTGATACATTGCCCGCAGGAATAAAGGAGAATTCAATGAACGAAAGGATCAGTATCCTGGTAATCGAAGATGAAGAAAACATGTGCTCTTATATTGTGGCAATTTTAAGCAAAAATAAATACCAGGTCACCTCCGCGCTCACGGGCACGGAAGGCCTGGTTCTGGCCAACGCCATAAATCCGGACATGGTTCTGCTGGATCTGGGTCTTCCGGATATGGACGGACTTGATGTTCTGGGCAAACTCCGCAGCTGGAGCCATACGCCCGTCATCATCGTGTCAGCCCACCATGCGGAAAATATGAAAGTAAAAGCCCTTGACCTGGGCGCAGACGACTACATTACAAAACCCTTCGGCATCAATGAACTTCTGGCCCGGATCCGCGCCTCCCTGCGCCATAGCCGTCATACGCCCTTAAAAATATACAAGGCGCTGGATATGGAGATCAATTTTGAGAAAAGATCAGTCTGCCTCGGCGGGGAACAGATTCACCTGACCCAGATCGAATACAAGCTGCTCACACTGCTGGCCAAAAATTCCGGCCGCGTGCTCTCCTACCACTTTATCATGAATGCCATCTGGGGGCCGTACACAGACGACAATAATCAGATCCTGCGAGTCAATATGGCAAACATCCGCAGGAAAATCGAAAAAAATCCTGCACAGCCCCAATATGTTTACACTGAGATCGGCATTGGTTACCGCATGCGGGAAAATGATTTGGAAACCTGAAAATTTACCTCTCATTTTCCAGGGAACAGAACATTTCCCAGATTTCTTCCACCGTTCCCCTTCCATTGAAATAAACCAGCACTCCGTCGGAATACAATACACCGAAATTTCCCCTGGGGGTGTCCGTATCCCCTGCGTCAGAGCGGGAAACAATCCTGCTTTTCACAATCTCCAGGCTGAAGTCTTCCCGGTCAAAGACCGGATCATTCATGCTTTCCCGGTATTCTTCCGGTACCGTCTCCGCATAGGGAATCTCATACAGCCGCTGGTCATATGTCTCCGGCCGGTTCACATCCACGGTTTCGGGCAATTCCTCCGGCACCGTGATATTCCATGTCACGGAATCCATTCCCCTTGTCCAGATCACAGTCAGATTGACATCTTCCCTGTCCTGGTCACGGTATGCGTCTTCAAACAAATACCCGGAGGGCAGCGCCGTGGGAATATAATCCCCCAGAAGCTCCTGTTTCCTGGCTTCCGTCTCTTTAAATTTCTCCAGCTGTACAGAAGGACAGCCCATGTCTACGGATTCGTACCCTTCCACCATGTTTTCTGCAGTTCCCTCTTTCCCGGACTGGCCCTCCTCCGCAGCCTGCGATTCCCGGACCATCTCTTCCGTTCCGGCGTTCCCGTTTCCAGCCGCGCCTTCTTCCGGACTGATTTCCCCATTCTCCATGCCGCCGTCTTTTTGACTGTACTGGTCAGTGTTTATATTCTCCTGTTCTTCTGCACCGCTTACAATTCCCCCGTCTGCACCCCCAGCTGCGCCGGCTTCTCCTTCTTCCGGACAAATTTCCACGCCTTCCAGTTTTATCGTGCTGTCTTCGGCTGCATTTCCGGATCCCCCTTCGCCGACTCTTTGGGTCAACTGATATCCTCCCAGACTGACAGCCCCCACTATGGCCAGACACAATACCGCCGCCCAGGCTCTCCCGTACTGCCATATTTTCTTATGGATTTTCCCGGCGGCCTTCCCCGCACCGCCCTCAGACCGCTCCAGCAATTCCTCGTCCACACCGGACAATGCTTCCATAATCCGCATGGCATACGTCCGTTTTTCTTCTTTCTGATGCATGGAATCCTCTTCTCTTTCTTTCATACCACTCCTGGCTTCGCCAACATTCCCTGCCATTGCCAGCCTCCCTTTATTATACAAATCCTTCCGGCATCCCCTGGCATTACCGCTCCCTCATTCCATTTTCCCGGCCGGGGACAGACCTGCCCGTTTCTCACACAAAGCCTTCCTTCTCCAGATACGCTTTCAGCCTGGCCCTGGTGCGGAACAGGGAAGTTTTCACCGTATTCAGCTTCATGCCATAGCGGAGTGCAATTTCCCTGTACTCCTCCACATACCAGTAACGGCGCAGAAATATATTACAGTCCCGTTCCGGCAGTGTGCGCAAAAACAAGTTCAGCATCCGTTCCAGTTCCGCGGACTCTGCCTCGGCCTCCGTATTGCGCACATCCGGCACACATTCTGCCAGTTCGTCCAGCGCCAGCATGATTTCCCCGTTTCCCCTCTTCATTGTATGTTTTTCCTTCCATCTGTCCAAAGACAAATTCCGTGTGATGGTTCCCAGAAACACAGCCAGACGGCTGGGCCTTTTGGGGGGTATGGCATTCCATGCCCGCAGCCAGGTATCATTCACACATTCGTCGGCATCCTCTCTGTCATATAAAATATGCCAGGCAATGCTGTAGCAATAATTCCCGTAAGATGTCTGTGTCTCGGAAATCGCCCGCTCTTCCCTCGCCCAGTACAAATCCAGTATGTCCGTATCCCTCAATTTACCTTCCTCCTAATTTAAATCGCTGCGCGATAGCACTAAAGGGTAAAGTCGCTTCGAC
>OFFR01000058.1_pt1 | contig 80548 bp, 100 predicted proteins | sample 1521421 | NCBI WGS metagenome assembly OFFR01 (sample SAMEA3504087, study PRJEB24116) | mouse gut metagenome | biome: mouse gut; feature: mouse-associated habitat; material: faeces | place: Denmark | collected 2011 | reverse complement strand
CAGTACGGTAAATTCTGGCGTTATGCAGTATAACTATACTCGCAAGCTATGAAATCTGCCGCAATGTTTCTGGAACGTTTCGCTCGTGAGTCGGGCAATCTGGTAGGTTTTTGGAATCGTTAGTATAAATTCTCCAGGAGGGAAAGGCGCTGCCTGGGCGGTACAGGAGCGGGTTTCAGAAGGGGAAAGCCATGCAGTCTTTGGAATATTATGAACAGAAGATCATCAGCGATTCGGAGTTTCCGGTGCAGATGTTCGTCAACGATGTGGGCAAGAAGGTCTGGTACTTCAACCAGCACTGGCACGAGCATATCGAGCTCCACTACGTGCTGGAGGGCAGGACCACCCTGCGGCTGGGGCAGCGGGAGATTCCGGCTAGGGAGGGGAACCTGGTGGTGGTCAACAGCAACGAGCTCCACGCGGGCTACTGTGACGGAACCCATATGCGGGTATTGGTCATCATATTCGACATGGGGGATTTCTACAAGGAGCTTGCAGACAAGAATGTAATCTTCCAGTCCCTGGTGGAGCGGGACGAGACCATAGACGCCATCATGTCCGCCATCCAGAAGGAATACAGCGAGCAGAGGATCGGCTACCGCCTGATCTGCAAGGGGGAGCTGCTCCACCTAATCGTCCACCTGGCCCGGGAGTACGCCGCGGAGGTGCTCACGGAGCGGGAGAGCGATAGCAGAAAGAGACGCTTGGAGAGGCTCAACACCGTGCTGGACTACATCCAGTCCAACTACACCAAGCAGATCAGCAACAGGGAGCTGGCAGACATCATCCACTTAAGCGAGGACAGGTTCAACCATCTGTTCAAGGAGAGCATGGGAATGCCGCCGCTCCAATATATGAACGAGGTCCGCATGAAGAAGGCCATGAACCTGCTCAAGAGGAAGGAGGGCACGGTGGTGGAGATCGCGGACAGCGTGGGGTTCACGGACTACAATCATTTCGGGCGGCAGTTCAGACGGTATTACGGCTGTGCGCCCTCGGAGATCCTGAAAAAATAAACAGCAGAATCGTATGTATAAACAGCAGAAAGAATCTTTCTTCTTCTGCTGTCTTTTTTTATAATCAGAATAAAGGTAAAAATACATAAAGGAAATGGAGGAAGAGCGATGAAATTAGGAACATTGACGGTGGCACTGGGTGATCTGCCTTTTGAGGAAGCCTGTGCGTTTCTGGCGGAGAGAGGCGTACAGATGGTAGAAATCGGATGCGGCGGATTTCCCGGAAAGGCTCACTGCGACGCTGCTGAGCTTCTGGCAGATGAGGGAAAAAGGGAGAAATTTATGGAGACCCTGGATAAGTATCATCTGGAGATCAGCGCCCTGAGCAGTCACGGAAACATGGTGCATCCTGACAAAAAAGTGGCGGAAAGCTATGAGAGGGACTTCACCAACGCCATTCTGCTGGCGGAAAAGCTTCATGTGCCGGTGGTGAACACATTTTCCGGCTGCCCGGGAGGCAGCAGGCAGGACATGACACCCAACTGGGTTACCTGTCCCTGGCCGGATGACTTCAGCGAGATTCTGGAGTATCAGTGGAATGAGGTTCTGATTCCTTACTGGAAGGAAAAGGCTGCTTTTGCGGAAGCCCACGGTGTGTCAAAGATTGCCCTGGAACTGCATCCGGGATTCTGTGTCTACAATACCAGGACCCTTCTGCGTCTTCGCCGGGAGGTAGGCCCCCAGATCGGCGCAAACTTTGACCCCAGTCATCTGATCTGGCAGGGTATGGACCCTTGTGTGTCCATACGGGAACTGGGCAGGGAAGGCGCAATTTTCCATTTCCATGCCAAGGACACAGGCATTGATGCCAGAAACACTTCTGTCAACGGCGTGCTGGATACCACCCATTACGGGGAAGAACTGGAGCGCTCCTGGATTTTCCGCACGGTGGGCTATGGCCACGGGGAAGACTACTGGAAAGACATCATCTCCCAGCTTCGCATGGTGGGCTATGATTACGCCATTAGCATTGAACATGAGGACGGGCTGATGTCCGGCAGGGAAGGACTGGAGAAAGCCATTGGATTCCTGAAAAATGTGCTGATTTACGAGGACAGGGGCGCCATGTACTGGGCGTGACAAAAGCGGAAGGAATACGAACCGTGTCAGGCGGCAGATCTGTCATTCAAAAATAATATTGATTGGTATGCCCGCTTCGGCGGGCACGGGGGATAAGATTGAAAATTAAAATTTTCAATCGCGGGATTTGTGTCTGCGCGCTGCAAAGCCATACATGGCTTGCCACAAACTCGTTATGCGCAAAAGCAGCGCAGAAATGGTGGATAAACATGAAACACAAAATAGCTATTGTTGGTTTCGGCGGAATGGCCGAATGGCATTATCAGGAAATTCAGACTATGGACAATCTTGACATAGCGGGAATCTGGGACATCAGGGAGGAAAGACGGGAATATGCCAGGGAAAAGGGCCTTCATGTATATAAAGGACTGGAAGACCTTCTGGCAGATCCGGAGACGGATCTGGTGCTGATCGCCACACCCAATGATGTACACAAGCCGGTGGCCGTTGCCGCCATGGAAGCGGGGAAAAACGTAATCAGCGAAAAGCCCATCACACTGAGTTCCGGGGATTTGCAGGAAATGTGGGACGCTTCCGTGAGAACCGGACGTTTCCTGACAGTTCACCAGAACAGACGCTGGGACGAAGATTTCCTGACGGTAAAAAAGATTCTGGAAGAGGGAAAGCTGGGGGAATTGTTCCGGCTGGAGTCCAGGGTGCATGGTTCCAGGGGAATTCCCGGGGACTGGCGGCAGGAAAAAGAGCATGGCGGCGGCATGATTCTGGACTGGGGCGTACATCTTCTGGACCAGATACTGCTTTTGTCTGGAAATGTGTCCCTGCGCAGGGTATATGCCACCAAAACCCATGTGACCAACCAGCTTGTGGACGATGGCTTCCGGGCAGAACTGGAATTTGAAAACGGAGTCAGCGTTCTGGTGGAGGTGGGAACCAGCAATTTTGTTTCCCTTCCCAGATGGTATGTGCTGGGGGCAAATGGTACAGCCATTATCCAGGACTGGGAACTGCACGGAAAAATTGTGCGGGCTTCCGGCGTGGACGAAAAGGATGTGGCACCGGTGATCACTGCCGCGGGACTTACCAAAACCATGGCTCCCAGAAGGGATGACAGTATTTTTACGGAAGAACTGCCCCGGGTGGAGAGCGATGTGAGAGACTTTTACAAGAATGTGATGGCGGTGCTGGAAGGCAGGGAAGAAAGCCTGATCCGTCTTCCGGAAGTGATGCGCGTCATGAAACTGATGGAAGCCATTGAAAAATCCGCAGACGCAGGGGAAGTTGTGGCGTTTGAACCATAAAATAATCCGGCGGGAAATGCACTGTGGTAAAGTAAAGCAAGTGAATCAAAAAAGAGAGGGAAATACTATGACAGCATTGAAAATTGCCGCCCAGGTATATTCTGTGCGGGAGCAGGCGGAAAAAGATTTTCCGGGAACCATGAAGGCGCTGAAAGAATGCGGCTATCAGGGGGTGGAGCTGGCGGGCTTATACGGCCATGCCCCGGAAGAGATTCGGGACTGCCTGAAAAAAGAAGGGCTTGTGCCGGTGAGCGCCCATGTGGCACTGGATTTGTTCCTGCAGGATATGGAAAAAACCATTCAGGATTACCGGACTATCGGATGTGAATATATCGGAATTCCGTATATGCCGGGAGAGCGTCTCTTTGGCGGGGAAAAATACCAGGAAACCTGCGCGTTTCTGAAGAAGCTGTCCGCCCGGTGCAGGGAGCAGGGCATGACGCTGCTGTACCACAACCATACTGCGGAATTCCAAAAGACTGCCAACGGCACTTATGTGCTGGATGAACTGTTTTCCGGCATGGAGCCCGGGGAGCTGCAGCCGCAGCTGGACACCTGCTGGGTGAAGGTGGCCGGGGTGGATCCGGTGGCCTATTTGGAAAAATATAAAAACCGCTGTCCGGTAGTACATATGAAGGACTTCCGCAGAGAGGGAGAAAAAGTGGAGCTGGTGGCGCTGGGACAGGGCGAACAGGACGTGGCCGCCATAGCCGCAAAGGCGCTGGAATGCGGGGCAAAGTGGCTGGTGGTGGAACAGGATGACCATCCCTACGGGACGCCCATGGACAATATGCGGGAAAGCATCCGCTGTCTGCAAAGAGAAGGCTGAATCCTGGGTGGAAATAAGCCCGGAGGGATGCGCCGGGGATATCTGACCTGACGGAAAAAACGTAAAGTTTCTTTCATTAATAGGTGTGTCGAAGCGACTTTACTCTTTAGTGCTATCGCGCAGCGATTTAAACTAGTCCAGCTAAGAAAAGTCAAGAGCTATTGAAAATAATTTGTGGTGGACAGTAAAGTCGCAAAGGCGCACGAGAGGAACTTTTATGAGATTCCTTTCGAAATAAAAGTTTCGCTCATGAAAGGTGTGTCGAAGCGACTTTACCCTTTAGTGCTATCGCGCAGCGATTTAATTAGGAGGGCTTATCATGAATATACAGAAATTTACACAAAAATCCATGCAGGCGGTGGAAAAATGTGAAAAACTGGCTTATGAGTACGGAAATCAGGAGATCGAGCAGGAACACCTCCTGTATGGTCTTCTCACTTTGGAGGACAGTCTGATTCTGAAGCTGGTAGAGAAGATGGAAATCCAGAAAGAACATTTTGTAAACCGGGCGGAACAGGCCATAGGGAAACGCACCAAAGTGCAGGGCGGGAAGGTTTATGTGGGCCAGGATTTGAACAAAGTCCTGGTGGGAGCGGAAGACGAGGCGAAGCAGCTCGGGGACGAATATGTTTCCGTGGAGCATTTATTCCTGGCCATGATCCGGAATCCCAACCGGGAAATTGCACTGATATGGAAAGAGTACGGTATCACCAGGGAGCGTTTTCTGCAGGCACTGTCCACGGTCAGGGGGAATCAGAGAGTTACCAGCGACAATCCGGAGGCCACTTATGACACTTTGGAAAAATACGGACAGGAGCTGGTGGAAAAGGCCAGAAACCAGAAGATGGACCCTGTGATCGGAAGGGATACGGAGATACGCAATATCATCCGGATTCTGTCCAGAAAGACCAAAAATAATCCCGTGCTGATGGGGGAACCGGGTGTGGGCAAGACAGCGGTGGTGGAAGGACTGGCCCAGAGGATTGTGAGGGGAGACGTGCCCCAGGGGCTGAAAGACAAGAAGATTTTTGCCCTGGACATGGGAGCCCTGGTGGCAGGCGCCAAATACCGGGGGGAGTTCGAGGAGCGTCTGAAGGCGGTGCTGGAGGATGTGAAAGGCAGTGACGGACAGATCATTCTGTTTATAGACGAACTGCATACCATTGTGGGCGCGGGAAAGACGGACGGCGCGCTGGACGCGGGAAACATGCTTAAGCCAATGCTGGCCAGGGGAGAACTGCACTGCATCGGCGCCACTACCCTGGACGAGTACAGGCAGTATATCGAGAAGGATGCCGCCCTGGAGAGACGGTTCCAGCCGGTTATGGTGGAGGAGCCCACCGTGGAGGATACCATATCCATTCTGAGGGGGATTAAGGAGCGCTATGAAGTCTATCACGGGGTGAAAATCATGGATAATGCCCTGGTGAGCGCCGCAGTGCTTTCCAACCGTTATATTTCCGACAGATTTCTGCCGGACAAGGCCATCGACCTGGTGGATGAGGCCTGTGCCCTGATCAAGACGGAACTGGACAGTATGCCCACGGAACTGGATGAGCTGCAGCGGAAAATCATGCAGATGGAGATCGAGGTGGCGGCCCTGAAGAAAGAGGAGGATCATCTGAGCCAGGACAGGCTGGAGGACCTGCAGAAGGAGCTGGCCGAACAGAAGGAAGAATTTGCGTCCAAAAAGGCCCAGTGGGACAATGAAAAGGCCGCAGTGGATAAATTATCCAAATTGCGTGAAGAAATTGACGCCGTCAACAGCGAAATTCAGATTGCCCAGATGGAGGGGAATCTGGAGAAGGCGGCAGAGCTAAGCTACGGCACACTGCCGAACCTGAAAAAGCAGCTTGAACAGGAAGAACAGTCCGGCGCCGCTGACAGATCCCTGGTCAGGGAAAAAGTGTCTGACGAGGAAATCTCCAGAATTATTTCCAGATGGACCGGTATTCCCGTGTCAAGGCTGACAGAGAGCGAGCGTAACAAAACCCTGCACCTGGACCAGGAACTGCACAGTAGGGTGATCGGGCAGGATGAGGGTGTCACCAAGGTGACAGAGGCCATTATCCGTTCCAAGGCAGGTATTAAAGACCCGTCAAAACCCATAGGATCATTTTTGTTCCTGGGGCCTACCGGCGTGGGTAAGACGGAACTGGCCAAATCCCTGGCGGCAGCGCTGTTTGATGACGAGAATAATATGGTGCGGATTGATATGAGCGAGTATATGGAGAAATATTCCGTATCCCGGCTGATCGGGGCGCCTCCCGGATATGTGGGCTATGAGGAAGGGGGCCAGCTGACGGAAGCAGTCCGCAGGAAGCCCTACAGCGTCGTGCTCTTTGACGAGATTGAGAAAGCCCATCCGGATGTGTTCAATGTGCTTCTGCAGGTACTTGACGATGGGCGTATTACGGATTCCCAGGGCAGGACGGTGGACTTTAAAAATACCATACTGATCATGACTTCCAATATCGGTGCAAATTATCTTCTGGAGGGGATCGGCCCGGATGGGCAGATCGGCCGGGAGACGGAAAATCTGGTGATGAACGACCTGCGCAGTCATTTCCGCCCGGAATTTCTCAACAGGCTGGATGAAACCATTCTGTTCAAGCCGCTGACGAAGGAAAATATCAGGGGGATTGTGAACCTGATTATCGCGGATCTGAACCAGAGACTCTCGGATAAGGAGCTGGAGCTGGAACTGACGGACGAGGCCATGCACTTTATTGTGGAAAATGCCTATGATCCTGTATACGGCGCCCGTCCCCTGAAACGATATATCCAGAAATATGTGGAGACACTGACGGCAAAACTGATTCTTTCGGATACGGTCAGAACCGGCGACAAGGTGGAGATATCCCTTAAAGACGGCGAACTGACGGCCTCTGTGAAGCAATGAAACCGGCCCTTTAAAATATTTATTAAGAGCAATTTAAGAAATACGCAAGACCAGCTTCATAATTTCATAAGATTTATTCCTTACAATAAAACCATAAAAGGAAGGACACGGTGGAAGATGCAAAGTTATTCTGACCCTGGCAGGAACTGCCGGACGGGCGGAAAGAGGACAGCGGAAGCCGCAGTGTACGGCAGAATTGGAGGAATGCTATGAGAAAGAAAATGAAGCTGGTTTTAATCGGACTGGAGATAACGATTATCCTGGTTATGGTGACGATTCTGTACCTGGTGATGAACAAAACCAGCGATGGGCCCAAAACATACATACTGGATCCCGAGGTGCTGGAGATTCATGAGGAAGTGATTGAGCAGAAACAGGAGGGCGGCACCATGCACGGGTACATGAATGTGGCGCTGTTCGGCCTGGATGCGCAGACGGACAACCAGCTGTACAAGGGCAGCCTCAGCGACAGTATCATGATTGCCAGCATTAACCTGGACAATGGGGAAATCAGGCTGGTCAGTGTGTACCGGGATTCCTATTTAAACATCGGTCCCTACAAAGGACAGGACGAATATTATTGGAAATGTAATACGGCCTATTCCAGCGGAGGTGCCGAGCAGGCAGTAAAAATGCTGAATATGAATCTGGATATGGACATTACGGACTTTGTGGCCGTGGGGTATAAGGGGCTCAGCAGCGTGATTGATGGCCTGGGCGGTGTCTATATTGATGTGGACAGTGAAGAGATCACCCATCTGAATAATTACCAGATCGGGGTATCGGATGTGCTGAAATGCGATTATACACCGGTGACAGAGCCTGGCTACCAGCTTTTGAACGGCCTGCAGGCCACGGCATACTGCCGTATTCGTGCCACAGGGGGAGCAGGGGATGAAGGATGGGATTTTAAGCGTACCGCCCGCCAGAGGGAAGTATTGAAGGCAATCGAAGAACAGGCAAAAAAGACGGATCTGGCTACCCTGACAAAGGTGTTCAATGACTGTATCGGAAACATTTATACAAGTATTGAGTCCAAGGATATTTTGGCACTGATCGGAAATATTGCCAATTACAGTATTGTGGAGGAAGCCGGATTCCCCACGGTAGACCGCCGTACCACCGGAAATATCGGTGCAAAGGGAAGCTGTGTAATTCCGATGGATCTGGAGTCAAATGTAGTGTGGCTGCATCAGTTCCTGTTTGGTGACGAAAATTACCATGTGTCGGAAAGTGTGAAGGAATTCGATAAAAGGATTGCGGAAGAGACTTCCCGGTATCTTAAAAAATAACTACACCGGAAAAGAAAACGGAGAACTGGGAAAAGGCAAAGATTCCCTTCGGGATATATTTGGGGCCGGAAGGGAATCTTTTATGGTGTGGGAAAAACGCATAAATCAGGAGGTGGGGAAATGTTGCCAAAGGACCCGATGATACTTTTAAGCTTTGTCAATATGAAACTGAGGGATTTCTACGGCAGTCTGGACGTCCTTTGTGAGGAACTGGACGCGGATCGGCAGGAAATTGTGCAGAAACTGTCTTCCATAGGATATCACTATGACGGGGAAAAAAATCAGTTTGTATGAATGAAGTTGGCAGAAATGATGCATGTATGGTGTATGATTGGCAGGATAAATGCAAAAGAAAGCAAGGCGCAGCCTAAAACTGTGTGTTTCGGGAGGTATGTTATTTGGAGAAAAGAGTAAAATACACCATGATAAAGGGAGTGGCGCTGGTGTCAGTGCTGCAGATACTCGCTGGCATGAGCCTGACGGGGTGCGGGAAGGCAGAAGGAGAGGATACGAAGGGCGTGCAGTCACAGGAAAGCACGGCCCAGCCTGAATGGGAGGAGAAAGTGGAAGCTCCGGCCCCGGCGGTGAAGGGCACCAGGGTGGTGCTGGACGGCAGGGAGTATGATCTCGCGGACAGAAATACTTCCGTGAATGCCATTGTGGGAATTCAGGAGGTGGATGGTTATTGGATTGTGGAGGGACACATCAGCCCGTCCGCATCTTATTATGGCTTCTACAATATGGAAACCGGACAATGGGATAAGGAATTTACGGGTTACTGCCTTACCTGGGAGACGGTGGATGAAGAGGGCAGGGCAGTTCCGTTTTCTCTGGACAGTGTGGTATATGCCGTGGCGAATGAGGTATATGACAGTGATGATGAACTGCTGGGGAGAATTGACCTGGATGAGGCGGAATATGAATATATCTGGGAACTGAAGAGAACGGCGTCCGGGGTGGAAGTGCAGATTCTCAACGCGGCGGTGGAGGCACGGAATGTCACCATAGAGCTGGCATCTGCGCAGGCCCTGGCCGAACAATAAATGGAACTTAAAAAAATGTTCAAAAAAATGAAAAAAGAGGTTGAAAAAAAATGAAAATCTTGTATAATAAGATCTAGTTGTACCGGGTTTGCTTCTGTGGCTCAGTTGGTAGAGCGATTGATTCGTAATCAATAGATCACGGGTTCGAGTCCCGTCAGAAGCTTTTTACGAAAGAGGCCGCTGTCCGAATGGACTTGCGGCTTTTTATGCGCAGGGGCACGTAAGGAAATCAGCCGTTAAAGCGGCTCCATTGTCTGCAAGATGCTGTATTCACAGTAAAGCATTCTTTATGCACAGCGTTTTATCTGAAAATATCAAGGGTATATTTGTGAAAAGTTTCAGATTTCAGGAGAGAATTCTTCTCAACATTTCAAATAAAAGGAATCAGGAGGATAACATTATGGTGTTGACAAAGGAAGATTTATTGGCAATTTTCCAGATGCTGGATAATAAACTGCAGCCGCTGATAGACAGTGTCTGTTCCATGGAGGAAGAAGTATCTTCGGTAAAAAAAGAAGTGACTTCGCTCAAGGAAGAAATAACATCAGTGAAGGAAGACGTGTCTTCGCTGAAGGAAGAAATGACTTCAATGAAGGGAGAAGTGACTTCGCTGAAGGAAGAAATGACTTCAATGAAGGGAGAGATGACTTCGCTGAAGGAAGAAATGACATCAGTGAAGGAAGACGTGTCTTCGCTGAAGGGAGAAGTGACTTCACTCAAGGAAGAAATGACTTCGGTGAAGGAAGAGATGTCTTCGATTAAAGGAGAAGTGACTTCGCTCAAGGAAGAAATGACTTCACTCAAGAAAGATATCCTGCCGCGTCTGCACAGAATAGAAATAGGATATCTGTCGGTATGTGACAGCATCCGGATTTTGAAACTGCAGCATGAAAATGATATTCTGCCGCGTCTGCAGAATATAGAATCATGTTATTTATCTACATATGAAAGGTATAAGAGCGGTATCGGGCAAATTGAGGCAATGCAGGCAGATATCGAGGTCATAAAGACCGTGCTGGTAAACCACAACGACAAGCTGCGGTGTCTGGTATAATGCATTCGGGATCTTGTGTGTGGGCACTCGGAGGAAATATTCAGTGTAACTGACGAGTGCCCGGCACAGCCGGGGATAAGGAGATTCCCCAGCCCTGGCCATAAGACATTAACGGCAATGGTTCACCGCTTGAAATCACATTTTAAACCGAATTTTTATCTGATGTTCAATAATCTGAATGGACTTGTAAAATCCCAGGGCGATGACACACAGTACAATAATGCTGGTGATTACCATATCCAGCTGGAACACCTGGGAACCGTATATGATCAGATACCCAAGTCCCCGTCTTGCAGCCAGAAATTCCCCGATGATGACACCCACCAGTGCCAGCCCGATGTTCACTTTGGCGGTACTGAGCAGGATAGGAATGGAACCGGGGAGCACTACTTTGAAAAAGGCATCTTTCCTGCGGCCTCCCAGGGTGTAGATCAGGGTAATTTTCTCCGCGTCAACTTGCTGGAATCCCGTGTAAAAGCTTATAATGGAACCGAATACGGCGACGGACATGCCGGCGACGATAATGGTTCGGGTTCCGGTGCCCAGCCACACAATAAAAAGTGGTGCCAGGGCGGATTTGGGCAGACTGTTTAACACTACCAGATAAGGTTCCAGTATTTCGGATAGTTTTGCCGAGTACCACAGCAGCGTGGCCATCAGAAGGCTGAACAGCAGCACCAGCAGAAAACTGAAAAGTGTCTCAAAAAGCGTCACTCCGATATGGGCCAGCAGGGAATTATGCTGCAGCTGATCTGCAAAACAGCGGATTACGCGGCTGGGGCTGGCAAAAAAGAAACTGTCTATCCACTTCAAATCCGCACTGATTTCCCACAGAATGAAAAAAAGGACAAATATCACCGTCCTCCAGGATGCGATTTCATGATGATGTTTCTTGTGTTCTCTGACAAATTTTTCCTGTGCGGTCAGTTCGCTGCAATTTTTCTGTCTGCATAATTTATTTTGTTTCATTTTCATGTGTCAGATCCTCCCATAGCATATTAAAATACTGTTGGAATTCAGGAGCATTTCTGGCAGCCAGAGGCGAGTCATCCGCAAGTGTAAGCCTGACATTCACTTCATTTTTTACTATGGCGGGACGGCCTGACAGAACGATGATTCTGTCGGCCAGGCTGATGGCTTCCGACAGGTCATGTGTGATAATGATCATCGTTTTCCCGGCAGCCCGGATCAGGCGGCAGATATCTGCGGACACGAAAAGTCTGGTCTGGTAATCCAGGGCGCTGAACGGTTCATCCAGCAAAAGCAGCTGGGGTTCCAGGGCCAGGGTGCGTATCAGGGCAGCACGTTGTTTCATGCCGCCTGACAGTTCGCTGGGGCGCTTGTCACGGAATTTGTCAAGTCCGTAATCTGTCAGAAGACGTTCCACGGTCTCCAAATGCTCCTTTGTCATGGCATGGTTTAGCTCCAGACCCAGGGTCACATTGCGGTAAACGGTACGCCATTCAAATAGATGATCCCGCTGAAGCATGTAACCTATTTTGGGATAGTGTAATGAACCGTCAGGATTGTTTACCGCAATGGTTCCTTCCTCTGGTGTAAGGAGACCCGCTATTATGGAAAGGAGGGTGGATTTGCCGCAGCCGCTAGGACCGACAATGGCAATGAATTCCCCCTCATGAACACCAAAGGATATATTGTCAAGGGCTTTTGTTTCCCCGTGCAGGCTGTGGTAGGAATAGCCGATATTTTTTAATTCCAGGATTTTTTGCATCTGTGCTATCCGAAAGCCCGGCTTTTCCCGGACTTCTATCCTTTTCTTTTTATATTAATGTATGAAGGAAAAGGGAAAGGAGTTCAGCCCTGGAAGAATAATTTTGCGCGGCGGTTCAGGCATCCGGCACGGTAAAGCCGGCAATTGCATTGTGCCAGCGGAATGTATTTACATGCAATTTTGCGGAAGGAAAAAGCCTTTTACTTGCGCCCGGAATTTTTTTGTGATAATATCAATAAGAAATCATGGAAGCGTATAACAGATACAGTGGAAAAAATAGGAGGGATGGGCATGGCACAGCTGTGGGGAGGACGTTTTCAGGGAGAGACAGACCGGAAAGCTTATGAGTTCAATGCGTCAATCCGTTTTGATAAGCGTTTATTTCATCAGGACGTCAGGGGCAGTGTGGCTCATGTTACCATGCTGGCGAAGCAGGGGATACTCTCGGACCAGGAGAAGGAGAGGATTCTGGGAGGGCTGGACAGTATTCGGGAGGATGTGGATGAGGGACGGCTGGAGATAGATGATACCTGCGAGGATATCCACAGCTTTGTGGAAATGCATCTGATCAGCCGCATCGGTGACACCGGCAAGAAACTGCACACGGGGAGAAGCCGCAATGACCAGGTTGCACTGGATATGCGGATGTATACCCGGGAGAGAGTGGAAGAAACAGATTTCCTGTTGAAGGAACTTCTGTCCGTCATACTGAACACCATGGAAGAAAATCTGGATACCTTCATGCCCGGATTTACGCATCTTCAGAAGGCACAGCCCATAACCCTGGCCCATCATTTCGGCGCGTATTTTGAAATGTTTTGGCGGGACAGACAGCGCATGAGGGATATTTATGAACGGATGAATTATTGTCCCCTGGGGGCAGGGGCCCTTGCAGGTACCACATATCCCCTGGACCGGGAGTATACGGCAGAGCTGCTGGGTTTTGCAGGGCCCACACTGAACAGTATGGACTCTGTTTCGGACAGGGATTATCTGATAGAATTCCTTTCGGCACTGTCCATGGTGATGATGCATTTAAGCAGGTTTTCCGAGGAAATTATAATCTGGAATTCCAATGAATACCAGTTTGTGGAGATCGATGACGCCTATTCTACAGGGAGCAGTATTATGCCCCAGAAGAAGAACCCGGACATTGCGGAACTGGTAAGGGGAAAGACCGGGCGTGTCTACGGAGCCCTTGTTTCGCTGCTTACTACTATGAAAGGCATTCCGCTTGCCTATAACAAAGACATGCAGGAGGACAAGGAGCTTGCTTTTGACGCCATGGATACTGTGCGGGACTGCCTGGTCTTGTTTACGGAAATGCTGCGCACCATGAAATTCCAAAAAGAGAATATGGCGCTCAGTGCCATGAACGGATTTACGAATGCAACCGACGCGGCGGATTATCTGGTAGGAAAGGGTGTACCGTTCCGGGACGCACATGGCATTATCGGCAGACTTGTACTCTATTGCGTGGAAAAGAAAACATCCATTGAGAACCTGGCGCTGGAGGAACTGAAGGAAATCAGTGATAGGTTTGAGGAAGATATTTATGAGGCGGTTTCCCTGAAAACCTGCGTGGAAAAGAGGCTTACCATCGGTGCGCCGGGGGCGGATGCCATGAAGGATGTGATTGAAAAATACAAGTCATTTCTGGAAGAATCCATTTGAAGCCTGAAGAAACATTTTCCGGCGGTATGGTGTTGGAGCCAGAATATCTTACGGACTCAACATTATGATACAAATCAAAGACCCCGCTGCAAGCAACGAGGTATCAAGCTTGCAATGCTGCAGAGCAGAAAGCGTCCAAAGGACACTTTGGTATTTGACCCTCGCGGCATCCACAAGCCAATTGAAAATTTGCAAGCCAATTAAAAATTTGCAAGCCAATTAAAAATTTGCAAGCCAATTAAAAATTTGCAAACCAATTAAAATTGGCTTTCATATCCATGCAGGCATGGCTATTTTCCTCATTGCCCGCAGGAATAAAATATAAAATTCGGCCGGTCTGTTTTCCCGCCGTGGGGCGGCGGAGTTCAGGGATAAAGTTTTGACAGATGTCTGCGCAGAATATAGATTATGGAGGAGATAAAATGAGTGAAAAGTTAAAGGTTGGTATTTTAGGCGGTACAGGCATGGTTGGGCAGAGATTTATTGCCCTGCTGGAGAATCACCCCTGGTTTGAAGTGACCACCATAGCGGCAAGTCCCCGTTCTGCGGGCAGGACCTATGAAGAAGCGGTGGGAGACAGATGGAAGATGGATACACCCATGCCGGAGGCCGTGAAGAATCTGGTGGTGATGAATGTAAATGAAGTGGAGGCGGTTGCCTCCCGGGTTGACTTTGTGTTCAGCGCCGTGGATATGACCAAAGAGGAAATTAAAAAGATCGAGGAAGAATATGCAAAGGCGGAAACTCCCGTGGTTTCCAATAACAGCGCCCACAGATGGACGCCGGATGTGCCCATGATGGTGCCGGAGATCAATCCGGAGCACATGGAAGTGATTCCGTTTCAGAGGAAGAGGCTGGGGACGAGAAGAGGATTTGTGGCAGTGAAGCCCAACTGCTCCATTCAGAGTTATGCCCCTGTTCTGACGGCATGGATGGATTATGAACCTGCGGAAATTGTGGCGACCACCTATCAGGCGATTTCCGGGGCCGGAAAAACCTTCCGTGACTGGCCGGAAATGATGGGAAATATCATTCCCTACATAGGCGGGGAGGAAGAAAAGAGTGAGAGAGAGCCCCTGAGAATCTGGGGAAAGATAGAAGGCGGTGTCATTGTGCCGGCGCAGGCCCCGGTAATTACCTGCCAGTGTATCAGGGTTCCGGTGCTGAACGGGCACACTGCGGCGGTGTTTGTGAAATTCAACAAAAAACCCGCCAGGGAAGAACTGATACAAAAACTGAGGGAATTCAGCGGAGAACCCCAGAGGCTGGGGCTTCCCAGTGCGCCGGGACAGTTTATCCAGTATCTGGAGGAGGATAACAGACCCCAGGTGAGTCTGGATGTGGATTTTGAGAGAGGTATGGGAATCAGCGTGGGCCGTCTGCGGGAGGATACCTTGTACGACTATAAATTTGTGGGACTGTCCCATAATACAGTCAGGGGAGCGGCAGGCGGAGCCGTACTTTGCGCGGAACTGCTGAAAGCGCAGGGATATATAGAAGCCAGGTAAGGATGGGACTGTGGGTAAAAGTTTATTTATTGCAGAAAAACCAAGTGTTGCAAGGGAATTTGCCAATGCCCTGAAAATCAACACTTCTTCCAGGGACGGATATCTGGAAGCGGAAAATGTCATTGTTACATGGTGTGTAGGGCATCTTGTCACCATGAGTTATCCGGATGCCTATGACGAAAAATACAGAAGATGGAGCTTTGACACCATACCTTTTTTGCCGGAAGAATATAAATATGAAGTCATTGACAGTTCCAAAAAGCAATATACTATTGTAAGCTCTCTCATGAAACGTCCGGACGTGACCAGGATTTATGTGTGCACGGACTCCGGACGTGAAGGAGAGTACATTTACAGGCTGGTGGAGCAGATGTGCGGCGTCCGCGGGAAAGAGCGGAAAAGGGTGTGGATAGATTCCCAGACAGAGGAGGAAATCCTGCGTGGAATCCGGGAAGCCAAAGACCTGAAGGAATATGATAATCTGAGTGATGCGGCATATCTGCGCGCAAAGGAAGATTATCTTATGGGTATTAATTTTTCCCGTGTCCTGACACTGAAATACGGTAATACGGTAAAAGATTATCTGAAACGTGACAGGGCAGTGATCTCTGTGGGACGTGTCATGACATGTGTGCTTGGCATTATCGTCAACCGGGAACGGGAAATCCGTTCCTTTGTCAAGACGCCGTTTTACAGGGTGCTGGGGAATTTCCGTCTGCAGGAGAAAGAACTGACGGGAGAATGGCGTGCGGTGGAAGGTTCTGCGTGGTATGCTTCTCCGAAGCTTTACAAGGAAAATGGCTTTAAAGAAAAAAAAGATGCGGAAACACTGGTGGAGCATCTTGTCCGGGAGCCTGTGGGTGATGTGATACTGGAAAATATTTCCCGGAAAAAGGAAAACAAAAATCCCCCGCTTCTTTACAATCTTGCAGAACTGCAGAACGACTGCTCTAAATTATTCAAGATCAGCCCGGATGAAACCCTGCGTATTGCCCAGGAGCTGTACGAGAAAAAGATGGTCACTTATCCAAGGACAGATGCCAGAGTGCTGTCCACGGCAGTGGCGAAAGAAATACATAAAAACATTTCCGGCCTGCAGACATTCCGGCCGGCTGCTGCGTTTGCGTCGGAGATTTTGCAGAAAGGCAGCCACAAGGGAATCGCCAGGACCAGGTATGTGAATGATAAGCAGATCACGGACCATTATGCGATAATTCCCACCGGCCAGGGCCTGAATAATCTGAACGGACTGGCGCCGCTTTCGGCAAAAGTGTATGAACTGATTGTGCGCAGATTTTTAAGCATATTTTATCCGCCTGCAGTATATCAGAAATTTTCCCTGTGTATCCGGGTAAAAGAAGAGCGGTTTTTTGCCAGCTTTAAAGTACTTGCGCAGGAAGGCTACCTGAAAGTGCTGGAGAGAAAAGAAAACAAGGCGGCAGAACCCGGCAGGACGGTGCAGGATGGGGCAGGAGGCGGACAGCCCGGAATCCCGGGAACGGAAGGAAAAGCCGCAGCGGACGGGGCTGGACAGCAAAATTCCCCCGGAATGGGGGCGTCAGGGAAAAACATGGCTGCAGACCGGGAAAAAAGTTCCGGGGAAAATACCGCCGGGGGAAAAGAAAAGTCCGGGAAAGACAGCGGGGAAAGCGAAGAGACGGAAATAAAATGTGACGGGGAATTCATGAAGCTGCTTGGCACTTTGAAAAAGGGAGATAAGCTGGCGGTGGATTCCTATGAGATCAGGGAAGGGGAGACTTCACCGCCCAAGCGGTATACATCAGGAAGCATCATTCTTACCATGGAAAACGCGGGACAGTTTATCGAGGACGAGGAACTGCGGTCCCAGATTAAAGGGAGCGGTATCGGAACAAGTGCCACAAGGGCAGAAATCCTGAAAAAACTGGTAAACATCGAATACCTGGCGCTGAATAAGAAGACCCAGGTTCTGACGCCCACCCTGATGGGAGAAATGATATATGATGTGGTAGGGAGTTCCATACGCGCGCTTCTGGATCCTGCGCTGACAGCCAGCTGGGAGAAAGGACTGACCATGGTGGCGGAAGGAAGTATTTCTTCAGGGGAATACATGGACAAGCTGAACGGCTTTGTGGGCCGCAGGACGCAGTATGTCAAACAGCTTCAGAATCAGAGGGCTTTGTATACACAGTTCCAGGCCGCGGCGGCAAATTATAAATCTTAGGGCGTGTGTGAAATTTGTGTATGGGACAAAGCGCAGAAAGGAAAAGTAAAAATGATTTCGGTTGCAGAATTATATGATTTGAAAGAGACCATAGCCGCAGAGCTGTTAAAAAGTGTGGCATATCCATGGGAGGCACTTCCCCAAATTCATGATTTTATCATCAGACTGGGAGAGAGCCTGCCAAAAGATATTTTTGAGGAGAGAGGAGAACATATCTGGGTGGCATGCAGCGCAAAAATTGCTCCCACCGCATGCCTTAACGGACCGCTGATCGTAGATGAAGATGCGGAAATCCGTCACTGTGCTTTTGTCCGCGGAAATGCCATAGTGGGAAAAGGGGCTGTGGTCGGAAATTCCACCGAACTGAAAAATGTGATTCTTTTTAATAAAGTGCAAGTACCCCATTATAACTATGTGGGAGACAGTATTCTTGGGTACAGGGCCCATATGGGTGCGGGGGCTGTCACCTCCAATGTGAAAAGCGACAAGACGCTGGTGGTGGTAAAGGGTGAGGGAATTTCCGTGGAGACCGGCCTGAAAAAAATGGGGGCCATGCTGGGAGACAATGTGGAAGTGGGCTGCAACAGCGTTTTAAATCCCGGGACCGTCATCGGCAGGGATACCAATATTTATCCGGGATCCATGGTCAGGGGCGTGATTCCGTCACACAGTATTTATAAAAGAAGCACCGAGATAGCAGAAAAGAGATAGTGTGCAAAAAATGATCCCCTCTTTTTTTACAAAAATACTGGATTTTTTACGGTAAATGTGAGAAAATGGAAGAAAGTATTATTATGTGTCAAGAATAATAACTTACATAATCGAAAGGAGATTTCACATGATTTATTCAAAGGAAGTTGAAGAAATGTGCACAGTCGCCCAGGGTGTGCATCACGGTTGTGCGCCTATCCCCGAAGAAGCTAAGTGGGTTCAGGCGAAGAAGGTGGAAGATATTTCCGGTCTGACACATGGTGTAGGCTGGTGCGCTCCCCAGCAGGGCGCATGCAAGCTGACCCTGAATGTAAAAGAAGGTATCATTCAGGAAGCACTGGTAGAGACCATTGGATGTTCCGGCATGACCCATTCCGCAGCCATGGCAGCAGAGATTCTTCCCGGCCTGACTGTTATGGAGGCACTGAATACCGACCTTGTCTGTGATGCTATCAATACAGCCATGAGAGAACTGTTCCTGCAGATTGTCTATGGACGTTCCCAGAGTGCTTTTTCCGAGGATGGTCTGCCCATCGGCGCAGGTCTGGAGGATCTGGGCAAAGGTCTCCGCAGCCAGGTAGGCACCATGTACGGTACTTTGAAGAAAGGTCCCCGCTATCTTGAGATGGCAGAGGGCTATGTGACCGGCATTGCTCTGGATAAGAATGATGAAATTATCGGTTATCAGTTTGTAAATCTTGGAAAGATGACAGACTTTATCAAGAAGGGTGATGATCCCACCACCGCATATGAGAAGGCAAAAGGTCAGTACGGCCGTGTGGATGACGCTGTGAAGATTATCGATCCCAGGAAAGAATAGAGTATAACAGCGAAGCTGTTGTACGATGCTTCCCAGGAATGAAGATAACCGGGAAGTTTCCAGAAAAATAAGGAGGACAGAAAAAATGGCTTTATTTGAATCATATGAAAGACGTATTGATAAAATTACCGAAGTACTGAACAGCTATGGTATCTCCTCTATCGAAGAAGCAGAGAAGATTACCAAAGATGCCGGCCTTGACGTATATGAGCAGGTGAAGAAGATTCAGCCCATCTGTTTTGAGAACGCGTGCTGGGCTTATACGGTTGGCGCTGCTATTGCCATCAAGAAAAACTGCCGCAAGGCTGCAGACGCCGCTGCCGCTATCGGAGAAGGACTTCAGGCATTCTGTATTCCGGGATCCGTTGCCGACACCCGTAAGGTAGGACTGGGACATGGCAATCTTGGCAAAATGCTTCTGGAAGAGGAGACCGACTGCTTCTGCTTCCTGGCAGGACATGAGTCTTTTGCAGCTGCAGAGGGCGCTATCGGTATTGCGGAGAAGGCTAACAAGGTTCGCCAGAAACCGCTTCGCGTAATCCTGAACGGACTTGGAAAGGATGCGGCAAAGATCATTTCCCGTATAAACGGTTTCACTTTTGTGGAGACAGAGTATGATCCTTATACCAATGAGGTAAAGGAACTGGAGAGAATTCCTTATTCCGAGGGACTTCGTTCCAAAGTAAACTGCTATGGATCCAACAGTGTTCCGGAAGGCGTTGCCATTATGTGGAAAGAGAATGTGGACGTTTCCATTACCGGTAACTCCACCAATCCTACCAGATTCCAGCATCCTGTGGCAGGTACATATAAAAAGGAGAGAACCGAAGCCGGCAAGAAATATTTCTCCGTTGCTTCCGGCGGCGGTACAGGACGTACCCTGCATCCGGACAATATGGCAGCAGGTCCCGCTTCCTACGGCTTTACGGATACGCTGGGACGTATGCATTCCGATGCACAGTTTGCAGGATCCTCTTCCGTTCCCGCGCATGTGGAGATGATGGGTCTCATCGGTATGGGCAACAACCCCATGGTAGGCGCTACCGTGGCAGTGGCAGTTTCGATTGAAGAAGCTGCCAAGGAAGGGAAGTTCTAAGAAATCCAGTAAAATCAACGATTTGAGGAAGTGATTAGGAGTGGTAAAATGTGGGAAAATGTATGTAATTTATACATTATTCCTACACCACTCCTACACAATACTCCTACACTGAAAACATACTATTTTATTTTTTCTATTTCCTCTTTAAGCCAATCTATTTCTCGCTTTGTATACACTCGTTCTGTAATATCCTGAATAGAATGCCCGACCATGTACTTAATAGCATACTCATCCACTTGATATTTTTTGGCAATCGTAATGAAATGCATACGTCCATCGTGGGCTCTATGCTGTGGATTCAGTTTTAGTTCATCTCTAATCTTATTAAATCGTTTTTGATATTTATCATATGTAAACATATACGAGCTTCTGTGAGTGGCAGTATCAGTACAGTTGATTAAAAAGTCGCTGCCAAGTTCCTGTGCTTCTTTATATTTTTCCATAACTAAATGACGTATCTTTGAATGAATGGGAACAATACGGTTAGTTCCCGCTTCGGTTTTCATTCCACCCATAAAGGTCCAGTTATCCAAATCTATATTTTCCAGTTTGAGCAATCCAAGTTCTTGCGGTCTCCATCCGGAATAGCATTGTATTAAAATGATATCAACATATTTTGTGCTATCTACATGTTCCCATAATATTTGTATTTCTGTATCATTGAATGGAATATGGCCTCGCTTGGCTTCTTCTTTTTCCTTTATAATGTCGTCCGACACATTGAATGTTCTGGCGTAGTTCCTGTCTACAATCTCATATTCTAAAGCGTAATCCAACATAAGGTTGAACATTGATTTGATTCGAGCCTTTGTTCCTGCTGAAGGCAGATGTTCTTTTCCTTTTATAATTGCAATTCCTTCGTCCATGCAACCTTTAATATGCCGAGCACGGACATCGCAAGCTCTCATGTTGTAAATGGAAGAACAGTAAGACCAGGCCGATGTGATTGTTCTACTACTCGAATCTGATTTTAAAGTTTTAAAATACTCTTCGCTCCATCGTTCGTATAACTGTTTGACGGTGATGGCAGGTTCTAAATCATACGGATTCTTGTTATATTCCACCAGAGCAGTATAGGCATCATTATATGTTGGAAAATAGGACTCGGGTTTTAACGGTTTACATATTGGACGACCTGTTTCTGTTTTGCCGACTGTCACCATTGCTCGAAATGGATTGCGAAGATTCCGTCCCTTGATTTCGCTGATCTGGCCGAATCCATTTGGTAGCCGTTTACGTTTATTTGATTTTCGGGATGTTCTTGTTTTTGCATTCGGATGCATCGGATATCCGCAATGGGGACAAACTAATGCTTTATCACTTATCTGTAGTTCGCACTCAGGGCATTTAATTAACATTTTCGTTCTCCTTTCTGTTGCAACATCCATAGCAATCATATATCATAGTGTAGGAATTGTCAACTCCTACATTTAAACTTTCTTGCGGGTTATATTTTAACCTAGATTAAGAATCGAGGTGATGATATACGGTTAGCATGAATGAAACTATCTGCCCAAAGTGTGGCGGACGACTGAAACTTTATGATAGGGTAAAACGGATAGTGCGGACAAAAGGGCATGTTACGAACCGGACTATGATCCGAAGATTACGGTGTCCGAATTGTGGTGGGTTACATAGAGAATTACCAGAAGATATTTTTCCATATAAGCAGTATGAAGCAGAGATTATTCGAGGAGTCTTGGAGGGGTTTATTACTCCGGAAACGATTGGGTATGAAGACTATCCTTGTGAGATGACTATGATTCGCTGGAAGGCGCAAGAATCACAACTGCTCTTATGAAAGGAGCGTGATATTTATGATTATTACAGAAATTCAAAAGAAAGAGATTGAGCGGCTTATTCCAGAACATAGAGAAGCTTTGGTAGCGTATGGTGCCGATATGTACAGGCAAGGAATGATTACTGGAGCAGTATTGCTTGGTGCTGGAGTATGTTGTGGTTTTATTGTTGAAGGAGCAAGAACAATCTATAAATATCGAAAATCTAAAAAGAACCACGAAGAGGAGTCCTAACAAGGGCTCTTTCTTCTTGCTCCATTTCCACCGAGGTTGTTTTTACTAACAGCCGTCCTTAACCTAGAATAGCCGTAGAAAGGAGGTAGATGCAGATGGAAGAATTTGCGAGCGGTTCTGTTCCTGTCTCCGTGGCGGCTAAAGTATACGGAAAAGATGCTTCCTGGGTTCGAGCCGGCATCATATCTGGGTGGTTGCCAATCGGGAAAGCCACAAGGAACGGAAAGCTGATTACGGACATTGAGGAGATGAATAGCAAGTATGGACGTATCAACTTCTATATCTCTCCCAAATTGCTGTTCGAGGAAACGGGTTATGTGTGGAAAGGAGAACGAAAATGAGTACAACAATACGGCCAGAGTTGTCGGAAAAAAATCCGTACTGGATTGAAAAGCATCGGTACTATGAGCTGAAACACTTCTGTCTTCAGTATCCGATTTGGAAGAAAGCAAGGGCAGCACTAAGCAGTTTGAGTCAGCGACCGATTGATGCAGTTAAGCTCACTGGAAGTGTCGGTGATCCGACTGCCAAGTGCGTGGAGGCGAGAGAGTTCTATTCCGAGCGGATGGGGTTGATTGAGAAAGCAGCTGCAGAAACGGATGCAGAGTTGGGGGATTATATTTTGAAAGCTGTTACCCAGGGAATCTCTTATGACCATCTGAGAGCGAGAGTAAACGTGCCTTGTTGTAAGGATGTTTACTACGAACTGTACAGACGCTTCTTCTGGATATTGAATCGGATAAGAAAGTGAGGACTAAGGTATGAAGATTGTAGAGAAAGCCATCAAGCAGACCTATCGCTTTAGTTGTCCAGTATGCGGTAGCCGGTTGGAAGGTGAAAGTCAGGAGTTCGTTGACATCGGTGGAAAGGTCAACAAGTTCTTTTGTCCGGTTTGCAGAGAGGATCGTTATATTCCCTGGTCCAGTCTTAGGAAGAATATTACATACGAGAAAGCAAAGGGTACGCAATAATTACAATCTCCTTTATGAAAGGAGCGTGATATTTATGAAAAAATATTTAACAACAGGAGTAATTGTACAGATATTTATTATCGTATTGAGATGGGTACTTGGTAAATCACGAGGAATATTTAAGGAGAATAAATCAAATGTATTCTTCTGGACTACCTTGTTACTCGGCGCTATCGTTAATATTGTGTTATGGCCGATTACTATTGTGAGTGAAATTATTTTAACTAAAGAAGGGATCTGATGCTTTAAAAGATTTGAGCCAGCAATGGCTCTTTTCTTTTATATTTTCAGAACGAAGGTAACGGAAAAACATGCTATTTTGGTATTTGGAAAATTCCCCGGGTAAAAAATTCGGGAGAACTTTTAGGAAAGGAGAAAGAAGTGCTGATAGTGGTTGGAATAATTGTGGGGTTTTTACTTGGCGTTACTGCGGCTTTGCATGTTTTGCGAAAGGATACAATTGGAAATTTGGTAATCGCGGATGATCCAGAGGACGGTTCTTATATGTTCCTTGAAATTTCAAGATTGGACATCGAAAGACTGAGGGCACAACCAACTGTAAAACTCAATGTTGTTAATAAAGGCAAAACGCATAAATAACACTCTCTGTTATGGAACATAAAAATTCATCATTGAAAGGAGAAGAAAACGATGGATGAACAAATTAGACAGGCGTTGGCAGACGAGATTTTAAGTCAACTTAATGGTTTGAGTAATCTTGAACCGGGAAGCAAAGAGCAGCAGACGGCAGTGGAAAATGTCACCAAACTCTACAGATTGGGATTGGAGGATGTAAAAGCCGACACTGATTACGATGAAAAAATGTATCGTAGAGATGTAGATGCACAGCACGAACAGGAGGAGCTGGATCGGCAATCTCGCGAGGAACAGTTCAAGAAAGATCAGCTGGCGGAACAAACTAAAGACCGATATTTCAAACTTGGAATAGAGGTGGCAGGAATCGTATTACCGCTGATTTTCTATGCGACCTGGATGAAGAGAGGATTCAAATTTGAGGAGACTGGAACTTATACTTCAACGACGTTCAGAGGATTGTTCAATCGATTCAGGCCGACAAAGAAATGAATTTGAAAACAGATGAGCGAAAGGTTCGTGCGAAACGCATGGACTCTTCGTTTTTTCTCCGCATAGATAACAACTGCTCTTATGAAAGGAGCGTGATATTTATGGAAAGTATGTATTCACAAGTGTTTGATTCTAAATGCCCATTATGGGATAAAGATCAGAAGTTTAATTTGATACTTTTAAAATCGAAACAACTCTATTTTAACGAGCTATTGAGAGCACGGGGCTATGTATTCCTCAGAGATATTTATGAGGATCTCGGTTTCCCTGTAACACTAAAAACGTTATTTGTGGGGTGGGTTTACGATTCAGAAAACCCTATCGGAGACAACTTTATTGATTTTGGAATAACCACAAAGGGCGAGGAACCGAACATTGAACTGGATTTTAATGTTGACGGAATTATCACAAACTGGTTTAAGAAGGAGTCCTAACAAGGGCTCTTTCTTCATGCGGTTAAGGAGCAGGATATGCGATACCATTATGAAAAACCGACGATTTATCTCTCCATGTATGGAGAACGCTATATATGTAATCATCCAGTTTATAGCAGCTGCACTTTGTTCAAGATTGGTGAAAAAGGACTGGCTGTTATTCAACAGCGTTTTGACACTGAAACCAAAAGTACTTGGTGGAGCGAGGTAGATTCGTGGATTACGGACGATTTATATTTGCATCCGAGGTTCAAGGAATACTTTGAAAACAGGGCGGGCGATTGTGTGGACGGACTTTATCCTACTGTTACAGTCAGGCAAATTATGTGGGCTTTGAAGATGAAGCCTATACCGAAAGAGCGTTGGGAAACAGTGTTTGACCGGCGCGATATTTAGCGAATTTTACAAGGACTATTATGGAGAAACTATTTGTATTATTGCATTAAGGAGGCATAATAAATGAGAGTAGATAGCAGAGTTATAATGAAAAAAACTGGCTGCACTATTGAGCAAGCCCGCTATTTAGCAGAGGAAATTCGTAAATTGCCAAAGGTGAAAGACATTATTATGGAACATATTGGAGAAGTAAACCTTTTTGGATGTGAGAAAGTTGAGGTCATTCGCATGTATGGTTATATGGATGATTCAGTTAAAATAGCTGGAGATCGCTTAGATAAGGTCATGAGTTTTTCAATGAATGGAAAAGCTTACAATTTTTACAAAAAGCACTTATGGACATTTGACAAATTGTTTCCTGAAAACAGATATTACGAAATTATTTAAAAACGGCGAGGGCTACACAAGCCCTTTTCGTTTTGCCCGCTATTTTTACGCCTCCTTTTATGGAAAGTCACGTATTTACGAAAGGAGAAAAGAATGAGCAAAACGGAGAGACATTTAAGCAACAAAATACGCATATTTGAGGATATGTTATTACGGAGTAAAAATGGGTACGAAATTGAAACGCTCAGAAATGAACTGGCAAAAATGCGTATGTCATTACAGAAATTACAGTATGCGAGAGAGTCCTAACAAGGGCTCTTTCGCTTTACGCTTGAAATACAACTGCCTTTATGAAAACCAACGATTTGGAAAGGAGAAAAGGAGTATGGACGAAATGAAAATCAACTCAAAATTCTTGAGGAACTTGATTGCTAAGTTTGTAAAAAGAGAGGTAAAGAAAAAGGCAGGATACGAAGTGGATATTCAGCTGAATGAATTTACGGCAACGGTTACGGACGGAACGGCTCATGTTCACTTGAATGTAGATGCAGAATTGGGTAAAGACGAACTTACAAAGCTTCTGGCAGCGATTGGTTTGTAAAGAGTTGAGGGATCGTGGGGACACGGTCTCTTCGCTTTTACATACGCAAAAATTACAACCAGTATTATGAGAGCTGGTGTAGACAGGAGCACGGTTTACAGGGATTAAATTCCCGATTGTTAGTACGCGGTCAGAAATGGCGCAAGGGGAAAGCAATGTAAACAGGATTACGGTTCGATTCCGTAGACACATTGAAAATGTGGTCTCTTATTTTTTGCGCAAAAATTGCAAGGGCTTTTATGGAAAAATAAACTAATTTCAGGAGGGTACAATTATGATGAGAGCATTAAAAGAATACAACGAAATGGTTATGAGACCGTCATGGAAATGGCTGAAGAAGCACTGGAAAGGATATTCGGTGCTGCTGGCGATTTCGATGATCGTTCCGTACCTTTGGTTCTACTGGAGCGACATCATGGAGTACATCAAGAGCAAGTTTAAGAACCACGAAGAGGAGTCCTAACAAGGGCTCTTTCTTCTTGCGCGAAATTTGCATGGGGTATTATGGAGAAACGGTTAGCTCAGTTGGTAGAGCACCACTGAAATGTGGGCGTCGGGGGTTCGAGCCCCTCACTGCTTCTCTTAAGTTTTGGAGTCTTGACAGGGGCTCTTAGTGTTTATCGAAAGGAGAAAAAAAGAATGAAAGGAATCAGAGGTAGTACAGAATTTGAGAAACAATTTATTGACGTGTTTGAGCAGTTGTGCAGGAGGCATCATTCGTGGAAAGTGTGGCAGGACTTTGTGAATATGTCTGCATGTGCCATTGCTAATGCTGTAGACAAAAGACCGGAGGTCTGGAAATTGCGAGAGGATTCATACATGGAGACGATTAAAAGCTATTCCAAAGATGAACTCAATCTTATCTCCGAACTGCTTGGCATTACCACGTTAGCCCTAGAGGAGAATCCGGCTCAGGACTTTCTTGGAAAGTTCTACATGCAGCTCGACTTTGGAAGCGGGTGGCATGGCCAGTTCTTTACACCGTGGCATGTTGCCGAGCTTATGGCAAAGCTACAGTTAGGGGATGAGGCAAAAGACCAGATTGCATCCAAAGATTACATTTCTGTTTGCGACTCCTGCTGTGGAGCGGGATGTATGCTTATGGCGTTTGCAAATGTCTGTAAAGATGATATGGATATTAACTATCAGCGGTCAGTACTTTTTGTCGGGCAGGACATTGATGAAGTTGTTGCAAAGATGTGTTACATCCAGATCAGCCTTTTGGGATGCCCTGGGTATGTGGTTGTAGGGAACTCCCTTTCGGAACCCATTTGCGGCGCTACAATAGAACCGGGCTACAAGAAGCCTGAAAACATCTGGTTTACGCCGTTATATTTTACCGATGTGTGGACCTTGCGCCGGATAAGATTCTGGAATGCGGAGGCACGAAAATCAGAAGAAATAACAGAGGGAGAAAAAGAGCCTCCTAAATCTGAGGACTCCTCTAAAAACGTGGTACCAGAGATTGTACGATCTGTTCCAACAGTACATAAACCGCCGCAAATGCCAGTAATGAAAAAATCGGAGGGCAAGAAGCCGTTTTCATGGAAAGAGTTTTTTACAGTGAAAGGAAAGGGTAAAAGATGAATTTGAAGCAAAAATTCTACAGAACGTGCGGTAGGTCGAGGTTATATTTAGAACGTTCATCTCCCACTATTTTGTGCTGTATGGCTGCCGTTGGCGTAGTCGGGACAGCTGTGGCTGCCGTCAAGGTGACGCCTAAAGCTATGAAGTTGTTGGAAGATGCTACGGACGAAAAGGGAACAGATTTAAGTAGGACGGAGATTGTCCTCACTGTTGCTCATTTGTATATCCCGGCGGCTGCTATTGGAGCTGGCACCGTCTTCTGTATTTTCGGGGCAAACGCTCTTAACAAACAGCATCAGGCAAGATTGATGAGCGCTTACGCTTTGCTTAGAAACTATCACAAGGAATATCGTGATAAGTTGATCGAACTGCATGGCGAAGAAGCAGATGCCGAAATCAGAAATGCCATGATACGGGAACACTGTAATTTTCATCCGCTTGATTCGGATGTTCCGGATGGTAAGGTTATATTTTACGATGAAATATCCGGGGAATCCATTATGCGGTATGAACGGGAAGTGATAGATGCTGAGTATCATTTCAACCGAAATTTTACACTGAGAGGTTATGCATTCCTGAATGAGTTCTATGAATTTCTGGGGCTGCCTATGACCGAATACGGAGGAACCGTTGGGTGGTCCATGTCTTCTGGAATCATGTGGGTAGATTTTGAACATCGGCTGATTGATAATGACGATGGGGGAACGGCCTGCTATTCCATTGATATGGTATTTCCGCCAGAAGTCCTGGAAGAATGGGAATGCTGACAACTCCGCAAAATTTGCAACCACTATTATGAAAGGAGGAGATGCTTTATGACTGGAGCGGTAATTAAAGGAATCGGATTGGCGGCGACTGTAATTGGGATGGGGACATCACTCATCACCGATTGGGTCAACGAAAAGAAGATGGATGAAAAGATCGAAGAAAAAGTGAATGAGGCATTGGCCAGGAAAGAACACGAAGAAGAGGAGCCCTGAACAAGGGCTCTTTCTTCTTGCACACAATGCGCAGAGGAGGCAGCGCAATGAGCAATGATTATATTTTGTCCGTGATTCGGGAATATGCGGATGAATACCTGAAAGAACCGGGATGGCGTATGTCAAAAGAATGGTTCAAGCAGGTTTCGTATAGCCGGTGGGCGGTGGGTGAAATATTGAAAAGCATTGAAGAATCCCGATTCACGCCGCCCATCATGGTTGTTGAGGATTTCATCCGTAAAATGGAAGACTTCTCATGCCGGAACAAAAAGACCAGTTTTATATTTTCAGTCGCACATGACATGGCGGAGAACATTTTAGACGTTCTGATTGCCATGAAATGACATATCAAAAGGAGAAAAAAGATGAAAGTATTAAGAAAACAGGAAGTATCTATTCAGACAACAGGCGAGTTCAAGGTCGGAGATCAGATTCAGATTGGAAAGTATACCGCTACTTGCCAGAAAGTCACCAGGAAAGGGGCGATCTTCCTTTTGGACCAGTATCTGGATGAGGGCTATAAGATGAATCGTGAGAATACGAATGAGGGCGGCTATGAGGCAAGTGACCTGCGCAAGGAGCTTCAGAAGAACAGCGTTCTGGAAATCTTTGATTCTGTTCGGGAAATGATGGTTCCGTTCAAGAACGGTGATCTGATCCGTATTCCGTATGCGGAGGAATTCTTCGGGGATGTTGATTCCTACGAACCAAGTGGAAAGAAACAGTGGCCGCTTATGAAAGACCGCAAGAATCGTATCGCCATCCGGGAAGGAGAACCCTATGAATGGGGTTGGCTGCAGAACAAGCTGAAGTCTTCTGGGACGTCTTTCGCTGGTGTGAGCCTCGTTGGCTATGCGTCCTGCGGCGCCGCGTCGACCTCTGGCGGGGTTCGTCCGGTCTTCCGCTTGCGGTTAGGCTAATCTCCGCCCCTTGTGGGCGGTCTATATTTTGAAAGGAGAAGCGACGAAATGAAGAAACCTGATTTCTCCCGGATTGCCAAAAGTGTAAAGGTAGGGTTGCATAAACATAGTCCTGAAATCCTTACAGGGATTGGCATCGCCGGGATGATTACTACCACCGTATTGGCAGTGCGGGCAACGCCAAAAGCGCTGATTCTTATCGAGGAGGAGAAGCGCCGGCAGAATAAAGAGCTGTATGAAGATGCCGAAAAGAAAAGATTAGACAGCCATCCGAGAGTTGATCGGTTAAAACCGATAGAGCTTGTTCGGACTACTTGGGTCTGTTATATTCCTGCAACTATCACCGGCGCACTTTCTATTGTCTGCTTGATTGGAGCCAGCTCTGTGAACATTCGGCGTAATGCGGCGCTGGCTGCAGCCTATTCCCTGTCGGAGTCCGCTTTAAAAGAGTACCAGGAAAAGGTAATTGAAACCATCGGGGAGAAGAAAGAGCAGGAAATCCGGGATGCAGTAGCAAAGGATAAGCTTCAGCGTGATCCGGTCGTGAACAAAGAAGTCATCATCACAGGACGTGGGGAGACTCTCTGTTATGATACGATTACATCCCGATATTTTAAGTGTGATATTGAAAAGCTCCGGAGGGTGGAAAACGAGCTGAATAAAAGGCTTATAAGCGAGATGTATATTTCGCTGAACGAGTTCTATTACGAGATCGGATTGCGTTCTACCGATATTGGCGATGACCTCGGATGGAATTTGGCAGACGGTTTTATCAATCTGGAGTTCAGTTCGCAGCTCGCGGAAGATGAGACGCCATGTCTTGTGATCGGATACCGGGTAGCGCCAAGGTACGATTTTCGCACTCTGATGTAACTGCGCAGAAATTACAATGCCTTTAATGGAAGAATCCACACTATTTCATAAACGAAAGGAGAACAATTATGGAACCTAATGAAATCATGGAAAACGAGGAAGTTATCGAAACAGCAACGGAGGAGATCGTGAAGGCGAGTTCCGGATGCGGCTTCAGGATGGCGGCGGGTTTCGGCTTGGGCATTCTTGCAGGTATGGCTATCTGTAAGCTGGCAAAGCCGGTAATCGCCAAGATCAAAGCACGGAAAGCAAAGCCCATGATCGATTCGGCGGCGGACGATTTTGATGACGACCACTTTGACAACGAAGAGGAGTCCGAAGAAGAATCCGAGAAATGATATTCGGTGGATCAGATGAGGGGAGAGTACCTGTAACAGGGTGCTTTCCCTTTTTTCGTTTTCTGGAAGGAGGATTGCAATGAACAGGTATTTGTATGATGGACCGGTCATGGAGTTTGATCGCTGTGTCCAAAGTAACTGGAAAGGAGAGACAATGGCCGCATCTGAGACAAAAGCCCGGAGCAATCTTTCCTACCAGTGGAAGAAAAGAAACAACCGCATTGCCAGCGTGAAGATTACGTTGCCTGGCAAACTGCGGGAGATAAGCTGAAAGGAGAATTATATTTTATGGAAGAATACAAGCCAAACTCCCATAAATCTAAGGAAGAACAGCAGGCGGCGCCCCCTGGAAAGAAAGTGGAAAAAGTGGTCAGCGGTTCTGTAAAATCCAGAAAGAAAAGTGAGATTCAGAAATTTGCGGATGTATTTATCCAGGAGGATGCGCAGAAAGTAAAGTCTTATATTCTGATGGATGTATTGGTGCCAGCGGTAAAGAAAGCCATATCAGATATCGTGACGAACGGAATTGACATGATTCTGTATGGAGAGACTGGGCGAACAAAAAAGAACGGAACAGCTTCCAAGGTATCTTATAGGAGCTACTATGACAAGAGGGATGACCGCAGGGATTATGGTTCTTCCAGAACGCGAACAGGGTACGATTATGATGACGTTATCTTGGACAATCGCGGGGAAGCAGAGGAAGTCCTGTCCCGAATGGATGAACTGATTGCTACATATGGCCTTGTCAGTGTGGCAGACTTCTATGATTTGGTAGGAATCACTGGCAGTTATACGGACAATAAGTACGGATGGACGGATATTCGGAATGCATCGGTGGTAAGGGTCCGTGACGGATACACGATTAAGCTGCCGAGAGCATTGCCGTTAAACTAAAAAATATGAAAAGGAGCAATAATCATGAAAGCAAATGAAATTATGAGTAAGGCCAGTGGGGCTTTGAATAAGATCGGGTTCGGCTTGAAGAAGCGCAGTCCTGAGATTCTGGTTGCGGTTGGTGTTGTGGGCACTGTTGTAAGTGCTGTAATGGCCTGCAAAGCGACCACGAAAATCGACACAATCCTGGATGAGACTAAGAATCAGTTGGACAAGATCCATGAGTATGCGGAGAATCCCGATGTGGCGGAGAAGTATAATGCGGAAGACGCTAAGAAAGATACAGCTATCGTTTATGCCCAGGCAGGTGTAAAGCTGGCCAAGCTTTATGCTCCGGCAGTGGGGCTTGGAATTTTGTCCATCAGCAGCATTCTGGCATCCAACAATATCCTCAGGAAACGCAATATGGCGATCTCAGCAGCTTTAGCGGCAGCTACCCAGGACTTTAAAGATTACCGCAACCGTGTTATAGAGCGGTTCGGTAAGGAAGTGGACCATCAGCTCCGTTACAACATTAAGGCTGAGGAAATTGAGGAGACCGTTACGGATGAGAAAGGCAAAGAGAAAAAGGTCAAGAAGAGCATCGAGGTTGCCGATCCGAATGCCAGCGGCTATGTGAAGTATTTCACAAGGAGCAATCCCTACTGGGAGGAGGATTCGTCCTATGTCGAGATGTTCCTGCGTTCCCAGCAGAACTATGCCAACGACAAACTGAAAGCGACCGGACATCTCACTTTGAATGATGTCTATGACATGCTCGGGTTTCACGACAGTAAGGCCGGCATGGTAGTTGGCTGGATTTACGATTTGAATCATCCGAACGGGGATAACTATGTGGAGTTCGACGTAAAGAAAGTGAAGCTCCCGAACGAGCAGGGCGGGTACGAAGAGGCTTATGCCATCGACTTCAATGTGGATGGCAATATTTATAATGAGATGATTTGAAGGGAAGGGTATACCTCTATGCTATCCGGGAACTTTGATCGCGATTTGGCTGACTATCATTATCTGTTTTAGGGATGGCCAGCCTTTATATTTTAGAAAGGAGTGGCTGACATGCACAGAAGAATACGAATGCTTTTGCTTCTTTTGATATTTTGTGTTGTCGGGAATTGCGCATCTGTTTGTGGAGAGATTGTAACTGTTGCAGAGCCGGTCAGTACAGAATCCATACTGATTTCCGAACAAATCGAAGTGTCAATAAACGAAGAGGAGCATTCTGGCATTCCTGCCGCGATTGAAGTGGAAGAACTTTCGGATAACAGCGAAGAGGCAGGACTTTCAGAAGAAGATATCGATTTGATTGCTCTGGTGACAATGGCTGAGGCAGAGGGGGAATCGGAGTACGGAAAGCGGTTGGTGATTGATACGGTTTTGAACCGCGTAGATTCCGAGCATTATCCAGATACGGTCTTTGAAGTCATTTATCAGCCCAGTCAATTTTCATCCATGTGGAACGGACGTGTAGATCGATGTTGCGTCACGGATGAAATATGCCAGCTTGTCAGGGAAGAGCTTCAGGAGCGTCGAAACTATGAAGTTATATTTTTCACGGCAGGCGGATACGGCAAATACGGAACTCCTATGTTCCAGGAAGGAAACCATTATTTCAGTAGTTATGAATGAAAGGAGAAGCTTATGAATAGCGGATTAGTTGTAATGTCTTATACGTTATCGGCGTTGTCCGGGATCTGTTTCATAACAGGACTGGCTGTCCTGTTTGGGGGAAGGAGTGGAAAGCATGGAAAATTTTGAGGCCATCATCGCCATGTTGGACTTCACCCTGGATACCAAACGTAAGCGGCACATTGTCGGCGGTATTTTGCTGAGCGTGTCGTTTCTGTTTGGCGGTCTGGCACTTACCACCATGACATTAAAGACGGAGGAAAAACGGGATGAGTAGAGGATTATATTTAGCAGCGTTTGCCGTTGGGGCGATGGCAGGCTCCGTGGTGACGTGGTGTTTTGTAAAAAAGGAGTATGAAAGGATCGCCCAGGAAGAGATTAACTCTGTGAAAGAGGTCTTTTTCAGAAAAGAAGAACATACAGGAGCAAAAAACGCATCTGAAATCGGGCAGGAAGTAACCAGAGATCTTAATAATGGAATAGCACGTATGGCCGCCGAACAGGCAAAAGAAAAGCCCGATCTTGTACAGTATGCAGCTATGGTTCAAAAATACGGAGGAACCGTTGAAGGGGAAAAGGAGGCTCCCATGAAAGAAAAATTTCCTTATGTCATATCACCGGAGGAATTCGGTGAGTTTGAGGATTATGAGAGGATCAGCCTGACCTATTATGCAGACGGTGTCCTGGTGGATGACAATAATGAAGTTGTAGATGATGTGGAGGATATTGTCGGCGATGCTTTGGATCACTTTGGCGAGTATGAAGATGATTCTGTATTTGTCAGGTGTGACGAGCGGAAATGTGACTATGAGATTCTTCTCGATGAGAGGAGTTTCCTGGTTGATATAGAACACTCAGGGCCGAAGAAAGTGGAGGTATGATGAAAAATGAAAAACGAGCTGATTAACGAATATTTTGAATGGATGTACCAGCTCGTGTGCAAAGATGCCAAAAGACTGTCCTACCGGAAACTGCTCTGTAAGCTTTTTGATACGCCGTTTAACTACACGATTGCTATGGATGGCAACCGAGCGGAAGATGGGGTGGATTTGCGGTATCGGTTCGGTTATGATTGCGGACTTGACAATTCGGAAGTGGCCGACTGTCTGGACGACAAGGACTGCAGTGTGCTGGAAATGATGGTCGCCCTTTCCATTCGATGCGAAGAGCATATCATGGACAACCCAGATATCGGGGATAGAACCGGTAAATGGTTTCTGGACATGATTGTAAATCTTGGTTTGGAGAAGATGACAGATGACCGTTTTGACAAGCGGTATGTTGAAAAGATTCTGCACCGTTTTATGAATCGGGAATACGAACGGAATGGTGATGGCGGACTTTTCACAGTACATCATAACCGGATCGATATGCGGTCGGTGGAAATCTGGTATCAGGCAATGTGGTACTTCGACGAGGTACTTAAGAGCTGAATCATATTTAGAGAGGAGAAAACTGTATGGTCACAAGTAAGGTAAGGATATCGGTCGACAATATAGGCGCAATAGCCGAACTTTGCAATCACAACGCTAGAACATTCGCAAATGCAATAACGAAGATAAACGGTGAAATCTGTCGGCTGAAAAGAAAGAACCGCTCTAATGCTATGGCTGGATTTATATTTGGCATTGCTGTGGAACTTTGCTTTCTGGCACAGAACCAGAAAATCAATGAGCTGGAAGAAAAGCTCAATAATATGAACGAGGAAATTAAGGAGCTTAGGGACAAGGAAGGAGATTAAAAATGCGATGATTGACTTTCTTATGATTTCAACGCGTAGCACAAAGCGCGGAATAATAGAAATCTATCCAAAGTTTATTGTCAGGACAAGCTCCGATTTGATGATCCGGGGCGGAGACTTCTATGCTATCTGGATTGAGGAACGTGGTTTATGGTCAACAGATGAGCAGGATGCATTACAACTGATTGACCGTGAACTGGATAGATATGCGGAGGAGAACCGCCAGCGTTTTGACTCCAATGTTAAAGTCCTTCATATGTGGGATGCCGAATCAGGTATGATTGACCGGTGGCATAAATACTGCCAGAAGCAGATGAGGGACTCTTTCCATATGTTGGATGAGAAACTTATATTTTCCAACACGCCTACTGACAAGAAAGACTACGCCAGCAAAAAGCTGAATTATCCGCTTGAAGCTGGCGATTTGTCTGCCTATGACAAGCTGATGTCGGTATTATATTCCGAAGAAGAGAGACACAAGATTGAATGGGCCATTGGGTCGGTCGTATCCGGAGAATCCAAAAAGCTTCAGAAATTTATGGTTTTGTATGGGGCTGCCGGAACCGGAAAATCGACGGTTCTTAACATCATACAGCAGCTCTTTGAGGGATACTATTCGGTCTTTGATGCAAAAAGTCTTGGCTCTTCAAACAACTCTTTTGCTTTGGAAGCGTTTAAGAGCAATCCGCTGGTTGCTATCCAGCACGATGGGGACCTGTCGAAGATTGAGGATAACACGAGGTTGAACAGTCTGGTCTCCCACGAACTTATGACTGTGAACGAAAAGTTTAAATCAACCTATTCTAATCGTTTTAAATGTTTTCTTTTCATGGGTACAAACAAGCCGGTAAAGATTACGGACGCAAAATCCGGTCTGATACGAAGATTGATTGACGTGTCACCAACTGGCGAAAAGCTGAACCCGAAAGATTATAAGGCGATTGTGAAGCAGATTGATTTCGAGCTTGGTGCGGTTGCGTACCATTGTCAGGAAGTGTATCTGGCGAGTCCCGGAGAGTATGACGATTATATTCCGATTACGATGTTGGGCGCGTCGAACGACTTCTATAACTTCATCATTGATTCCTACCATGTATTCAAGAAAGAGGACGGCACGACCTTGAAAGCTGCCTGGGAAATGTACAAGACTTACTGCGATGAAGCAAAAGTCGGCTTTCCATTTTCCCAGAGAGTTTTTAAGGAAGAGCTTAAGAATTATTTTCACGAATACAAGGAACGCTTCAATTTCGATGATGGGACAAGGGTACGCAGCTATTACGTTGGTTTCCGGACAGAAAAATTCGATGAAAGGAAGGAGAGTAAAAAAGAACAGGAAATGAAACCATTACTGCAGTTTGACTGTACGGAATCTATATTTGACCGTGAGTGTTCCGGATGCCCTGCACAGTATGCTTCATCCCAAGAGACACCATCTAAAAAATGGGATGCGGTAAAAACAAAACTGGCGGCATTGGACACGTCAAAACTGCATTATGTAAAGGTTGCAGAGAATCATATAGTCATTGACTTCGATATTACGGACGAGACCGGGAACAAGAGTTTTGAAAGGAATGTCGAAGAGGCAAGCAAATGGCCGCCTACTTATGCCGAGCTGAGCAAAAGCGGTGCTGGGATACACCTGCATTATATTTACGCTGGAGATCCGGCAAAGCTCAGCAGGATTTACGATGACCATATCGAAGTGAAAGTGTTCGCCGGCAATAGTTCTCTCAGGAGAAAGTTATCCAAATGTAATGATTTGCCGATTGCTACGATTAGCTCCGGGCTGCCGGTGAAAGGAGAAAAAATGGTAAATTTTGATGCAATAAAGAGCGAGAAAGGACTTAGGACGCTGATTATGCGGAATCTCAATAAGGAGATTCATCCGGGGACTAAGCCGAGTATCGATTTCATTTATAAAATTTTGGAGGACGCCTATGCAAGCGACTTGAAATATGATGTCACGGACATGCGTAATGGCGTTCTTGCTTTTGCCGCTAACAGCACAAACCAGGCTGATTACTGTATCAAGCTCGTGAATAAGATGCAGTTCAAGTCGGAGGAGGCTTCTTCTGGGATGAGAAATGAAGATGCGAAACTGGTTTTCTACGATGTGGAGGTGTTCCCGAATCTCTTCCTCGTAAACTGGAAGATCGAGGGTGAGGGAAAACCGGTAGTCCGCATGATTAACCCGGCTCCTGCAGAGATTGAGGAACTGATGAAATTCCGTCTGGTGGGGTTCAACTGTCGGCGGTACGACAATCATATTCTCTACGCAAGGCTTATGGGATATGACAATAAGCAGCTTTATAATTTGTCTCAGAAAATTGTAGGGGCAAAGAAAGGGGCTAACCGGGACTGCTTCTTTGGAGAGGCGTACAATGTATCTTATACGGATGTGTATGACTTTGCTTCTGCTGGAAATAAAAAGAGCCTTAAAAAACTGGAAATTGAAATGGGAAACATCTCTGAAAAAGAGTTGGAAAAGAAAGGCTTCTCAGATGCAGAAATTCGCATTATAAAAACGGGAACGCATCATCAAGAATTAGGACTTCCTTGGGATGAACCGGTCCCCGAAGAACTTTGGACTAAGGTCGCTGAGTATTGTGATAACGATGTTATTGCAACGGAAGCAGCCTTTGTTTATTTGAAAGCGGACTGGACGGCCAGACAGATTCTGGCTGACTTGGCGGGTATGACAGTCAATGATACGACGAATACCCTCACAACTAAGATTATATTTGGTAATGAGCGGAAGCCGCAAGACCAGTTCCACTATCGGAATCTCGCAGAACCCGTGTATGATCTTGATGCTGAAACCTATAATTTCCTGGCAGAGGCTTGTCCGGAGATGATGGAACAAACACATGGTGAGGCTGGAAGTCTTTTGCCGTATTTTCCGGGCTATACTTTCGAGAACGGAAAATCTGTATATCGCGGAGAAGAAGTTGGAGAAGGTGGGTATGTATATTCTGAACCTGGTATGCACGGAAACGACGCATTGCTGGATATTACTTCCATGCATCCGCACAGCGCAATCGCAGAGGTTCTGTTCGGTGTGAAGTTCACAACGGCGTTCCGTGATATCGTAGAGGGTCGTGTCAGCATCAAGCATGAGGCTTGGGATATTGTGAATAAGATGCTGGATGGTAAGCTTACGCCTTATATTCAGAAAGTAATTAACGGCGAAATGACATGTAAACAGCTTGCTGACGCATTGAAGACGGCAATCAACTCTGTTTATGGTTTGACCTCTGCGTCCTTCGAGAACGCATTCCGTGATCCGAGAAACATTGATAACATCGTGGCGAAGCGTGGAGCTCTGTTTATGGTAGATTTGAAGAATGAGGTACAGAAACGTGGATATACGGTCGCACATATTAAGACCGATTCTATTAAGATTCCGGATGCAACACCTGAGATTATCCAGTTTGTTATGGATTTCGGTAAGAAGTACGGCTATACATTTGAACATGAGGCTACATACGACCGAATGTGTCTGGTAAACGATGCTGTTTATATTGCCAGATACAAAGACGGAAATGGTCTCGGAAAATGGACGGCAACAGGACCTCAGTTTCAGGTTCCATATGTCTTTAAAACCTTGTTTAGCAAGGAAGATATTCTTTTTGAGGATATGGCGGAAACGAAAGAAGTTAAGACGGCAATATATTTGGATATGAACGAAGGATTGCCGGATGTATCTGAATTTGAAAAACAGTTCTCAAAAGCGGAAAGTGATTATAAAAAAGGACTGTTATCAGATACAACTTTCGAGAAAATATGTGTGGAGCTTCAGCCAGAAATTGATAAGGGACATAACTATCGTTTCATCGGAAAAGTTGGACGTTTCTCTCCCGTTAAACCTGGTAGTGGGGGTGGTGTACTTCTCAGAGAGCAGAACGGCAAGTATTATGCTGTAACAGGTTCGTCTGGATATCGCTGGCTTGAATCTGAAATGGTTCGTGAGCTGAATAAGGAAGGTGACATTGACCGCTCTTATTACGACAAGCTCGTGGATGAAGCTGTCAAAACGATCTCATCGTATGGGGATTTTGAGTGGTTTGTATCGGATGATCCTTATGTGAAAGAAGATGCTCATACATGGGTCGCTCCTTGCGGAGATGCCAAAATCGAAACGTGCTTTGATTGTCCGTATTTTGACAATGATCCGATTCATCTGGAGTGCAAACGCGGATATGTGATTGAAGAAATTCCATTCAAATAAAAAAAAGAAAAGGAGAAAGAAAAATGTCAAGAAGAATACCACCTATCAACATCGAGAACGCAAGAATCATGTTTAGGAATTTCACGGGAAAAGAGACAAAGTATAACCGGAAAGGAGATCGGAATTTCTGTGTTGTCATTGAAGATCCGGATATGGTTGAGCAGTTAGCGGCAGATGGCTGGAATGTACGTATCCTGCCGCCTCGCGATGAGGATGAGGAAGCCAAAAATTATATTCAGGTCGCCGTGAGTTATAAGAAGATTCCTCCCAAAATTATTATGGTAACAAGAAAGTGTCAAACAAAGTTGGACGAGGAATCCGTAGATTCCCTGGATTATGCGGAAATCCGGAATGTGGATCTGACAATCAATCCGTCTGAATGGGAAGTCAATGGAAAGACCGGCATCAAGGCTTACCTGAAGACGATGTATGTCACCATTGAAGAAGACGAGTGGGCAGCGAAGTACGCGGAGCTGGAGGGTCCGCAGGAATAAAGGGAGTAGAGGGCGGCGACTGATTATGGTTGCCGCTCTTCTGTTTCGGAAAGGAGAATTTGATGGCTGGAAACACTAAGTTCGTGGATTTTGAGAAGTATTGCGAGACCTGCGAATATGAAAAGAAGAAAGATACTGACGACCCATGCAACGAGTGTCTTGATACTTGTGCTAGGGAAGGAACCGACAAACCGGAAATGTGGAGGGAAAAAGAAAGATGAAAAAATCCCCGGTTAAAATTCCGAAGAGATCTTATGCTTTCGTGGACGGTTCTTTCAATCCTACAACAAAGATTTATGGTTGCGGAGGGTTCCTGATTGACCAGTTCGGAAAGAGGCATGTTATACAGGCAAGCGGCGACAATGAAGAATGGGCGGTTATGAGAAACGTAGCCGGCGAAATCCTTGGGGCGAAAAAGGTAATGGAACTGGCAAGGAAGCTCCAGATGAAAAAACTGATTATATTCTACGACTATGAAGGAGTTGCCAACTGGCCTTTGGGGATATGGAAAGCAAAGAAAACCGTTACCAAGGATTATGTTCAGTTTGCCTGCTCTATTATCGCTTGCGGTGTAAAGTTATATTTCCGTCATGTAAAGGGGCATTCTGGTATTTCTGGTAACGAGGAGGCTGACCGGCTGGCAAAAGAGGCCGTCGGATTATTGAAGAAATGATACAGGAGAAACTTTATGGCTGGAATACAGTTGCGTGGCTATCAGTTAGATGCGGTACGTCGGATGAAAAACGGCTGCATCCTATGTGGCGGAGTTGGTAGCGGTAAGTCTCGCACTGCTCTCGCCTACTATTATTTATGCGAAGATGGGGAGGTCGGTACGGACGAGTATGTCACGATGGGCGATCCACCAAAAGACCTTTATATTATTACCACTGCTCGGAAAAGGGACACCTGCGAGTGGGAGGGAGAACTTTCACCGTTCTTGCTGTCACCCAATCGTGAAGTTAATCTCTACTCCAACAAAGTGGTTATTGACTCATGGAACAACATCCAGAAGTATGCCGAAGTGCAGAATGCTTTCTTTATATTTGATGAGCAGCGGGTTGTCGGAACCGGAGCCTGGGTAAAAGCTTTCTTACGGATAGCAAAAGCGAACCGATGGATTCTGCTGTCGGCCACTCCTGGGGATACATGGCAGGATTATATTCCGGTGTTCATCGCCAACGGTTTCTATAAGAATAAAAGCGAGTTCACAAGGGAGCATATTGTTTACAGTCATTTTACCAAGTTCCCTAAAGTTGACCGATACCTGAATACCGGACGGCTGATACGGCTTCGGAACTCTATTCTGATTAGCATGGATTTCAAACGGGAAACAATCTCCCATCACGAGGATGTGTTCGTACCTTATAGTATCGAGAGGTATAAGGATATTTGTCGTACACGGTGGAATCCTTGGGAAAATAAGCCGATTGAGAATGCTGCGGAGTTCTGCTACGCATTGCGGAAAGTGGTCAATTCAGATGAATCAAGGCAGGTTGCATTGCTGCAGATTTTGGAGAAGCATCCGAGGGCTATTATATTTTATAACTTCGATTATGAGTTGGAAATTCTAAAAAGTATACATTACGGCGAAGATGTTGAAATAGCCGAATGGAACGGGCACAAGCATCAACCAATACCGGATACGATATCTCACGGAGGGCTTATATTAGGAAAATGGGTGTACCTTGTTCAGTACAATGCCGGGGCTGAGGGGTGGAACTGCGTCAAGACTGATACTATTATATTTTACTCGCAGAACTACTCTTACAAGATTATGGTACAGTCCAGCGGGCGGATTGACAGGATGAACACTCCCTATACTGATTTATATTACTATCATCTGAAAAGCCGCTCTGGAATCGATTTGGCAATTAGTAAGGCGCTGAAAGACAAGAAAAAATTTAATGATACTGGTTGGGCAAAGTGGTAACAAAAAAGGAAGGAGAAAACCGTGAAAAAGAAATTAGAAAGTTTTTTGGTGTGTGCCGATTTTTCCAATGATATTCCGGTACTTGTTGTCGGGACAAAGGTTAAAAACGGTATAAACGTTGTCAATGCCTTTGAGGGCGAGGAAGCTAAGGAACTATATCATAAGTTGGCTGACAAGAAAGGAGACAACGATGGAGAATACAAAGAAAGCTGAAAAACTAGCCAATGATATTTTGGACTTTGTGAATGCTTTTGGCTTTGACGCTGAAAAGTTTGCAGATACTATCTGCCAGGGACACAAAACATTGCAGCAGTCAACTATGCGGTTATTTGTGACTACGATTAGAAAGATGGCGGAAGTCAGACCGGACGAGCGCAATGAAGCTACTGTGGAACTGGCAAAGAAAATTACAGAGATTACGGACGAGTATTCGCTTCCGTTAATTTGAAGGGGGCAGAAATGAGCTATCAATACGACCAGTATCTGGCCAAACATAAAGAAAATGTGAGAAACGGCTTTGAGTGGCTCCAAACCAATCTTCCAGAGCTGATAAAGGATATTCCAAACCTGGGATGGCAAACCGGTTTTGCCCATGACCAGTCAAAGTTCGAGCCGGACGAATACGAGGCATACGATGCCTACTTCTATGGCGGCAATCGGTCTTTCAAAGTAGTTCAGGAATACCGAAAAGCCTGGTTATTGCATCTCCACCGGAATCCGCATCACTGGCAGCACTGGGTTCTTATCAATGATGATCCGAAAGAGGGCGAGATTCTAATAGAGATGCCAATCAATTATATTTTTGAAATGGTTTGCGATTGGTGGGCATTCAGTTGGGTGAAAGGGAACCTGCAGGAAATCTTCAAATGGTATGACGAGCATAAGAACTATATGAAGTTGCATCCGAATACCAGAAAGAAAGTGGAAGAGATTCTCGGTAAGATAAAGGAAAAGCTGGATAACAATTCAGAACTCGCTCATCACGGAGTCGAGGGACAAAAATGGGGTGTACGGAATGGTCCGCCATATCCGATTAAGAAAACAGTTGAAAAATCCGGGGAAGGTGCTACCATTGAAGATACATACATTCATAAAAGCGTCGGAGCAAAGGCTCGGAACTATGATATTTTAGATCCAGCAACTGGAGAATACTTTCATTTCTCAGAGGGAACTAGAATCAGAGAATCAAAAGTGTTTGCCGGGAAAGGCGGTGCAAAAGAACTAGAGCCGGAAGTTGCTCAGGGACTCTCCGAACAGATAGGCGGCGATCCGGATGAATGGCAGCACTGTAAAGGAATTGGAACTATTGACTGTAGTGGTGAAGATGTTGATGCTGAGGTACATTGGTTCCAGGAGCCATCGGTTGGGAAACACAAATTCAAAGTGAAGAAATGGCTGGAATGAGGTGAAGAATATGAAAGTTAGGTGGAAAGGAAAAACAGATTTTCTGGTACTTACGCACGACAAAGTATACACTGTCCTCGCAGTAGAAAAGGGGTGGTACCGGATTGTGGATGACAGCGGAGAAGATTATCTGTATCCCCCGGAACAGTTCGAGGTCGTAGAAGACTAAATCATTGATATTTTGGTATAAGGGTAGCTCGATTTGTCTAAACGGACAGATTTGGGCTATTTTTATGCCCATTTTTGAAAGGAGAAGCACATGAAAGTATTTATTAGTGGTCCTATGAAAGGGTATCCCAACTTCAACAAGGAAGCCTTTGATCGGGCAGAAAAAGAACTGGTTCAGCAGGGCTATACAGTTTTTAATCCGGCATGGATGGACTTTTCTGGAGAATGGACCAAACAGGACAAACGGGCGATTGATATGGCTATCATGAGCAGATGCGATGCTATTTATCAGTTGCCCGGATGGTATAATTTGGAAAATGGAGGAAGTCGCGCCGAATATGCGTTTGCCGTGGCATCTGGAATGATATTTTTGGAAAAGGACGCAAAAGGTTTATTCTTTGTTGTAAATAAGGAGGACTGAGAGATATGCTGGGCGACTATATTAAAAGATTAACTGATAAAGGATACAAGATTTCTTTTGAAAATCCTATTGAAGAAGCAGACTGGATGTGTATCAAAATTTCCAAAAATATTTTTAGTGTAGAAATTACCATTTCCCCATATGATATGAATATGTCCGCTTTGCCAATGGAAAACATGTTGATAAAAACTATTGAAAATATTGTGGGAACACGTGTTTTGGAGCCTTGAAAGGAGAAAAAGATGGATTTTAAAATTATTGCAGTGGATTTCGATGGGACTCTGTGTGAGAATAAGTGGCCGGAAATTGGGGAGCCGAATAAGGAGTTGATCGCTTACCTGAAAAAGCGCCAGGAAGCAGGAGACAAGCTGGTTCTGTGGACTTGCCGTGTCGGAGAGATTCTTGATAATGCGGTTGCCTGGTCTGCTGAGCAGGGAATTATATTTGATGCGGTCAACGAGAATCTGCCAGAGGTTGTGAGTTCTTTTGGAACGGACACCAGAAAGATATTTGCCAACGAGTACATAGATGACCGGAATTTTACTTTCTTGTCACAAACAGACCGCACGGAATTACTGGGTAGGATGGTGGATGTTGTCGAAGACTGGCTGGAAAAGAAAGGCATGGCTACGGATGATGAAGCTGCTATTAAAGGCGATGACTATGACTATCTTGTGGAGGGGTTTGCTGCCGGGATGGGAATTTCGTATGATTGTACGGAGATATCAGACGACGAGTTGCTTAATAAATTGTGCCCGAATCTCGACGGCCCGGTTCCGGTTAGCATGACATTACCGGGTGATTTCGATGGCGACGAATTGGTGTAGGAGGCGCCCAATGACCAAAAAGGAGTTTGAAAAACTGGATGCCAAATCTAAGAGACGTGCGGCGCAAAAGGCTCTCGCCTGGTTTTGCGTATTGACATCTGTAAGGTTTCCGTTTTTGGATATTACCAGTAAAGAAGAATCCGAGACGATTAAAGTCATTCTCGGAAAATATATGAATGAAGAATTGGAGGAGAAATCAGTATGACTTTTTGGCAAATGGTTATAGCTTTTGTCGTTGTTTATCTTTGTGTTTACGCACTGATAGGCAGGATTTGTCAGTGTATTGAACACTGTGCTACAGCCAGAGCATATTCCAAGTTTCGTGAGAATGGAGTATTGGTAAAGATGGACGATGTCGAAGCAGGTATCAAGAAATCAAATAAGGAGAAGCATGATGTGGCGGAGAGAGTTACTGAAAAATAAGCTCTATGCCATAGCAATTATATTTCTGGGAGCGTTGTCTGTCCCTATCGAATGGGACGCAACGTTCTTTTTATTCGCTTTGATGGTTGGGCTTACATTGTTCTTTTCCAAAGAAAATTGGATTGAATAGGAGGCGGCTTTATGGGACGTGCAGAAATACGGCGGGCAATGAAAAATGAGAAGAAAGCAAAGACCGCTACCTATAACCTGACTAAGGCTCAGCTGGATGCTATGGTGCGGGCACAGATCGAAAATGAGTTGGTGAAAATTCGGCAGCAGGCTACAGATGATGCTGTCAATACAGCTATGATATTATTGCTGACACTGCCGTTAGAGGTTCTGATGGATCACTACTGGCCTAAGTCCTATGCGAAACGCATTCCGCAGTTCACGACATATGTTCTGGAATATTATGAAAGATGGCAGAACGGCGAACTGGATATGGAAAAGCTGAAAGAGGATTTATGGGATTACGGCGGCATTCGGCTGGAAGAAGGAGGTTAATACAGTGATTAAAGTTATATTTGGAGCCGTGTCTTTCCTAGTTGGTCTGTCGGCGATAATAGTGTCAAAGGCGATTTCGTCCTGTGCTGTTTACATGGACGACTCGTTCCGATGGGGAGGTAGAGATGGAAATGGCTAATAATGATTTACGGAAGAACGCTTCAGGATATTCCGACCCGACGGCGTACAAAGCAATTACAAGCGCCGATGCGGATGACGAAAGATTTCACAAGTTGCTGAATACAATCTTCACAATTTGCGAGCTTTCTGGGTTTCATCTGGAGGAGCGAATTGTCCTAAAAGATTTGCAAACAGGAAAGGTTTGGAGGTGAACACTATGACAATCGAAGAAGCTATTGAGCGTATGAAACATGCATGTGAGCAGCTGATGGAGAAAGTGATTAAACTAGATGCAGCTATTCGGAAAGCCTTTCATGATATTTTTGACCAGGAAGAGGTTTCCTTAGAGCTTCCCAAGAACACTATGGTCAGAAGGAGACGGTATCATCAGAAAGATAAACCGTCCGTACAATACCGCTACATACCTACTGCCAGGAGAAATTTGCCGTATATGAGGCGATCTTATTAAGCAAATCCGTGCCCACTTTTGTTTTTGGCTGCCCACTTTTGGAAGCAGTTTGGGAGAGTTGGAAAGGGTGTACGGACGAAAGTTGGTGGAATTTGGGTAAAAATGGTCAATTTTCTGCCCATTTGCCCACTTTCTGCCCACTTTTGAAAACCCGATTTGGTCACTAAAAACCCAGTATTTATGCGGGTTTGCGGGCTCAAAGCCCATTTGCCCACTCTTTTTCTTAACTAATTGTGATAAAAAGTTTAAATATATATAAAGGTTGTGAAAAAAGGTGGGAAAGTGGGCAGAGTGATGGGAAGGAGGTTTTATGAAAAAGGAGAACGCGTGGTCTGAAATTTACAAAAGCTTTCAGTCCATCTATCCAAATTTGAAGAAAAATGCTGTCGGATATTGTCCGCACGGTTACATGTCAATTCTGGTATATTTTCCGGATGGGCTGCGTATGGTATATAATGAGGTTGAAAGACGAGCCAGGTTTGTCACGGCATGAGCAGAATTTTGAGAATGATATTTCTTTTTTGCCGTGTATGTGGTATACTAAAAATGCCACACAACTTTACACAGACTTAAAGAATGGTATGAGATAGCTTTGGCTAAAAGTGTATCTCTTTTTACTCATACCTAAATTTAGGTCGAGGTTGTGTGGCAACAACGGGGAACACTTTAGCAGTGCGTCTCTTCGTTGGGGGCGCACTTTTTATTTTGCGCCGATATTGTTGTGATTATACCTGGAGGTAGTAAGATGGATAATATTGTCGTAAGCGGAAACTTTGAGATTGCGCCATGTGAACAAATAGCGGATATTGAAAGTAGGACCGGATTTAAGAAACTGGCACTTACCTCAGCTCAGAAAATTCAGATGGGAGGATTGACACAACAGCTTCCGGCAGTAATGGCAACAGGGGCTTTGAGTGGTTGTTATATGGTACAATTCCCGGATGGTCTGCCGCATGTATTAACTCAACTAAAACAAGGCGGATTCAGTACTATGGTCAAGGGCGAGAATGGGCGGATTGCAGGAACTGCTTCTTTATATTCTGTTGAAGCACAGGCAGCCGTTCTCGGAGCGTTCAATGCTATGTCGATAGTTTCCGGCCAGTACTTTCTTGCACAGATTAACAGCGAACTTAAAACGATGAACCAGAATATTGACAAAATTCTGGAGTTTCTTTATGGTGATAAGAAAGCGGAACTTATATCCGAAGTCAGCTTTGTGAAATCTGCCTACCAAAATTACAGTTCGATTATGGAGCATGAGCATCAGCGGTTCGCCACCCTTGTCAGTTTACAGGAAGCAAAGAAAGTTGCAATGAAAGATATCGAGTTTTATATGTCGGATCTGGATTCCACTGTCAATACTAAAAGCGGTTCTGATATTGTAGCTTGGACTGACAAGATATTTCAGATTAAGGACTGCTTAGAGCTTTCTATACAGCTTTATTCCATGAGCAGTCTGTTAGAAATCTACTATTCGCAGAATTACGATACCAATTATATTTCAAATATTGAGGAAGAGTCCGTTACCTACATCGGTAAATGTGAGAAGCGCATGTTAAGCAGTTTCAGTAAATTGATTACACATATTCAGAACTTTAAAGAGGGTCCTCTGAAAAAGGTTGATAAGCCGGCTCTTGAAAAGAAAGTTAATCTGGTAGTGGATTCATTCAGCAGAGGGACAGAATCCGAGATGCTCAAATCAATTCGTTCTGTTCTACACGCTTCGGAAGCAAAAGCAGAGTACTATGTGAACAGCAATGGCGATTTATATTTGAGAACTGCATAAAGATGGTACATGCCCTACGTGCATTTTACAAGGTATTTTATGAAAGGAGAGGATAAAAAGCTTTTTGTCTCTTCGGTTCAATTTGGAAGTGGGGCAGCCCTATTTCCTGATTACTGAAAGGAGATAAAAAATGACAAGAAGAAAAAGCGAGTATGAAGTTATCTATGGAGGCAGCAGTAGAAGATTCTCAGATCCAACAGAAAGATATGAAGACATCTATGATGAGGATGGAGATGCCGTTATTTGTGATTTATGCGGCGGAGAAATGAAATGGAAAGATAATGAGTGCGTATGCCCTGAATGCGGGCAGCGGATGGATCGAGAAACATTTTTCAATTATATCGGAGCGGAGCCTCCTGGTCCGGAATGTACCGGATGCGAAAATATTTATCCGGGATGCGTAATCTGTCCTTATGGTTACGTCGAGGATGAAGAATAACATACTACGGATTTGAGTCGCATACAGCGGCTCTTTTCTTTTGCTATTTTTTGCCTCGCACAAAAAACATACCCTTTTATGAAGAGAGAAGAATAAAAGCGCCATTTAGCTTTTACTTTCTCTTTTTTATTTTCAGAAAAACGAGAGGAGGTTCCCTGATGGCGGTTACAAAGTTAGAACGTGACTTCCAGGCTTCACTTGTAAAGGAATTGAAAGAACTGTTTGTAGGATGCATTGTCACAAAACTTGATGCTGGACATATTCAGGGCATACCAGATCTCTTGATTCTGTATAAAAACAAATGGGCCACCTTGGAATGTAAGAAATCTGCGAGGGCTAAAAGACAGCCAAATCAAGAATATTACGTCGGACTGATGAACAAGATGTCGTTTTCAAGATTCATTTGTCCGGAGAACAAGGAGGAAGTATTGCATGAACTTCAACAAACATTCAAATCTTGAAGGGCAACATGCGTTTCTTGGTGCAAGTAAGTATCACTGGATTAACTACAGTGAAGATAAAGTTGCGGAATCTTACAGCAGATTTTTAGCGACACAGAAAGGAACACAGCTCCATGAATTTGCAGCACAGTGTATCCGGCTTGGTCAAAAGTTACCAAAATCGAAAAAGACATTGAATGCATATGTCAATGATGCTATCGGTTTTAAAATGATTCCGGAACAAATCCTGTTTTACTCAGATAACTGTTTCGGTACAGCGGACGCGATTGCTTTCCGCGGTGATGAGTTGAGAATCCATGATTTGAAAACAGGAGTTATTCCGGCACATATGGAGCAGCTGGAAGTATATGCTGCCCTTTTCTGCCTGGAGTACAAAGTTAAGCCGGCGGACATTCGTATGGAACTGCGTCTGTATCAATCGGATGATATTTTGGTTGCTAATCCTACAGTGGAGGATATTGCACCAATCATGGACAAGATTATCACGTTTGACAAAATCATCAACAAAATTAAAGAACAGGAGGAGTAAGCATGAATCCCGTTGCGGAAGAAATTTTAATGCATTATGGAATGCCAAGACGTTCCGGCCGCTATCCTTGGGGTTCCGGCGATAATCCTTACCAGCACAGTGGCGATTTTCTCAGCCGCATTGATGAGTTGAAAAAACAGGGGTACAGCGAGACAGATATTGCAAAAGCTATGGGGCTTACCACGACTCAGTTGAGAACCCAGAAATCATTGGCAAAGGATGAACGACGTTCTCTTCAAGTTGCAACAGCAAAAGGACTGAGAGAAAAGGGATACAGCCTTAACGAAATTGCCGAAAAGATGGGGTTTGCAAATGATTCGTCTGTAAGATCTCTTCTTAATGAAAATTCCGAAGCTCGTATGAACCAGGCAAAAACGACTGCTAATTTCCTGAAACAGATGATTGATGAAAAAGGAATGATTGATGTCGGTACCGGAGTTGAACTTGAACTTGGAATTTCTCGTGAAAAACTTAGGCAAGCTATTGAAATCTTAAAACTGGAAGGGTATGAAGAATATGGCGGTGGTATTCCGCAGGTGACAAATCCCGGCAAACAAACAAATGTTAAAGTGCTTTGCCCTCCAGGAACGGAGCACAAAGAGATTTATAATTTCGAGAATATTCATTCTGTGAGGGACTATGACAAAATCCTAACAGAAGACGGTCAGAAAGTCAGGCCCGCGTTCCAGTATCCGGAAAGCATGGATTCCAGCCGTCTGAAAATTAACTATGCGGAAGAAGGAGGGCTTCAAAAAGATGGTGTTGTCGAGATCCGGAGGGGAGTAGACGATCTTTCGCTTGGCAATTCTCATTATGCTCAAGTACGTATTTTGGTTGATGGTACACATTACATAAAAGGGATGGCTGTTTACAATGATAATCTCCCCGATGGTGTAGATGTACTCTTCAATACAAACAAGAAAGCTGGAACATCAATGATGGATGTCCTTAAGAAAATTAAGGATGATCCAGATAATCCATTTGGTTCATTGATTAAGGAGCATGGAGGGCAGAGTTATTATATTGACAAAGACGGAAATGAAAAGCTTTCCCTTATCAACAAGCGCGCTGAGGAAGGGGACTGGGGTGAATGGAGCGATCATCTGCCATCGCAGTTCCTGTCTAAACAGAGTCGGCAACTCATTGATAAACAGTTAGGTCTTTCGATAGCTGATAAAGTTGCAGAGTATGATGAAATATGTTCCCTTACTAATCCCACAGTTAAAAAGAGGCTTCTGCAATCTTTTGCGGATGATTGTGACTCTGCTGCAGTACATCTTCAGGCGGCGGCATTGCCTAGGCAAAAGTATCAGGTCATACTGCCTTTGACCACAATCAAAGACACGGAAGTCTATGCGCCAAATTATAGGAATGGAGAACAGGTTGCTCTGATTCGGTATCCACATGGAGGAACTTTTGAAATTCCTGTTCTTACCGTGAACAATAAACAACCGGAAGGCAGAAAGGTTATTGGAACCAGTCCTAAAGATGCTATCGGTATCAGCAGTAAAGTGGCAGAGCGTTTATCAGGAGCCGATTTTGACGGTGATACTGTTATGGTAATCCCTACTGGCGGTAAGGTAAAAATCACCTCCACACATCCTCTTAGAGGTCTTGAAGGATTTGATCCTAAAGAAAAATACGGTCCAGATAGTACAACTCAACCATATAAGAGGATGAAAAATACACAAACTGAAATGGGAAAAATCTCAAATCTGATCACGGATATGACATTAAGAGGCGCTACCGAAGATCAACTTGCACGGGCAGTACGCCATAGTATGGTGGTTATTGATGCCGAAAAGCATAATCTTGATTACAAAAGAAGTGAGCAGGAGAATGGTATTGCAGCCTTGCGAAAAGAATTTCAAGGAAAAACAACAGGCGGGGCATCAACACTTATTTCGCGTGCTAAATCAGAAGTGTCGGTAGATAAGAGACAGGGAAGTCCCATTATTAACGAGGACGGTTCCATAAGTTATAAGACTGCGGATAATCTCACATATGTGGATAAAAAAACAGGCAAAACAAAAACCCGTAAACAGAAGAGCACCCAGATGGCAGAAACTAAGGATGCACGTACCCTTTCGTCAGGCACCCCTCAAGAAGAAGCCTATGCCTCCTATGCCAATAAAATGAAGTCCCTGGCTAATCAGGCGCGTAAGGAGATGGTAAGTACCGGAAGGATATCCTATTCTTCATCAGCTAAAGCGGCATATCAGCAGGAGGTGGCCTCTCTTAATGCCCAACTCAATATTGCTCTCAAGAACGCTCCACGTGAAAGGACAGCTCAGGCGATTGCAAATGCCACTGTAGCAGCAAAGAAGCAGGCATATCCTGATATGACTACATCGGAAATAAAAAAGGCAAGCCAACAGGCGCTAACGGCTGCTCGCACTCGGGTTGGCGCAGAAAGAAAGCTTGTCGAAGTATCTGATAGAGAATGGGAAGCCATACAAGCCGGAGCAATCAGCGAGAATCAATTAGCAAAGATTCTTAATCACGTTGATATAGATGCTATCAGGCAGCGAGCGACACCCCGTGCTACTACAACATTGAGTACCGCTAAGCAGAACAAGATTGCCTCTATGAGCGCTTCTGGTTATAGCACATCTGAGATCGCTGAAGCACTTGGCATTTCTACATCAACCGTGTCTAAATACTTGTAATGAAAGGAGTGAATTGTTCATGCAACAGCAATGCATGTTGACAACGATTGACAATCCGTTTGATCCATTTGAACAGTTTCATTCCTGGTTTCTGTTCGACGTGGAAAAAGGTTACAATACTTGCGCTTATCTTGGAAGAATTGCGAGAACTTCTGAGCAGATGTCGGATGAAGAGAATGACATCGAAGTGGAACGTGCAATCGATGAAATTATTAAATACGATTTCCTGAACATCTATAAAAAGGTGAAGAAGCAAGGTAATAGCAGGAAAAGTAATCAGGATTCAAGTAATAAAGCAAGCTAACAACAATTCGTATACTGTCAGAGCCTCCGCTGACAGGGCTGCCATAAGGTATAGGGGGGTGTCGCCAAAATAGCACCCCCTCCCTTATCGCGGCGGTCTTTGAAAATTCTCCGGGGGATATTTTTGTAGAAACTTTTTATATTTTCATGGTACTAAAAAGAACTCGCAAGGTTCGTATGACGCCACAGGATCGCTTTCCTGTTTTCTCCTTTCAGATTCAGGCATGAAACAGCTTTGCGAGTTCTTTTTAGTGTCATGAAACTGGTCTATTAGTATATGAATTCCCAACAGGACTATGTTAAAACCAAATGATATTTGAACGAGAGGAGGCGATAACTGTGGGAAAAACCAAAGTCGTTAGTTCATCTGGGACTGCCCGCAGAATGCGTCCTGCGTTGACTCCGGAATCAAGGGAGAATCAGATGATTTCTTTGGCGATGGATCGTGCGGAAGAGCGGTTGAGGAATGGGACGGCGTCTTCTCAGGAAATAGTTCATTTCCTAAAGCTTGGCTCTACCAGAGAGCGTCTGGAGAAAGAAAAAATTGCCCTTGAGAATGAATTGGTCAAGGCTAAAACGGAAGCGGTCGCTTCGGCAAAGGACATAAAGGAGATGTACGACCAGGCGATGGCATCTTTCCGTAGATATAGTGGGCAGGAGGATGATGAAGATGAGTATTAGAACATATTCCGAACTTTCCCTGCTGAGAACATTTGAGGAGAGGTTTCGATACTTGCAGCTTAATAGTTCTGTAGGCAAGGAAACATTTGGTTTTGACAGGTTTATCAATCAGGAGTTTTATAGATCCCAGGAGTGGAAGTCCGTTCGGGATTTTGTGATTCTGCGGGATAGAGGATGCGACTTGGGTGTTGACGGATATGACATCTTTGGAAAGATATTCATTCATCACATGAATCCGATTCTTCCCAAGGACATTGAAACCTGTAGCGACTTTCTGCTTAATCCAGATTACCTGATCACAACAACTCTTAATACCCATAACGCTATCCATTACGGAGATGAGGAGTTACTGATCAGGCTTCCGCCGGAGCGAACAAGAAATGATACATGCCCTTGGAAACATTAAAGAAAGGAAAAATCTATGGAAAGCATACTTACATCAATCAAGAAAATGCTCGGAATCACCGAAGAATACGAGCACTTTGATTCTGATTTGATAATGCATATAAACTCCGTATTTATGATTCTGAACCAGATTGGTGTTGGACCATCACGGGGCTTTTCAATTAAAGGGGAAGATGAGATATGGACGGATTTTATTCCAGATGACTCACGACTAGAATTGGTTAAATCCTATATGCATCTGAAAGTGAAGCTGCTCTTCGACCCGCCACTGGGGTCGGCGGTCATCGAGGTCATGAACCGTCAGATTCAAGAATTCGAGTGGCGGCTCAGTATTGCGGTTGATCCTGGAGAATCCAAAGGAGAGGAGGAAAATTCAAAATGAACAATTTTTTACAGCATCATGGAGTTTTGGGTCAGCGTTGGGGAGTACGGCGTTATCAGAATAGCGATGGTACTTTGACGTCTGCCGGAAGAAGACGGCTTCAGGGGAGTGGAATATCTTCTGATGAGAATGGTCGTGTAAGTGGCGATAATAGCGGCCGTGCAAGAGGAGCAATCCATCAAACAGTTGCAAATGATTATAAGAATGCCGGTGCTGGTTTGCAGTCCGCAAGCAATGCTGCAAAGGCCGCTTCAAGCATAAGCAGCCGTGGAGCTAACCGTAAACAGGCAAAGGCAATGGACAAAATGGATTTGTCGAAAATGACGGATAAAGAGCTTCAGGCCGCAATTAACCGTCTCAATCTGGAACGAAACTATAAATCTTTATCAACCGAGCATATCAAGTCCGGTAGAGATTATGTGTCCAGTTTTCTGTCCACAACTGGGGATGTTCTCGCAATCGGTGCTTCAGCGGCAAGTATCATGATGATGATTCATCAGCTTAAGAGCTAGATGATGCCGTGGGAAGGAGAAATTCAAAATGGATAGTAAGAGTGACTTACGGCACCACGGTATCCTTGGACAGAGATGGGGAAAACGGAATGGTCCTCCTTACCCGCTTGGCGGTGGGGATTATTCGCAGGCGGAAAGGAAAGCTATTTATAAGAAAAGGAAACAGCCAAACAGTATTTACAACAAGAAGCATTTCGATGAGGTTCTGAGAGCAGACAAAACGACGCTTAGCACATTATCGTATGATCGTGACCGGACAAAAAACACTGATATGTTTTACGCTACCCATAATGTACTGGACAAGCATCAGTACAATGCCCTGTTTAACCGAAAGGTACCACAGACAATATACGATGAAAACGGAAACAGCCTCGGAACAGGGACATTTCTGAAGTATCGGATAGACAACTCCCTTAAGCAGAACATAAAAGTCGCAAGCGAAGATTCCGGAGCGGAAGTTTTCAGGAGTTTGTATAAGAAAGATCGGGATTTCTACAATTTCGTTACAGATGATGCACGGATGCAAAGTTATTTCGTAAGTGATAAGTACAAGTTCAAGGGATACCGGGAAGCCAGAGATGTCTTGAAACGGATGAGGAACGATAATTATGTTCCGACCGCTGATGAACTGCAGAAAGTGTACAGGATGTTTAATTATGTTATCCCTTACGACGGCCAGGGAGATACACGTAAGGGTAAGGACGCTTATACACAGAGGACTAAATTCTTCAATGCATGTAAGCAGGCTGGGTATGGAGCAGTTCTCGATACGAATGACGCAATATACGGAGGGTTCAAAGCGAAATCCCCGGTAATCGTATTTGACATGGAGTCTGTCGTTCCTAAAGATGTTTACCGCACTAAAACGAGCGAACAGAGATTTTCGCAGATGGTGCTGGTAGGCAGAAAAGCACTGGGACTATAAAAGAGAGGAGAATAGAGCATGGCGTTATCGAACACGGCCACACCGAAGTATTACGGCCAGTTTCGAGATGCCGTAATGAAAGGCGAAATACCCGTTTGCGAGATGATATCGCTGGAGATGAATCGGATTGATGATCTAATTGCAAATCCGGGCATCTGGTACGATGACAAAGCGATTGATGGATTTATTGCTTACTGCGAGGACGAGCTGACATTGACGGATGGTGCCGATCTGAGGCTGCTCGACACTTTCAAACTTTGGGCGGAGCAGATATTTGGCTGGTATTATTTCGTTGAACGGAGTGTATACGTTCCAAATCCAGACGGTCATGGCGGACGCTATGTACGGAAGAACGTGAAGCGGCGGCTCATTAACAAGCAGTATCTGATTGTAGCCAGAGGGGCAGCCAAATCAATGTATGCCTCCTGCATCCAGAATTATTTCCTGAATGTGGATACATCAACAACCCATCAGATTACGACCGCTCCCACGATGAAGCAGGCGGATGAAGTTATGTCGCCTATTCGGACTGCCATTACCAGATCCAGGGGGCCGTTCTTCCGGTTCCTGACGGACGGCTCTCTTCAAAATACGACCGGTTCTAAAGCAAACCGGGTAAAGCTGGCATCCACGAAAAAAGGAATTGAGAATTTCCTGACAGGTTCTCTTTTGGAAGTTCGCCCCATGAGTATCAATAAGCTTCAAGGATTGAGGCCGAAGGTATCGACGGTGGATGAATGGCTTTCCGGGGACATACGCGAGGACGTAGTTGGCGCAATCGAACAGGGTGCATCAAAACTGGATGATTATTTGATTGTCGCAATCAGTTCGGAAGGTACGGTGCGAAACGGAAGCGGTGACACGATTAAGATGGAGCTGCTGGACATCCTGAAAGGGGATTACATCAATCCCCATGTGTCCATCTGGTATTATAGGCTGGATTCCATAGACGAAGTAGCTAATCCGGCAATGTGGATAAAAGCCAATCCAAACATCGGAAAGACAGTAAGCTATGAGACCTATCAGCTAGATGTGGAAAGAGCCGAAAAAGCACCGGCAGCCAGGAACGATATTCTGGCAAAGCGGTTCGGCATACCGATGGAAGGATACACGTATTACTTTACTTATGAGGAAACGCTACCGCATAAAAAGCGGGATTATTGGCAACTGCCGTGTTCTCTTGGAGGGGATTTATCCCAGGGGGATGATTTCTGTTCTTTTACTTTTCTTTTCCCTTTATCAAATGGCTCGTTCGGAGTTAAGACTCGCAATTACATCACAGAGCTGACTTTGAAGAAACTTCCGGCTGCAATACGCATGAAGTATGACCAATTCATAGCAGAGGGAAGTCTGATTGTTATGCCGGGCACTGTACTGGACATGATGGAAGTCTATGAGGAATTGGATAACCATATCGCTCAGTGCGATTATGATGTACGTTGCTTCGGCTATGACCCATACAATGCAAAAGATTTTGTTGCGAGATGGGAATCTGAGAATGGTCCTTTTGGCATAGAAAAGGTTATCCAGGGAGCTAAAACGGAATCGGTACCGTTAGGGGAGCTGAAGAAGCTTTCCGAAGAAAGGATGCTTCTGTTTGACGAAGAACTTATGACATTTGCAATGGGGAACTGCATTGTTATGGAAGACACGAACGGAAATAGAAAGCTGCTTAAGAAACGGTACGATGCAAAGATTGATGCTGTTGCCGCAATGATGGATGCATTTGTAGCTTACAAGCTGAACAGAGAGGCGTTTGATTAGGAATTGCGAAAGCGGTTCTTTTTTTATTGGAGGAAAATTCAAAATGGAGATTTCGATGGGAGCCAGGCTGAAACATGCCTGGAATGCTTTCTTTAATAAAGACCCTACAAGGAGTTACCGGGACATTGGCATCGGATATTCTTTTCGTCCAGACAGGATGCGGTTTTCAAGGGGTAATGAACGATCTATTGTGACATCGGTTTATAACCGCATTGCGATGGATGTGGCAGCGGTAGATATGTTCCATGTACGTTTGGACGAGAATAACCGCTTCCTTGCGACGCTCGATTCTGGGCTGAATAACTGTCTTACAGTTGAAGCCAATGCAGATCAGACTGGGCGGGCATTTCTGCAGGATGTCGTCATGTCTATGATGGACGAAGGGTGCGTGGCCGTTGTCCCGACAGACACGGATGATGATCCGGGTGATGGGATTCCTGGCTCTTTTGACATCGATGCTATGCGGACGGGACAGATTTTGGAATGGTATCCGCAGTATGTCCGCGTCCGGGTCTATAACGAACGGACGGGGCAGAAAGAAGATATCCTTATGGCAAAGCAGTCGGTGGCAATTATTGAGAATCCGCTTTATGCGGTCATCAACGAACCAAATTCCACGATGCAGCGCCTGATCAGAAAACTGAATCTGTTGGATGTGATTGACGAACAGAACAGTTCAGGGAAATTGGATTTGATTATCCAGCTTCCTTATATTATCAAGACCGAAGCGAGGCGTCGGCAGGCCGAGAGCCGGCGTAAGGACATAGAGGATCAGTTACGGGGATCGAAGTATGGGATTGCTTATACCGATGGTACGGAGCATATCACGCAGCTGAATCGACCCGTCGAGAACAATCTGATGTCCCAGATTGAATACCTGACGAGTATGCTGTACAGCCAGTTGGGAATCACTCAGGGGATTTTGGATGGTACTGCGGACGAGAAGACGATGCTCAACTACTACAATCGGACGATTGAACCTATCCTGTCAGCAATCGCTGATGAAATGAAACGGAAGTTTCTTACCAAGACCGCTCGGTCTCAGCGGCAGTCAATCGAATTCTTCAGAGATCCGTTCAAGCTTGTTCCTGTATCTGAAATTTCTGAGATCGCAGACAAGTTCACGAGAAACGAGATTATGACATCCAATGAAATCCGGCAGGTTATCGGCATGAAGCCGTCGGATGACCCGAAAGCAGATGAATTGCGAAATAAGAATCTGAGCGAATCGGCTGCGGATAGGGGAAGTCCTGAGAATGTCACACCTGAAGAAGCAGTAGAAGAAAACAACCAGACATAGAAGGAGGAAAAATCAAAATGAAGACGAAGAAATTCGACTTTGGTGGCTGGGCTACCCGGAATAACCTGAAATGCTCTGACGGACGGACCATCCTGAAAGACGCATTTAAGGATAACGACGGGCAGACGGTTCCGCTCGTATGGAACCACCAGCACAATGGACCGGACAATGTTCTCGGACATGCCTTGTTGGAGAACCGTAAAGATGGCGTCTATGCTTACTGTACTTTCAACGATACCGAGCAAGGGCAGATCTCGAAGATTTTGGTACAGCACGGAGATATTTCGGCGTTGTCAATCTTTGCAAATCAAATACGGGAGCGCGCATCCAATGTACTTCACGGAGCCATCAAGGAAGTCAGCCTTGTGTTAGCCGGCGCGAATCCTGGGGCGTTCATTGACACGGTATCGCTTTCTCACGGTGACGACGCGGATGGCGAGGCTATTATCTACACCGGAGAACCCATCAGCCTCTGTCATTCCGGCACCAAGAAAGAGGCTGAAGACGGAGTCGCCGATGATCCTGATGATAAGGATGAGGATAAAAATCCTGGCAAGAAAGATGACGGAGATGAGGAAACTATCGAGGATGTCATCAATACTTTCAATGAAAAACAGAAAAATGTTTTCCATGCTGTGGTTGGAGAAATCATGGCCCGGAATGGCGTTCTCAACGACGAAGAAAAAGGAGGTAGTGAAAACATGAAACATAATGTATTTGACAACGATCAGCAGGTTCAGGCCAATGTTCTGTCCCATGCTGACCAGGCAGAGATTTTGAAGCTGGCAAAATCCGAAGGAGTCGGTTCTTTCAAGGCCGCTATGAAGATTTATATGGAGGAAAACAATCTCCAGCACTCTGATATCAGCGGCTTTGTACAGACCGGCAATGGTAATGTGGCCACATTGTTCCCGGAGTATGTTGAAGCGCATCCCAGCCGCACTCCCGAACTCATCACCAATGATATGGGATGGGTTGATGCCATCATGGCCAAGACCCAGAAAATACCTCATAGCCGGGTTCGTACTTCCCATGTAGATATCCGTAATATTGACTCTCTGGCCGCTAAGGGTTACACCAAAGGCAATGAGAAGAAGATTACCGGCAACTACGCCCTGGTAAGACGTACTACTGACCCCCAGACCGTGTATGTTACGTCTGAACTGCATCGTGATGATGTCGTAGATATCGAGGATTTCGATTATGTTCAGTTCCAGTACGGCATCGATCAGATTTCGCTGAAGGAAACCCTGGCTGTTGCTACAATGTTGGGCGATAACCGTCCTGACAGCGATCCGGAAAAAATCTTCCCGGAACACATTCGACCTGTCTGGGTGGATGATGAGCTTTATACCATCCATAAGGACATTGATTTTGCCGCTATGGCTAAGGAGCTTCAGGGGAACAATGCAGCAGATTACTTTGGCGAGAGCTTCGTTTATGCCGAAGCAATGGTCACAGCTTTACGTATGGCCCGCAAAGGTTTCCGTGGTACCGGTAAGCCCGATCTGTATATCACTACTGATATGCACAACACGATGATCCTTGCGCGGGACCGCAATGGCCGCCGTATCTATGAAACGGATACCGAACTGGCTGCAGCTTTGGGAGTTGCCAACATCTATGAGGTAACTCAGTTCGAGGATAAGATCCGTACCGATGCCGACAACAAGAAGCATAAGCTCCTTGCAATCTGCGTAAACATGGCTGATTACGGTTACGGCGCTTCCAAGGGCGGCGATGTAACTCACTTCACAGACTTCGACATCAAGTTTAATAAGCTTCAGTCTTTACTGGAGACTCGCAAGTCCGGCCAGCTCACCAGAATCAAGTCCGCTATCGTTATCGAAGAGCTGGTAGAGGAGCAGGGATAAAGATCGGAGGAGAAATTCAAAATGGCAAAGTTTTATGGAAAAATCGGCTACGCTGAGACGGTGGAAACGAAGCCGGGCGTATGGAGACCGAAGATAATCGAAAAACCCTATTTCGGGGATTTGATTCGGAATTCACGTCAGTATGAATCTGCCGGGCAGGTGAATGACAATCTTAATATCGCCAACGAAATCAGCATCGTAGCCGATCCATATGCCAGGCAGAATTTCCACTCCATGCGATATGTTGAATCTATGGGGGCGAAATGGAAGATCACAAGAGTGGAAGTCCAGTACCCCAGGCTGATACTGACGATAGGGGGTGTGTATAACGATGGCAAAACCGAGGGAAACACTACAGACTCTGCTTGAAGGTCTTCTTGGTAGTCGCAACGTATATTACCAGCCCCCTGAATCAGTCAAACTCAGCTATCCGTGCATTGTTTATGAACGGAGCGGTATCCGTACCGATTCGGCGAACAACAAGACATATCGGAAATACAATCGATATACGGTAACATACATTGACGAAGACCCGGATTCGGAGATTCCCAATAAGCTGTTGGAATTGGAATATTGTGGGTTTGATACCCACTTCACGGCAGATAATCTCAATCACGATGTCTTCACACTATATTTTTAAGGAGGTAGAAATTCATGAGGAAAATTAAATGGGACGAAGTCGGCAAGCGTCTCTATGAAACTGGCGTGGATCATGGCGTTCTTTACCCTGCCGTAAAGGCGTCTTATCCGAAAGGCGTAGCCTGGGACGGTCTGATTAACGTAAACGAGAGTCCTTCCGGAGCAGAGTCGACACCGCAGTATGCGGATAACATCGAATATCTGAATCTGATTTCCGCAGAGAAGTTTGCAGCGACCATTGAGGCATATTTCTCTCCCGTGGAATTTGATGAATGCGATGGTTCGGCGGAAGTGGCCCCCGGAGTAAATATCGGTCAGCAGACAAGAAAGATGTTTGGATTATCTTATCGGACTCTGATCGGCAACGATGTAGACGATACTGACCACGGTTATAAGATCCATCTGGTGTACAACGGGAAAGCGGCACCGTCGGAGAGAGCCCGCAATACCGTGAATGAGAGCCCGGAGGCTCTTCAGCTCAGCTGGTCGGTATCTACCACAGCGGTGGTGATTAACATGATCAATCCGAAGACTGGAAAGGTCTACAAACCGACAGCGCATTTACAGATTGATTCCACAAGGGTCGATCCGGAGAAGCTGGCGGCATTTGAGGAAATCCTTTATGGAAAGGACGGCGAATTTGCTGTAACTACCGATACTGATTTCAGCTCTGGAAAGAAATATTATGAGCTGGTGGACGGCGAGTATGCAGAAACTTCCGATACGGCTTTTGACAGTGCCAAAACCTACTATGAGGCGACAGCAGAACCTGTCGAGGCACGGCTGCCTCTGCCGGACGAGGTAATTCGGTTCTTCAATGAGGCAGGTTAAGATCGTAACAGCAAACTGAATAACGAAACATGTATAACGGGGCTGCTCTCAGACAGATGAAGTGCGGCTCCGTTTTTTATGTGCAAATGGAAAGGAGAAAATTATGTTAAAGAAAACTCATACCTACTACGATTTCGATGGCCAGCAGAGGACGGAGGATTTTTATTTCAACCTGACGGAGGCCGAGCTGACGGAGCTTGAATATTCCATGAATGGAGGATTGTCCCAGCTGCTGGAGAAGATCATCAAGGAGGATGACCAGAAACAGATTATCGAGTATTTCAAGAAGATCGTGATCATGGCCTATGGTGTAAAGAGCCTGGACGGCAGACAGTTCGTTAAGAACGATAAGGTTCGCGAGGAATTTGCTTCCACCATTGCATATTCCGACATCTTCATGGAACTGGCCCACGATGCGAATAAGGCTGCGGAGTTCGTCAACGGCATTATGCCCAAAACAAAAGCTAAGGCTGGGCAGAACATCACCGCGCTTCCCGGCCAGGCGCCCATAGCAGGGGTCACTCCGCCTACCGCTTAAGTCTATGAAGGAGGGTCATTGGAGAAATGCTTAAAATCACGATACCCGGTCAGGAATTATGGGATGAGGGGAAAGAGGAATTCGTCAGTACCAAAGGAACAACTCTGCAGCTTGAGCATTCTTTGGTCTCCCTTTCAAAATGGGAATCCAAATGGCATAAGCCATTTCTTGGCAAAGGGGATAAAACGGTGGAGGAAACAGTGGACTATATACGCTGCATGACATTGACGCAGCATGTTGACCCATCGGTCTATGGTTTTATTACCAATGAAATAATGGGTCAGGTTTCTGATTACATTGACAATTCGATGACGGCGACCTGGTTCTCGAAAGAGGAGAATGGAAACACCAGTCAGGAAACGGTCACGGCGGAGTTGATTTATTACTGGATGATTGCTCTTAATATTCCGTTCGAGTGTCAGAAATGGCATCTGAACAGGCTCCTGACTCTGATAAGGGTCTGCAATGTGAAGAACGCACCTCCGGAGAAACTTTCCCAGAAAGAGATTACCAAGAGGAATGCGGCAATAAATGCTGCCAGAAGAAAAGCACATAAATCAAAAGGGAGGAAATAGGTTATGAAATTGGTGGAATCTATTTTAAATCGGAATCCCTGCTATACGGCAGGAAAGAAAATCAAAGTAACCGGCCTGATGCTTCACTCCGTAGGCTGTCCACAGCCAAAAGCATCTGCTTTCATCAACAGTTGGAACAATCCGTCTCACAACAATTCCTGTGTTCACGGGTTCATCGATGGAAATGACGGGTCCGTATACCAGACACTGCCCTGGGACCATCGTGGATGGCATTGCGGAAGCGGATCTAAAGGCAGTGGTAATAACAGCCATATCGGCGTGGAGATGTGCGAATCGGCTTGCATCAAGTATACAGGCGGGGCGAACTTCACCTGTTCCGATCTGGACACTGCAAAAGCTGTGGCAAGGCGTACATATGAAGCAGCTGTAGAACTGTTCGCTATGCTGTGCGAAAAGTTCAGCCTTGACCCGCTGGCGGATGGAGTGGTGATTTCCCACAAGGAAGGCCATGACAGGGGAATCGCTTCAAATCACGGAGATCCGGAACATCTGTGGTCGCAGCTCGGAGCCGGATATACAATGGACGGTTTTCGTAAAGCAGTAAAAGATGCGATGGGCGCTGAAGTTTCGGAAACCGTAGAGGGAGGAACCAAGATTATGGGAACTGCATTGGCGACGGCCGAGCAGATGGCTTCCTATATCAAGGGGAAGAACTCGGATGTGCCACAATCTGTGGTTGACATGATTCCGTTCTATTTATCCGAGGGACAAGCGGAGGGCGTCCGTGGGGATGTTGCGTTTGCCCAGTCGTGTCTGGAAACGGGCAATTTCGGATTTTCCGGATCGGCGGTGACTCTTGACCAGAACAATTTCTGTGGCATGGGAGTGACTGCCAACGGTATGAAAGGAAATTCTTTTGACACGGCGCAGCTGGGAATTCGGGCGCAGATTCAGCATCTGAAAGCTTATGCTTCAACGGAACCATTGAACGGCGAATGCATCGATCCCAGATTCCAGTATGTTAAGCGTGGATGCGCAGAGTACGTGGAATGGCTTGGGCAGAAGGAGAACCCGCAGGGAGCCGGATGGGCAGCAGGGGGCGAATATGGAGGTAAAATTCTGACTATCCTGAACGCTATCCTTTCTGTAACAGAAGAATCGTCGTCTGCCGGACAGCCTGAACCCGAAGCATGGTATCGGGTGCGAAAGACCTGGGACGATTCCGCCTCTCAGAAAGGGGCATTCAAGGTTATGGAATATGCAAGGGACTGTGCGGATGAGAATCCTGGCTATAGCGTGTTCGACGAGAATGGCTGTGTCTTATATTCGTCAACCGATATTTTTGAGCCCTTTTTAGTAAGGGTAAATACTTCCTATCTGAACATCAGAAAGGGTCCGGGAACCAATCATTCCAAAACGGGGAAGTACACCGGAATTGGAGTCTTTACAATCGTGGAAGTACAGCCCGGCGAAGGCTCGGATTCTGGATGGGGGCTTTTGAAGTCCTATGCGGATGACAGAGACGGGTGGATTTCTTTGGATATTACAGAAAGGGTGTAAATTATGAGCGGCATAACGTTCCGGCATAAAGGCGACTTCTCCAAAACGGAGAAGTTTTTTAATTCTCTTTTGAAGCTGGATTATCTCAACGTGCTGGAGCGTTATGGGCAGGCGGGGGTTGCGGCTCTCGCCGCTGCAACGCCAAAGGACAGCGGTTTGACAGCAGCTTCCTGGGATTATGAGATAACCCATAACGGGAAAGAAACAACTATCGCATTCACCAATTCCAATATAAGCAACGGTGTGAACATTGCGATCATTTTACAGTATGGGCATGGGACAAAAGGCGGCGGATACGTGGCGGGAAGAGATTACATCAATCCGGCCATACAACCAATTTTCGATAAGATGGCAAATGAAGCTTGGAGGGAGGTAACAAATCTATGAGTAAGTCTGTTGAACAGCGCATTGTCGAGATGCGATTTGATAATCAGCAGTTCGAGAAGGGCGTGCAGACTACCATGGGTACGCTCGACAAGTTTAAACAGTCTTTGAAGCTTGATGGAGCAACAAAAGGTCTCGAAGAGGTCAATAAAGCTGCAAAAGGGATTAACATATCAGGGCTAAGCAGTGCAGTAGAAACTGTTAAGAGCAGGTTTTCGGCACTTGAAGTGGTGGCAATCACAGCATTGGCGAACATCACAAACTCAGTGGTCAACGCCGGAAAGAAGCTCGTAGATTCCTTTACTCTTGAACCGATTCATCAGGGATTTGCCGAGTATGAACTCAAAATGGGGTCCGTACAGACAATTATGGCAAGTACCGGTGCGGATATTAAGACAGTCAATGGGTACCTTGAAGAACTGAATACATATTCAGATAAAACCATTTATTCGTTTTCTGACATGACTTCGAGCATTGGGAAATTTACAAATGCAGGAGTTTCTCTGGACGATGCGGTAAAGGCAATTAAGGGTATCAGCAATGAGGCAGCGGTTTCAGGGGCAAACGCTAACGAAGCTTCCCGGGCCATGTACAATTTCGCTCAGGCGTTGTCTTCAGGAGCAGTCAAACTGATAGACTGGAAATCCATTGAAAACGCCAATATGGCCACTGTGGAGTTTAAGCAGTCATTGTTGGACACAGCTCTCGCAATGGGAACCGTTGTCAAAGTTGGCGATAAATATCAGTCAACAACAACGGATGCACAAGGAAAGATATCGGACTTGTTCACAGCAACGAGCATGTTTAATGATTCTCTTTCCTCGCAATGGATGACTACAGATGTTCTTGTGCAGACGTTGGGTAATTATGCAACGGATGTGAGGGAAATGACCGCCGCGGAGAAGAAGGCGTATGAGGAAAAACTCCGAGGCATCGGATACACCGAAGAGCAGATCAAGGCTATCGAAGAACTTGGGCAGAAAGCATTTGACTCGGCGCAGGATGTAAAAACGTTCAGCCAGTTGATGGATACGCTGAAAGAAGCAGCAGGTTCCGGATGGGCACAGACATTTGAGATTTTATTTGGCGATCTGGAAGAGGCAAAAGTTTTATGGACCGCTGTAAGTCAAGTTGTAGGCGGGTTTATTGACCAATCCTCAAAAGCTAGAAATGACATGCTCCAAGGTTGGAAAGATTTGGGCGGGAGACAAGCCCTCATTGAGTCCGTTCAAAATGCATTCAGTGGTCTGATGAGTGTAGTTAAGCCAGTTGGAGAGGCGTTTCGTGAAATTTTCCCGGCAACTACATCGGAACAGCTTATGAACCTGACTAAAGGTTTAAAAGAGTTTACATCGCATTTGAAACTGAGCGATAAAGATTCCCAAAACCTAAAGAATACTTTCAAGGGTCTGTTCGCAGTTTTGGATCTTGTGAAACAGGGAATTGGTGCGCTCGTTAAAGCAGTGTTCCCGATGACAAAAGGGCTTGGGAGTCTCGGCTCTGGGGTTTTGAGCGTAACCGGGAAAATCGGGGAATGGCTTGTATCTCTGGACCAGGCAGCAAAGAAGAGCGGTGTTTTTAACCAAGCAATACAGAAATTCCACGATAAAGTCAGCCCAATCTTCAAATCGGTAAAAGGGCATATCGACGGCGCTGTTGTGGCAATCAAGAAATTTGCAGAAACGCATTTCAATGTCCCGGACACATCTGGACTTATGAGCGTGGCAGATAAGCTGAAAGCAAGAATCGAGCCGTTCAAAAAAATAGGTGAAGTCGCAAAGGAAGCAATGGGAAAATTGGTTGACGCATTCAAGGCATCTGCTCCTGTTCTGGCGAATCTGGGTGGAATCATTGTCGATGCTCTCGGAAAAGTAATTGACGGAATCATGAAAGCATTGCGCGGCGAAGGATTTGATTCGCTGATCGACTTGTTGAACGGGGGTATTGTCACCGGTATTGGTGTAGGCATCATGAAGTTCATCAAGAACCTTACCGGATTGGAAAGCACTGCAGACGATGCTATTGGCGGGTTTGCTGGAATTATAGAGGGATTCAAGGGCGCTATCAACGGAGCAAAAGAAACCCTTGCAGATTTCCAGGCAAGTCTGAAAGCGGATATACTGATGAAGATTGCCGGTTCCATTGCGGTTCTTGCCGGTTCACTTTTGGTGCTGTCGCTGATTGATTCGGATAAACTGGGAGGGGCATTAGCTTCTATCAGCATCCTCTTTGCCGAACTGGCCGCATCTATGGCACTGTTTGATAAAACATTGAGCGGGCAGAAAGGTCTGAATAAGTTTGGGATGGCGATGATCGAAATGTCGGCTGCTATTCTTGTACTTGCGTCAGCTCTTAAGAAGATTGCGAGTATCGATTCGGATAAATTGGCCGGCGCTCTTGTCGGTATAACGGTCCTGATTGGAGAGATGGTGGCGGCTTCCCTGGCACTTTCAAAATGGGGCGGGAAGATAAAGACAAGTGCAGTTTCAATGATTCTGTTCGCCGAAGCCATCAATATCCTGGCAAATGCTGTGGGGAAACTAGGGGCACTTGATACGGATAAGCTGACAAAAGGGCTTATTGGCGTCGGCGTACTCATGGCGGAGCTTGCCGCATTCATGGTTGCTTCAAAGTTTGGAAATTTCAAAGCGACACAGGGACTAGCAATCATCGAATTGTCAGCGGCACTTCTGATTTTGGAGAAGTCGATTTCCGGTTTCGGGTCGATGGACATTGAAACGATAAAGAAAGGGCTGACTGGTGTCGGTGTCATCCTTGCAGAAGTGGCAGGGTTCTCTGTAATCGCTGGAAAAGCGAAACATATTCTTTCCAGTGCAACGGCTTTGACTGTTATCGGAGCAGCCATGTTGATATTTGGGAAAGCGATTAAAGACATCGGATCGCTGTCTATTGAAACGATAGGGAAAGGATTAGTCGGCATCGGCGGTGCTTTGACTGCTGTAGCGGTGGCTGTAAACCTTATGCCTAAGAACATGGTCGGTATTGGGCTTGGACTGGTCGAAGTCGCAGCGGCGCTTAAAATCATCGGCGGTGTTATTCAGGATGCCGGTGGGATGAAATGGGAAGAAATTGGAAAAGGCATGGTCGTCCTGGCCGGGTCCATGACGATTTTGGCAGTAGCGCTCAATGCTATGAAAGGAACCCTCGGAGGAGCATCGGCAATGCTGGTTATGTCGGCGGCACTGGCTGTCTTCACTCCGGTATTGAAATCCCTTGGCTCAATGAGCTTGGCGGAAATTGGAAAAGGGCTACTGGCTCTGGCCGGGGCATTTACGGTTTTAGGTATTGCCGGGGCAGTGCTCGGACCTATGGTCCCTGCAATTCTCGGTTTATCCGGGGCGTTAGCATTGCTTGGCGTAGCGGTCGCAGCTTGCGGCGTTGGAATATTGGCATTCTCAGCAGGGCTGGCTTCCCTGGCTGTTTCCGGTGTGGCTGGTGTAACGGCGTTAGTGGCCGCCTTAGAAATTCTGATTGTCGGCGTGCTCGGGATTATTGCAAACAGTGCTACGGCTATTGCCGGGGCGGTGAAAGCGATTGTTCTTGCGATAGTGGATGTGATAGTCGAATGCGCTCCACCGATTGCGGAGGGCGTACTTACATTGATCGAGGAGGTACTGAAATCCTTAGCGGAGCATGGACCTAACATAGTGACTTACCTGATGGACTTCCTGATTGGGGTCATCAACGCGATTGCGGCGAGACTTCCAGAATTGATTAAAGCAGCTGTGAACCTGATTGGTGCGTTCTTTAAGGGTGTTGTGGATGCCTTGAAAGGGATTGACACCAACGTTCTTTTAGAAGGCATCGTTGGTATCGGCTTACTTTCGGCTATTATGCTTGCGCTTTCTGCCGTTGCGGGGCTGATACCCGGGGCTATGGCGGGTGTCCTTGGCATGGGAGTGGTAATAGCTGAGATGGCTCTGGTTCTCGCTGCCGTCGGTGCATTGGCGCAGCTTCCGGGCCTGAAGTGGCTGATTGGAGAAGGAGGGGATTTATTACAGGGCGTAGGTACGGCTATTGGGAAATTTGTCGGGGGTATTGTCGGAGGATTTTTAGGCGGCATCTCGGCACAGTTTCCACAGATTGGTCAGGACTTGACTGATTTTATGTCTAATGCCCAGGGATTCATTGAAGGAGCAAAAAAGATCGATCCGGCCATGCTGCAGGGCGTCAATGCTCTTGCGCAGACGATTCTGCTTTTGACAGCAGCAAATATTTTGGACGGGCTGACCAAATGGTTTACTGGAGGAACCAGCCTTGTGAAGTTTGGCGAGGAACTGGCGGAATTCGGGCCATATTTCAAGAAATATTCCGATGAGATTGCCGGCATCAATCCGGAAGTGATAACCGCTTCTTCTAATGCGGCGCTTGCTCTGGCTGAGATGGCATCGAAACTGCCTAACAGCGGAGGGCTTGCCGGCAAGATATTTGGAGAGAATAATCTGTCTGATTTTGGGGCAGAGCTGGAGAAATTCGGTCCCCACATCAAGAAATACGGGGATCAGGTAAGAGGGCTTGATGCGGGGGCAGTAAAAGCATCTGCGGAAGCGGCTCAATTACTGGCCGACATGGCGGCGACACTTCCAAATGCGGGAGGGTTGGCCGCTAAAATTATGGGCGATAATACGCTTTCTGCGTTTGGTGAAGAGCTGGAGAAATTCGGCCCTCATATCTCGAAGTATGCGAAAGATGTGAATGGAGTCAATCCAGCTGCAGTGAAAGCATCCGCTCAAGCCGCGCAGGTGTTATCAGATATGGCGGCAACTTTGCCTAATTCCGGCGGCTTAGCTGCATTGATTATGGGCGACAATACTCTTTCAGAGTTCGGCGAGGAGCTGGAGAAATTCGGTCCGCACATAGCCAAGTATGCTCAGGATGTGGCGGGTGTACAGCCGACAGTGGTCACGGCATCCGCCAATGCGGCGAAAGCGCTTAGCGAACTGGCGAACAATCTGCCGAATACAGGCGGTCTCGTAAGCTGGTTTACAGGTGACAACGATATTGGGAAGTTTGGACAGAGCCTAGAGAAGTTTGGGCAGTCATTTGCCGGTTATTATAATTCTATTTCCGGCATCAATACCTCGCTGCTTGACAGCGTGATTGCCGAGCTTCATGCGCTGGTGGATTTAGCGAATGGCATAACAAGCGTAGACACTTCAGGGTTGACCAGATTTGCAAAAGACCTGACTACTATGGGGAACAACGGTATCGATGGATTCATTCAGGCATTTACAGATGCCAATGCAAAAGTACAGAAGAGCGTTACAGATATGCTTGACACCGTTATATCCACGATGCAGTCCCAGACAGGAACTTTGACTTCGGCTGGAACTACGGCAGGGCAGAGTCTGGGAACAGGCGTTACCGATGGAATTGCTTCCAAAAAAGCGGTGATATTGCTGACTGCTTCTGCAGTATGCCAGGCGTTGGTTCAGACGATGCAAACGGGCTTACCAAGCAACACGTTCAACACGATTGGACAGAATAATGTCATGCAGCCGCTTATCAACGGCATGAGCGCAAAGAGGGCACTGCTACTGAGCACGGCCAAGAATCACTGTACGGCATTGATACAACAGTTCAGGACGGGCTTACCGAGCAACACGTTCAACACGATTGGGCAGAACGTAATCCAAGGAATCATCAATGGAATGACCTCAAAGAGGGGACTGTTGTTGAGTACGGCAAGAAACCTTTGTACCTCTTTGATACAACAGTTCAGGACTTCTCTGCCGAGTAACACGTTCAATACGATTGGACAGAACATAATCCAGGCTTTAATTAACGGTATGAATGCGAAAAAATCGTCGCTTCTTACAACGGCAAGGAATCTTTGCACAGCGCTGGTTTCCAAGTTCAAAGCTGAGTTACCGAACAGCACGTTCAACACGATTGGGCAGAATATTGTTCAGGCGCTGGCGAACGGGATTAGTAGCAAGCAGAGCACTGCAGTTGATGCGGCAAAAGATGTGTGTACGGCTGTCAAGAACGCCTTTAGTAACAATCTGACAAGTGGCGACCTTAGACCGGTTGGCGCAAATGCTGCTCAGGGATTAGCAGATGGAATCAGAAGCAAGATTGACGAAATTGCGGACGCGGCGATTGATGCGGCAAAGAAAGCGGTTGCCGCTGCGAAAAAAGAACTTGATGAGCATTCTCCATCGAAAGTATTCTTTAAGATTGGTGAGAATGTGGATCTGGGAATGGTGAACGGCATCCGTGCTTATCTTGGGCGTATCGGTGATGCCGGGACGTCTATGGGCAGGGAGGCTATCGATTCCATGAAATCGGCGATTGCGCATGTATCCGATATCGTAAACGGAGAAATGGATGCCGACCCGACAATAAGACCGGTTCTGGATCTGTCCAATGTTCAAAATGGAGTCGGAAAAATCAATTCCTTGTTCTCTAAAGGGTTGGATATGTCTGTCTCGTATAACAAGGCAATGGAGGCATCGAGAAGCAGGAAAGCAGAATCGTCGCCCAGCATTGAAAATCCTAGCAACTATCAACAGCCTGCACCGAATACTTTTAGTTTCGTGCAGAACAACTATTCACCTAAGTCACTGTCGAGGTCTGAAATTTATCGGCAGACGAACAATCAGTTTTCTGCGTTCAGAAAGGCGGTGAACCCTACGTGATAAAATCAGTAACCATTACAAATTACCTTGGGGAGTCGGTCAAGATCACTTTAGCGGAAGATGATCCCGAGCATGGGATGATAATTTCCAGCATAACTGGTCTTGGCCCTCCAAAGGCCAACGTGAATATGACAGATTTGGCAACGATGGACGGATCTTTGTTCAATTCGGCAAGGGTAGAAAAAAGGAACATTACGATTCATATGTTCTTTACGTTTGCCCCAACCATTGAAGACGCGAGGCATAACACCTACAAATACTTTCCTATCAAGAAAAATTTGAAGTTTCTTATTGAAACTGATAACAGGATTGTCGAAACGGACGGCGTTGTCGAAACAAATGAGCCTGACATATTCAGTAAAGAGGAATCGAACCAGATATCATTGATTTGTTCGGACCCTTATCTTTATTCTGCGGGGGAGAATGGAACAAATGTAACTGTGTTTTTTGGAATTGAGCCGCTGTTTGAATTTGTATTTTCAAATGAGTCTTTGACCGAGCCGCTTTTGGAGTTCGGTTCGATTGAAAACGAGACTGAGAAGACCATTTACTACGACGGCGATTCCGAAATCGGTGTAACCATAACCATTCATGCAATCGGCGACGCCGGTAATATAACGATCTACAATACTGGAACTCGTGAAGTGATGAAGATTTACAACAGCAAAATAGCGGCTTTAACTGGATCTGGAATTATCGCTGGTGATGATATCATCATCTCAACGGTCAGAGGTAATAAATATATAAGCCTGCTCAGGGGAGGTATTTATACCAATATCCTGAATGCTTTGGATAAAGAATCCGACTGGTTCCAGCTTACAAAGGGCGATAATATATTCGCCTATACGGCAGACGAGGGGGCTGAGAATCTTCAGTTTAAAATCGAGAACAGAATCATCTATGAGGGGGTTTGAAGATGGAACTATTTATCATCGATAATGAGTTCAGAAGTTTGTACAACATCGACGTCTTTGAATCCTTTATATGGACTGAACGGTACAATGGGTATGGAAACTTCGAGTTTTATACGCCGGTCAGCGACGCCATGATGGGCATCATTGCCACGATCCAGGAGAAAATGGAGGCTAAACTCGATTGCTATGTTTGGCTGAAAGAATCTGCGTCTGCAATGGTTATAGAAGATATCGAGATCTCAACTAATACCGAAACAGGAAGCCATTTGATCGTTTCAGGAAGAGGTCTCGAATCTTTGCTTGAGCGGAGAATCGTGTGGGAACAGACATCCATAAGAGGAAAGATTCAAACGGGGGTTAAGAAACTTTTGGACGACGCTATCATCAACCCGAAGCTGCCTGACAGAAAGGTTCCGGAATTCAGGTTTGTAGAGTCGAAAGACCCTTACATTATAAATCTGACTCACAGAGCTCAGTATACAGGTGATAATCTCTATGATATTGTCCTTAAAATCTGTGACACATATCAGCTCGGGTTTGATGTATCCATGACGACAGACGGCCATTTCGAGTTCTGCCTTATTCACGGGCAGGATCGGTCCTACGAACAGGAGGACAATCCTTATGTTATATTTTCACCAAAATACGAGAACATCGTAAACAGCGACTATTTGGAATCTGGAAAGACTTTGAAGAATGTTGTACTGGTGGCGGGAGAGGGAGAGGGCGGTGCGAGAAAGAAAAGAATCGTCGGTGGAGGGACTGGCTTATCCAGAAAGGAACTTTACACCGATGCAAGAGACATCCAGTCGGATGAGTATTCGGATCAACTGAATGAAGACCTGGAGACTCTGAACGAATGGCGGGAATTGTTGGAAGAAAACGAACGGGGGTTGGCCGATGCGACATCTGAGTTTAATGCCACTACAACGGATTATAATAAGACGAAGTCCGACTACATATCTTTCAAATCCGATTACGAAGCCAGAATATCCATCCTTAACCAGCGGATCTCCTACTATAATACCCAGATAACCAATTACGGGAATTCATTAACCTCTGCTCAAAAAACCCAGCTGGCATCAAGAAACAGTTATAAGGCTCAGTCTGATAATTATGCCAATCTGATAAGCGGATGCAGCGACAAGATTAGCAATTACAACAGCAAAATCACCAATGAGCGGACAATGAGATATACTCAGCTCGTTCAGTATGAAGAGGCGATTGATAGCCAGGAAGCTGCAAAAAAGCAATACGAAGATGCCAAGAAAGATGTTGACTCTAAGAAAGAGGAGATTGAAAAAGGGCTCCCTAATTACGAGTCTCAACTAAAAGATTACGAGGATATGATATCCAAGTATGAAGATGTCGTAGAAAGCAACCAGAAAACTTTGGATGATGAAACGAAAGAGTACAATAGCGCTACGGCTGAGTACAACAAAACCAAATCAGCATATGAGTCGAACAAAGCCACGTATGAGGCTAATATTGCAATCTGTAAGCAAAAGATAGCGGAGTATCAGGCTAAAATTGTGGCTGATCAGAAAGAGATTGATGAACTGATGGACGCTCTGTTGGATCAGCGTGGTGCTGAAGAGCTGGCAGAAAATGCCTATATGAAGGCGTTTACTGGAGAAATCGAGGCAAGGAAGACCTTTGTATATGGCGAGGATTTTGTCAAAGGCGATCTTGTTCAGATTGTAAATGAATATGGCATGGAATCCAAAGTCCGAGTTTCAGAAATAATGAGAGTTCAGGATGCAAATGGCTATAGCATGTATCCTACTTTCCAAGTATTAGAATAACGAAAGGAGGGAAACGGAATATGGTGACAAGTGGTTTTTACGATTCGTTAAACCATGATAGACGCTATAGCTCTATACAGTTCGGAAGTATCTTTGACGGCGTTATCCAGGATGGCGTATTCCAGCATGTCGGTTCCAGGCTGATGGTAAGCCAGAACAGCGGAATGATGATCAGTGTCGGAACAGGCCGTGCCTGGTTTAACCACACTTGGACTTATAACGACTCGATTCTTCCGCTTACGGTATCGCAGTCAGAAGTGATTCTCGACCGTGTTGATGCGGTTGTCTTGGAAGTAGACGCCCGTGAAGAAGGAAGAACCAACACAATCAAAATTGTTAAAGGGACGCCGACCTCGAAGAACGCTAAGCCGCCGGCGCTGCTTAAAGAGAAGAACCGTTGGCAGTATCCGTTAGCTTATATCAAAGTTGCCGCAGGAGTGACTTCCATTCGTACTGCTGATATCACAAATAAGGTTGGAACCAGTGACTGTCCGTTTGTAACGGCACCGCTTGATAAGATGAGTATTGACGACCTTGTTAAACAATGGGCGGATCAGTGGCAGGTCTTCTATGAGAACGAAACTACTGATATGAACAAAACAAACGCCTTTTGGAAAGAGCAGTGGCGTATCTGGTATGCGGGACAAACCGCCGAGATTCAGCAGACTTATCTTAACTGGGAAAAGCAATGGGAAGATTTCTACAATACCCATTCCGGTGAAATAGAGCGGACTGCTGAGGAATGGAAAGTCCTATGGCAGACTTGGTTTGAGGAATACGTAAATACCAATCAGACAGATTACAACACTTGGAAAGGCAATCTGAACACAGATTTTATGAACTGGTGGGATTCGATAAGGGACGTTCTTGATTCCGCGGATGTTTCGGCGTTTGCCGCCAAGTTGGCTGATTTGGAGAAACGGATTGCCAAGTTGGAAATTTTTAAGTCTGATTTAGCCACCGACCATTCTATTTACGATTATGCATCCGAGGAAAACGGGGATATCCTTGATAACGATCAGGATAAGGTAAAGACAAAGGTTGTCGAGTTTGCTACGGTCGAAGATCAGGAAAAGTTCGAGACGGATTACACGGAATTTAAAGAGAATCTGAGGGATGATCATTCCATCTTTGAATTTGTTACAGATTCGGATAATCAGAATCTCCAGGATTCCGAAGAAAGGAATGTCCAATCCAAAATTGTGGAGTTTGTTGCTGTAAAAGACATAGACCTTTATAAAGAGGTGACAAGTCTCAATGCACGGGTAAAAGCACTTCAGGAAACCATTCTTAATTTGGTTATCGACCACGCTTTCTACCAGACTATTTCCGATGGCGGCTCATGGCTGTTCAGCGAATATGAGCAGGTTGAAACCATTACGAAACGTACCGAAGACCTCCTCGACAGTTTTGGCGAATCCATCACAGGAGTAGCTAAGCTAGCTATGTAATGAAAGGAGGCTATTATGTTTGACAATACATTTGTGTATCTGCAAACTATTTTGGACTCAAAAAAAGAGTCGGTACAGGACAATGCCGGCGATCCGTTGCAAAGCAGAGAATACAACGGGCTGCTGGCGAAATTCTTGGAAGGTATTCCCGATAGCTTCCAGGTCGACAGTTGGTTAAGAGATAACCACAACGGCAACAAGGGGCGATACGTTCTCCTCGACTCCGAGAGAGATAATGTAAAGGACAGCAATGACCGAAAATTTGACACTCGGGGCTATTCCACAGAACAAATACTTGATAGCGGAAATAATCCGATCCGTTCTCGGGCTGTATTTGTAAAAAATTAAAACCATTAGGAGGTAACAAAACATGAAAATTACGGATTATGCTTTAGTATCAACTCTGTCGACGAATAACGTTCTTTTGGTAGACGGCGCTGGCGGCACAAAGACAATTTTGGCAAAGGACTTGCTGAAAGCTCTGGCCGAGGCAGGCAACGCCTTGGACTACTTAACAGTGATGAATGTAGCCGATCTGACTCAGTCTACGGCAGTCGCTAAGACAGACAAGCTTATGATCAACACATCCGCAGGAAACAAGGGAATCACAGTGGATGACGCTCTGTGGGCTATTCTGGATGCCTGCGCCCCTTTGGAGGTTCGTAAGAACACGTTCCGCGGCAAGAATCTGGGAGCAGCTCTGACTTCCGAACAGAAGACCAACATTGCCAACGGCACATTCAAGGGATTCTTTCTGGGCGATTATTGGGAGATCGGCGGAAGAGTCTGGAGAATTGTGGACATGGATTACTGGTGGAATAGCGGCGATACGGCTTGCACCACTCACCATCTGGTAGTTATGCCCGATTCCCAGCTGTACACAGCGAAGATGAACGAGACGAACATCACGACTGGCGGCTATGTAGGTTCTAAGATGTACACGGAGAATCTGGAAAATGCCAAGACCCTGGTATATGCCGCGTTTGGCGAGACCGCAATTTTGAAGCATCGCGAGTATCTGACGAATGCCGTGAGCAATGGCTATCCGTCCGCAGGCGCTTGGTACGATTCCAAAGTTGAACTGCCTAATGAGATCATGATGTATGGCAGCCTCGTGTTTACTCCGGCAGGAGACGGATCTTTCGTGCCGAACCGTTACACAATCGACAAGACCCAGCTTGCGCTCATGGCTGCGCATCCGAGATACATCAATCCGGGCAGGTATTGGTATTGGCTGAGAGACGTCGTTTCTGGGACGGTTTTCGCTCGTGTGAACGGCTATGGCGATACGGACTGCGGCATCGCGTCGTACTCTGACGGGGTTCGTCCGGTCTTCGGTGTTGTTGGTTAGGCGATTTGGGGGCCTTGTGCCCCCGGCTGAAACCGTATGTAGGTGACTAAAAAGTATGTTAAAAAAGAAAGGAACGATAGAAATGGATGAGAAAATCTATAAGATAACCCTTGCTGACGGAACAGAGATCAGGAACCTGCGGCTCAACGGAAACAATTTCATTTCCGATGCGCCCATTTCAGAAACAATTTTTGACGGCAACGGTTCCACAGTCATCATCAATGACGGCGAAACTGACGAGTTTCATGAGAATATGGAACTGGTGCAGATTACTCCCGTTGGGGATGAATATTGGTTCGTTCTCCGGGACTTGACTGCCGCAGAACTGAAACAGATCAAAATGCAGTCGGATATCGAGTATGTCGCAATGATGGCGGGCGTGGAGATCTAAGAGAAAGAAGATTAAAAGAAGGAGGAGCACCATGGAACATAGCAAGAATTACCAGAAAGTAAAGCGCTACTACGATATGAAGATGTGGGAGGAGACCCGCGTCCGTAACGCCGTAAAGATGGGCTGGATTACCGAGGCTGAATTCCAGGAAATCGTCGGCAAGGAGTATTGATGAGTGTCCTGGTAAGTGACCGGACAGAGTCAAAGTTCGAGCCCATCACGTACTCTACGGAATTACACAACATGCTGCGGGAGTTCATGCAGAGAAACTTTGGGGTGAAAGACCTAGAGCATTTCGTCCAGCTCCGTTATGCTTATGGAAAGGACAATACGGAGGATTTCGGAAAATACCGTTATCTGATGTTGACCCATAAGAAGGAAATCGATCATCTGGCAACGCTTATGACCAATAATGTCAGGGCGGCCAACAGCATCTATCCGACTACCATGAGGGAATACGAAACGCGGAGGGACTACCAGTCCTCAGCCATCGTAAACTGCGAGCAGATTATCAAGGAACTGCAGCGTGTTGTGGAGACCTTTGAGGTGGACCTGAATGTTTATGGCAGGTATGTAAAAGCTATCGACCGAGAAATCGGTTTGATAAAGAAGTGGCGTCAGCGGGACAACAAAATCAAGTCATACGTGCAGCAGGGTAACATCTAATTTTGCGTCGTTTCTGGGACGAATTTCGCTAATGTGAACAACAATGGCAATACGAACTACAACAACGCGTCGAACTCTAACGGGGTTCGTCCGGATTCTCTGCCTAACCAACAGAGAAGGAGATGTTGTCCTTTCCCACACCCTGCCTGTCGGCAGCGCGGGATAAATGGCAAAGCCGGACGCAATTTACTACGGTAAGTATTGCTATAACGGTGAATAATCTTATGACGTATGAGGAGATAGTCTGTGACGCTAACAACTTGTATAAGGCTTACAAGGCCTCGATTAAGGGCAGCAAATGGAAGGAGACTACCCAGAAGTTCATGATAAACTTCCTGCGGTATCTTATTGCCATACAGGATGACCTTCTCAACCGTACACTTCAAAATGGACCGGCTGAGGAGTTCTCGCTGTCCGAAAGAGGCCGGGTCAGGCCTATTACGAGCATCTGTATCCGTGACCGGATTGTACGGCACGTCTTATGCGATGAAGTTTTTCTCCCGGAAATCCGTAAGCATATCATTTATGACAACGGCGCTTCCATCAAGGGAAGGGGCATTTCGCATCAAAGGGATCGTTTCGAGGTTCATCTCCGCCGTTACTACAAGTTACATGGTAATGAGGGATGGATACTTTTCGGGGATTTTTCCAAGTTTTATGACAATATCATACACGAGATAGCAAAGAGGGAGCTGCTGAAGCTGTTTGATGATGATGAATTCATTGACTGGCTGCTCACTCTTATATTTGATGGATTCAAGATTGACGTTTCTTATATGTCGGATGGGGAATATGCGTCCTGCATGGAAGATACGTTTAATAAGCTTGACTATCGGGAGATTCCAAAGAGCTTGCTGACGGGCGAGAAATGGATGTATAAGTCTGTCAATATTGGTGATCAGCTGTCTCAGATTATCGGTATCTATTATCCGTACCGTATCGACAATTATGTAAAGTACGTTAGGCAGCATAAGTTTTACGGGCGGTATATGGATGACTGGTACGTCATGAATCCGAGCAAGGAAGAATTGCAGGATTTACTGAAAAACATTTGTGTGATAGCGAAAGAGCTTGGCATTCATATTAACATGAAAAAGACCCGGATTGTGAAGATTTCGAGCACCTATAAATATTTACAGATCCGCTACAGCCTTACGAAAGACGGCAAAATCATTAAGCGGATTAATCCAACTCGTGTTACCACGATGAGGAGGAAACTCAAAAAACTGGCTGTCAAAGTCCAGAACGGGGAAATCCTGTATGAGCATGTGGAGAATATGTTCCGCAGCTGGATGGGCAGCTTTTATAAATTGTTGTCGAGGCAGCAGCGGCAAAACTTGATCGGCCTATACGAAGAACTATTTGACAAGGCTATTACGATTGTCAGTAAAAAGATGGTTGTGACTGATAAGTTTCCACAAAAAACTGAAGGAGGTTATGTAAATGGATGGCTGGATGCAGATACTGCTGACAGTTTTTAGCTCAGTTCTTGCGTCTTCTGGGCTGTGGGCTTATATCGCCAAAAGAGCAGAGAAAAAAGACGTAAAGACAGAGATGCTTATAGGCCTTGGCCATGACCGAATTATGTATCTGGGGATATCGTATATCGACCGGGGGTGGATTACTTCCGACGAATACGAAAATCTCTATGAGTATCTCTATAAGCCGTATGAGAAAATGGGCGGCAACGGCTCCGCCAAGCGTATCATGAACGAGGTGAACAAATTACCTATACACAACTCACAATACAAGGAGGAAGCAAATCATGAAGATGAGTAACAAGACCTACGACACTTTGAAATGGATCGCCCAGTATCTCCTTCCGGCGGCGGGGACCTTATATTTTGCCCTGGCGGGAATCTGGGGGCTGCCCTACGGGGAACAGGTAGTGGGAACAATCACTGCGGTGGATACGTTTCTGGGAGTGATTCTGGGAATCAGTGCCGCACAATACAACAAGACAGAGAGCAAGTGACGAGGGGCTGCCTGTCAGTTTTGTTGCTGTGTCTGACTTTCATAGTGGTTTTGGCTATAGCGCTGGTCATTCTGTTTGAGTACGGAGGGCTAGCGCTTATTGCTTTTTGTAATGATCGAGGCTTGTGTCATCGGCGCGGCAACAAATTATATTTTGGAAGAGAGGGATAGAGATGAGCTATAGCGTCCAGGGCACTACCATCACCCTCACCAGAGGCGATACCTTTATGGCTCTCATTTCGATCACACAGTCGGACGGGGCCCAATATCTCCCGGTTGAAGGAGATTCCATACGGTTTGCCATGAAGAGGTCATACGAGGAAGAAGAACCTCTTTTAGTGAAAGATATTCCTATCGACACAATGAAGCTGATACTTGAACCAGGGGATACCAAGACTTTGATGTTTGGAAAGTACGTTTATGATATTCAACTTACCAAAGTTACCGGGGAAGTGGACACGTTCATCACCAAGGGGAGCATGAAAATAACGGAAGAGGTGGACTGACATGGGGAGCATCAACGCATTGGAAACTTTATCTGGTTCCATAGTTGCCGAGGTTTCTTTGTCTGGGATATTGTCGTGTGCTGGTGGGTTATCGGGGAAAGTGTCTGTTACCAAAGAGTACGATGATTATGAGGGGGAGTATAAAATTATTCCCAAGACATTTGCGGAACAGGTGCTCCCCACCAGTAACAGGGTGCTGAAAGAGGATGTCATTGTGAAAGAAGTTCCGTTCTATGAAATAATCTTAGCGTATTTGATACAACGGGCAGGAATAATTAAAAAGTGCGCCT
>OFFR01000042.1_pt1 | contig 93713 bp, 97 predicted proteins | sample 1521421 | NCBI WGS metagenome assembly OFFR01 (sample SAMEA3504087, study PRJEB24116) | mouse gut metagenome | biome: mouse gut; feature: mouse-associated habitat; material: faeces | place: Denmark | collected 2011 | reverse complement strand
ACTTCTCGCTTACAAAAATTAATTCTATTAGAATTTTGTTTTGATTTGTTAAAAATATTCAATGCTGTTGTGTAATTTCATTGTTTGTATTATAATTAAAAATATGAAACCCTTAAAAAAGAAAGGAGGAGCGTGAATTTCACGCAATTTTAATGAAGAAAAAGATATTAATAACAATGATAATGATATTTTCAGTTTTATCTTTATCAGCTTGTAAAAAAGAAGATTGGAGTAAAGTAGAAGAAATGGGTGAGGTAAATATAGACCCCAACGATACAGAATCTTTAGCACCTCAAACTACCGAAGAAGAAACATCTGGAGGTATGACTGTTTCTTATGATAAAGATTTGACTGAACTTGTAGAAAAAGAAGATAATGAAAATCATACATTTATAATTCATGAGTGTGATTTTAGAGCAGCAAGAGATGTTGTTAGTGTAAAAGGAACTATACATAATCTTACAGATAATCATGAAAAAACAATAACATTAAGTATATTAGATAAAAAAGGTAATGTTATTAGTACTGGTGAAGTAAATTTAGAAGAAGATAGCCCATCTGATCCATCATTTTCAGTAGAATCAGAATTAACATTAGATAAAGTAGATAATGTTGGTTCAATTAAAATTTCAGCTAAATAATGTTATTTGACATATTATATTTTAAAACATATAATAAAAATAAAAAATATTAAGGTGTATACTTTTAAGGTATACACTTTTATTGTCTTAAAAAGATCCTCTCTTTTATAGACAATAAGCAAATATCCTCAAAAACAAAATGTTAGAATATTTTGTCAATTTTATTGGAAAAAGCTTATTGGATAAAGGAGAGATTTTTTATGCCTGAATTAATATCTATTATTATACCCTTTTTTAATGTTGAGGATTTTTTAGAAGAATGTCTAAAAAGTATTACTGTTCAAACTTATAAAAATATTGAAATCATATTAATAAATGATGGTTCAACTGATAATAGTTTAGAAATCGCAAATAAATTTAAAGAAAAAGATAAAAGAATTAAAATCTATACAACAAAAAATCAAGGCGTAGCTATGGCTCGCAATTTTGGAATTGAAAAAGCAAAAGGAGATTTTTTTATATTTATTGATAGTGATGATTTTATTGATGTTGATTATGTTGAATATTTAGTTAATTTAAAAAATAAATATAAAAGTAAAATAACATGTGTAGAACTAAAAACATTTAAAAATAATTTAAACAAAGAAAACAAAGAAGAAAAAATAATAGTTTATAAAAGTAAAGAGGCGCAAAAAAAACTATTATTAACAACTCTTTCATCAAGTGTTAGTGCTAAATTACTTGATAAATCATTATTTATTAATAACAAATTTAAAGATTATTTAATAGCAGAAGATTTTGAATTAATGTTTAGGATATTGCAAGAAACTGATTTTATAGTTTGTTCTTCTTTAAAAAAATATTTTTATAGACAAAGACCTGGCTCTATAATGCACAGTAAATACTGTGATAAAAATAATGCTGTTTTTGATTTATTAGATAATTGTGAATTAATTTGCGATAATTCATTAAAAAAAGAATTTGCTTATTATAAAACATCTATGTTACAAGACCATTATAAAATGTTAGTATATTCTAATTACATAAATAAAAACTTAATTTGGACTAATAAACAAAATTTAAAGAAAATAATAAGAACTAAATACAAAAACGCTTTAAAAGATAATCCTCAATATTACATGACTTTAAGACAAAAAATACTAGGAAAACTAATTTTTACGCCAGAACCTATATATAAAATAGTGGTAAGTTTTATAAGATTTGTTAAAAAAGTTATATCTTGGAAATGATAAAAATATATTGAAGAATAAGACTGGATAGTGTATAATATAGGAATGAAGTAAAAAATATAGAGAAAAAGGAGGAAATAAAATGGGATACTTAGTTCCAACAGTTATTGAAAAGACAGCAGGAGGAGAAAGGGCATATGACCTTTATAGTAGATTGATGAAGGATAGAATCATTATGCTAACAGGCGAGGTGAATGATGATATGGCACAAATCATCACAGCACAGCTTCTTTTTTTAGATTCTGAAAATCAAAAGGATATTAATGTGTACATTAATTCTCCTGGAGGATCTATTTCTGCTGGTCTTGCAATTTATGACACCATGAATTACATAAAGAGCGATGTTTCTACGATTTGTATGGGCACAGCGGCAAGCATGGGTTCATTTCTTCTGTCTGGTGGCGCAAAAGGAAAAAGATACGCTCTTCCTAATTCAGAGATTCTTATTCACCAGCCCCTTATTAGTGGAGGTCTTGGAGGACAGGCAACAGAGATTGAGATTCACGCAAAGCATCTCTTAAAGACAAAGCAGCGCCTTTCTGAATTGCTTGCACTACATACAGGACAAACAGTGGAAAAGATTATCGAAGATACTGATAGAGATAACTGGATGACTGCTGAGGAAGCATTAAAGTATGGCCTCATTGATAAGATTATAACCAAATAATTTTCTTTAAGAACTGCTATTTTATTAGCAGTTCTTTTTGTTTTACAAAAAAAATAAAATTTTTTATAAAAACATGTTGACAAAAAAAAGATTATATGCAATAATATATTTACAACAGATGAGTAAGAAAAAAAGGAAAAAATGGAGGCACTCATAAAAATAAAAAAAGTATATATGCTAGCATATAAAGTGGAGTGCCTTCGACAATTAATTTGATATAAACATCTCCTTACGAGGAGGTTTTATATAAACACTACAAAACCTGATATTCGCTTTAGCGGGCGATATCTAATAGTAATTAATCATTTTTTATTCTCCAAAAAACCATGCATTCTCCGCATGGTTTTTTTTCTTGTAAAAAACATAAAAATATGGTAGCATAAAAACATTAAAGAAAAAAGAAAGGAGTTTCAATCAATGATGGAAGATTTTGAAGAATTTTTTCCAAAAGAAACAAAAAAAATAGATATTGATTACTCATCACTTAACAAACAGCAATTAGAAGCAGTAAATACAATTAATGGGCCAGTCTTAATTATTGCAGGTGCTGGAAGTGGAAAGACAAAAACACTTGTATATAGATTAATAAATCTTATAAATAATGGAATAGATCCAGAAAGAATTTTATTATTAACATTCACAAACAAAGCTGCAGGAGAAATGCTTGAACGTGCTCAAACAATGCTTGATGAAAGAGTAAATAAAATTACAGCTTGCACATATCACTCATTTTGTGCAAAAGTACTTAGAAAATATCATAATTTAGTAGGAATTGATGATAATTATACCATATTAAGTCCTTCAAACTGTGCTGAGGTTTTAAATATTATAAAAGAAAAAATAGATCTCGATGAAGATACGGAAATCCCCAGCTCAAATATATTATTAAATATATTTTCTTTTGCAATTAATAAGAATATGGATATTTCTGAAATAGTAGAAATGAAATACTCTAAATTTGAAGGGGAAATATCTACAATAGAATTATTAAAGGAAAAATATGATGAATATAAAATAGAAAATAATAGTTTGGATTATGATGATTTATTAGTTCTTACTAATAAATTATTTAATGAATATCCAAAGGTATGTAAAAGATATTCAGATATTTATAAGTATATTATGGTAGACGAATATCAAGATTCTAATAGTCTTCAACTAGAATTTTTATCCCTTTTAAGAAAATTTGATAATAAAAATATTTGTGTTGTAGGAGATGATCAACAATGTTTTCCAGAAAAGACACCTATACTTACGAATAATGGGTTAAAAAATATTGAAGATATCACATTAGAAGATGAGTTAATAGTAGCCTCTGGTAAAGGAGAAACTTGCCTTTTAAAACCTGAGTCTGTTATTAAAAATAAATATTCTGGAAAACTTATAGTCTTAAAAACTAAATCAGGAAAAGAAATAAAAGCTACTCCTAATCATATTGTATTTGCCAAAACAGATAAAAGTATAGATAAAAAAGAATGTCTTAAATTTTCTATGTTTAAAAGTTCTGATAAAGGAGAAATTTGTTATAAACATGAACTTATTAATGGAAATGCAAAAATGATTTTTAAAGACCAAGATAAATTAATAGAAGTTGCAGAAAAAACACTATCAAGTAGTAATATATACTTTTCTAATGAAAATTTAGTGTTTTTAAGAAATGCTATTCTGACAAAAGATTTAGATGAATATGAATTCTTGCCAATATCAGAAATTCAAAAAGGAATGTTTGTAAGTATATATGATAAAGAAATAATTTCTGATGAAGTGATATCTATTAAAGAAGAATATTATGAAGGATATGTATATGATTTAAATATTCCTATTTGTAGAAATTATATTGCAGGAGGAATTGTTGTACATAACTGTATTTATTCTTGGAGAGGGGCTAATTTTAAAAATATTATTAATTTTCCAAACCATTTTAAAGGAACTAAATTAATAAAACTTATACAAAATTATAGAAGTAATCAAGAAATACTTGACCTTTCTAATGCAATACTAAATAATGCTACAGAAAAATATGAAAAACAATTACTTGGTCAAACTGAAAAAGGAGAGCTTCCCTTATTTGTTCATGTTGATAATTCAAAAGAACAATGTAGATATATATTAAATAAAATTGAGCAGTATCACAAATATGATAAAATACCATATAGTGATATGGCAGTTTTAATAAGAGGCGGAAATGATTCTTATGATTTAGAAATGATGATACAAGAAAACATAGGAAGAATAGAAATCCCATTTAAAAAATTTGGAGGATTAAAATTTTTAGATAAAGAAATATGCCAAGATATATTTGCTTATTTAGGAATTCTTACAAATCCTAAATCACATGTATTATGGTTTAGATTGCTTAAATTATATCCTTTTATTGGTAGAAAAAATAGTGTCAAAATTGCAGATGAACTACAAATAAATGGAATAGATGAATTATTAAATAAAAAGTATGAAAAAAGAAAATATGCTAACTATCTTTTAGAAATTTATAACGAATATAATAAAATGAAATCCATAAAAGATTTAGATGTTTTAGTTGATTACTTAATTAATTCTTATTATTTTAAAGTTAAGAAACGCTCTATTGAAGAATCTAAAATAGGAAGCAAATCAAAGAAAACAACAAAAGCCGATTTACTAAATAAACTAGATGAAGATATTTTAGAAGCTCAAATGCTAATATCTACAGCCTCTAAATATTCAAAAATAGATGAATATCTTGAAGCACTTGCTTTAGAAGCAACACCAGATCCAGAAGAAGATAATAAAGATTATCTTACAATATCTACTATTCATTCAGCTAAGGGTCTTGAATTTAAAATTGTATTTATCTTAAATTGCATAGACTCATCTTTCCCTGGAGAAAGACCTCTTAGTAGTTATAGTTATGCAGCACTTAGAGAACATGAGGAAGAAATAGAAGAATCAAGGAGACTTTTATATGTTGCTATTACAAGAGCTAAAGAAGATTTATATTTAATGTGTCCAGAATTTATAATAAAGTTTGGAAGATTAGAAAAAACAGAAGTTTCTAGATTTTTAGAAGAAGATGATATATATAAAGATTATTGTAAAAACGAATACAAATAAAAATAAGCACTAGGGTAAACCTAGTGCTTATTTAATTTAAGTAGGAATAAAAACGTTTTTAAGTTTTGCAAAAAAGCTTTTCTTTTTGGGAGGGAATAATTCATCATGCCACTTTTCTTTCATTTTGTTTAATGCAATTTCTAATTTCTTTGCATTTGCTTCGCCAAAGAAAATAAAGAAATCATTTTCTATATCCCAAAAGAAATTAGAAAAATGTGAGTCTGGATTTTCCATAAAAAGTTTTATAGATACAAAGCGTTTTAAATCAAGCTTATTATTTGCAAATTTTGTTACTCGCTTTTTAACTTCATCTACATCTTCTGATTTTGCAAAAACAAGAACATTATCCCCATTTTTTGTTTTTTGCCTACCTTTTTTTACAATATATGAATCCATATTTTTTACAATTCTTTTTAATGATAAATTTAATGGATTTTTAATTTGTCCTGTTAAACTATCATAAATTCCTTCAAACTCGCAAGCTCCCATATATTTTAAATCAATAATTGAATCGAAACCTATGATTTCATCCTCATTAATGTTTAAAAAAGTTCCTGCTTGAAGTAAATATGTGTTTTTCATATCCCTTTCTCCTTTCTCTTTACTATTGTTTATATTCTACCATAAAACGCAAAAAAAGAGAAATCGCAAAGCAAATTCTCTTTTAAATGTTTATTGTTAAATTTGGTAAGAAAGAATACCTCGCTGCTTGCAGCGAGGATGAATTTCTCAGGTTAATAAAATTATATTGAATATTTTTACTATATATGGTAATAATCGAATGACATATTATTCAAAGCCTTTAAAATGAATGAGTTTACCGTCTGGACAATATCTATTCTGTAGTTACTTGTTCTCTTTTTAATATTTCATTGAACAAAGTTATTATAAATATACTATCTTTACAGTATTGATATTTTATATATTTTGGCATTATTTTTTCCGTCTTGACTGTATTTTTAGGCTTTAAAATCATCCAGTTATATGGTATAATTAATATATTAAGATATTACTTAAAAACAAAGAAAGGAGAGATATTTTATATGGACTATATAGTAACTATATACAGTGATAGAATGTATAACCTAGAACCTGATATTTGTGACACAATAGATAAAACTTTATATATATTTAATAGAGCAAAGCTTAGTTCATATAATATGGCCTTTCTTAAAGAAATAGACCCTTTAACTTATGCTTTAAAATATGGTAATAAAAGCATCTATAATATAATAAAAGAAAAATATAAAATGGATACATATTATACTAATAGCGCTGTTAATGAAGGAGTAGGCTCTTTTAAAAGCCAAGTAGAGTTAAATAAACTCTATAAAACACAAAAAGAGGAAGCAATAAAAGCAATAGAGACTAAGTTAAAAGAAGAAACTAAAAAATTAGAAAAGTATATTATCTTACGAGATAATTTAATTATATATAGACATGAACTAAAAGAAAAAAGCAAAGCTAAAAAATTAAAAACAAGTTTTCCTAATATAAGCTATAATGGTTATAACATTATAGTTAGAAGCTTAAAAAATAAAAAGATTAAAACTTATGAGTATGGGTTATATTCTTTTGAATATGATTACTTAAATCCAAAAATAAAGTATCTTAAATCAAAAATAAGTAAACTTAAATATAGATTAAATAATACTAAGACTAAACTTAAAAATTTAGATAAAATTAAACATATTAGATTTAATAAAAATACTAAATATAATAGTTATCTAATATCAGGAAGAAGTGATGGGGCTTATAAAAATTTTGTTTTTAAAGCTACACCTCATGAAAAAGATAATTATTTTTACTTTGATATCAATACCTTATTCCCTGGTGGTTTTAACTATACTTTTAAAGATATTTTATTTAAATATAGAGGAAAAGAATTAAAAGAAGCTTTAAATCATAAATATCCTATTGCTATTGGCTTTATAAAAAAGAAAGATGGCGAAGGAAAAATTTATTATCAATTTAAAGTTGCTTTTAATTTAGGGGAAACTAGTTCTTTAAATAAAAGCAAAGAAAATGGCATAGTTGGTATAGACTTTAATTATGGCTTTTTAGCTATTAGTGATATAGACTCTAAAGGAAACATGGTAAATAGTTTTACTATTCCTTATGAAATAACAGATAACTCAAAACAAAATGAACTTAATTTAAGATATGCTTTAAATAAAATAGGAGAATACATAAAACGAAAAGGAAAAACACTTGTCATAGAAGATTTAGATACTTCTAAATCTAAGATGAAAAATACATATAAAGACCCTAAACTTAATAAGATTTTACACTCCTTTCCTTATGAAAAATATATACAAATTACTAAGTATACAGGTATTAAATATGGTTTTTTAGTAAAACTTGTAAGCCCTAAATATACAAGTATTATAGGATTACTTAAATACTCTTATAAAATGAAACTAAATTCTCATATAGCGGCGTCTTTTGTAATAGCTCACAGGGGACTTGGTATCCAAGAAAAAGTACCTTTTTGTTATAAACACTTAATACCTAAAGAGATAAGATATAAACATAATTGGTCTAAATGGAATAAGCTTAATAGTATTAATAAATCTAATATAAAAGAATTAAAGAAAAAGGATAAAAAGAATAAAGAATATAAAAACTATAAAAATACAGTTACTCTTTATAATGGTAGTGAAAAAGTTCATTATCTTACTAAAGAAGATATAAAACTTAAAAAAGAGAAAGAATATAACCAAAAATTAAATAAGATATTATTATTTTAATTATAAATAATTAAAATTAATATAAATTTAAAACATCATTATCTTTTCTACTATAAGGAAAAAATAAACAACGGTAGTAAGTAAACCTTTAAACTTATGGTTAAAGGAAAAGATAATAGTAACAAAAAATTTAAAGAATAAAAAGAATAGTTATAAAGCCTTGTCTTTTTTAATAGACTTCTATTAAAAAGGGCTCGGAACTTTGGATATTTAGGTTATTCTTTAAATTTTAGAGGTTAGTATACTCTCAAAATTATACTAATGGTAAATTGATAAACTCCAGTTCTTTATAATTATAAGGATTCTTATAACATAAAGAATCCTCGCAGCTAAGCTGCGAGGTAGTTCAATAGAATTTGTGGTATATTAATATAAGATAAAAAATAAGAAAAGGAGAAAAACTAATGAATTATGCAGATATTAAAAAATTAGATGTGGCTAATGGTCCAGGAGTACGAGTAACTATTTTTGTCAGTGGATGTAATCATCATTGTAAAAATTGTTTTAATAAAGAAACATGGGATTTTAATTATGGTAAAGAATTTACTAATGATACTATAAATGAAATAATAAAAGAATTAAGTCCTAGCCATATAAAAGGACTTACTTTATTAGGAGGAGAACCTTTTGAACCTATAAATCAAAAAGGTTTATTACCATTAGTTAAAAAAGTAAGAGAAATTTATCCAGATAAAGACATTTGGGCATTTTCTGGTTTTTTATTTGATAAGGATATTATCGAAAAAATGTATAAAAATGATTATACAAAAGAACTTTTGTCAAATATAGATGTTTTAGTTGATGGACCTTTTGTAGAAGAATTAAAAAATCCTTCTTTAAAATTTAAAGGATCTTCAAATCAAAGAACTATAGATGTTAAAGAAACTATAAAATACATAAAAAAGGATAATGATAATTTTTATATAAGTAAATCAGACATTAAATTATTGTTCTAAATAAAAAAAAAGAAGGAGTTTTCCTTCTTTTTATTTTTATTTATTTTCATCTCCGATAAATTTGGGTTGTAGAGAATTTATCTTTTTTATGTAGAAACCATCATCTCCACCAATAGAGTATTCTAAAACAACTTTTCCAACAACATCATCATAAGAAATATAAGAATTATCCCAATACCTCGCATCAGAAGAATGCTCTCTATTATCTCCCATAACAAATATACAATTATCAGGAACATTAAAGGTGTCATGTCCAGGAACTAATATTTTTGTTTCTCCTACTGCATATTTGGACTCATCCAAAAGACAACCATTAATATATACTTTATCATTTTTTAATTCTATTTTATCACCAGGAAGTCCTATAACTCTTTTAACAATAAGTTCTTCGTATTCTTTTGAATCGATAACAACTACATCGCCTCTTTGTGGAGGGTTTGATTTATAAGCTAATCTATTAGCAATAACGAAATTACTTGTTAATAAAGTTGGCTCCATTGATTCAGATGGTATAAAACCATTAAGTATTATAAGCTTAAATACGCAAAATACAATAATTCCCACAATAATAGCAGGTTTAATTGTATCCCACAATTTAAATAATTTATTTTTCATATTAAAATCATCCTTATGTCTTTCTTTAAAGTTATTTTGTTTTCTTAGATTAGTGTCATTAGAATTAATATCGAAGAATTTTTTATTCTCCATCATTTTTTATTCTCCGTTCATTATTAATTTTTATCTTAAATCCATTATTTAATTTAAAATATTAATTCTATTAACATAATCATTATAATACATACTATTAATAAATGTAAAGAACAAAAAGAAGTAGACAAAAGTCTACTCCTTTTCATACCCTGCTTCATGAATCTTTAATTCATGATTTGATAAATCTTTCATAAATTCATCATTTGGATCATAAAGTGTATATCTATAATCTTCATCAAAATACACATCTACAGTTTCATAATTTTTTTCTCTTATTACAGTTGCTTGTATTGTTTTTATTTTCCCATCTATAGTAACTGCTTGAGGGAAAACTTCAACAATAACATCTTTTTTAGTGTAACCATGATCGTTTAAGAATTCTTCTAACCATTCATCAATAATTCCATATCTCATAAAAACGCTTTCAGCGTACACAGCGTAGTCGTAGCACAACAGCGAAGAGTATAGCAACGCTATTAACGCAACACTCTACGTTATGACGCTACCTCCTTTCTAAGTAATTTCTACAAGAGCTTCTTTTGATAAATCTATACATCTTAGAATTTCTACAATACTTGAACCAGGTTTAATAAATTCCCATTCAACATTTTGTTCTGAATATAAATCATAAAGTTGCTCCCATAGATCTTTATTTTTTACTTCTTCATTAGATTCTTTCTTCCAGTTATTTGCTCTCCATCTTGTTATCCATCCTTTTATAAAAGGAACAATTAAATATTGACTAGTTGTATATATCTTTATATTACATTTAGCATTTAATGCAGCAAGTGCAGAGATAACAGCTTGTAGTTCCATTCTTTGTTTAGTGGTTTCTTTTTCTGCCCCCTTATCAGTTCTTTCATAATCTCCACATTGCATAATATATGAATAACTTCCATTAGAAAGAGCTTTTTCTCCTTGCCCATCAACAAAAAGCTTAATATCTGTTTGAATATCTTCAATATCATCTTTAAAGTCAAAATCTGGAGCAACAGGTTCATCAACAAGTGGAGAATTTTCATCAAAAACTCCAAAATCAGAAAGCTCTGATTCTTGGAACTCATTCATTAAAGGATTCTCAGGGACATCAATTTCAGGGATGTCAGGGAGCTCTTCATTTTCTGGAATATCTGGTAATGTTTCTTCATTTTCTATATTCTTTAATTCTTCATTTTCCGTTTTAGAAGTTTCTTTAACTTCATCTCTTTGTTCTTTCTTCTCATCTTTTTTAGTTTTTAATTCAGCTTGTTTTTTTGTTTCTTCTATTTCTTTATTCGCTTCTTCAATAATTTTTTCAAATTTTTCAAAATTACAAACAAGCCCTTTAATATCCTCCCAGTCTTCATAAATATTCCCAATTATTTCATATTTATTCATGTTAGCAGATATATAGATAGGTTTATCATTAATAAATGCAACAAAAGCACCTAAATCTGAATTAAATTCTACTATACCAACAAGATTATCATCATTACAATCACATATAGCATCTCCTTCATAAATTTCTCCATTTATAGCCATTCCTGGAGTTAACATCATATATGTTTTTGAATCAATTCTTGTATTGTCAATGTAAGTTCGCATAGAACTTACTTTAGTATCAAAATCTATTAATACAGAAAACCTTGAAGGATAAACCATATCTTTACCTGTCCAAAGTCTTACACCTAAAGTAAACATATTATCTATTACATAACAATTAGTTATGTTTCTCCTTTCTTTCAGTTTATTTATTTGATAATAATTATATAACATATAATTAAACAAAATCAATAAATTAGGTTTTCTATATTTTATTAATATAATTATATCAGATATAACAAAAAATTTCAAGACAATTTTAAATTTTCATATAAAATAACGAACAATTTAAACACTTGAAATCAAATATCTTTATTTGATATAATTATTGTGAAAGTGATTGTATAGTTGCAGTGTAGTTTATGTGCAGCTCAGGGGATATATAAGAGCTACATAAAAAATAAAAAACAAAAAACAAAAAGGAGAAAGAGATATGAGTAACTATATGGTAAACTATGATGAAGAAATGATGGAAGAGGCAGGCTTTCAGAAGATGAATAAAAGAAATTCTGGTGGCAACGCTGTAAAGGCAGAAAGAAAGGCGAAGGAAAAGGCAAAAGCACTTGGACATCGCCAGAGCCTGGAAGCAGCCGCAGAAGAAAACTGCTTCATCCAACACGGGAAGAGCCGTAAAGAGTTAAAGGCCTCCCGCAAAGCGGCGGAAGAGCGCAGGAATCGCCGCAATCATCGATAAAATTTTAAGGACTCAAACCAAGTAGTAAGCTTATCCCCTGGGCTTATGAAAAAAGGTTTGGGTCCTTTTTGTTGTTTAAAAAACAAAATATTTATATTTTAAAAAAATATTTTCTCTTTACTAAAAATTTTAAATATTGTATAATGTGTAATAAGAATTTAAATAAAAACATATGTTCTTTTATTAATTCTTAAATTTCTAAAAATAAGCTGTTTTTTATTAAAAGGACGGCGTAGCCGCACGACTGAAAGGAGAAATACTTATGAGTTACGCAGATAAGTTGTTTAAAGATATGTGTAATGATATACTTACTAATGGAACGGATACCAAAGGAGAAATAGTTAGACCTGTTTGGGAAGATACAGGCGAAAAAGCCTATACCATTAAAAAATTTGGAGTAATTAATAAATATGATTTAAAAAAAGAATTCCCAGCCCTAACTTTAAGAAAAACTGCACTCAAGAGTGCAATGGATGAAATTCTTTGGATATATCAAAAAAAATCAAGTAACATACATGATTTAAAAGCTCATGTGTGGGATGCATGGGCTGATAAGGATGGTTCTATTGGTACATGTTATGGTTATGTAGTAGGTCAAAAATTTACATATAAAGGTGAACAAATTGATCAAATGGATTATGTTTTAAAACAATTAAAAGAAAACCCATATAGTCGCAGAATTATGACAAATATGTATCAATATCAGTACCTTGCAACAGGTGCTCTTGACCCTTGTTGTTATAGTATGACTTATAATGTAACAAAAGAAGGAGAAAAATTAGTATTAAATGCTGTACTTAATCAAAGATCTCAAGATATTTTAGCTGCTAATAACTGGAATGTCTGTCAATATGCAATTCTTTTAATGATGATTGCACAGGTAAATGATATGATACCTGGAGAATTAATTCATGTAATAGCAGATGCGCATATCTATGATAGACATGTCGATGCTATAAAAGAATTAATTAAAAGAGAGGAATTTCCTGCACCTAAAGTATGGTTAGATCCTGAAATCAAAGATTTTTATCAATTTACAACTGATAATCTTCATGTTGAAAATTACAAAGCTGGAGAACAAATTAAAAATATTCCTATCGCTAAATAGGATAAGAAAGAAGGAGAATAAAAATGATATTAATTACTGCAATAGATAAAAATTGGGGTATTGGAAAAAATAATAAGTTATTATATTCACTACCTGAGGATATGGCATTTTTTAAAAAAATGACAACAGGTAAAACAATACTTATGGGAAGGAAAACTCTAGAATCCTTTAAAAACCAAAAACCCTTACCAAATAGAAAAAACTTAGTTTTAACAAATCAAAAACTTAAATCAAATTATTCTAATTTAGAATATATAAATGATATTAACAACATATATTTTAATGACGATTCATTAATTTTAATAGGAGGAGCTAGTCTTTATAATCAACTTTTTGATAAATGTAATTACGCATATATTACAAAAATTGATAAAGATGAGGTCAATCCTGATGTTTATTTCCCTAATTTAGATTTAAAAGAAAATTGGGAAGTAGAAAAAACTATAGAAAAAGCTGTTTCAAAAAACGGCATCCCTTATGAAATTTTATTATATAAAAACAAAGGGGAGGTGTAAAAAATGAAAAAGAAGATATTTATGGTATTATCTTTTATGATTATTACATTTTCCCTTTCTGGATGTAATATAAAATTCATAGAAAAAGCTCCAGAAAAAGAAGAAACAACAGAAGAAGATACATCAGGCCTTGGTGATGTAAGTATAGCACCAGATGATGAAGATCATATGACAATTTCTAGTAGTGAAGAAAGCGAAGAAACAAGTAGAGAATCTTTTGATAAAGATGATGTAAGTACTAGCGAAAGTAGCGAAGAACCACCAAAAACTTTAGGAGAAAATCAAAAAGAAATTAATGGTATTGTTTTCGATACATTATTAAAAGAGGTATATGCAAAGGAAGATATAGCTCTTTTTGCTAGCGCAGACTTAACAGGAAAAGCAGCTATTAATGTTGAAAAAAATACAGCACTTACTTTAATAGGTTTATCTGAAGATAAAACCATTGCGATGGTAAGAAATGCAACAGGTTCGATTTTTTATGTAGAATATAGATATCTTACAGAAAAAAATCCTAATCCAGAAACATCACAAACTACTTCTGAACAAACACCTACTCCAAAACCTAAAGATGATGACAAAACACCATCTAGTTCAGAATCAAGCACACAAGTAGCAGATGTTCCAGATCCAGAGCCTTCTACATCCACGCCACAACCACAAAAGCCACAAGAAAACCCAGTACAAACACAACCTACTCAAGATCCTGCCCCACAACCTAATCCAGATCCACCAGTAGCACAAGGAGGTATTCCTTATCCAAGTAATCCTAGTTCAACTTCTATAAATTTAGGAGTAACATTTGCTGATGAATCATTTACAGCAACAGTTGTTAATACAACAACAATGAATTCTGGTCCTGGTAAGGTGTTAAATTCAACAGGTTATTCAGTTATTGAAACCTTTGAAGCAGGTACAACAGTAAATTGTACTGGTATTGGTAATAATGGTTATATTAGAGTAGAACTTGCTAATGGAACTGTTGGATTTATACTAAATACTGATTTAAAAAGATAAGGCAAATGCCTTATCTTTTTTTATTTGATAATTAAAAATAAATAAAGTATAATTAGAATTACAAGTATTGAGGCTTTTTTCTTTGCAGAAAAGCTAAGTTTTCATCTAAAAAGTGAAGGAGGACAAAAAGATGAAAAAAAATTTTATGTTACTCGTTGGGGCGCTTCTTGTAGTGGGTTCTCTAGTAGGCCTTTTCATGGTTTATGTAAAGCCACAACAGGAAGAAGCCGATGCTGTAGAGAGGGTTCGGAAACAGGTTGCAGAGGCGACAGAAGCTGCAGCTACAGAAATCCCCGAATCTGATACCATGGAGGAAGAGACCCATCTCTATCCGTGGCTTGAGACAGCAACCACTAATTTCCAGGGCCAGGAAATTGAGTGGGGGGTTAGTTTGGCCGATAATTCTTCGCTGGGGACAACTATCGGGGTTGTTTCCTGTGAGGATCTTGATATCGAGGTGCCTTTAGTTTTTGGTGGCACCGAAGATGTCTATTTAGAAGGACAGGCGGGCCTTCATGAGGAGCTATCTACCCCAGATAGTATCTTCATCTTAGGCCATCACATGAAGTGGGGCCTGTTCAAAAACTTGTGTAGTGCCCAAATAGGTCAAGAGGTGATACTCGAGACCATCTATGGCACATACGTTTATGAGATTTCATATTCAGCTTATATCTCGGAGGCTGAATATGAGGCAGACAATTACGCTGTTTGCCAAGGCTCCGACCTTGTACTCGCTACATGCGATTACGAGAACGGAGTTAAAGGTCGCAGAATCGTTAAATGCGATCTTGTTTCCGAGTAAAAATAGATAACCCCGAGGCACTGACAACATAATATCTACCCCCCAAGAAGTGGGAGAAAGGAGCAAATTATGATTATAATATTGCTTAATATATTATTACCCGTAGTTTCTCTTGGCATTTATTTTGCCATAAGTAAGTTTTTAATTCGTTTCCCGTGGTTTAAGGCTATGGGATTCGTGGGCAGATACGCTTTCGTTTGGGGCGGGATGTCTTTAATTGTATCCCGTTCCATGATGAGCGTATTTTGGGTAGCCGCAGTTTTACTATACGGCTGTTCAAAGGCTTATGGCTGGGAAACAGTCAAAGCCAATTTAATAGAAGCTTTCGTAATAGCAAAAGATAAAGTTACGGAAGTGATACACAGATAAATTTTAGAGAGAGCAAATGTATTCGGGGTGCATTTGCTCCTCTCTTTTTTTGTTTAAAAATACTTATAATTTAAAACATATTGCTTTTTAATTTTTTAATATGTTATACTTTAGTTAATCAATAAGTAAGCAAATAGAATTGTAAGCGTTTCGCAATGTTATCCGTTCACATAACATTGTTGTATCAAATATAGTTTGTTTTTATATTTGTGTGCTGTCTTTCTATATTTATTGATTTTTTATATAGAGAAACTTGAAACAAACAGGAAAATAAAAAATAATAAGGAGGATTTTAAAACATGTATAAATCATGTAAATCACAAAAATCAGAATTAGTAACCCTGTCAACAAGTAATGAAAGTATCTCTTTTTTTGGTATTGCCAATGAAACTCCCTTTTTAAAAAATATATTAAAGGCGGGTTCCAGCATGGCCGAGAGGCCTAAAATCCAAGATCGCCGTACACGGCGCTTGTTGATTAGAAAAAATAAAGATGTTTTAATAGGTGTAAGAAATTTAAGAAAACTTAATTTGAAATATTGTTTTTAAACCTTGACTAAGAGGCGTGAACGGTAATAATTATTTAAAAACAACAAAGTAAAAACAAGTTATATTGAAAAATTTCTATAAAATCTAATTAAAACCTTAAATTGTCGGTATATCTACTATATATAGTAAATTTTTAATATATATAAAGATATGTTGTTTGTATTTAAATTAATTTAATAATAAAAACAAAAGTTTGATCGTGAGGAAGGAAATATATAAATAGAATAAATATTATTAAAAATACATTTACAAATTATTAAATTTTAAATATAAGCACAAACAAGAAAAAATACATTAAAGCAAAGCTTTCTTTTATATAATAGCATTGAGTAATGGATGCAACTTATTATATAATTGGTACTTTAGTCATTAGTTTATTGGCATTTTTGCTAACAGGCCGACAATGGCCTATTTTTTTGCCTTGAAAAAATGTATGGTATATGCTATAATTTTTTAAAACAGAAAGGAATGATGAAAATGAATTCTTTTGACGAATATAGAATAAAAAATATTCCTTGTAGTAAAAAACTTGCCAGTGATCTAGATAAAGAACAACTACAAGCTGTATGCGCACCACTTAGTAATACTTGTGTTTTTGCTGTTGCTGGTAGTGGAAAGACTAGGGTTCTTACATATAGAGTTGCTAATTTAATAGAAAACGGAATTGATGAAAAATATATGATTTTACTTACATTTACAAATAAAGCATCAGAAGAAATAAAAAATCGTATAAAAACTCTTTTAAATAAAAATAAATGCACAGTAACTGCTGGTACTTTTCATAGTGTTGCTAGTTTTTTCGTTAGAAAATATGCAAAAGAAATAGATTTTGATTCGAATTTTAGTGTAATAGATGATAAAACAAGAAATGATTATATGAAAGAATGTAGAGATACTTTAATAAAAAGTCATTCAGGTAGAATAAAAGATACTGAGTTCCCATCTCATACTGTTCTTACAAGTATCTATTCTGGGGCAATAAATCATAATGAAACATTTATAAAGTATATGGAAAAATATTATCACTTTTTTAAAGGAGAAACACTAGATTTTATTCTTACTGTATTTGAAGACTATATAGCAAGAAAAGAAAGTACAAATTGTCTTGATTTTGATGATCTATTACTTAGTTTTTTAGATCTTTTAAATATAGAACATGTAAAACAAGAAATTAACGGATATTTTAAATATGTTTTTGTCGATGAGTATCAAGATATTAATTGGCTTCAATATGAAATTATCGAAAAGCTAAATAGTAACCAATCGTTATTTGTAATAGGAGATTCCAATCAATGTATATATCAGTTTAGAGGTTCAGATGATAGATATATTGATTATTTTATAAAAACTCATAAAGATGTAAATGAATATCATCTTTCATATAACTACAGGTCAACACCAGAAATTTTAAAAGTAGCGGAAACCTTAATAAACAACAATGATGTACATAGAAAAGTTGTCCTAAAAACATTAAATCAATCTAATATAAAACCATTTGTATTTGGCACATATGAAATACCTATACAACTTAGAATTATGGCACAAAATATAAGAAAACATTATAAGGATGAACTTGACAAAGTTGCAATTCTTGTTAGAAAGGGAACAGAAATAGAAGAAATAAAGAAAGCTCTTTTAATAGAAGATTTACCTTTTAATGTAAAAGGAAATAATAATTTATTAAATAAAAAGTATTTTAATGATATATGTAATATTTTATCTTTTATTAATAATGCAGCCAATGAACCAGCATGTAAATATGTCTTAAAAATGTTTGATACATATAAAGATAATATAAATAAAGCTTATGACTATTTAAAAACTATTAATTTTGATTTAAATAAATTCAATATTAATATAAGCTATAAAATAACAAGTGCTATAAAAATTTTTACAAACATTAAAAATAAAAAATTTGAAAATATTTCGGAAATAATATCAGAAATATGGAATAGTTTTTATAAGCAATATGTATATACTAATTATACTGGATATCAAAATATAGAATCTGATGTTAACTATTTAATTTCTTTTTCTACAGGTTTTAAAAGCATAAATCAATTTACTGATTTCTATCTTTTAGAAAGAAATAAAGAAAAGGAAAATAAACAACAAAAAGCAATAACAATTATTACAATGCATAAATCAAAAGGACTTGAGTGGGATTATGTTTACATTCCTAATTTAAACAATAGCTGGTTTCCTCGCTCAAAAGATGATGATGTTGCAAGTAATACAAAACAAGTTCAAAATGAAAGAAAATTGTTTTATGTAGCAATAACTAGAGCAAGAAAAAGATTATATTTATCTTATTCCCAGCAAGATAATGAAGGAAAAGATTTAGGTGTATCACCATTTATAGAAGAATTTGAACAAGAATCATTTAACTGTGATTTTTTTGAATAGTGAAAGGAGAAATTAATGGCAAATTATATCCCAAATCCATTTTTAGAAGGAATGGAAAATGATAATACAGAAGTAGTTGCTCTTTATAATAAAAATTTTAAAGGTGTTGATATGAAATATTTTCAAAGATTAATTAAATATTATAAAAAAAATAAACCCGAAAAATTAAAAAATTTATTAATAGAACTCGTAGGAATGGACATGTTTAATCTTATAGTTAAAGAATACATAGAAGATATTAATGAAAGAGGAACAATTAATCAATTTTCCACTCTTCCAGATGGAAAAGCTATTAGTGAACTTAGAAAAGCTATAGAACTTATAACTAACAATAAAGAAAGAATAAAGGAATCAATTATATGATAGATATTGATTTTATTATTAATACTTGTTTAAAAGAATTTAAATTAGAAAAACTTCCCTCATACATAGAAATAAAGTATATTGATAGTTGCGATTTTTTTAAGTTAACTCAAAAAGGAGTTCCAGAAGAAAAAACAATAGAAATTCCCGTTCTTACATTAAAAGAAGATAATAAAAATATAATTTATGTGAATTATTTAGAATTAAATCAAAATGAATATATTGTTATGGAAATGCTCCTGTCTCAAATAATTAAGTTGATAATGAAAAATGAAAAAGAATATATCTTACTTAAAGAGAAAAATAAAAATACAGTTTTTCAAAAAAATGTTCAATTAGGACTTAATACGTTTTTAGAATATAATGAACTTTTAATAGTAATGAATACTATGAAAAAAGTTTATAATTCTAAAGAACATTATAGAAAAAATAACCCATATACGCCAAAACAAAGTAAAAAAATTGCTTTAAAAATTTTGGGTAAAATTATAGATAAAAATACTGATATATCTACTGTAATTTATTGTTTAGTAAAATTAAGTGTTAATGAAAATTACAATTTTACTAATGTAAGTCTTAAAAAATCACAATATTTAGAAGAATTAAATAAAATTTTATTAAACTTTTCTTATAAAACAATTACAAAAAAAGAATTAAATAGACTTGGCGTTTTGACAACTAAAATAAGCGAAAGTGTCTAGTACTTTCGCTTATTCTTATTATTTTTTAGATTTTATAACCTTAAATACTGATTCTGTTACCAACTCTTTGTAATCTTTATTATCTTTAATTCTTTTTCGCACTAAAGTTGCACTTATGTTTTTATATTTTTCATTATCTTTTCCTATAATATATTTTGTTTTTGAAAATAACTTATCACATTTTTCCTTAATATAGGATAAATTATCTTCTCTTTGTAAAATATAAAAACAAATTTCTGTTAAAAGTTTATCATGATATCCCCATCTTCCAATCTCGCTAAGTTTATCGCTGCCTAAAGCAAAAAATAGAGATTTACATTTATACTTTTCTTTTACAGCACATAGCACTTGATAAGTATAACCTTCTTCAACCCCAAATACTAAAACATTTGATTCTTTATAAGTCATGGCAAGTATCATTTTCAGGCGCTCTTTTTCAGAATAGGCATAATCGCCAGTTTTTCTTTGCTTTTTATCTAAAAACTTTTGATTAGAAATAGCAAAAATAATATAATCAAAGTTATAAGCATTATTAGCAGATTCTATCATATGAAAATGAGCAACAGTAGGAGGATTAAATGCTCCTGTAAAAAGAATAGCACTATCAATATTTGGTTTATAAAACAATTTTATAATATTAATTATTTCATAAACTTTATCAAGCCCTAGATAAAATTCACTTTCAATACCATTTATTTTTTTATAAATACCATATTTATCTTTCTTAATTTCTATTTCAAGGTATTTATTATTATCTTCATATTCAATTTGTAAAGAATCACAAGCTGTTGGAAAAATATCTGGAATAATATTATCACCTATATATAAATATTTTTCTAATTCTAAAGCATTTTTAATTACTTTTTTAGAAAAAGATGAAGCCCCATTTTCATTCCAATTATCTTTATATTCTGCAAATTCTAATATCTTTTTCTTTATTTCACTCATTTAGATTTCTCCTTTCATGTTTATAGACGTGTTATTATTATAGTGATTATAACATTTCCTAAAAACATTGTCAATAAAAAATAATTTTTTATTTAATTTTATTAACTTTTTGACAATGTTATGTTAAAGTGGTAATCTTTACAAGTAAGTTTTTTAACTTATAAATTTATTAAAAAATATTAAGGAGATATGAAAAGTGAAAAATATATTATTAAAAGGATTTTTATGTATTGCATCTTTAGGTATGATGTTCTCTCCTATAGGAAGCATACTAAAAACAAATCCAACAGAAGAACTTCATGCAGCATATGCAGAATATAAAGGTGACTATGGATATTATGTAATTGAAGGTTTTGATAAATTAGGTAAATCAGACTGGGATTATGGTAATATATCTTATATTAGATTGGCAAGAGGAGAAGCTATTGAATTATTAGATGTTAAAGATGTAGTATCATCAAATCCCAAAGTTTGTCCTGTACAAAAATATACATGTGCAAAGGATTATAATGGTGGTTATATTTGGATGCTTGGTGAAAATAAGAAAAATGCAATTACAACCCCTGGAACATCAACATTAACAATAACAAGAAAAAATGGTGAAAAGTTTAAAGTAAAAGTAAAAGTTCCAGAAAATCATTTTTATATGTATACAAATTTATTATATTATAAAAAAGGAGTTTCAAGTACTGCAAGCTTTAGAATTCCCTCAATATACAATAACGAAACTGACTATAAAAAAAATGTAAAAGTTAGAGTTTTGGATGAAGGAATGGCAAAAATAAACAAAACAATCAACCATATATATGTTACTGCAACTGGAAAACATTTAGGTACAGCGAAAACAGATTATTTTGCTAGCACATTATTAGAAGTAAAAGTTAATGGTCTTGTTTATTATTTTCCAATAGAATTTTACAACGATCCTTCAATTTCATTAAAAGATCTTAAAAAAGGAAAACATGATGCTTTTATGACATCATTTAGTACAACGGAAAATCATAAAGAATATATATTTGGCAAAGATAAAAAATGTCGGAAACAATCATGTGCGGATTTAAGTTTTGATGAAATGAACATGGATGGAGATCCAGATTACGGAGTTTATTATCTTAGACCTGATAATTATACAGGTACTGGAATTAAGAAAGACTAAAAAAGTATCAACTCAAAAACAAATAATAAACTAATTAAATAAAAGCAGGCAATTGCCTGCTTTTTTGATTTTTAAAAATAATTATATATAATATAATCAAATGATTAATTACTAAAGGAGAATAAAAAATGAAAGAAAAAGGTCTATATTTTGAATATAAAAATAATTCTATATTTTTATATGAAGCAATAAAAAGAAAAGATAAATGGAAAAATAAAAGATGTTTACTTGTTGCAAATAAAAATATTGTTGATTTTAACACACCTATTACTAATATTTGCCATAGTTTTTACTTAGATAATTATAAAATTATTAATAATATTAATGATATTGTGCAAATGTTTATTAATTTATATAATATTAATTTTAAAGAAAATATATACCAATATCCTATTATTGATAATGAAAAACTTGTTATTTTAGAAATATTTAAGTTTTTAAAAGAATTTTCAAATTTACAAAATGAACTTCCAGCACAAATAACAAATAAACTAAAAAAATATAACAATATCTATGAATATATAGAAAAAAATGATTTTAAATTAAACAAAATCTTTAATAATGGTTTATATTCTGATTTATTTATGAATTTTAATGCCACTAATATAAGAGATTCTTTAGATTGCCCTAATTATTTAATTAGTCTTATTAATATAAGAATGAATGAATTAGGTCTTGATAATTTTCAAAAATATACATTTAATGCAATATCTTTTTTTAGATATATTTATATGGATAATTTAGATTATTATTTAAATATTGATAATGAATCACTAAGAAAAATATTTGATATTTATATAGATATTTATGATTTACTTCAAATAAATCTAAACTTATATAGTGAAGTATCAGAAACAATTTATTGTTTAGTTTATTCTTATGGAAAGGAAAATGTTTTATATTATTTAGAATTAGTTAAATTTTTTTTAAATAGTAAAACTTTTGATAAATTTCATAATCATATTATTACTATTTATTGGCTGAAAAGATTATTTTCATTAGTTCCGCCAAAACTTGATGTTTTACCTAAAACCTTATATAAATGGAATTATTTAGATAACTATTTACAAAAAGGAACAATAGAAAAGTATAAAATATTAGAAAAATATAATAATATACTCTTGTATGATGATGTAAAAGCCAATTCTGAAAAATACAGTTATCAAGCTTCAAATTATCAGTTTAATATTGAAGAAACATTTTCTGATGTAATAAAAGTTTGTTATAGCTTAAAATATGATTTCTCAAATATATTAAATGCACTATATAATAAGGAAGCTTTGCTTATTATTAAGGATACAAAAAATAATCCAATAGCAATAATTACCATAAAAAATCAGAATATTATTGGTTTTTATGAAGATAATATAATAAAAGATTCTCATAAAAAGGAAATTGATAAGATTTTAAAAGAATATGTATATCAATTTAATTTAAACATAATTTTAAAATAAAAAATAGTTGACAAATATTTGATATGTGCTATAATAGAATCATCAAAAACAATAAACTAAAAGAAAGGAGAAAAATAATATGACTACTTTAATGAGTATAAAAAGCATAATAAAGAAATCTAGTACTATAAAATCATATAGTGCTTCTTTAAGCATGTCTAAAATACATTATTTATACTCATATATCTGTGATTCTGTATTACACGAAAATGAAAGAGTCATGTTATCATCTTCTATCTAATTTTAATAGAAGTATCTTACATCTTAATTTTTTTGACTTTTCTATTTTTTAAAGCTGTAATCAGAATCTTTGAGAAGATTTATGGTTACAGCTTTTCTCGTTTAATAAAAAATAAAAAAGTTTAAAAAAGTACTTGACAAAATTTAAAACATCTGGTATAATTAATATATAAGGTTGAGGGAGTTGTAAATATGCTCGTAAATGTACATGAGTAAGAAAGTCATGACTTCTGAAAGTAAGCATCGCCTTTTCCTAGGTAAAAGGTAGAAAGGAATTCCGAGAATCCGTGAAAGTCGGAACACGAGTGCCTGGAGATGTACTCAAGTGGTTGAAGAGGCTCCCCTGCTAAGGGAGTAGGCCCTTAGTGGGTGCGTGAGTTCGAATCTCACCATCTCCGTTTTACCATTTATTATTTTTCATTTAAATTTATAAACATTATGTGTGGTGGTAAAAGTACGATCCATTAAAATAGCCATGTTCCTTTTGTTGACGCTTTAAGGGTAATAGATAAAATGCCTATTACAGAGGAATGTCTTGTTTGGAGAATCGGGAGGACAAGCACATAATAAAATAAAAATTTAATGTGGGAACTTAGTATTGTTATATATAAACTAGAATAGTATTTAAAAGGATTCGAGTCTCTAAGTTCCCAATCATGTAAATTTAATATTTAAAATATCTGGGAGCTTAGCTCAGCTGGTTAGAGCATTCGGCTCATAACCGAACGGTCCACGGTTCGAATCCGTGAGCTCCCACTCATGGGTAGGTGGCAGAGTCTGGTCGATTGCGCCTGACTGTAAATCAGGTCCTTAATTGGCACGGTGGTTCAAATCCATCCCTGCCCACTATGCGCCATTAGCTCAGTTGGCAGAGCACTCGACTTTTAATCGAGTTGTCGTTTGGGTTCAAATCCCACATGGCGCACTTTATAGGAATCTAATATTGTTATTTGCACTGTTATGGCACAGTGCCATATCCCACAGAAAAGTGAGGAGAAATTAAATGAGTCGCCCTAGCAGATGGCAAGTTCGCAATAATCTGCTAATTGATATGGTGAGGTGTCCGAGTGGTTGAAGGAGCCAGTCTTGAAAACTGGAGGCTGTAACAGGTCCCTGGGTTCGAATCCCAGTCTCACCGCTTCGCTGGTATGGTGGAATAGGCAGACACCCCAGACTTAAAATCTGGTGAAGCTTTTAGTCTTCGTGCGAGTTCAAGTCTCGCTACCAGCACTTATAAGCCTAAACATTTAAACCTAGTTGTTTTAGGTTATTTGTTTAGGCTTTAATAATATCTAGAAAGGAAAAATAATGGATGAAATAAAAAATATTGGTTACATATATAAAATTACAAATAAAATCAATAGCAAATGTTACATAGGCCAAACATCTAAGTTTTACAAAAAAAGATGGAATGAACATAAAAACGCAGCCTTTAACAAATTTAAGATAAGTTATAATTATCCTTTATACAAAGCATTTAGAAAATATGGAATAGATAATTTTAAGTTTGAAGTTATTGAAAAATGTGAAATTCAAAAACTAAATGAAAGAGAAATATATTGGATTTCATATTACAACTCTTATAAAGAAGGATATAATCAAGATTTGGGAGGAGAAGGAAAAAGATTATTAAATCTTGATTCAAAACAGATTATTGATGATTACAAAAAATTAGGGAATATGCAAAAAGTTGCCGATAAATATAATTGTTCAAATAGTAGTATTAAAGATATCCTTTTAAAAAATAATGTAAAAATAAAGTCAGCAGTAGAAATAAATAAAGAAAAAGCACCAGAGATTAGACAATTAGATAATAATCATAATTTAATTAAAATACATAATTCATTAATAGATGCAGGAAAATGGTTGGTAGAAAATCTAAATTTAGATATAAAAAATCCACCATTTGTTGCAATAAGGTATGCAATTATTAATAAAACCTTATCCTATGGTTATTATTGGGAAAGTGATTTTTATAATGATAAATTGGATGAACTTAAAGAAAAAATTAATGAATATAACAAAGATTATTATAAAAAAAATTTAAAAAGAATAGAGGAAAAAAGAAAATCAAATCAATGTGAAATTTGCGGAAAATCAATAGACCCGAGAAATACATTATGTTTGAATTGTGAAGCAAAACGTAGAAGAGAGAAAGACATAAGAGAAAAAGAAGAAAAAGGTATTACAAGAGAATTTTTAAAACAAGAAATCAGAATCAAACCTTTTTCACAGATATCAAAAGAGCAAAATGTATCTAGCACAGCAATTAGTAAATGGTGCAAAAAATTTGACTTACCTTATACTAAAAAAGAAATCAAAAAATACACAGACGAAGAGTGGGGAAAAATATAATACATATAAATAAGGTGAGATGGCAGAGTGATTGAATGCATCGGTCTCGAACACCGACAAACTGAAAGGTTTCCTGGGTTTGAATCCCAGCCTCACCGCCATGCAGATATGGTGGAATTGGTATACACACCAGATTCAAAATCTGGCGCTTTAGCATGAGAGTTCGAGTCTCTCTATCTGCACTTTAAATTTTATGGTGACTATGGTGTAAAGGTAGCACATTAGATTGTGGCTCTAAAGGAAAGGGATCGTTCCCCTTTAGTCACCCTTTATATATTTTATAAGCAGGTATTAGCCTGCTTTTTTATTTTTATAAATAAAAATCATTGAGAAAATATATGTAATGTGATATAATTATTTATATAATATAAACAAGGAGGGATAATATTGAACGATTATTTTTGGAAAGTAGTACCATTATGCGAAAAACAATTAAGAGATGTAAATCAAAAAGATATTCTAAATAACGGGTTATATAGAAAATGCAACATTTATAAGGGTGGTGGAGGATATGATAAATTCGAAGACATTTATAAAAAAAGAAATAATTTAAATCAAGAAGAAAGATTCAATAATCAATTTGTAGTTCAACTTTTTGGTTGCCCTCTTAGATGTCCTTACTGTTATGTTACAAATGAAGGTATTTTTGGTAATTATAAAGAAGTTTCAACAACACAGCTTATGAATGATTTTTATAAATCAAAATTAGATGTATTTCATTTAATGGGTGGTGCTCCAGCTTTATATATAGAACATTGGATAGAAATATTAGAAAAACTTCCAGAGAATATACCATTTCATTCTGATTTACTTTGTGTTGAAAAAGAATATGATATTAATATTTTAAAAGAACTTGCTAAATTTAAAAACTCTCTTTATGCAGTTAGTATAAAAGGCTCAACAAATGAAGAATTTAAGAATAATACAGGAAAAGATTTAAACAAAGAAATGTTTTGGGAAAACATAGAAAAGATTAATGAAAGTAAACTTCCTGTTTATTTTACATTTACTGGAATGAACGATTCTAGTATGAATCATTTTAAAAAAGAATTAAAAGAGAAATTTCCAACAGATTACAAAAATTTATTAAAAGATAGCTTTGATATAAAGCTTGTAAAATATAAAGCATTAGAATAAGAAAGGAAACTATAAAAATATGAGAAAAATTAAATTTTATTTAACATTGTTTACATTATCAACTGCATTTTCATTTCCAGTGGCAGTAAAAGCAAGTCCCAGTCCTACAAGTGGAATGGTAATTGTCTCAGAAGAAAATACACAATCTGAAAAACAAGGTAAAGAAAAAACAAAAACACATAATTTTAGAAAAAATCATAATAAGCGAATCTTGAAAAAGAAAAAGACAAAAAATATTAAAAAGAATAAATTAAGACTATTAAAGAAGGTGCCAAAAAATGAATTCCACAAAAATAATTAATGGAAAAGAAATATCTTTAAAAATAAAAGATAAAATAAAAGAAGATATAACTTTAATAAAGAAAAACAAAAAAAGAATTCCTAAATTGGTTGTTATTGTTATAGGAGAAAATCCTTCTAGTAGAACTTATGTGAAGAACAAACAAAAAGCTTGTGATTATGTAGGAATGAAATCAGAAATAATAAGTTTTAAAGAAACAATAGAAGAAAAAATACTTTTAGAAAAAATAGAGAAATTGAATAATGACAATTTAGTAGATGGAATTTTAGTTCAATTACCACTCCCAAAACACATAAGCACCCAAATAGTAATTAGTACTATTAGTCCAAATAAAGATGTAGATGGGTTTCATCCAGAAAATATATCAAAATTATTTTTAGGTGAAAAAGGATTTATTCCTTGTACTCCCAAGGGAGTAGTAACATTACTTGACTATATTAATTACGATTTAACAGGTAAAAATGTAGTTATCGTTGGAAGAAGTAATATTGTTGGAAAACCTCTTTCACTTCTTTGTTTACAAAGAAATGCAACAGTAACAATTGCACATAGTAAAAGTGAAAACCTAAAAGAAATATGTAAAAAAGCAGATGTATTAATCACAGCAATAGGAAAGGTAAAATTTTTTAATAGTGAATATATTAAAGAAGACGCAATAGTTATTGATGTTGGAATAAATAGAGATGAAAATAATAAATTATGTGGAGATGTTGATTTTGAAGATGTGTATGAAAAAGCATTAGCAATCACCCCTGTTCCTGGTGGAGTAGGCCCTATGACTATTGCTTCTTTACTTAGTAATACAATGATCTCATATTGGAAAAAGGAAGGAGGTTTAGCTCTATGAAATTAGAAGATTTAAATTTAACAGAAGAAGAACTTGAAGATCTTGAAATGCAACTTTATAACAGAAAAAAAAGACAACAATATGAAGAAAATATTAAGCAAATAGATGAAAATAAAAAATATATAGGAAAATGTTATAAAGAAAAAGATAGAGATAAATATATTAGAGTTCTTAGTTCAAAAAGCTCAAACTCATATAGACTAGAATGTATGTGTTTTTGTTTTCCTGTATCTTTTAAGGAAGTTAATCGTCTTACAAAAATATTTAATCCAGACAATGCTTTTTCTGAAATAGATTTTGAAGGAATTTATATTGAAGATTATCCGCTTTTATGTTGTGACTGGGTTCATAAAAAAGGGAATGTATTAGCATCTTTAGAAGAAATATCAGAAGATGAATATTTTAAAAAGATGAATGAATATATAGAAGAACTTCAAAAGAAAGTAAAAGAAGGATATTTTGATACAAGTAAAAATAATAAATCTATGTTTAGTGAGGAGTAATTTATGGAGGAAAAATTATGTAAATTATGTGGTAAGAAATTTTTTACTCAATATAATCAACAAAAATATTGTTCAGATGAATGTAGAGACAAAACTTATAAAAAACACAAAATTACAATTAAGATATGTCCTATATGCCAAAAACAATTTATTCCTAATACCTCTCAAAAATATTGTAGTAAAAAATGTAGAAATAAAAATCAAAATGATTATCTAAAAAAAATAAAGCAAAGAAAAAGAAAAGAAAAATTAAAAGAATTAAAATGCCCATATTGCGGAAAACTCTTTAAACAACATGATTTAAGACAAAAATACTGTTCAATAGAATGTCAAAAAAAATACGCTAGAAAAAAACATGCAAAAAAACTAAAATTAAATAAACCTAAACAATATGAATTAATATGTAAATGTTGTGGAAAAACTTTTATATCCAATAATAGAATTCGAAAATACTGTTCAGATACTTGTTCTAAGATAAAACAAAAAGAATTAATTAATAAAAGAGATAACGAAATATTAGATAATGGATATAAAAGCCATAGCTTCAGACAAATAAAATATAGCAAAAAGAAAATTTTTTTTGGATTTACTCCGAGTAAAAAAAAATTAAACGATCTATCTAATTTATCAGAATTTATTGATAATAGGAAAAAAGATTTTTTACATATTTGTCAAAATTGCGGAAAAGAATTTTACGCATTTTCACATTTAGTAAAATATGATTGTGAAAAATGTGCTAAAGAACAAAATAATTTAACAATATTATCAGTTAAAAATAAATTAGATGATATTATATTTAAAGAAATAGAAGAAATAAAAAGTAAAAGCCTAGAATAAAGTCTCTGGGCTTTTATTTTTTGTTTAAAATTGTTATAATAAAAACAAAAGTAAATGTTAATATAACACTAGTTATACAGAAAGGAGAAAAGGATGAAACGAATAGTAAGTAAGGTATCTGTATCAGAATTGGTAGGTTGTTTTGAAATAAGGAAGGATTATTATCAATTTAATAAAGATGAATTAAATCCGCTATGTTTTTCTATATATGAAAAATATATTGATGCTATGTTTAATGATAAAGCATTGGATTTTATTCATGCAATAGCGGTTTCTGGCTATAAGCAAAATGAATATTTATCTTATGCAGTAGCAAAAAGACCAGAAGCATTAATTGCTATTTACAATTTTTACAATAATATTCTTCCTTATAAAGGAAAACTTTACAAGGAATGGGCAATAGAAGCCAAAAATGACAAAGACATCAAAAAAAGGCTTATGAATTTTTGGAACTATCAAATTTATTTTCAATATTTTTTCAAGGAAGAAGGTGAAGATTTTCTATAATGAAAAAGGCTTTAGTTCTTTTTTCTGGTGGAAAAGACTCATTTCTTTCAGCTTGCAAACTTATTGAAGAAGGGTTTGAAGTATTCCTTGTAACATACGAAAATAGCTGTGGATTAGGAGCATCAAATGTTACGCATGGAGCAGAAAGAATAATTTCTAAATATGGAAAAGAAAAAGTTCACTTTCTTGAAGCTTATAATACAATAAGTGTCTGGCGAGAGTTTTTCTTACCATTTATGAATATGACTCCTAGCCAAATACTTAAAGAATATGGCGAAATTTCTTACTCTCAATTCAATTGTCTAACCTGCAGAAGCAGTATGTATATCTATAGTATTGCAATTTGTAAAACACTAGATATTACAAACATTTGTGAGGGAGCAAGATATTCACAAAAATTTGCAATAGAAACAAAACCTCTACTTAGTAGATATAAAGAAGTATTAAAATTATTTAATATTGATTTACTTCTTCCTGTGGTGGATATTGATTCTGATTGGCAATTAAAAAATGAATTATTACTTCGAGGATTTATTCCAAAAACTTTGGAATCCCAATGTTTGTTAGGAATTCCTTTATCAAAAAATGGCATCTCTGAAACAGAAATTAATGGTGTATGTTCTTTTTTTGATAAAGAAATTACACCAAAAATACATAATTTAGTAGAAAAGGTGGAAAAAACACTACAATTTAATACAAATATAAAAACATTTATATAATGTTTTAGCTCATGGATTCCCATGAGCTTTTTTATTTTCTAATTGCTAAATTTAAAATAATATCTTATACTAAATATAATAAATAAATTAGGAGGTTTTTTATGAAAACATTAGTAGTTAATACATTCGGAGGTCCAGGAAGCGGAAAAACAACAGCATGCTGGGAAATAGCCAGTAGCTTAAAAAAGAAAGGAATTCTTACAGAATATGTATCTGAATATGCTAAAGAATTAGTATATGAAGAAAGATTTGATATTTTAGATGATTCTATGAAAAATCAAAAAGAAATATTAAAAGAACAAAAAAGACGAATTGATAGATTAATAGGAAAAGTAGAAGTAGTTGTTACAGACTCTCCTCTTTTATTATCTATTATCTATGCTAATGATAAAACAGAAGAATTTGTTTCACATATAATAGATATTTATTGTGATTATGATAATATAAATCTTGTTATTAGAAGACCCAAGAATAAGGAATATGAACAGGCTGGAAGAAAACAAAACTTTGAAGAAAGTAAGCAAAAAGATAAAGAAATCTTAGAATTACTAGAAGATACAGAACTTGTTTATACTGTTTATAATAGAGGAATGATAAAAGATATCTGTAATCAAATTGAAACAAAACTAAAGGAAGTGAACAAAGATGGATAATTCAGAAAAAGAAAAAATTAATAAAAGAAAAAAGGAAAGAAAAATATTAATTATTGTTTTATTTGTTATTCTTGGATGCTGTTTTGTTGTAAAAGCAATCATTAATTTTAGCAAAAAAGATGTAGATACTTACTTAAAATTTAAATATCATAAAAATTTTGAAATGATAGATTCAGATAATAGACAATATGTTATCCCTGGTCTTAGCTGTGATGGAAGTTATTGTATTCCTGATAGAGAAGTAGAAGGAAAATATGAATACATATATACTATGTATTCGAAAAAAGATAATATAGAATTTAAAGTTTATTTAGTTGATGATAATGGCAAAAAAGAGTATAAAGATTCATATAAATTCATGAAAAATGTTGATTCTATCATAAATAAAACCGAAAAAAACTTTAAAAAAATTACAGATTATGAACTTAATTTAGAATTAGATAAACCTACGAGTTATAAATTAAATTATAGACTATATGGAACGGTTTCAATAAAAGAAAACGGAGTTGATATTATAGATAAAGAATATATCAATACAATAAAAAATTTAGATAGAGTAATAAAAGATAAATTAGATAAAGAAGTAGCAAAATATAAAAAACAAGTAAACTTTGATTATGATATTGATATTAATTTTAATGACAAAGTAACCATTTCTCTAAGCGAAAATTATGATGATACTACTATTCGATTATTTTTAAAAGCTAAATATAGTAAAACTTTAATAGAATTAGATGAATTAAAAGAATACACAAGTTTAAAAGACTATATAAATGAATCCGATTATGAATATCCACCTAAAGATTTATATGAAAGATACGAAGAAAATTCTTCAATAAATAAAAATGACTAAGATTGATTTTTATTTCTTTTATGTATCATCTTATTATTTTATATTATTATTATCATTTTTTATTAATTTTATAATTTTTTACAATTTATCAAAAAATAAACTTGAAAAACTAGAATGTTTTTGTCTTTTTTTATTAAATATATTTGGATTTGCATTAGGCTCAAAGATATTTTCACTATTAGATAATCATTTAAGTTTTTCTATTAAACATTTTTTTAATAGTGGATATGTGTTTACAGGCGGAATAGTTGGAAGTATTATCTTAATTTTTATATATTGTAAAAGATATGAGTTAAACTTTAGTGAAATAATAAAATATTTTTATATAATTTATCCTAATATTTATGCTTTTTGTAAAATAGGATGTTTTATAAATAATTGTTGTGGTGGAAAATTTAGAATACAAATCATAGAAGCTATATTTATGTTTATATTATTCTTAATTTTACTTTTAAATAAAAACAAAAACATAATACCAGTTTTCTTTTTATTTTATGGAATTATAAGATTTATTTCTGATTATTATAGAAATATTAGAAATATTTTTATATTAAATTTAACAAGTACACAAATTATTTGTATATGTTTTATTTGTATTGCAATATATCTGTTTATAAAAAAGAAGTAACATATGTTGCTTCTTTTATTTATTATAAAAATTATCTATTTTATTCCATTCTTCTTCCGAAATCCCTTCACAATCATATTTCTCTTGAAGATTATAATAACATTGCGATAAATATCTATCATTATGCCAATACTTATAAATATTAGAAAAGACATACTTGCAGAATCAAAGTAATCCTGTGATATGTTAATGTAACTTAAAAACTTTTTAAAAGTAGTCTTTTTGATATCAAAGTTTCTTTTATCTAATTCTGTTAAAACTAATTTCGTATAAGCCACAAAATGCATTAAATTATAATCAAGAATTTTGTTTACCAATATATGATTTGGTGTTTTCTTTATTTGTATTGTTTTTGCAATACAATTTAATTCTCTCCATTGAGATATTAATTGTTTATTTGGTAAAACAGGTATTAAACTTTTATGCCATAATCTCAAAATGATTCCTCCTTTTTAATAGTATATGTAATTTAAACAAAAAATACCCTGTTAATCACCTTTTTAGGGGTAAATAACAGGGCAATCCTTTAGTTTGTAGGAAGCTTTAGGCGCTGTGTGAACTGCAACCCATTAGCTTCTGCAAATGTTCTTCCCGCCTTTCTGTTAAGAAATAAGTGACAAGTAAGAAGCCCTGTCCTCCTGATAGGCGATATAGAGTGCCCGCCTATTGTCAAACTCCTCTTCTGTGCAATCGATAGAACACTCATACACAGAGAGGTTTTTCATAGTTTTTTTGACAGTTTCATTCGACAACATGTGCCGAGCTGCCTGCTCTTCTTTTTCAAAACCAACGAAACACACATTGCTATAAGCCATACCTACTGCGATATAAATTTGCATGATAAACTCTCCACTTTCTTTTATCTATTTTTTATAATTATATAAAAATATTAAATTGGGTGTAGATATTTTTCTTTGGTAAACCAATAAACTAAATAACACATCATATAGATAAAGAAAACCTATATGATGTGTTTCTTAGCCTATTAGGATATTTTTTACAAAAAACAAAAGTTTTTATTAAAAAAAATTGTTATATTTTTTGCCTAAAATTTAAGGTATTTTACTATTTTTTTTATAAAAAATTCATTCCCACCAAAGTTTTTTATCTACACCCTATTAAATTATTTTTATTGCAATTGATAATACTATATGATATAATTAATATACTAAAGTATCGAAAATCAGGAGGATTTATTATGGATAAGAAAAAAGAAATATTAAAAATAAAAAATAAACTAGATAAATTAATTAAAGAAAATAAAGAAACAGAAGATAAAATATATAAAATTTTAAAAGAAATATCTTTAGATGAAAATATCTTTACAAGTTTTTTAAAACCTATAATCGAAAAAGTTCGTAAAAAAATACTTACTAATACCATAATTGAAATAAATGGCGGAATAATGCCTAAAAAATTAAAAGCTGCTAAGATAAAGCAACGACCAGGATTTAAAGAAAAAGTTAATCAAAATGAAGAACAAAACAAAGAACTTCAATCACTCATAAACGCAAAGAAAATAGAAGACATAAAATCAATTAGTGAATCAAAATATTTAAACTATGTTAAACAAACAGCTATAAAAAAAGAAAGGTATATGGATCTATTAAACGAAAAATCTAAACAAGAATTACAAATCAATAATTTACAATGTGAGTTAACGGAACTTATAGAAAATCTTATTTCTGATAATGTAGTAGAAAATATATATAATAATATTAAGGATAAGTTAATCAAAGAAACTATTCAAAAAATTGAAAATTATTTTCTAACAGATGATGATATAAGTGTAGGTGATTTTATAAACAATGATCCTTGGCATAATTGGAATTACGAATCAGAAAAAATTACCTTAACAAAAGATACTATCGAAGATTTTTTTGATTATATTTTTGGATTTTTAGGTAGTATTGAAGAATATTTACACTGGATAGTAGATTCAGGATCTTTTGATTTTGATTCTTATTTATATAATCCTATTCTAAATAAATTGCTGGATGATTTCTATATTACTGATATCTATACAGAAATTAAAGAGGTTGAGTTTTGTATTAATGATTTAGTTTTAGATAAAATTATAGATTCATGTATTTCTTTGGATTTTACTGAAAATTTAACATTTTATTTCGATAAAGAAAAAATAATAGAATTATTAAAACAAAACCATAACTATAAAAAAATAATAGAAGAATACGAAAGGGAAGAGACAGAAATTCCAGAAAAATTATTAACAGAAATTCCCAAAGATTATCCAGATTTATATCCACTTGCAAGAAAAATAAATAGACATTTTATTTTACATATAGGACCAACTAATTCAGGAAAAACATATAATGCGATGGAATCGTTAAAAGAATCAAATACAGGAGCTTATTTTGGCCCTCTTAGATTACTTGCTTTTGAAAAATTTGAAGAATTAAATAATTCTGGACATACCTGTTCTTTAAAAACAGGTGAAGAACAAATAATTATTTCTGATTCTAATTATACTTCTTCTACTATTGAAATGGTTGATTTTAATAAAAAATATGACTGTGTAGTAATCGATGAGGCACAAATGATTTCAGATAAGTACCGAGGAGGAAGCTGGACTGCAGCTATACTTGGAATTCAAAGTAAAAAAATAAATATTTGTTTGGCACCAGAGGCGACTGATATAATTATAAGATTAATAAATGAATGTAATGATTCTTATGAAATTATTAATCATGAACGAAAAAATGAGCTTATCTTTGAAAATGAAAGTTTCATTTTCCCAAATTCAGTAAAAGAAGGCGATGCTTTAATTGTATTTTCAAAAAAAGAAGTTCATGCAGTAGCTTCCGAATTACAGAATAAAGGAATTAAATGTAGTGTAATTTATGGGGTATTACCTTATGATGTTAGACAAAATGAAGCTAGAAAATTTAATACAAAAGAAACAAAAGTATTAGTTGCTACAGATGCAATAGGTATGGGATTAAATCTTCCAATAAAAAGAGTAATATTCTTGAAGTCAGAAAAGTTTGATGGCATGCAAGTAAGAAATTTGACCATTTCTGAAATAAAGCAAATAGCAGGTAGGGCTGGAAGATATGGAATATTTGAAAAAGGATATTTTTATTTATGTGGAGACAAAAAACTAAGAAAATTAGCAAAAGAAAACATAAACATAAAAGAGCCTCAAATAAAAAAAGCAATTATTTCATTTCCAAAAAGTATTTTGAATATAGAGGCATCGGTTTCATCAATTTTAAGTAAATGGAAAGACATGGATGTTAATTGTGGTTATGAAAAACAAGATATAGAAACACAAATTCTACTAGCGAAAGAACTTGAGAAAAAAACAGATGATAAAGATTTGATTTATAATTTCATATCTTTTGGAATCGACTATTTAGATGAAAATTTAAAAAATATTTGGAATAAAATGTTTGAATGTGAGCTTGATAATAACAAATACGAGTTCCCAGAAAATATTATATCCGAGGTCCGAGAATATGAGCTTAATGAATTAGAAGAATTATTTAAAATATGCGATTTACTATATCAATATTATGATAAATTTAACTATAACATTGAAATAGAAAAGGTCTTAGAAATAAAACACATTATTTCAAGTAAAATAATTTCAATACTAGAAAAGCAAAAACTTAAAGGGAAAACATGTAAATATTGTTCAAGAAAATTACCAAGGAATTATCCTTATTCAATGTGTGAACATTGCCATAATGAAATGTATGGTCAATGGAATTTTGATGATGATTGGGTTTAATGGCAAATTAAATATGTAATTATAAAAACATAGCCACGATTATAAAATGATAATAATTATAATTGTGATTTGCGATTGCCCTAATATTTTTAATTTTATTTTAAATAATTATTGACAAATAATATTTTGTCTGTTATACTAATTATAGTAAAGAGGCTGTATAGATTTTGATTACATCGATTTCTTGGTTCGAATCCAAGTTTTTCAGTTTTTGAAAAAAGGCGAAACGGTTTACGCAATAGACTTGAGATCTATAATAGATACTTTTATCAAAATCGCTTTTCTCCTCTTTTTACCATTATCCCTTATTTTTCTAACAGAACCTAAAAATCGGCTAGTAGGTTTTTAGTAGTAAGATATGGAACAGAAATTGCTTAATGTGAAAGATAAGAAAAACTAGCGTTTCTTTTTAAGTAGTGTTAAGTGAAGGTGGTTCAAATCCACAATAAGGGCTTGACAATATTTAGGTATTGTTTTATAATAAATAACATATTCCTGGGTAGCTCAGTTGGTAGAGCGCTTGCCTGTTAAGCAAGATGTCGCAGGTCCGAGCCCTGTCCCAGGAGCTCATGCGGGTGTGGTATAAAGGCTATTACTTCTGCCTTCCAAGCAGACAATGTGAGTTCAATTCTCATCACTCGCTTTATGCTGGTATAGTACAAAGGTAGTACATTGGATTTGTAACCCAAGAATTTCCGTTCAATTCGGAATACCAGCTCTTTAAAGCCCTAATAGTTAGGGCTTATTTTTATATAAAAAGGAGGGAAAATATTGTCAAAAGAGAAGCGATTTTGTCTAAATTGTAATCAAGAACTAAGCAGGCGTCAAACAAAATACTGCTCAAGTTCTTGTCAACAAGAATATCAATATAAAGAATATATAGAAAGATGGAAACAAGGTTTAGAAGATGGAATGAGTGGAGAATATAGTGTTTCAAGCCATATAAGAAAATATTTACATATAAAATATAATAGCAAATGTTGTAAATGTGGATGGGGAGAAACAAACCCCTATACAAACAGCATACCTTTAGAGATAGAACATATTGATGGTAATTATAAAAATAACAAAGAAGAAAATCTTCAACTTATTTGCCCTAATTGTCATTCTTTAACACCTACATATAAAGGAGCAAACTCAGGGAAAGGCAGACTTGGAAGAAAGAAATATTCACAACAATATGGCCCAGATCCTCAAATGCTTGAACCTAATAAAGCAACACTAGCAAAAATACAAAAGCATCTAGACCCTAATACAATTACAAAAATAAACCAATGTCCTATTTGTGGAGACAAAATATCAGAGAGTTCTAAATATTGTAAAAGTTGCAGACATAAAATACAAAAAGAAGAAGCAATAAAATCTCGAGAGCAACAAGGTATTACCAGAGAATTTCTAAAACAAGAAATCAGAACAAAACCATTTACTCAAATAGCAAAAGAACAAGGAGTAAGTGATAATGCTATTAGGAAATGGTGCAAAAAATATAATCTTCCCTATAAATCATCAGAAATAAAAAAATATTCCGATGAAGAGTGGAAATTAATATAATACATATAAAGATTAATAAGACAAATCTTATTAATCTTTTTTAAAATAAAAAACTAGGCCTAATAAATCAGGCCTAGAAAAAATCAGTTTTTATTTTTAATAATAAAGTTGTAAAGAGTCTCATGTTTTTCAACAAAAGATACAGAAATACCGCATTTTTCGCAAACAGAAAAGACATTAACAACTTCACCAGACTCTTTCATTGCAATAATTTTCACAAGAATTTCTCTGATTTCGTTTTGCTCATTAATATAAGCCTTTACTTTTCTGCTTTTCCTGATATCTTCCTCTGAGAAATCATCTTTACTGCTACCTTTCATAACAAGCTCGACTAAAGAATCCATCGAGACAAGCCCTTTCCCAGCTAAAAATTCGATAGCTCCAAACAAGAAATCAAGCTGAACATTGTTTAAAGTCTTTTTTGGCATTTCTAGTTCCTTTTTATAAAGCACACGTCTTGCAGCAGTTTTTCCATCTCTTTTCAAAACGATATATGTAGCAACCTCTTTATGATATGAATAAAAAGAAGCTGGAACAATATTCTCATCAGAAGCTTTAAGAATATTTTCCATCGTAAGGGGGATTTCTTTCTCACACATATCATCAATCAGGTTCTTTGCATATATAAGTTGCTCAACATTTGCCCTAGTTTTAGATTTGCCAGCCCGAACTTTAATGTTTCCTTCTTTATACTGCCTAATTCTAGAGTTAATATAGTACTCAATAGCAGCTCCATGAAGATAATAAGTCCGAGAAAAAGACTTACCAGTATTGTTTTTAATGATTGTTTGTGGTGAAATTTCAATACCATCTTCGATCATCTTATCCAATACATTTTTAAAAGCCTCAAAACAAACATCTGTTCTTTTCTTTGAGTTGACAAGATACTTCGAAGGGGTGCTATCATCTACATGTGATAATAAAAAATCCCAGTCAACTGATGCTATAAAATTGTCATCAATCATATCTTTGTTAGCTAAAGATAATATAGACTTTTTTGAAATCTTTTTCTTATCTTCCTTTAAAACATCAATTACTCTTGCAACTTCATTAACTTTTTGCTCTTTACTATACATACCTTTTCTCCTTTTTAAAAAATATTTACTACTAATTTAATTATATAACAATATGGCTGTACATTTCCAGTATTTTAAAAATAAATATGAAAAATCAGGCCTAATTGCTTAGACCTGATAAAAATGAAAACGAATTATGCAAGAGCTTTTCTAATCATTTCAAGAATTTCTGCATGTTCTTCAACATAGGAAACGATAAGTTCACATCTGTTAAGAACATTATACATATTCATAGAAAGATTCTCTTTAGACATTGCCTTTAATGTCTGCTTTACCCTCTTCACAATATTTTTATAGCTGATTTCCTGATTTTTCTCTGCTATATATGTATTGATTTTTTTACTATCTTCAATCATCTTCTTAGAAAATTCATTACAGCTGAATCCTTCTTTAATTAAAGCCATGATTCTATCAATAGACAAAAGTTCATCAGGATCTTCATCTTCAAGTATCTTAATAGCCCCAAAGACATAATCAAGCTGAAGAGAAGAAAGGGAATCTTTTACAGAATGCTTAATATCTTCTGTCTTCTCCTTAAAAACAATAGCTTTAGGAGTTGCCGCTACAATATCAGAGGTTGCTTTGGACATTATCTTTTTAACTTCTTCAATATATGCTTTAATATCAGCATTTGTATAGAAGAAAGAAGGAGAAACATCATTACCAGCAAGGATTTCGAGCTCTTCTGTCTTATCAAGGTCGTATCCAGCTTCTGCCGCCTGATTGACAAGTTCTTTAGCAGTAGCAAGTTCATTAGCCTTTGTTAATTTAGCCTGTTCTTGTTCAGCTTTTTTCTCATCAAAATAAGCACGAGCCTGTGGCTGTACATTTATATAACCTTTTGAAAAAGCGCCATTTCCTCTTCTAGTGACTTCTGCATTTGTCAGTTTTACACCTTCTATAAAAAGCTCATCTACAGCAGTTTTAAAAGCCGCAAGACATTCAGCAGAACGTTTCTTGGCAGCTATACGCATAGCCATTGGGATATCTTTTTGGGTCTTATTATTTTCAGAGGATTTTTTTCTTGTCTCTTTAATAAGCTCCTTTTCAATATGCCCTAAATTAAGTCCAGTAATAAAAGCATAATCAACAATATTCTTATCTACAGTCCTGTTAATGTTATTTTTATTGATTTGCTTCTTTTGTGTCCGTAATTCCTTAGCTGCTCTCATAACTTCTTTCATTTTTTGTTCTTTTGTGTACATAATCGTACCTCCTTTTCTCTTTTTGAATCATTTTTTTACTTGTATAACTATTATATAAAAAATAATTATAAAAAGCAAAAACAAGAGCTATGTTAGCTCTTATTAATAATCTAGAGAAGTATCAATACCAGTAAAAGAATTTTTATCTAATTTTTCGAGTCTACTCCATAAGATATAAAGCATATCCGCTCCATTATCACCACCTTCAAAACACATTCGGCCTCTATAAACTGATAATCCCCTATTTATAGCATCTAGTGATTCTTTATAGTATGTATATAAATAACAATTTTTGAAATCATCCGAATTTACATCTTCATCATAATAAGTTTCAAAATGCTTATCTAATTCTTCTTTTGTTGTTGCAACCAAATCACCAAGCATTTCATCTTTTACAAAATCTAAAATTAATTTTTCTTGTTCTTTAGTAAACTCAGGTTTTCTTGCAACAATAAAGCTAGAAGAAGAACTGTTAGTTACAAAGTCTGTTCTTATTTTCATAAAAATGCCTCCAATAATATTTTTCTTTAATTATATAATTTTAATTCTAAAAATTCAATGATTTATAAAAATTGCTTTAAAATTTTTAAGTATAATATATGTAATTATTACTAACAAAAATAAGTATAATGAATGTATAAAAAGAGCCAATTCCTGTATAATCATTTTTAAATTCCTTTAATTACTATTTACCCATTCTTAAAAATAAAACAAAGCCTACCGCAAAATAATATTTAATTTTTCTTAAAAATCATTGCTAAAATCTAGCACATATGGTATAATGTCTATAACAAAGATTGACATTCAAGGAGGACAAATTATGATTAGAAAATATGATAAAAAAAATAAGTTTGTAAGTATGTTTGATCCTAAAACAGGATTTTATGCAAGAACAGGTATTCTTGATGAAAATGGAAAAGATACAGGCATTGACCCGTTTATGACATCATTCCCTGAGCTTATCGATATTGGAATAATGGGTCATTGTATTCATGGGAAGAGTGGGTTATGTGTAAAATCAGGAGTACAATGTTATCAAAATGGATTGGAAACCAATAGTCCCAATATGACACTTGAAAATTTCAAAAAAATTGCAAATGAATGTAAAGGTAAAACTTATCAATTTGCATTAGGTGGTTGTGGAGATCCTGATCAACATGAAAATTTTGAAGAAATTCTAAAATGCTGTAAAGAACACAACATTATTCCCAATTTTACTTCATCAGGCCTTGGTTTTACACCTGAAATTGTGAATTTATGTAAAAAATATTGTGGCGCTGTTGCAATTAGTTGGTATAGAAGTGAGTATACATTAAAAGCTATTAATATGTTAATAAATGCTGGTGTAAAAACCAATATCCATTATGTTTTAGGAAAAAATTCTATAGATGAAGCTATAGATAGATTAAAGAACAACACATTTCCTATGGGAATTAAAAATATTATTTTTTTACTTCATAAGAATGTTGGACTAGGTTCAAAAGAAAACATCCTAGATATTAATGATAACAAAACAAAAGAGTTTTTCAAATTAATAGATGAAACTCGTTTTGATTTCCAAATTGGTTTTGATAGTTGTAGTGTCCCAGGATTAGTAAATCTAACAAAAGAAATAAACCCTAATTCTTATGATAGTTGTGAAGGTGGAAGATGGAGTATGTATATTACAGCAGACATGAAAGCACTTCCTTGTAGCTTTGATAATCAAGAACTTAAATGGGCTTATGATCTTTCAAATGACACAATTCAAAATGCATGGGAAAGTTCTCAGTTTGATGAATTTAGAAGTCATTTTAAAAATTCTTGTCCGTCTTGTAAACATAGAGAAGAATGTAAAGGGGGATGCCCTATCAGAAGAGAAATTGTTTTGTGTAATAGTAAAAATAAAGACTTAAAATAATAAGGAGTTTTTCATATGAAAATAAGAATAGATTTTGTAACAAATAGTAGTTCCTCCAGCTTTATTATTGCTTATAAAGAACTACCCAAAATAGATAAAGAAACATTAAAAAAATACCCATTTTTAAAAGGTTATGAAAAGTTAATCGAAAAAGTTTTATTTACTGCAGGAAATTATGAGACAACAGAGGGAATTGTTTCAAAAACAAAAGAAGAATTTATTGAAAACTTTATGGAGGAATATGGATGGGGTGGAGATAACTTAGAAGAAGTCCTTGAAGATGAATATTTAAAAGATATATATGATAAATCTATGGAATATATTGAAAAAGGATATAACATTTTAGATAAAAGAGTTTCTTATAGTGATTCTTATTGTTCTTCTATGATTAGAGAACTAGCAAAAGAAGATGATAATTTTGTTATTTTAGAAGATGAATAAAGATAACCCCAAGCAAATTAATTCTGCTTGGGGAATTAAGAATAAAAGAAAGGAAAACGATTTTTATGAAAATAAGAACAGACTTTGTAACAAATTCATCTAGTAGCTCTTTTATTATTGCTAAAAATAATGATTGCAAAATAGATGAAATAACCGAAAAACTACAAGAATTCAGAAAAGAAATAAAAAATACATTAATTGATTTTGATATGGATTCAGATAAAAATGATATTGATGTATTTATTTCAGAACTTGCAGATAATTTGTTTGAAACTCCAGGGGATTTAGTTCTTGGAGATTGGAAAGCTTCTGCTAGAGAATATAGTAATGAAGATGAAGCAGAAGATGCATTTATTTATGATTATGGATATAGGTTATCAACAGAAAATTTTAAAATTGGTTAGGAGGAATATTCTATGAAGATAAGAACAGATTTTGTAACAAATAGTTCTTCATCTAGTTTTATTATTTGCAAAAAAAATTTAACAAATGATCAAATAGAAGCTATTAGAAATCACAGCAAGTTAGGTCAAAAGCTTGATCTTAAATGGGCTGAGGAGGCGTGGTCTATTGAAGAAAATGACCTATTTATCACAGGAAGTACTTGGATGGATAACTTTGATATTTCTGAATTATTTAAAATTATTGGTATTCATAAAGAAGGAATTAAGTGGTCAGAATATCCATTTGATTTACCTGATGAAGAGCCTCCATTAAAAGAAGAAATAGAAGTTGATAATTCAGATTGGAAAGATTATTTACGAGAAATTTTAAATGGTGAATAAATTTATCCTTTAGAAAGGAGGGAACATTAACTAATGAAAATAAGAACAGATTTTGTAACAAATTCATCTAGTAGCTCTTTTATTATTGGTAAAAAAGATGATATAAATGTAACAATTGAAAGTGTTTATCAAACTATTAGAGGTTTTTACAGGGAACTTTTAGAAAAGAAAGACGCCTTAATGGAATATATAAAAAATACTCCAAAACTAGGAATTGTTTATCATGAAGATGATGAAGGATGGTGTTATTTTAAGTTTAAAGAAGGCAGTTCTTGGGATGATAAAAACAGGCAAATCAATAAGCAAATTAAAAGAGCTTATGGAATTAATACTGATGATTATTTTAAGAAAAACGATAACTGGGTCTATGAATGTGAAACCTATAAAGATTATGAAAATTATTGGCTAAAAATTATGAAAGAAACAGATAACTGGAAAATTCACGCCCCATTTACGATTGCAGACTTTTTAGAAGAACGTGAAATTAATTGGTTACATTTCAGTTCTAGTTTTGATGATAAAATTCACAAAGTAGATTATACATCTGACATTTTAGGATGGTATTTTCCTTATATCGAAGAAGCTTTTGATGATTTAAACTGTGAAACTTGTAGACATAAAAAATGGTGTGATGAAAGGACAAAAGAAGAATGCGAAGCAAGTAAAAAAGCAGCAACTTCTGGAGCACCTAAAGATAAGGCTTGTCTATTTCTTTTAGGAAGAGTTTGTATTCACTCAGAATGTGGATATATTCCTGATTATGTAGTTAATAAGCTTTATGAAATCTCAGAGTTTGCAGAAAATCATATGGGTTAATTTTTAAAAGAGCTATTAATTTAGCTCTTTTTTAATTTCTTGAAACAAAAATTTTAATTTTATATAATATAATTATCAAATTTTAAAATATTCAAAGTATAGAGTAACTAAGTCCCGAGGTGGATACTTTATACTTTTTTACATATAAAGCAACCCATAAACGTAGATTTCAAAAAATGTTCGAGGAGGATAAAATTATGAAGAACACAAGAAAATCTATTGTCGCCCTGTTAACCCTGATTTCTGCTTGCTTCTTATTATGTGGAAGCACTGTGAAAGCAGCACCTGTTTCCATCGACGAATTTATGGAAATGAGTGATGCTGAGAGAACTGAAATTTTATTCAAAACTGATTTGAATGAATGTACAGTTTCTTGGCAGCGGGAATTAACATTCTCAGGAGAAATGTTGAAACCTGTAGTCGAGCTTTCTGATGGTGATACTAAGCTTGAGGAAGGTAAGGATTATACCCTGAAATTTTACGACAACCAGGCGGTCGGTCAGGGAACAATCCGCATCGAGGGAAAAGGCAATTATCGTGAGTCTATTAGAAAGACTTTCGAAATTAAACCATTGTCTCTCGATGGCTGCAAGTATGGTGCAAGCCAAGATTTGCAGTACGAGGCAACAGGTGAAAAAATTTGCCCAGACTTTAATATAAAAGTTTCGGGCAAAGTCCTTAAAAACGGAGAGGACTATAATATCTCCTTTAAAGATAATATAGAACCAGGGAAAGCCGTAGCAAAAGTTAGCGGCATTGGGAATTACTCTGGTTCATTCAAGATTCCCTTCGAAATTACAAATAACACTGAGGGAATGCTTGAAGAATGCTTGGTAAGTCTTGCCAACACATACATAAGTAAAGTTGGAACTTACCAAGCAGGTTCCCCACGGGCTTATTACAACGTGGGATTATCTCGTAAATATGGTGATGATTGCACCGAATTTACGGGAGCTTTCATGGCCAAGGTTTCTGGCACACCCCTTACAGAAACTTGGTCAGGCGGCATGATAAGCACATCAGGTGCTTTTGCAAAAGAAGCCACCAGCGCTGGGTGGAAAGTTTATACTTCTGATGAGATCGGAAGCAAAGACAATCTGAAACTTGGCGATATCCTCGTTGCCCATGGAGGATCAGGATATAGTACTTATGGCGAACATGCTGAGGTCTATATTGATGAATCCCACACATTTGGATGGGGCAGCGTTAAACAAAGTTATCCCTCAAATAACAGCATAAGTGAGCAGGTATTCGGAGGCCACGTTCACTTCGTAGATGGTGGTCATGATTATACCACTATCTATCGGTTTGAGGGTTCAAATAAAAAAGTCGCTTCTGCTGAAAATAAACCATCTATTCGGGAAGATGGAATTTATACAGTAAGAAGTGAAGACGAACTAGAGCTCATTTGGGCAATAGTTCGGCAGGAGGCAGGCGATAGCTATGATGAAGCACTGGCAGTAATTAGCAGTGCAGCGAATCGGTGCCTCGACGCAGCATGGAGTGCTCAGGGAGGACGCATTTATGACCAGCTTACAGCGGATGGTCAATACTGCTACTCAATTGATCGGAATTGGGAGAAATACCTTAATGGTAATGTTTCCGATTCCATCAAAAAAGCCGTTAATGATGGCTTGAATGGCAAAAGAAACCATGAACATACTTCTTTTAGAAGTTATGCGACAAATGGTGCCGTTCAAGTAACAAGTAGCGGTAACTGGTACTTCGGCTAAAATCTTAGACTGGACCTTCGGGTTCAGTCTTTTTTTGCATAAAAAAAGATAGCGCAAAGCACTATCTTAATTAAACCATCCAAAGTAAAAAATTAACCACCCAAAAAGAGTTCGTAGTTCATTAACATCTTTTTTAGGCAAAAGCCAAGGCTCTTTTAACGAAATTTGAAATATCCAACTTCGTTTTCCTAAAAAACATAAAGAACCATGAGTTTGTAAAAATTCGTATTTCTTTTCATAAGTATTAATGGTAATATGTCTTACATTGGGAAGATGCCCAGTTGTTACAGAAATCATAAAATCCTCCTCTCTTAAATAATAACTTTTATAGTGTTATTATACTATATCTTAAATTACACCTCCAAGTCTTTCAGTATCTCTTTTAGCCCACTTTATACAATCTTTAATAATTTCTTTAAATTGTTCTCGGCTTAACTCAACATTAGTATGAGAGTCCCTAAAGGGATATTTATACCAGTCAATCCAAATTTCATCTTCACGTCCTGGATGATAAACGAAATTATGTTTTAAATTAAGACAATTTTTATCATGTTCTTTAGCTTTTTCTTCATATTCTTTATAAAAAGCATTTACTTTATCATTAATTTTTTCTTTCTCTTCAAGCAAAATCTTATTTTTTTCTCTTGTTCCACATGTACAAATTTCATCTAATTCTTCTGGTGTTTTATTTTCATTTTCTGATTTCCAATCACATGCAGGACAATCATCATCACACCAATCTTCAATTTCTTCAAAGATATCTCTTTCTTCTTTTGTTAAAAACTTATTAAGTAATTCTTCTTCTAAATTTTCATTATATTCATCTGCTCCACAAGTACAATCTCCCCACCAATAAGGAAAAGTTTCAAAAACCACCTGTCCATTATCATCTTTACATATATATCCACCATAAGGAGTTACTTCCAATTTATTTGTTCGTTCTTTATTACAATCTTTATCATAATCAAGATAATAATCACCTATTACAAAATGATAATCCTCAACTTGCAAAACCTTACAAAGCTCATTCCACTCAGGAGAATCTACTAAATCTCTATCTGGGAAATTATAAATACCCCTACTATTACCAAACATTAAATTACCAAGTTCAAAATCATCTACTGTGCTTTTACTCATAGTGCTCTCCTTTCAATTTATTTTTATATAATAATTATAACAGATAATTGCAATTTTGTAAACTAAAATAAGATAAAAGGGTGTAGATATTTTTCTTTGGTAAACTAATAAACTAAATAACACATTATATAGATAAAGAAAACCTATATGATGTGTTTCTTAGTCTATTAGGATATTTTTTACAAAAAACAAAAGTTTTTATTAAAAAAAATTGTTATATTTTTTGCCTAAAATTTAAGGTATTTTACTATTTTTTTATAAAAAATTCATTCCTACCAAAGTTTTTTATCTACACCCAAGATAAAAATAAAAATCTTACTAATTATTTACAGTTATTACAAAAAGCATACAAATACTTACGATATCTAAAAAGGCATTGTTAAAAATATGAATTAAAATTATAATAGACCTCACAATAAATGGAATATAGGAGGATTTATAATGAAAAAACTTTTAGTTTTAACAACAACAGTTATTATGTCTACTCTTTTTGCCTCAACAGTTCTTGCTGCTGATTGGGAAAAGATAAATAATGATTGGTATTATAAAGAAAACAATACCAATGTTACAAACAAATGGGTAAAACATGAAAACAATTATTATTATCTAGGCTCAGATGGAAAAATGTTAACAGACACAGTTGTTGAAGATGATGATAATTTGTATTATGTTAATAGTTCTGGTGCAAGAGTTAGTAATGAATGGAGAGAACTTGATGATTCAAGACTTGAAAAGGGATGGTATTATTTCGGCTCAGATGGGAAAGCTCTTACTTTAGAAAAATCAAAGCTTCATACTATTAATGGTAAAAGATATATCTTTGATGAAGACGGATTAATGCTTTATGGCTGGATTGATGAAGATTATAGCCAGGTTGATTCTTATGAAGATGGCGTATATTATTGTGGAGAATATGATGATGGTGCAATTAGTGAAGGCTGGAGGGCAATTGATGTTGATACTGATGATGATAATTATTTAGATCATTATTGGTTTTATTTTACAGCTAGTACAGGAAAAAAGACTATAAATTATGACTCAAGAAACATTAATGGACAAATCTACGGATTTGATGAAAATGGTGTTATGAGGTTTGGTTTTTCAAAAGTAAGCGAAGATAGTGAAGATGAGTCAGAAGTAGCTGGATATAAATATTATAATGATTATGATAATGGTTCAATGGTAAAAAGCGATTGGTTTTATGTAGAACCTGATGAAAACATTCATTCAGATGCTGAGGATAATGCTTGGTTTTATGCAAATTCAAATGGAACTCTTAAAGCAAATACCGTAGCATCTATTAAAAATCAAAAATACGCTTTTAATGAATATGGAGAAATGTTATATGGACTTATTGGTTTAAAATTAGATGGAAGTAAAATAGTAGAATATACTGATATTATCGAAGATGAAGATGAGTTAAATGCTTTAGATGATGATTTTAAAGTATATTATTTTGGAAACAAAAATGATGGTTCTATGAAGAAAAATGTTCAAAATATAGTTCTTGAAGGTGATTCTTATACATTCAATTTTTCATCAAATGGAGAAGGAAAAGAAGGAATTTACAAAAATGGTATTTATGTTCATGGATTAAAACAAAAAGCAGATCCAGATTATGGACTTAGTATTATAAGGTTTGATGATAAGGAATACTTAGTTAATACTTCTGGTGATATTATAAAAAATAAAACAAATATCAAAGATGAAGATGGATACTATTATTGTACCGATAAAGATGGTATTGTTACTTATAAAAGCTCATCGAAGAAATAATTATTTATAATAAGCAGGTTTATAATCTGCTTATTTTTATAGACTTTATCTTATTTATGTGATATAATATTTATATTAAAATAAATAGGAGGATAAAAATTGAAAAATAAAAGATTAAATACAATATTTATAATATCAATAATAAGCATAATACTAAATATAGTTTTATCTTTAGGAAAAGCCATTATAGGAATAAATTTATCATCAGGAGCAATTATTTCAGATGCAGCACATTCAGCTTCTGATGTGTTATCAACTATTATAATTATTATTGGTACATTTATTGCAAATAAAAAAGAAGATAAAAACCATCCATATGGACATGAAAGATTTGAAGAAATCGCTTCTATCTTACTTGGAAGTTTACTATTTTTTACAGGATTTGAAATATTAAAAGAAGCAATTAGCACACTTATAAATAAAAACTATAATTTAAATGTAGAAAATTTAAGTATAGGTATTTTGCTTTGTATTATATCAATAGTTTCAAAATTTTTAATGTTTTTATTTACATATATTTATGCAAAAAAGATAGATTCTTCGGCTTTAAAAGCCGATGGATATCATCACTTATCTGATTCTTTGTCTTCAATAGGAGCATTGCTTGGTTTGATTGGAGTAATGAATAAATATTATTTTGCAGACAGTATTGCTGCTTTAATTATTTCTTTATTTATATTTAAAACAGCAATTGATATTATCAAAGATGCCACAAATAAATTAACAGATATGTCATGTAGTAAAGAAGAGGAAGAAAAAATAAAAAGAGAAATTTTAAAGTTTAAAGACGTTAAAATAGATGATATAAAAACAAGAAAATTTTCTAATAAAATTTATGTAGATATTGAAATAGCACTTGATAAGAATCTATCATTATACGAATCACATAAAAAAGCAGAAAATATTCATGATAAACTAGAAGAAGTTTTTCCAGACATAAAACACTGTATGATACATGTTAACCCTAAATAGTGTATAATAAATAAATAAGTTTTATAAAGAGAAAAGGAGGATTATAAATGAAAATAATCAATACTGATAATGTATCAGATAATACAAAAAGAATTCTTTTTACGGTAGAACTAGAAACTAAAAAATATGTTGATGTGATGATGGTCTTTAATAATAAAGATAATCCATTAATTTACATCATGCAAAATGAAGATGGAAGCACAGTATATGGCGAAGATAAAACATATTTAAATTATAGTTATAATGAAAAAGAAGTAATAAAATTAGTTTCCAGCAATAAACAATATTGTGAATAATACTCTAAATATTGATAAAATGTAAACTATATTTGACATTTTTAATCCTTTCTGTTAATGTAGAAAAAGCATGGAGCATTACTTATTAAAATATTAATGCTCAACTTTAATTTACATTACAGAAAGGAATTTTTATGAAATTAACAAAAATAGCAATACTAACATTATCACTATCATGTTTAACAGCTATAACGATAGTAAGGAAGGAGCCAGTAAGAAAAACAAATTACATAGAACCGATGCAAATAAATATAGGAGTAGATTCAAAAGAAATTGAATTTAAAGATGATAAAATAACAAAAGGAAAGGTGATAAATGAAAAAATAGCAATCAATCCTAATTTTGTTTTTGATGACATTAGTATGAGTTTATTCGCCACCTCTGAAATATCTGTTTTAAAAGAACCTTTTTTAAATTCAAAACCCACAAAAACATTGACCAAAAGAGATGAAATTAAAGTTATTGGATACAATAATTTTAATAACTTATACAAAATTAATATTGATAAAAAAGAATATTACATAGAAAATAAAAACTTAACAGATGATATTAATACAATTTTTGATGAAATTAAAGAAATAAAATATGCAAAGGAAAATGCTACTTGTTTTTCTTATCCTAATAATATAAGGATCGAATCTTTCTCATTAAACCAAGAAATAGAAGTTATTGGGGAAAATGATTTATATTACAAAACTATTAAAGGATACATAAAAAAAGAAGATTTGTCTGATTCTAAAATAGAAGAGGGAAGAAAAGTTAGTGCTAAATTTACAGCTTACTACCCAGCAGATAATTTAATGGAAGGTGGTTTTTATGATGCAAGAGGAAACTTATTAGACCCTGATAAAAATACATGTGCAGCCCCAAAAGAAATTCCATTTGGAACTAAAATAAAAATTACAGGGACTGGAACATCACTTGATGGTCAAGTTTTTACTGTAAATGATAGAGGAGGTTCTATTAATATAGAAGGAGGAGTGTATCATTTTGATATACTGATGAGCTCCAATTCTGAATGTAATAACTGGGGAGTTAGGAAAGGTCAAGCAATAATATTAGACTAGAGAGGCTTAAAGCCTCTTTTTTTGTTTGAAAATAAATATATTTTGGTAACTTTCAAAATTTTGTTTATATTATACATAATACAAATAAAATAAATCCTATATTTAGCACATTCATAACAAAAACAGCCTCAAATTCAAAGAAAAAGTTGATATAAGTTTGGAAAACTCCCCAAAAGGCCTTAATATAAATGTTATTACATATCATAATATGATACAAAACTTGTTGAATAAAAGTGATTTGTATGTTACAATTTTTCTATAAAAATAGGAAAAGGAGGATAAGGTAATCAATACCTTAATAAAAGAATGAAAGAAAAGGAAGTAGAATACAAATTATTACATTTATGTGAAGAAATAAATAAAATAACATATAACACAGAAATTCACAATGCTAAAGATATTTTAGCATATATGAAAAAATGTTTAGAAAATTTGAATAAAGATAAATTAAAGAGTTCAGGAGAAAAAAGATTTTCAAATAATGAATTTAATTTTATTGTTAATAAAATTACAAGTTCAAAAAGTGTTATGGAATTTCACAAAATTTTAAATGATGAGCTGGAACTAAAACGAGATAATGGAAAAACAGTATGGATAAAATTAATAGAACCATTAAAAGGAGATAAAAACAAAAATGATATAATTTCGATAAATCAAGTATATGTAAATTGTACTAAAGAACATGATAATAGGTTTGATGTAGTAATCCTAGTAAACGGAATTCCTCTTATACAAATTGAAAATAAAAAGCCAGACCAAGATGTGTATGATGCCTGTACACAACTTAAAAGATATCAAAAAGAAGGATGTTATAAAGGAATATTTTCTGCAATCCAAATAGTTGGAATTACTAATTATAATGATACCTTATACACTATTAATAATGAAGAGCTCTCAAAAGAAAGTTTTAAGCATTGGCGAGATTTAAAAGAAATGGAAATATCAGAACTTGAAAAATTTGCATTTTTCTTTTTAAATAAAAACAATATAATAAAATTGTTTACAGAATATTCGTTAGTAAATAGCAAGGAAATTGAGGGGAAAATCGAAGAAAAACTTCTTTTTGCGAAACCGCATCAAATACATGCAGCGGATGCTATAGTAAAAGAATTAGAAATTAGTAATGGTTGTTATATATACCATAACATGGGAGCAGGAAAAACTTATACCGCCTATTTTACTATTAAAAAATTAAAAAGAACTGGAAAGCATTCAAAAATTATATTTTGTACAGACAGAATTGATTTAGATAATCAAACAAAATCAGTTTTTAAAAATGCCGCCTTAAATGCAGCTTATATTAATGACACAAACACTCTAATAAAAGAATTAGATAATCCCGCATCAAATATTATTATTACGACAATGCAAAAATTAAATAATGCTTCAAAAAAAGCAAAAGATAAAGACAATGAATCTATTGTAATTCTGTTCGATGAATGTCATAGAAGCCAATCTGGAAGCATGCAAAAGAATATCTTAGATACATACAAAAATGCAAAAATAGTAGGATTCTCAGGAACACCAAGAACAGTAGAAAATCCAGACATTTCTGATAAAACTACATTTGATAGATTTGGAAGATGTGTTCATGAATACAATATGAAAACATCAGTCGTAAATAACACAACCCTCCCCCTAAATATTTATGGATATAAATGGGTGGAGGCAAAGGAAGAAATTTCTGATAAAGATAAATTAGTAAAAGGTATAAAAATAGACGAAATATTTGAATCATCTGATAAGGTAGAAAAAATATGTAAGGAAATTATTTCAAAATATAAAACTTTTACAATAGAAAAGAAATATAGTTCAATATTAACAACAGATACAATTTCTACAGCACTTACATATTTTAAAACATTTATAAAATTAAAACCAAATTTAAAATTTGCAATAGTTTTTTCCTGGGGAAAGAATAAAGACCTTGCAGATAAAGAAATAGTTAATAATGACGATATTGAATATTTACTTAAACATTATAATAATACATTTAAAACCAATTTTACAATCGATACGCCTAATGAATATAGAATAGATATTATGAATAGACTAAAATCATATTCTAATACTGATAATCTAGATATGGTTATTGTTGTAGACATGCTTCTTACTGGTTTTGATGCACCTAGACTAAATACTATCTTTATAGATAAAAGCATGCAAGCAATAGATTTAATGCAATCAATGCAAAGAACAGTTAGACTTGCAGAAGATGATAAAGTATATGGGAATGTAATATTTTTTAGAAATAACACTTTTGAGTTAGAAAAAGCCTTAAGACTTTACTGTGGAGGAGGAAACTTTAATGAAGTTATTGCAAGAAAGTATGAAGAAGTTTTAAGAGATCTTAAAGATGCCTTTAAGGAAGTTATAAAAATGGGAACTCCTAGTGAAATAGCATTAATTAAAGATCTTAAAAAGAAAAATGAATTTGTTCAAAAAATGAGGATGGTAAAAAATTATTCTAATGAAATAAAAGGCGAAATATCTTTTAAATGGGATGATTTAAAAGATGTTCCCATAACAGAAGATGATTTTCAAGGGTATGAAGGACAATTCAAAAAAGCTTTTAGGGAAATATTAGACAATATAGGAAAAGAAAATGTATCTGTTCTTAATGATATAAATTTTGATATAAAACAATATGCCCCGATAAAAATTGATGAAGAATACATAGAAAATATGGCAATAAATGAAAATAAAGATGAAAATACCTCTAAAAATATTAAAAAAACGAATAAAGACTTGCCTGAAAAAGCAGCAAAAGAAAAAGGAAAGTATTTATTAGATTTTATAAAGAGTCAAAATAATAAAATTTCTGCACATAAACAGAAAGAAAAAGATAAGAAATTTAATAAATTAAAAGAAGAATTAAAAATTCTAACAAAAGAAGAAATCGAAAAAATCATAAGCATATATACTAAACAATGTCAATATGATTTTTCTACAGAAATGGACACGATTACTAGAGATGTTTTAAGGGAGATAATTGCTAGTAAAAAAGAATGTGATAAAACAATACAAAGGGAAATTTTTACAATAGCACCTCGTAAAATTCAAGGATATTGTAAGGAAGTGAAAAAATAATGGACTATTTTATAAAAGTATGTTATAATTAATAGTACATAATAAATAAGGAGGATTATAAAATTATGAATTTAGCAAAAGAATTATCAGGTAAACTATGGGATATGGCTAATACTTTAAGGGGTACTATTGATGCCTCTGAATTTAAGAACTATATCTTAGGAATGCTTTGTTATAAATATTTATCAGAAGAGACATTTAAGACAGTTAAAAATGTCCTCTTTATGGAAGATTCTACTAATGAAGAAGTTTTTAAAGAATGGGAAGAAAATGAAGATTGGTGTAAAGAACAACTTCTTTTAGCACAAGGTTGTTTCATTGATAAAAAATATCTTTTTGATAAACTTATAGAAAAGATAAACAATGATACATTTAGTATTGAAGATTTAGCAAATGGAATTGATTCATTTAATAAATCATTTATTGGTTTTAAAAGTGAAGAATCTTTTAAGGACATGTTTGAAGACTTGGATTTAACTTCTTCTAAGTTAGGAAAAACAGTGAGTGCTAAAAATAAAATTATTTCAGAGCTAATGATAAAAATATATAACCTTACCAGTACTTATGGTGGTGAAGAAGATGTTTTAGGGACTGCTTACATGATTTTAATTAGTAATTTTGCTTCATCTGCTGGTAAAAAAGGCGGTGAATTTTATACACCTGCTAGTATGAGTAAGCTTCTTACAGAAATAGCAACAGTAGGACTTGAATCAGTAAGAACTTGCCTAGATCCTACATGTGGTTCTGGCTCTTTACTTCTTAATGTAAAACAAAAATATAACGATTGCTCATTATATGGTCAAGAACTTACTTCTTCTACATATAACCTAGCACGAATGAATATGATTTTACATGGAATAAAGTATGATAAATTTAACTTAAAAAATATGAATACAATAGAAGAAATGATTCCTACTGATTTTGATAAATTTGATGTTTGTGTGGCAAATCCGCCTTATTCTGCAAAATGGCATCCAGAAAATGTAAGTAATACAGATCCCAGATATGCTTCATATGGAAAGTTTGCACCAGCAAGTAAAGCAGATTTAGCATTCGTTCAACATATATTACATCTTTTAAAAAATGGAGATAGTAGAGCGGCTGTTCTTCTTCCTCATGGAGTATTATTTAGAGGGTCTTCTGAGGAAAATATCAGAAAATATATAATCGAAAAATTAAACAAACTAGATGCAGTAATAGGTCTTCCTAGTAACTGTTTTTATGGAACGAATATCCCAGTTTGTCTATTGGTATTAAAAAATGATAGAGAAGAAAATAAAGATAATATATGTTTTATTGATGCAAGTAAAGAATTTGTATCTGGAAAATCAATGAATTATATTACAGATGAACATATCGATAAAATTGTAAAAACATATATGGAAAGAAAAGAAGTAGATAAATATTGTCACATTGCTTCTATGGATGAGATTATAGAGAATGATTACAACTTAAATATTCCTCGTTATGTAGATACTTTTGAAGAAGAAGAGCCTATTGATATTCCTACAGTAAAAGCCAATATTGCAAAACATATGGAAGAATCAAAAGCAATAGATGCGGAGCTTGAAGATTACTTTAAGCAGCTTGGAATTTAGGGAGGTGTTGATATGGCAAAACCTAAATTGAGATTTCCCGAGTTTACAGATGAATGGAATGAAAAAACGCTTGATAAACTATTTGAATACAAAAATGGAGATTCACTTGAAAATTCATTAGATGAAAATGGTAATTATTATTTAATTTCTTTGAATAGTATTGATAAAAACGGTAATCTACAAAATAAATTAAAAAGAGTTATAAATGCAAAATGGTTTTTGAAAAAAAATGATATTGTGATGGTATTAAGCGATATTGGAAAAGGCAACTTTCTAGGCCTAAGTGAAATTATTCCAGAAGACAATAAATATGTTCTTAATCAAAGAATGGGATTACTTAGAGCAAAAGCTGAAATTAATATAACATATGCAAGAGCATATATAAATTTTAGCCAAAAATATTTTAAATCATGCGGACAAGGTTCTGCGCAATTAAATATTTCAAAAGGAGATGTATTAAGGTTTGTTCTTAAAATTCCATGTATAAAAGAACAACAAAAAATAGCTGATTTTCTTTCAAAAGTAGACAAAAAAATCGCTAATCAAGAAGCAGTTGTTTCTGATTACGAAGAATTGAAAAAAGGCTTAATGCAAAAAATATTTAGCCAAGAAATAAGATTTAAAGCTGATGATGGAAGTGAGTATCCCGAGTGGGAAGAAAAGAAATTATTAGAAATAGCAACAATTTATGACGGAACTCATCAAACGCCTAATTATGTTGAACAAGGGATCCCGTTTGTTTCAGTGGAAAATATAAAAAACTTATATAAAACTAATAAATATATAACAAAAGAAGCCTTTGAAAAAGAATTTAAAATTTATCCCGAAAAAGGTGATATTTTGATGACAAGAATAGGCGATATTGGAACAGCTTCTTTAGTATCAAGAAATATGAAGATAGCCTACTATGTTAGTTTAGCTTTATTAAAACCACAAGAAAACATTTTAGCGGATTATTTAGTTCAATATATTTCAAATACATGTTTTCAAAAAGAATTGTGGAAAAGAACATTACATATTGCATTTCCTAAAAAAATAAACAAAGGAGAAATCGGAGAATGTAAAGTTAAAGCTCCTTGCTTGGAAGAACAACAAAAAATAGCTGATTGCTTATCTGCTATGGATAGAAAAATAGAAGCTGAAAAGAAAATTCTTAAAGACTGGAAAGAATTAAAAAAGGCATTATTACAACAGATGTTTGTGTAACAAAAAAGGAAGGCTTCAACCTTCCTTTTTACTTTTCAAAAATTTATCTAATTCAAAAAGTGTTCCTTTATAAGCTTCTTCAATTCCATCAATTTGCATTAAGTCAGATGGCTTATATAAGGATCTTGATTTTTCTAAATAAATGATATCAGACTTTGCCAATACCCAACAAACAAATTCTGAACAAAACATATGATTTTGTCTTTCAAATGCAAAACCTAAGCGACAACAAAGAAGTCCTAAAATATTATATCTAAGTTTTGTGTTTTTCATCATTTTATTAATAACTTTATCTAGTTTATTGTATTTTTTATCTTCAATATCTAATTTATACAAAACACAATTTCTATTAGAAAATCTTTTAAGTCCGCCTTTATCAGTATTTTCAATAACCATTCCAGCAGGAAGAATCAGATATGTATATTTTCTTGAAAAGCTATAAAAATTATATCCATCTAAAGATATACAAGAATGAGTATATTCTAAATCTGAAAATTTTCTTATTAATCTAGAAGTAATTGTACCTGTATTAGTTAGTAATATGTATATTGTTTTCATGCTAATCTCTCCTTAACAAAAGTATATCACATAACATATTTTTTGACAATTTGATTTTTGTTTCTTGTTTTTATATAATAAACACATAAGTCATGGCAAATACAAAGTTTAGGATACACAAGTGTAGGTCTAAACAAATTTGATTTAGGAGGTATTGTTATGACACGTTTTACTAAGAAGGCTCTCGGCATTATAAATATGCTCAAGGATGCCTTCTGGCAGGAATCTTATGGTGAGCAGATTGACTACATCAAGGCTATCGTCAAGACTGTCTATGGTGTAACTCACTCTCGTTCTACAAAAATCCTGCTGACTGTGGTTCTTGTCCTGTTCGCAGGTATCGTGAACTTCTGCCCGATCATCAAGGATATCCCTGTAATTGCGGATGCCTCTAGCTGGTTGAACTTCATCCAGAAGATGGTTGAGCAGTGGTCTACGAACAGACAGCTGCAGTGCCAGAAAAAGCGGAGAAGGAATAAGCGTAGCAAGTCTGCTCGCCGTCGTCCTATCCGTTGATGGCAAGAATCGAACCCCAACTTACCCACCCCGAGGGTAGGAAAGGGTTCTTTTCTTTTGTTTAAAAATACATTATAATAAAGATATCAGTTATTACATATAAAAGTATTTTTAGTTTTTATAAGTGTTTCTGATAAAAAAATAAGAAAGGAGGAGCCATGATATGAAGACTCTACGGATTATTTATTAGTGCTTTATGGCAAGAAACAATAGGAGAGTTAATTGAATATGGAGGTAGTGCTTGTAAAGAGGTCTATAAAAAGACTAAAAACAAGAACCTTATTATTATTCTTATAATCCTTTTTATTGTTTTCAATATAGTTCTATTTTTTATTCCTTTTTTGGGAGACAACTCTGTATGGATGTGTTTCTTTGAGAAGGTGGCTAAAGAATGGAGCAAACAAAAGAAGCGTTAATTTTAAGAAATCGGAACCCTTGTGGTTTCGGTTTTTTTATTTTTTAGAAAAATATGGTTGACAGGTGTTAAAACTTATGTTATCATAAATAAAAAGATAAAATAAAAACAAAATCAAACTACTAAGAAAGGAGATAACTACAATGAAAAAGACAATAATGATGACAATCGTTGATATTATTGATAGAGATTGGTTCGCTGCACCAGCAGATCGAGCTATTATTGTAGTGCCCGCAGATAGACGTGGTTCGTTGCAGTTATCTTGTAAATCAAATTATATCTAATTTTAGACTTAGATATTTTTGAAATTAAACTACTAATTTACAAGCCATAGCTGCAAGGTACTTACGAGTATCTAGACTATGGCTTTTTGTAGTTTAAAAAAAGAAAAAATAAGTATTGACAAACAAGAAAACATATGGTATAATTAATTCATCAAAATAAAAACAATACTTTACAGCATGGCTGTAACAAATTTTAAAAGAAAGGAGATAACAACAATGAAGAAGACTATGATTACTATTATTAACATTAATGATGATATTCGTAGAGCATGGCCTGCTGACGCAGATCCAGCTGTTGTTGTTATGCCTGTAAGAAGAATAGATAAATTGCAGTTAATTGATGGTTCTAGTTGAAATAAAAATTAGAATTAGATTAATATAGAAATATTTGAACCACGACTGCAATGATTTTAATTTTATGAATTGTAGTCGTGGTTTTTTAAATTTATAACGGGTAGTAGAGGTAATTGGAAGCCGCCTCCCTTTGGACGGGAGAATGTGTGCGTTCGAATCGCACCTATCCGATTTATGGCTCGGTAGATCAACTGGCAGATCGCCGCCCTGTCACGGCGGAGGTTGTGGGATCATACCCCATCCGAGTCGCTATACAAGCGTACCCAAGAGGTTAGGGACAACTCTGATAAAGTTGCAGACAAGGGTTCAAATCCCTTCGCTTGTACTATACCGATATAGCTCAATTGGAATAAGAGCACATCACTACGAATGATGAGGTTGAAGGTTCGAGTCCTTTTATCGGTGCTCATGGCCCTATAGTATAACGGCAAGCGTATATTGGATTGTCTCTCCAAAGATCTGGGTTCGACTCCCAGTAGGGTCGTTGCTAATTATAGCAAAAATACAAAAATACATAATAAAACAGAAATATGTCTTATTTGTGGCAATCTTATGAGTAAAGGTGCTGAAAAATGTCAAGCATGTTATGATAAAGAAAGAGCTGAACATATTCAATATAAAGATACATAAACCTTGGAGCTTAAAATGTTAACAAAATTAAAATTACTTGAAAACAAATTGTATAATATAAATAAAAAGAAACATTTAAAAAATAAAGATTTCACAATTATTTCTTCAAACTGTGTAGGTGGTATTATTTATCATGATTTAGGATTGCCCTTTCTTACGCCTACAGTAAATTTAAGTTTTGATATGAATGATTTTGTAAAATTTGTTTCTAATTTAAAGTACTATATAGATAAAGATTTAATTAAGTTAGATACAAATAAAGAATATCCAATAGGTGTCATAGAAGATATAAAAATTAATTTTATTCACTATAAAACATTTGAAGAAGCCAAGACAAAATGGGACGAAAGAAAACAAAGAATTAATTATGATAATTTATTTATCATAGGTACAGATAAAGATAATTTTACATATGAAACATTAAAAGCTTTTGAAAATCTTCCATATGAAAACAAGATAATATTTACACATATTGATTATTCAGAAATTAGTTCAAGTTATTGTATTAAAGGATTTGAGGATAAAAACGAATTAGGTGTTATTACAAACTTTAAAAAAGGATTTCTAATGAGAAGATATCTTGATGATTTTGATTATATTAATTTTTTAAATAATAAAAGAAAGGAAACATATGTTTAATCCATGTATAGAACATTGTTATAAAAAAGGGATACAATACAATCCAGATAAATGTAATAATACTTGTGAATATGCAAGAGCAATAGATATTCTTAAAAAAGTTTTAATTATAAATGAAGGATGTTCTTGTTGTAAACACTCTTATTATGAAAAAGGTGTAGGTATTGATTGTGACAAAATGGATAAAGAATGTAAAAATCATTCTTTGTATGAAATAGATTTTGAAAAAGTTAATGAAGAATATGAATAACTGCAGGATTAGCTCAACTGGGAGAGCACTTGTCCTACAAACAAGAGGTCACAGGTTCGAGTCCTGTATCCTGCACTATGCCGCTTTAGCTCAGTTGAATAGAGCATGCGCCTTCTAAGCGTAGGGTCGAAGGTTTGAGTCCTTCAAGCGGTGCCATGGGGTCATAGTATAATGGGATTATTCTTGATTTGCAATCAAGAGATCTGGGTTCAATTCCCAGTGGCTCCAGTATAGGGATATAGCCCAGTTTGGTTACGGCGCTGCGTTAGGGACGCAGAGAACGCAGGTTCGAATCCTGTTATCCCTATTATAGGGGGTTGGTGTAAATGGAGAACATCTCAGTCTCCAAAACTGAGGCTATCGGACCATACCCGATACCCCCTGTTATGCAAAAGACCTATCAATAGGTCTTTTTTAAAGTTTAATAAAAAGGAGATTATGCTTATAGGTATTGTTGTAGGTTATGGAATTATGCTTAGAAAAAAGAAAATACATCAAGAATTAATAGATATATTAGAAGAAGATAATGAAACTATAATATTATTAAATAATATGCCAAATAAAAATAGCGAATGTATAAAAGAAGAGAGGTTATAATAAATGATTGAAAAATTAATTGAAGATGTAAATAAAGCTCTTGATGCAGAAGCGTATATGGTAGCACTTTCACTAGTACTTACTTTGCCAGATATTTGCGCTAAAGCCAAATATGGTGATGATTTAAAAAATAAAGAAAGATATATTAAATGGTATGATGAATATATTGGAGAATACGAAAAGCCTCCTATTAAATCTGGAGAAATGGAAATGCCTTATCTAAGTGGTGAAGTTATATATCAGTTAAGATGCTCTGTCTTACATCAAGGTGCCCCAAATATTGATAATGACAAAATTAAAAACGAAATATGCAAAATTGACCATTTCACACTTGTAGTTGAGAAAAGGAAACCGTTTGATGTATATATAGATTCTGCATGTATTTCTTCAATAATAGGTTTAGTAGAATCTAAACCAGTTCGTAATTATACAGTGAATGTTCGTAGACTTTGTATAATTATTACGAGTACAGTAAGAGAATACTATAAATCAAATAAAGATAAATTTTCATTTCTTTCTTGTAATATTTTTGATTGGGATGAAATTACTGAAAAAATAAATGGATTAGATAAAGAAGACGCTATTAGATAACAGACTATGCAAAAATAATAGATATATTACCCATAACACAATAAGTCTGTGAAGGTTCTTTATTATAAGTAGAGAGTTATAACATTTACTCATAAAAATAGTTATATCCAATTTTAAAATCATATTGACTATAACACATATATGTGCTATAATTTTTTATAGATAAGGTTGTGTAGAAAAAGATTACATCGATTTTTTAGCTCATTAGGTAGAGCATTTGTATGTTAAACAAAATGTAATAGGTTCGATTCCTATAAAAATCACCCAATTTATTTCTTTTTCGCTATTCTCCTTATCCCAAATTTACGGGGATGTACAGGTTTCGACAGGGTACAAACGTTAAAATAAGCATGTAGTGGATAATGGACACCACTTAAATCCGACATTACAAAAATAAACGCTGAAGATAATTTAGCATTAGTTGCCTAGTTGCAACTCATCATATTTTAGAAAAACTTACGGTCTATAATATGGTGTAAAATCTAGTAAGAAACGATATATACAAAGCTTTGAGTATATAGGCGTATTATGAAGCTACTTGACCTGTGGCAAGTGTTTGTTCTATCACACAGCGAAAGAAACGAAAATGTATAACAAACTAAACATGTAGAAAGTTTTAATAATTGTGTTTTGGACAGGAGTTCGACTCTCCTCATCTCCACTATTACCTGACAAAGGTAAAACAACTCATGAGTTAAGACGCACAGTGATGTGCGTCTTTTATGTTATTCCTTTTTTAATTTGAAATTAATTCCCTCATATGTTCTAACAGGGTTTCCTCTTACAAGCTCGTAATGTTCTTTCCAAGCCTGATTTGTTTGTTTTGCATTATTCTCTTTTTCAAGTGCTGTTAAAATCCCTTGAAGTCTTTTAATTGCTTTTTGCTTATTCATAAATTGACTTCTTTCTTCTGTTGAAGTAACAGTTATTCCTGTTGGAATATGTATAACCCTTACTCCAGTTTCAACCTTATTTACATTTTGTCCGCCTTTTCCACCACAATGAAACTTCTCAATTTTATAATCTTCTTCTTTAGAAATAGTTTCTTTTTCAGGAATAATAGAAACATCAATAAACCAATTTTTTCGTTTATGATTTTCTCTAATAGGACTTTTACAAATCCAAAGAACAGATCCTTGTAAAAAAGACAAATCATGATTAGTCTCAAAAATGATGGAATGAAAATAATCTTTTTTATCTCCATTTTTTAAAGAAACCATTTCGATATCTTTAAATTCATCTTTTAATGAATTAAACAATTTTCCAACCGCAATTTGACATTCTTCTGGACCTTGGCCTGAACTAATTTGTACTAACATTTTTTCACTTCCTTTCATTTATCGTTTAGTACAATTATAATATAAAATTAGAAAAAATCAAAGAAAAATATTTTTTGCTTATAATTTTATACATATATTATACTCTTTAATCTATATAGTTTATACACCCATTTATATGTATAAAAACATAAAAATTCGTTACAATTAGTTTTAAATGTCTTTAATAAGTATATAATCATCTAAAAAAATAAAATAGCTTGTAGCGAATATTAAGCTTTTTATATAATTATATATGCAAAAATAATTAGACAGAAATTTATACATATGTTATAATTCTTAATACAACTATAATACAAACTATTATATTTAAAATTATTTTATAAAAAGAAAGGAGATTGATGCCACCTATGGATGGTGACACTAGTGGCCCTTATCACTCTAAAAATACAGAAGAGGTGTTAAGGCAATTTAATACAACAAAAGAAGGTTTAACAGATAAAGAAGCAAAAGAAAGATTAAAACAATATGGTTATAATGAATTAACTCAGAAAAAACAAAAACCAATACTTATAATGTTAAAAGAACAACTTACAGATGTAATGGTTTTGATATTAATTACAGCAGCTTTAATTTCAATTTTTCTTGGTGAATATACTGAAGCTATTGTTATTGGTATAATTGTTCTTCTTGATGCTTTTATTGGAATTATTCAAGAAAAAAAAGCAAACGATGCAATAAATGCTCTTAAGAATATGAGTTCACCAACTGCAAGAGTATTAAGAGAATTTGAAGAAAGTATAATTCCTACAAAAGAACTTGTTCCTGGAGATATCGTTTTTATAGAAGATGGAAATATAGTTCCAGCTGATATAAGACTTATTGAATCTTCTAACTTAAAAATTGAAGAAGCTTCATTAACAGGAGAGTCAGTACCTTCCGAGAAAGACGCTGATGCTGACGTACCAGAAAATGCAGTTCTTGCTGATAGAACCAATATGGCCTATTCTTCATCTACAGTCTCGTATGGTAATGGAATAGGCATAGTTACTTCTACTGGTATGAATACAGAAGTTGGAAAGATAGCTAGTATGTTAGACTCAGAAAATGAACTTGAAACACCACTAAAACAAAAATTAAATGCAGTTGGAAAAAAACTTAGTGTAGTTGGCATATTTGTTTGTATCTTAATATTTATTATTGGCTTTCTTTACGGAAAACCTTTAATTCCTCTTTTAATGACAGCGATATCACTTGCAATATCAATTATTCCAGAGGGACTCCCAGCAACCGCAACTATTGTTATGGCTCTTGGAGTTCAAAGAATGGCTGAGAAAAACGCCCTTATTAGAAAACTACCAGCAGTAGAAACATTAGGAAGTGCAAGTGTTATTTGTTGTGATAAAACAGGAACATTAACACAAAACAAAATGACAGTTACAGAAATTGCAATGAATGGTGATTTTGAAGAAGGAAAAGCTATTTCTGTTGATAATATACAAAAACATGATAACATCTATAAGGAATTAATATATGCAGGTGCATTATGTAATAAAGCATGTCTTAATCCTGATAAAGAAGGTGAAATTTTAGGAGATCCCACAGAAGGAGCCTTAATCTTTTTGGCTGAAAAATATGGAATTATCCAAGAAGAACTCGAAGATAAATATCCTCAAGAGTTTGAACAACCATTTGATTCAGATAGAAAGATGATGACAACAGTACATAATATAGATGGCGTTATAAAAGCTTACACAAAAGGTGCTGTTGATGAACTGGTTCCACTTTGTACAAAAATACTAACAAAAAATGGAATAAGAGATATTACCAATAAAGACAAAGAAAATATAAGAAATTTATGTAATTCTATGCAAGAAAGAGCTCTTCGAGTTCTCGGATTTGCAATGAAAACATTATCAAAAATTCCAGAGGACGAAGAAAATGTAGAATTTGATTTAACTTTTATTGGAATTACTGGCATGATAGATCCTCCTCGTCTTGAAGTAATTGATGCTGTTAAGGTATGTCATGATGCTGGAATAAAAGTTATTATGATTACAGGAGATCACAAAATAACAGCTCTTGCAATCGCAAAAGAACTTGGTATTTATAAAAAAGGAAATACCATTATTACTGGAGATGAATTAGATGTTTTATCAGATAAAGAACTTGATGAAAAAGTAAAAACCACAACAGTTTTTGCAAGAGTTTCTCCCTCCGATAAACTTAGGATTATAGATTCTTTGAAACGTATAGGTGAAATTGTATCAATGACAGGAGACGGAGTAAATGATGCACCAGCTCTAAAATCAGCTAATATTGGTATTGCTATGGGTAAATCTGGTACAGATGTTGCAAAAGACAGTGCTGATATGATTTTGATGAATGACAATTTTACAACAATTGAATCAGCAATTAGAGAAGGAAGAAGAATTTATCAAAATATTCAAAAAGTAATCCAATTTTTACTTGCTGGTAATATTGCAGAAATACTTATCATTTTTATTGCAACACTTTTAAACTGGGAGGCACCTATACTTGCAGTGCATATACTATTAATAAATTTAATAACAGACACACTTCCTGCACTCGCACTTGGAATAGACCCTGCCGATAAGAATATAATGTCAAGAAAACCAAATAGGCAAAATAGTCTTTTTGATAAAGGATTGATAATGAGAGTTTGTAGTCAAGGTGTATTTATATCTATATCAACACTTATTGGATATTTCTATGGATTGACTAGATTTAATACAAAAACAGCAATGACTATGGCGTTTTTAATACTTGCTTCGTCTCAACTTTTTCATGCACTAAATCAAAGATCAAATATAGATTCTGTATTTACAAAATATAAAGAGCATAACAAAATGTTATTTCTTGCAATGATTGCTTCATTCTTAATGCTAATTATAATATTATTAATTCCTTCATTAAGAAGCTTCTTTAGTTTAACTGTATTAAATATAAATCAAATTTTAATAGCTTTAATTCTTTCAGTACTTCCTCTTTTTGAAGTAGAAATAATTAAGCTATTTAAAAGAAAAATAAGAGGGTAAATCCCTCTTATTTTTATGCTTTTATACCACCATATTTTTCTATAAACTTTCTTTGATATTCTCTTACTAAATGATCACATCCTTTAGTAATATAACTATTTTTTGATTTTACCTTTGAAAATTTTTGCATATGATAAACAATATCTATAGCGTCTTTTAATGCAACCATATAACCACTAGATATAAAATTAGCTTTAGTTGATTCTGGATTAAAAAATACTTTTTGCCCTATAATCTGTGTTTTATAAATAAATTTATCAGCAGACTCTTCTAAGCCTTCAAATTTATATAAATTTTTAGCGATACCTATTGTTGGAATATTTTCTTTTACACCAAAATGAGTTGCTTCTCCACAAAATTTTGGGTGAAGTAAACCATTTCCATCACAACAAATAATATCTGGAACTATATTCATATTTTTTAAGGCAAGTTTCATTAATGGTCCTTCCCTAAAATACAAATATCCAGGACAATAATCTTCTTTAATCTCTGACATTGCTGTATTCTCTTCTAAAATCTCTCCAGTCAAATAATCAAAAATTTGCCAAGCAATTACCCCATAGGTAATATTATTATTTTCCCAATAAGCACAATCGATACCTGCTATAATTTTTATATTATTTAAATCAATATATTGTTGATTTTTTAATTCTTCAACAATTTTTTCCTGTTCTTTATCCCAAATTTTTAGTTTATTTTCATTATTATTATTTAAAAAAAAATCTCTTTTGTTCGTAAATGTACCTCCTTATATTAATAAAAAATACTGCTTTAAACAGCGTTGCTGTACGATATATTGTGTTATTTTAATTATACCATATAACTAAATATTTGTAAACAAAAAAGGAGCAAAGCTCCTTTTATAAACATAAAATAAGCTCTCTCCCTTTAGGCAAAGAATATCTTTTTAACTCTTTTAAATCATCAAATTCTTTTATTCCTGTTTTTCTACTTTTTCGCCAATCAACTTCTCTTAAAGTAGGAAAACAATTTTCTTTTAAAATAAGAATTCTTGATAAATTTCTATCCGAAATAGCAGTTACTTCACAAACATAAGTATCAACTGTATCTTTAGCTGGATTGAATTTAACATCAACTTCTTTATAAATCTTAGTTGTTATCCATTTTCTATTAAATACAGTTATAATAGCAGATTTAGGAAAATCAAAATCAGATAATTTAACAAATCTTGTATTATCTTCTCCTAAAAATAACTCTGCTCTTTTTTTATATGAGAAATTTAAGTAACTTCCATCTGGAATATTGTCATAATCATCTGGGCTAACTTCATCATATTTATGATTAAAATCTACTATTTGCCCATTTTTTATAATAGCTTTCATATTAATATGTTCATTACAGTAATCACAAATCATATCAAAAGAATCAACAAGAGATTTTGCTTTATAAGGTTTTTCGCCCAACATAAAACTTAACTTCGCTCTTTTTGATGTTTTAAACTCAAATGTATTACCACATTTAGGACAAATATAAAATCCTTTATAATTCAAAAAATCCCTCCTTTTTAAAAATTTATATTATCTAGACATAAAACTATCTCCTTATCTCTTGAGAAATCATATCTGGATAATTTTATTAAATCATCAATCTTCGTTCCTGTTTTTCTAGGTTTTCGCCAGTTAACTTCTTTTAAGGTTGGAAAATATCTATCTTTTAAAATAAGAAGCCTTTGTTGCTTAGAATCGGTTTCTAATGATACTTCGCATATAAATGTATCAAAGTTACCAGTCGCAGATACTTCTTTAAAAATTTTATTTACTCTCCATCTTTTTCCAAAAACATTAGCAAAAACACCAACTGCCAAAGGAAGTTTTGATATGTTAATAATTTCTAAATTATCCTCTCCCATAAACATAGATTGCCTTTCTTCATAAGAAAATAAAGCATAAGTACCTTCTGGTATGGTTTTATATTCTGCTAAATTAAGTTTTTTATTTCCTAATTCAAAAGCTACAAGTTGACCCCATCTTATAACAGCCTTCATAGGTAATTTATGATGGCACTCATTACATGTAATTTCAAAATCTTCAATAAGGGATTTTCTTTTTAGAACATAATCTCCTAACATGATATTTGTTTTCGCTCTCTTTGAAACTTTGAAATTAAATGTCCTTGCACAATGTGGACAATGTACTCGTCCTACATAATTTCGCATAAAATCATCTCCTTTTCTCTTTTTTAGCGTAGTGTGTAACACAACACAGCCTCGCTGCTTAGTTACACTGAGCATAGTATTACGTATCTATAATGAGTAACTATATTGTATGACCCGTGCTGCGTATAACTACGTTATTTACTTTCTCTTTAATTATATACTTATTTTTAAAAAATTTAAAGACGAATAAAAAATGATTGCCAAATTAGAAAAGATGCATTATAATTATTATAGTAAAATAGAAAGGAGATTTTTATGATAAAAAAAATAATTACTACTGGCTTAATCACTTGTATGATAATAGGATGTCTTACAGGCTGTAAAACAAATGAATCTACAGAAAATTCAATTTCATCTGAAACATCTAGTGAAATTCATACAGAAAATACAACTCAAGAAAATGATAAGAATAAATACTACGAAGACGAGTTGATAAAAATAAATATAGAAGGTAAAAATATAAATATTCATTGTTTAGAAGATTATAATTATAACCTTCAAGAATTTAATGAAGAATTAATAACCCAAAAAGAAAACTTTTCATTTGAAGTAAAAAAATCAGGCTATGGATATATAGACATATTAGTAACATCAGATGAAGTTAATAAATTATATGATATTGCAATAGATATTGATAATAATTTAAATCTTGATTTAACAAATGTTTATGTTATTGATAATAACGAAGTAGCAAATCCAGAAATACCCAATGTTAGTGAAGATTTATTAGATATTGTTAACACTATTTACGATAATATAGATAAAGACCTGCATCCAGAAGTTATGAATACAAGTCTTACTACTGCAGAACTTTTATATAATGTAGGAGTAGATGAACTTTCTGGATTTGAAGAAGGAGTTGTTTCAGATCCTATGATGAGCTCTATTGCTTATTCCCTTGTGGTCTTAAGATTTGATACAAAAGAAAATGCCCAAAATGCTTGTCCTTTAATTAAAGAAAATGCACCAATTAATAAATGGGTCTGTGTTACAGCAGAAGATGTAGATGTAAGAGTAGTTAAAGATAATTATGTTATCTTAATTATGAGCTCAAAAGATACTGTTGATGCTGTTAAAAATGTAGAAATAAATTAAATAAAACCTGTCTGAAATCCAGACAGGTTTTTTAAAATATGAAAGGAGAAAAATGTTTTCAAGTATAAGTTTTTTATATTTATTCCTACCATTATGTTTATTTTTTTATTATATTACTCCTAAATATAAAAATTGGATACTTTTTATATTTTCATTAATTTTCTATTCTATAGATGGAGTTTTTACACTTATTTTATTATCTATTGTATTAGCTTATATTAATGGATTATTAATTGAGAAATATAATAAAAAAATATTTATATTGGCAATATTTTTAACATTAATACCTTTATTTTATTTTAAATATACCAATTTCTTTATAAATAATATTAATATATTGTTAAAAACTAATATAAAGATCAAAGAAATAATGCTTCCACTTGGTATATCATTTTTTACATTTCAAATAATTTCTTATTTGGCCGATGTTAAGAAATATAAAAAAGCAGAACATAATTTTTTAAATTTAGCTTTATATATTTGTTTTTTCCCACAACTAGTAGCAGGTCCTATTGTTAAATATGCAAATATAAAAGAACAGATTAAAAATAGAAAAACTTCAATTAATCAAGTCAGTGAAGGTGTACTTTATTTTTTGCTTGGTCTTTGTAAAAAAGTATTAATTGCAAATCAATTAAGTGAGATTTGGAAATTATATAATCTTAATAATACAACTATTGTTTTCACATGGATATATGGTATTAGTTATACAATGTATGTATATTTTGATTTTAGTGGATATTCAAATATGGCAATAGGATTAGGTAAAATGTTTGGATTTGAATTACCCCTAAATTTTAACTATCCATTAATTGCTAATTCAATTAAGGATTTTTGGAAAAGATGGCATATTACTTTATCTTCTTTTTTTAAAGAATATGTCTATATTCCATTAGGAGGTAGCAGATATGGAAAAATAAAAACCATTAGAAATTTATTTATTGTTTGGTTTTTGACTGGATTTTGGCATGGTGCAAATTGGACTTTCATTTTTTGGGGTTTATATTTCTTTATATTATTAGTGATTGAAAAATTTATTATAAAAGATAGATTAAATAAAAATATTCAAAGGTTATTTACATTATTTTTAGTAATAATTAGCTTTATTCTTTTTGGTGCAAATTCTTTATCAGAATTTACATTAACTATAAAGAATTTATTTACAGGGTTAATAATAAATAAAGAAACCATATTCATTATAAAAAATTATGGATTTATAATATTAATTTCAATGATTTTTTCTACTCCAATATGTAAAATTATTTATCAAAAAATTAAAGACAAAAAAATAAGTATTATATTAGAACCAATATTTATAATAATAAGTCTATTATTATGTACCTCGTATTTAGTAAATGGTTCTTTTAATCCATTTTTATATTTTATATTTTAGGAGGGAAGTGAAATTTTATGAAAGATAAAATTAATATTACAATTTTTATAACTATTATATTTTCATTATTTGCTATTTTTTTAGGTTATCATAATAAAGAATATAGCATAGGAGAAAGAAGAAAACTTAAACAAATTTCTTCTTTAAATGAGGTTTTTAATAAAGAAAACTTTGATGATTTTTTATTAGATCAATTTCCATTTAGAGATAATTTTATAAAATTACATTCCCTATCAAATTTTTATATTTTTAGAAAAATAGAAAATGATAATATCTTATTAAAGAATAATTACGCAATAAGAAAAACGGATAACTATAACTATGAAGCAGTAGAAAAAACATGTGAAAAAATAGAAACTGTAATAAAAAAATTAAAAATAAGAAATGGGAAATTAATAGTTATTCCTGAAAAGAGTTATTTCTTAAATGAATATAATTATCACTATGAAAAAATACTATCAATACTAAATAAAAACTTAAATATTGATATTATTGATACCTCTCCAAAGTTAACATTAGATTCTTACTATAAAACAGATTCACACTGGTCACAAGATAAAATTTTAAATGTAAAAAATTATATATTAGACAACCTTAATATTGATAAAAAAGAAACTTCTTATGAGTTAAAAGAAATCCCAGATTTCTATGGAGTATATTCATCTCAAAGCGGACTGGGAAATGAATTTATTAAATATTTAACAAATAAAAATATAGAATCATTAAAAGTTTATAATTATGAAACTAAAAAATATACTCAAGTTTATGACTTAGAAAAACTAGAAAACAAAAATACACTGGATAAATATGATGTTTTCTTGTCTGGTGCAAATGCTTTACTTAGAATTGATAATCCAAATGTCAATAATAAGAAAACATTATATGTATTTAGAGATAGCTTTTCAAGTTCATTTATACCATTATTTACAGAATATTATAACACAATATATTTAATAGATTTAAGATATATTACATTGTCTAATTTAGAAAGATATATAAATGTTAATAAAGATGATGATGTGTGGTTTGTATATAGCACATTAATTCTTGAAACACCAGAAAACTTTAAGACAAACTAGTGCATAGCATCTCTTTTTTTCTAAGTTTTAATATGCTAAAATATATATAAAATATGATAAAAACACTACTAGTGTTTAACTGAAAGGAGATGCTAATTATGAAAACTAAATTATTTAAAATTGGTACTGCTATAATATTAGCACTCACTCTTACACTTTGTTTCCCAATAACAGTACATGCAACAAATGAAACTTCACAAGCAACAGGTGATATTTTTGAAGATCTTAAAAATAATATAAGAAACGCAAGAGTTGATGAAGAAGATGTTGCGAATGTTAATGAAGAACTATTTGGAGATAGAAATTATAATCCACTTGCTAATGCAAAAAATAGCCTTACAAAATTTATTAATTCTTTTAGAGGCAAAGACTATGATTCTAAAGACTTTGATGGGAATGCGGAAAAAGTATATGATGGAATAGCAGATGGAGCAGAAAAAGTAGTTAATAGTGGTGCATTAGATACTATTTATAATTTTGGTAAAAGTGCTTTTAACTTACTTACAAGAATAGTAGGAAGTGCAGCTGAGGCAGTATCTTAAAATTATTTTTAAAACACTTGACACACAAACTAATATATGTTATGATTTATAAGAAACAAGAACATAAAAACACTTAAGAAAGGAGATATAATCTAATGAAATCAAATGTTATGAGATTTTTTGAACAATTTGAACAATTTGAACAAGAGCTTATGCAATGTATGCTCTCATTTTCTGTTGCAAAAATTCAAAACTCATAATGAAAAATTTATTAGATAATATCTACTATATAAAGTACATATATTAGATAAAGATATACGTGTCTTATATCCAATATTCGATAAAGGCCATGGCATTTTTCATTATGAAAGGTGTTATGGCTTTTTTGTTTGGTGCTTTGGAGAATTTCATTTTATGATATTTTAAAATAAAAATGATAAAAAATACTTGACAAAATGAATTATATATGATATAATTAATATATAAAGTTAAAAGAATAAAATCTATAGGGGTATAGCCAAGCGGTAAGGCCCATGACTTTGACTCATGTATTTCGTAGGTTCGAGTCCTACTACCCCTGTTAAGGAAAGATAGCTCAGCTGGTAGAGCAGAGGACCGAAGATCCTCGTGTCGGTGGTTCAATTCCATCTCTTTCCACTCAAGTTTTTAAAACTTAATATTTGGGGAGGTAGCTCAACTGGTAGAGCGGTAGCCTGAAAAGCTACTTGAGGTCGTTCAACTCGATCCCTTCCCACTATGGCCCCTTAATCTAAAGGTAAGGATAGCAGCCTTTCAAGCTGCAAGTGCATTAGGGTTCAAGTCCCGCAGGGGTCATTATTATAATTAACTAATTATAGTATTTAAATAATTGTAATCAGCAACTTGCGACTACAGGTTTTTTATAAGTAATTAAAATAGTAATAGGTAGTCCTCATCCAAGTATCGTTAAGGCTAGATATATTGGGAAATGCCGAAAGCAGCTAATAATAGCCGTTATTAGTGATTGATATGCTACGGAAACTATCCACTTTAGAGCATAATGATAGCGGTGTAAGTCTAGAGGGCTTGACTTACACAAATTCCCCAGAATAGCTTAGTAGGCTTAGAGCATCGGCCTCATATACCGAAGATCACAGGTTCGAATCCTGTTTCTGGGATAATAAAAATTATATTTTTATTTTGATATTGCCAAAAAATAAAAAAGCTGTTATACTATATAAGAATTAAACATAGTTTAATCATATATGCGGGACCCTGTAATAATAGAGGGAATTTATTTCTGACGATATAGTTGAAGAGGATACAGCTATTATTTTAGGTCATAAATGAAATCTATTAGGGCGCTGTTGATAACGGAAGCTGCAGATGAAGTTGGAGATAGTACCGTCAATTCGGTATATCCCGCCTAATAGATATATAATTTGGTAATATTATAAGCCATTTATTATATATCTTTTTTATTTTAGTCGCTGTGGTGGAATGGAAGACACGTTAGACTAAGGATCTAATGGGAGATAATCTCATGCGAGTTCGAGTCTCGCCAGCGACATTTATCTTTGCATATGTACTCAAGTGGTTAAAGAGGCGTGACTGCAAATCACGTATTCGTAGGTTCGAATCCTACCATATGCTTTAAGATTTCTCTTTTCATATATATAAATACAAAAAGAAGTAGCTTTGACTACTTCTTTTTGTATTTAAAAGTAATTTCTATTATTTCAGGTCTATTATTAATTCTAGGAATTATAGTTTCATTTCCCAATCCTCTATTTATATATAAAACACTATTTCCTAAATTATATTTACCAGCATCATATTTTGGAAAAATCCCTTGGTCTGGAGCAAATATTCCTTTATCTAAAATAGGAATTCTCCATTGAGCACCATGAGTATGTCCAGAAAAAGCAATATTAAAATAAGAACAATATTTATAAACTTCTTGAGGCTCATGTGTTAATAATATATTAAAATTATCATCTAAATTACTAATATTTAAAAAAGACAAATTACAAGATTTAAGTCCAATTAAATTTAGCTTACAATTATTAAAATAAAAAGAACCAGTATCATTTATTAAACATTTTACTCCAATATTTTCTAATTTATTAACTAATCTATTTATCAAAACTTCTCCTTTTACTTCTTCATGGTTTCCTGTAATATAATATGTTGGTGCCAGTTTTGTAAGTCCTTTAAATAAAATTAAACAATTTTTAGTATTTATTAAATTACTCATGTCACCTGTTGTTAAAATTAAATCAGGATTTAGTTTTTTTATTTTATTAAGTAAAAAAAATTGATTAAATCCAAAACTTTTATCATGTAAATCAGAAATTTGTACTATTTTTAAATCTTTTAAATCCTTATACTTCTCATTTAAAAAATAATCGTATTTAGTTAATTGTAAATTACTATTTTCATACCATAAAAAACTTTTAATAGATAAATAGGTAAAAAAACAAATATTAATATATTTTTGAATTTTTTTATTCATAAAAACCTCCTTTAATTATTCTTTATTATTATAATGGTATTTTTTATTTTTTTAAAGAAAAATTTTTTTAAAATATATACAATATTTGGTATATTTTATTTTTTTATTTACAAATACTTGATTTTGTGTTAAAATCTTTTAAAACAGTTCAAAAATAGATATAATGTATAGCATTATTATTATGTATTTAAAACTGTATTCTAATTTTTATAGTCAATTTAAAAACTTAATATTTATATTTATTTGGAAAGAAGGAGTTTTATATGCCCAAAGTAATAAAACCAATCGACCAAATAGAGGAAATTAAAAAGTATATAAGAGCTGCCAAGCGCCAGCACCTTTCTAACGAAGATATACTAAAATATGTTGATTCAATAGAGATTGATCAAGATAAAATGGATGAAGTTTACGCATTCCTACAAAAACAAGGCATCTCTACTGATAGCGACATTGAAATCATTGAAGTTGATGAAGAACAAAAAAGAAAAATCAATTCATCAGATACACCTGTATCAGATCCATTTCTTTTATATCTTAGAGAAATCGGAGCTATCCCCCTTTTAACATATGAACAAGAAGTAGATTTAGCAAAAAAAATACTTGAAGGAGATAATGATGCCAGAGATAAATTAATAACATCAAATCTTAGGCTTGTGGTTTCTGTTGCTAAAAAATATTATAACTCTGGAATGCAAACTTTAGATTTAATTCAAGAAGGTAATATGGGATTAATAAAAGCGGTAGAAAAATTTGATTATACGAAAGGTTTTAAATTTTCTACATATGCAACATGGTGGATTAGACAATCAATTTCCAGATCTATTTCAGATCAATCAAGAACAATTAGAATTCCAGTACATATGTCAGAAACAATAAATAAAATAGCAAGAACAAAAGCGAAATTATCTCAAAAATTAAATAGAGATCCAGAAGATGAAGAAGTAGCAAAAGAAATGGGAATGACAGTTGAAAAATTAAGAGATATTGCAAAATTATCACAAGAGCTAGTATCTCTTGACACTCCAGTTGGTGAAGAAGGTGATAGCCAATTTGGAGATTTTATCCCTGATACAAAAACAGAAACAGCTTTTGATAATATTTTTAAAGAAGAATTACATGATAAAATACTTGTTGCTCTTGAAACATTAACCCCAAGAGAACAATCAGTAATAAAAATGAGATATGGAATAGATTTAGACAGAACTTACACACTCGAAGAAATAGGTAAACAATATGGTATTACAAGAGAACGCATTAGACAAATAGAATCTAAAGCACTTAAAAAATTAACACATCCTAGTAGAAGCAAAATGCTAGAAGAATATAAAGATATATTAGATTAGAAAACAAAAAGGATTAGTGGTATACCATATACTGCTAATCTTTTTTGCAAAAATAAAAACAATAAAAACAGGGTGTAACTAATTTTTCTGAGTTTTCTAAATTATAAACAAATACAAAATGTAGGTATCCATATAATATTTATCAATACATATAGTAATATCATATCAATTAAGAGATAATTAACAAATAATTACTAAAAATATACCCTATTTTCAGTAATTATTTTACCTATTACCCTAGGATATTTTTGTATACTTACTCAGAAAAAATAGTTACACCCTAAAAGATTTGATTTTTATCTTTTAAAATTTATATAATACATATACAAGTTAATTGGTCTTTAAGAGAAGAGGAGGATCTTTATGTACGCTTTTACGAAGAATATGAAAATGGCTTTTGCAGGCGCAAAGGCGGCAACTAATATGACAAGATTGCAGGAACTAAACATCACAAAGCAGGTTTTAAAGCTTGGGATTCAAAGTCTCCATTTTAGTCAGTCTCGTACTGATAGGTGTGGTAATATCTATCCAAATCGCTTGGTTGGAACATATGTCGATAAGGATGGAAACCCAATAGATTATCAGTTTGCCCTGAACACAGAACTTCCTGGTCCAGATTTGGGGGTTTTTGCGGATGGAGAAAACGTGATTATCTCTTTGTCTCCCTGGGAGCGTGGTTCGTATGCTTCTATGAAGAATGATACTGTTGTTGGTTACTGGTTCACTGGTGAGTATTATAGGCCTGTTATGAAATCAGAGGTAACACATGTTGAGCATATTGGTTGTTAATATTTTAGCCACCTATCTGAGTAACTTTAAGTTACCTGGATAGGTGGCTTTTTCTTAATTTTTAACTATTTCTTTTAATACTTCTAATTCGTCTTTTACCATTTTTGTTTTTACATCTTCATCTTCTGCAATTTGTATTGCAGAAACTATTGGATACCAATTTGATGACTTTAATTCATAGCTAATATCATCTTCTTTAACATAATAAATTTCTATTTTCTTTTTCTTAAAAGCTGCATATATAAGTTCTGTTATGCTTCCTGGACTTATGTTTGAATCAAAATAAACAATAAAAATATCACATTTATCTATTAATTCATTTTCTGTTTGGACTACTTCTTCACAAATACTTGATGTTAATGAACCATCACTTGCTTTTTCATTGTAAAATGGTCCTAAATATTGATATTTAAGGTTCCCAGACGAGTCTCTTATAAAGCTATGATTATTAAAATCAACAAAATCATCCTCATTACCAATTAACTTTGTTCTAAAATCATTTTTAAAAGATAATTTGTTATCAATACTCTCTTTAATAAATTTTGAAGCTATATATACTTTTGGTAATATTTTTGGTAAAGAAACTTCTTCTAACTGATAATTAACAAATTTATTTCCATACCAAACTAAATCATGTAATCCATATTTTCCTTTTTTCCATGAAAAATATACTTCATGTTTATCATCCATTTTCCATGAACAAGCATCAAATATATCTTTATTGTATTGAAATTTACTATTTAAAATAGAAGCCACATAATCTCTTTCAGTCTTTGGAATAGCATTTTTTATAATCCATGATGATAGTGGATTATCAACTTCTCCTGTTTTTGTATTTACATTTAGAAGTTTTAATGCAAAAGTTTCTATATTCGGATATTTTTTATTAAAATTTTTAATATCTTCTATAAAATGTCCAATATTATTTTTTAATAAAACATAATTTAGTCTAATTCTTGCATTTTTAAATGCTTCAGTTTCAAAATAATTATGCTCATATCCTAAAATTTTTCTGTCTAATTTATTATTAAAACTAGTAGTAGTTACTTCAAACATCCAACCATGAGATACAAATAAATCATATTTCTCTTTTTCAGGTTTTCTAAAAATATTTCCTGAGGTAAGAACTCTTTTTACTGGGATATCATAATCATCAAACATTTCTACAATATCTTTTAGTTTTTCATAACTATGTAATGTTGGTTCTCCATTTCCTCCAATAGTAACATAATGGAATTTATATCCAAGTTCTTTAAATTGACCTACATAAAGACTAAGTAGATGAATATCGTCTTTTACTTTAGGCCATTTCGTGATTTTTGCTGTACAATAAGGACAATGTTTATCACATGAAAAATCGCTTAAAATAATTTCTAATTCTTTATAGTTATAACTGCATGGCTGTGTATAGCTTTCGCTGTGCAATAATGTTGTATTTTTTACTAAAATCTCGTCCATAATTTTGTTTTTTCCTTTCTTTTATTAATCACAAATCGACTTGTCTTTTTCATTTCTTTAATTATGTCCTGAATTTTGAATACATACATTTGATTAACGACTCCTGAAAAATGACTAACTCTTTTTATTACTTTATCTATATCATAGTCAGATGGTCTTTTATTTGATATTTCTTTTACAGCGATGCTGTATAGTATTAATATCTTCTTTTGTATATGTATTTGTATCATCTAGCTCATTAATTAAAGTCACCTACCTTTATATTAAAATTTGATTTAAAATTCTTTTTTATTAAAGGATTTAATGCCTCATCGATATCAAAATTATTACTTTTTAGTTTGATAAAAGGTATCATTTTTTGTTTTAATTCTAAATCTTTAGTTTCTTTTTTATACTCTTTAGAAAAGACATAAAGAATAGGATTTCTTTTTAAAATTTGTTTTATTTTATTAAACATTTTTGTAGGTCTCCTTAAAATTATTCATATATTCTCCCATATCTAAAAGAATAAAATCTCCTTCATCGCTATCTTCGTTTTTTCTAAATTCTTTTATTAAATTTAAAAATTTTTCAGAATTAATAAATTTATAAAAGTCTTCTAGCGAACAATCAATGTATATATTATACATAATACTTATAATTACCCAATGTCTTATCTTATTAGATACTATATAGTCATATAGTTTTTCTAAATCATCTATATGCATTTTTTTCTTACCTTTAACGAATCTTCTAAATTGGTAAATTATATCTTTATACCAATAATCTTTAGGCATTCGTTTAATAATTTCATAGTATCTTTTTTCTTCTTCTGTTTCTGGTAAGAAGCTTTCTTTTTTACCTATAGTATCTTCCAGAAATCTTCTCATTTCATTCATATTTTCTGGACCAATATATCCATTTCCTATAAAAAATTCATATGGAATGTTATGGGCAATACATTTTATAATCTGTTCTAAACTTTTATCATCATAAGAAGGATCTATTTCTTCTAAAAAATCATAAAATAATTTTTCTCTTTCTTTTTCTTTACAGTCCATATATAAAAATATTAATTGATATATTTGGACTGGCCAATAACCTTTTCTCCTTAGCTTTTTATATAACGCTTTCAATTCTGCCATGTAAAATATCCTTTCTTTTTGTTGCTTCTTTATGCCATGTATACCATGTTCCAATTGCAAGTCCTACCCAAATAATATTAAGACACATTAGCCAAAATCCTTTATCTGGTAAGCAAAAATAAATATAAGCCATTAAAACATCATCAATAAGCCAAATAATCCATGCTTCAACTCTTTTAAATGCCATCATAACTGTTGCAGTAAAACCCATTCCTGTTGTAATAGCATCAAGTAAGGGGGCTGGATCATTTGTATTTTTAAGCCAAAAATACATTACAATACTAATTGTACTTAAAATTAGTCCATAAATTGCTCTTTCTTTTGTTGTACAATATTTAATTTCATTTACTTTTCCAAAAATCTTTTTTGATATTTTTTCAGAATACCAGGTACATAATCCTAATAATCCAAAAATTACATATATCATATTTTCTGCAACATCTCCATAGAGATGAGCAAAAAATGAGAAAATTGTAAGTGTTATTATATTCAACATATAAAACAACCAATTTTCTTTTTTATTAAACATAATTAAAATACTTTGAATTAATCCACATCCTGCACTAAAAATTTCTAACATAATTTTTATTGTTCCTTTCTTATTCAAGTCCTATAATTTGTCTGTATTTTTTAACTGAAATAACACCCATTTTCATGTCAATATATGCTTTTGTTTCTTCTGGGAAAGTTAGACTTGGCATACTATAGATATATTCTCTTATTTTTTTTACTGCGTCTTTTGATTCAATATGCCATTTACTTTCTTCTACACAAGCCTCACTAATTAAGCAAAGGCTTTTATCCATTTGTTCGATTAGATAAATTAATTGTTCTTTTGAAAGCTCTTCTAGAGCTTTTTTATCTGATTTACACATTTTTTTTACCTACCCATTCTTTAAACTCTTCTGGCCTTTCAAGGCACCAAGCTAAGAAACTTTCGATATATTCTTCTAATGTAACACCTTTTTCTTCTAAAATAGCAATTAATTTTTCATACTCATCTGGTGTTAAGTAAATTTGAGGATTTTCGTTATTGATTGGCTTTTTACTTTCTTTTTCGATAAGTTCTTTTGCATTTTCTGTAATATTGATTGTGATTTCCATAAAAATCTATTTTTTCCTGCTCCATTCTTAAAATTTTTCACTGCTTTTTACAATACAATTATAACACTTAAAGTATTTTTAAGCAATCAGTTTTTAATTTTTTTATTGAACTTTTTTAAGTTTTATGTTAGCATTATGATAACTATAATTAATAATCTAGCGAGAATTGGAGGATTTTATTTTGAAATTAGTTAACTTTTCTACCAAAATTGCCCAAACTTTAGTTAATAGACATAGAATTAGAAAACTTGGGGTATTTGAAGAATTAGGACTTATTTACATAAAAAATAGAAGTTATAATACATTTATAGATTCAGAAGGTTTTGCTTTTGATTTATCAGGACATAAGCTTGAAAGAGACGAATTAGAGATTTCTTTAAATAACAAAGGCCTTTTAAAAAAACTTTTAGAATTAATTATTTCTAATTTTGGATATAGTTATATAGATACTTTTATGGATAAAGGAGATAGTAAAATTAATGATAATTTTATGTCTAAAGATAAAAATGCTGTATCTATTGAATTTATTGATGATGTAAGCTTTATGTCTTCTAATACTTATGGTATGCTTTTAAATTTTTTATCAAGAGAAAAAGAGTTAATTCCAGATCGATGCTCTTTTGCTTCTAAAAATTCATATAAAGATAAATTTTTATTAGAACAAAAATTAGATTTTTGTTTAGTTCCTGAAATTAAAAAAATTAAGTCTACTAAAATACCCTATTTTTCAAATAATTATAGTTATTCTATAGGAAATGATATTTTTGGGTGTGATATTGAGTACCATAAAGATTTTGAGTTTACTGTTTTAAGATATGTGAGATATATTAAAAATACAGAAAATATTTTTGCTTATGAATTTTTTAGAATTTATATTATAAAAAATGAAATGGTTTCTTTTGTTAAAGATAATAATATGTGGATACAAGCACTTCCAAGAAATATGGCTAATTTTATTCCCTCTATCGTTAATATTAAGAGTAAAGATATTTTTATGAATAGTTCTTGGGAGTTTCTTAATAAATTAAAAAATAATGATTCATTATTTCTTGGAATTTTACCATATTGTTTTTTACTTGATAAAAATGTAGAAGCTTTATATGGTCTTGGGTTTTATAAATTTACTCAAATATTTGTTAAACATGGGCTTCTTTGTAATAATAAACTTTATGAGAAAGAGTTTATTCCTTTTTTAAGTAAAGAACAAAAAAACTTGTTTAAAAGAGTGAATTTTTCAAAGAACCAGCTCTTTTTAGTAGAGGATATTTTACCATTAAATAAAAGATCATTAAATTTAGAAGAAAATATTAATTATAATTATAGATTTTTATATTTTTTACTTGATATTATGCGTTCTTTAGAAAGTAATGGAATTATTGTTCAGTCTATTGATGATGATTCTTTTAAAGTTATAAGGGATTTTGCTGCAACTAGCATTTGTTCTAATCATTATCCTACTTATAGTGTATATGTTATGGATATTATCTCCAGAGAAAAAGGACTTAAAAGTGTTATTTCTTTTTTTAAGTATTATTTAGATGTAATTCCTAATATAAAAACTGGAGATGGTTATATTAAAATTCAAGATTTTTTTAGAATTATTTATGATTGTTTAAACATGATACAACAACTTAAAAATTATGATATTCATTATGATTTTAAATACAAATTTGATGATTTTAGAGATAATGGAACTCTTATAAAATTTCATGACGAACTTACTGATTTAGTAAATAGTATTGAGTTAAAATATAATAATGAAGAATATGAAAAGATAAAAGAAGATCTTTTGCTATATGAATATATAGATAAAGAGTTTTGTGTAATTGTTCCTTCTGATGCTGTATCTCTTGCTAAAGAAGGAGAGACTTTACATCACTGTGTAAAAACTTATATTAATAAAGTGATAGACAAAGAAACTATTATTTTATTTATTAGAAAGGCAAATAGCTTAGATAAACCATTTTTTACACTTGAAATAAAAGATAATGAAGTTAGGCAATGTCATGGTTTAAAGAATTGTAATATTGATACTGTTCCTAATTTAAAGGCTTTCCTTAAAAAATATTGTAAAGAAAAAAAAGTAAAATTTAATTCAGCAGATAATATTTTGGCAGTAGATTAAATAAAAAAAGAAAGGAAATCCTTCCTTTCTTTTTTTGTTTGCTAGGCCATTTATTTTATTTTTATTTGCTAGTTTTAATCTTGGCCTAGCATAGTTATTATATATTATCTCGACTACACGAGTTCTCGCCACTCCTGTCCTCCTATTATTTAACTTTATACCAATAAAGTTAAATAATTACCCATTTGTTTTGGCTGGATTTGCACCAACTTCTTCCACTTATAAGATGGACGCTCTACCTTATGAGCTAACAAAACATAACCTTTAACCAATTTAATTTGTAATTTGTTTTTGCAACCTAAAAGGTGGTTGCTCCTTATAATTTAATTTATAGTTGTATATTAATTTTAGTTAATATACAATTTGCTAGAATCTACTAGCGATTGTGCCTTATAATACAGCTACACTATGCTGTAGGCATAAAGTTTAATTTGTAATTTATATTTGTAATTTATATTTTTTGGTTAAAAGTACATCCTCGTCGAATATAATATATCCTATAAAAAATGTAATAAATGCTCATAATCGTATTTAAATCTCTAAAAGTAACTTCAGCTACACGGCTTCTCGCAAGCCCTGTCCTTCCTAATAACATGATTACTATTCATGTGTTTCTTCCTTTTCACATATTGCTCAATGGCAAAATCTCCTTAACCAAGCATTAACAAGAATATATATAATTAATATATATTCGCTTTAGTTAGGCGTGCTTCCTCGCTGAAGTTTTAATAATAAAAAATAATAAAAAATCTTATCTAAATCAAAAATTATCTTAAATCATATCTACTTCAATTCCTGCTTCTTCTAAAGCCTCCATAATGTCATATGCTTCATCTTCTTTTACCATGAGCCTACCTCCTGAGTCCCAGTCATAATCGTAACCGAGATTATCAAGTAGCTCTTCGGCTTGCTCTGGATCATCTACACATAGCCTTGTTTCTTTTAAGTCCATCTTCTTCCTCCTTTTCTCTCTTTTTTCAGTTGTACTGAAAATCTTTTAACTGATGATATTATTATATCAAATATTTGTTTAGATGTAAAGAAAAAACGACCTAGACGGGTGTAGATAAAAAACTTTGGTAGGAATGAATTTTTTATAAAAAAATAGTAAAATACCTTAAATTTTAGGCAAAAAATATAACAATTTTTTTTAATAAAAACTTTTGTTTTTTGTAAAAAATATCCTAATAGACTAAGAAACACATCATATAGGTTTTCTTTATCTATATAATGTGTTATTTAGTTTATTAGTTTACCAAAGAAAAATATCTACACCCGACCTAGACTAGGCCGTTTTTATAGCTTCAAGTATTCTTTGACAGTTATTTGTTCTTTCTTTTGGAAAAAAGTCATCTATTCTTTGTTTATAGATATCTTCTATTTTGCAGTCATTTTCTAAAGATTTTATTATTTGTGACACTGTTTCTTTTTCATCTTTTTCTACTGGGCCAAATCCATCTTTTTTATAATCGAAATATCCTTTATCATATGAATGGCCTTCAAAGAATTCTTTTTCATCAAATTGTGTGTAAATTATGGGTTTATCAAGATAAGCAAAATCAAAAAATACACTTGAATAATCTGTAATCATTAATGCATATTCTTCAAATATAGAATTATAATTAATTTTTTCTTTATTTACTTTTATAATATCATTTTCTTTAAAATGAGAAGCCTGAACCTCAAATAAAGGATGTAAGAAAAATGTGCCTTCATATCCTTTTTCTTTCATTTTGCTTAAAAGAATATTGTTATTTATGAGATTATTGTAAAATTTGAAAAACTCAGTTTCTTTAAAATCTTTATTATAAATAGGATTTTCTTTATTATCTAAACAACCTTTTACGCTATGTCTCCATGTTGGAATAATAGCTATTTTTTTATTTGTTTTTCTTTTATTTAAGTAATCATATCGTGCAAATCCTGTTAATTTTATAATATCAGAATCATAATAATAATCTCCATTTATAATAGAATCATATTCTTTTTTGCTTGCTGTTATAAAAATATTTATATCTTTACTCATTTTATTAAGCCATGTAGAAAGATCGTCTTTAGTTATTCCATGTTGTAAAAATATAAAGTCAAATTTATAAAGATCTTTCATATATTTTTTAGATTTTCCAAAAGGATTTATTACATAATCACTTGCTTGTGATGAAATTACTTTTTTAGATAATAAAAACATTATTTTATATTTTTTAGAATTATAATCAATTACTTTTCCAATTTTCTTTAATCTTTCATAATCTTTTGAGGATTTATCAATTACAAAATAAGGTCTTATTTTTTTATCTTTTAAATTATTTAAATATTTAAAAAATGCTTCTCCATTATCACCAGCAGCAGCTTTTCTATCTGATATAAGCCATATTTCTTTAGTATTGAAATATGATATAAGAATACTTATTATTCTTAAAAAAACAAGCTTCCAAACACCATCTTTAAAAAGTTTTTTATCATAATTTTTTTCCATTCTTATATGAGTTCGCCTACTCATATTTCTTATTACTAGTTTATTTCCTTTTCTTTCTATTAAGTTATTTTCTGTTTTTAAATAACCTACTGGATTTAGTCTGCAAATATCTAAAAATCCTATATTTATTTCAGTAGCAGGAACTGACTTATATGAAAACAAGAAATTTAGTTTTAATATATCGTTTTTAATTAATGGTATTGTAATTTTAAAATATTTATCATAATAAAAATGACCATCTAAGCATTTTTTTTCTCTTTTTTTATAATCTATGATTTTTTCAAGCTCGTAAGCTTTATCATTTTGATCTTTTACAAATATTTTATAATTATCATTTTTTATAGGAGTATTTATTAAACCTTCTATTATTACTTTTTCTTCTTTTATTTTTATATAACCTATTTTTAGAATAGAGCTATCTGTTAATGAAGTTATTCTTTTTGCTCTAAAAAACAAATCGAAACCTATTTGTTCAAGCTCATCTGTTATATCTTTATTATATTTTAAACATAAAGCATAGATTTTATGTTCTTTCCATATATGTCTTTGTGAAAGAATAATACTATCTTCTATAAAAGTAAGAATATGTCTAATCATATTTTTATATGTTAGCTGTTCTAAGTCGTCGAGAACGTTTTCTGGAGTTTCTCTTTTTATGCGCCATTGTAAATCATACATTAAAACATATTGAATATAAGGGCAAACAATTCCAGTTTTACTTATACTTATGTTAATAATTTCATTATGAAAAAGATGAAGAGTATCTATATAAAAGTTTTTGTTAAATCTACATCCATCAATAGCACTTGTTTCATCGGCTCTTTTTCTATACATATAATGAACTGATTTTAAAACTCCATATTGCTTTTTATTTAGTATTATTGTGTTTATAAGAAGTGAGTCTTCTCCATATTTTAAATTTTTATTAAAGTATAAGCCTTCTAATGCTTTTTTTCTTATAAAACAAGAAGCCATATGCATTGTTATTTGATTAGGATTATTGTATATATTAATTACTTTATCATGTGTAAACTTAAAATTTAAAGGATGTCCTAATCCTGATTTGGCTTCAAAATATTCTAGTTCACATGCTATTGCATCTATATCTTTATGTTTTTCAAAAAAAGATTCTATTTTTTCACATGCATTTAACTGCCATTTATCATCAGCATCTAAAAAATTTATAAATTTCCCTGTTGCATATTTAAGTCCATTATTACGAGCCTCACTTACTCCACTATTTACTTGTTCTAAATATATTATATTTTTTTTATATTTTTCTTTATATTTTTTGCATATTTTATCACTATTATCTGGGCTTCCATCATTAACTAGTATTAATTGGATGTTATCTTTAAATCCTATTGTTTGGTTTATAACACTTTCTATTGCTTCCTCTAAATATTTTTCTGCTTTATATATTGGTATAATAAAAGAAAATTTATAGTTCATCGTTTTTATCCTCTCTTCCTTCGCTAGTATCTTTCATAAATATAATTTTAAATGTTAAGAGCATAAGCTTTAAGTCTAAAAGTAATGAGTAATTACAAATATAATACATATCGAATTTTAATTTATCTTTTGGAGATGTGTCATATTTTCCATAAATTTGAGCATAACCTGTAAGACCAGCCTTTACTTTTAGTCGATATTTATATTCTGGATATTTTTTTTCATATTTATCATATATTTCTTTCATTTCTGGCCTAGGGCCTACTATAGACATTTCTCCTTTTAATACATTTATAAGTTGTGGAAGCTCATCTATATGAGTTCTTCTTAGAACTTTTCCAATAGGAGTTATTCTTGAGTCATTTTTTAATGTTGGATTAATATTATTTGTATTTATATACATACTTCTAAACTTATATATTTTAAAAAGTCTTTTATCTTTTGTGTATCTATATTGTGTAAAAAATATTGGGCCTTTATCTGTTATCTTTATAAAGATGCCTGATAATATTAGTAATGGAAGTGTTGCTATAAGTCCTATTAGAGATATAAAAATATCTAAAAACCTTTTACATAATCCCTGGAAGAATAGTAATTCTTTTGTATTATGCATTAATACTGGTCTATATCCTAAATAAGTCATTTTCCCACTTTGAATTAAGATATCTGCTGTTTTAGTAACTGAGTAACATTTTTTATTATTTTCATAACAATATTTTAATATATTATTTCTAAGTAGTGGATATAAATCATCAATAATAACTATGTTATAATTTTTTATAATATCTTCTATTTCTAACAAACAATTAGGTTCGCCACTAGGAACTTTATATGTATCTTTTATATCTATTAATTTATCATTTCGTTTTTTCTTTTTAATAATGTGTTCTATATCGCTTTTTTCATTCATGATAAGAACTGCATTTTGAATAGGTGTCATATGTGAATAAAATACTTGTAAAAGAGTTAAAATTATACAAGATAAAACTGAATTTACAAATATAATTAATCCTATTACTTTTATAGAATAAAGGTATGGATAGTTTTTTAACATACATAATTGTAAATACATGAATATGTTCGTAACTGTTGTAGCAGAAACCTCTCCAAATAATACATCAAGTAGTCTTCCGTGGCCAATATGAAAAACTTTAAATAATTTCATTACAAGCACACTAACTAAAGCATAAAAGGTCATAATTGCCCATGCTTTATTTGTGTTATTAAAATATGTAGCTTTTTCAAATTTTTGCCATATATAAAAAAATATTGTAATTTGCAATATTATTATTAATATTAATGTTATTTCTTTTACTAAATATTTTATCGTCCTCATAGTATTTTTCCTTTATGTATTATTTATGATTATAACAGAGTATTGGTTTTTTCACAATCAAATTCTTAATTTTTCTTAATTTTTCCATAAAAAAAGAGGCCCCAGCCTCTTTTTTGTTAAATAAAAACTATATAAATAAATATAAGTATAATAGTTGTTATTATAGGAATTTTATCTATATCTATTCTTTCTTTTTTTGAATGATCTTTTTTGGCTGCAATACATTGTTTTATGGTTTTTATTATTTCATATATTGTCATACCTACAAATGTTGGTAAAATACAAATTATTGCATATAGTATATTAAGATCTTCTCCCCATAAATAACCAAAAATAACTGTAGAAATAGCTGATATTAAAATATATACATATTTTAGATTTGTATTACTACTTTGAATTATCATTCCCATTAAAAGATATGTTATAGGAAGAATAAACATTAATGTTAAAATACCCATATCAAATGCTTTTTGACCAGTTTGGGATTCGTTTACAAAATATAATATTACTAACATTATTATTGTTAAGATACTCGGAATTATTATCTTCTTGTTTTTCATATTATCACCTTTCTTTCAAGTATTATTTTATATAATATTATTGTTAATAGTATAATACTATGTTTTTATTGGTTCTTCTAGTATATGAGTAAGCGATGTTGCTGAACTTCTTAAGTATAAAAAAGGTTTATATTTAGTCCATGAAATATATAAAACATTTACATCTTTTGCTTCTTGTTTTAGATATTTTTTATTAATAGCAGGAAGATGTTCTTTTTTTATTTTTACCTTTACTTCATCCTTAAAAGCTTCTTTTAGCTGATTTTTATCGTTTTCTGGTGTTTGTGTGTCCAGTAATATCTCAATACCTTCGAATCCTCTTTCTTTTGACTCGTTTATATAGTTTCTTATTTTTTGTATTACAAAAATATCCATTTTACGCCTCCTTTTAATAAGGGTGTAGATATTTTTCTTTGGTAAACTAATAAACTAAATAACACATTATATAGATAAAGAAAACCTATATGATGTGTTTCTTAGTCTATTAGGATATTTTTTACAAAAAACAAAAGTTTTTATTAAAAAAAATTGTTATATTTTTTGCCTAAAATTTAAGGTATTTTACTATTTTTTTATAAAAAATTCATTCCTACCAAAGTTTTTTATCTACACCCTTTTAATAAGTTTTTATTTATTTTTTCTTAAATGTATGATATCATATTTATATCTAATTGTGAAGGAAAGGAGAGTGTTATTATGTTTAATGTTAAAAAATCAATCACTTTAAAACTGATAATTATAAATATTATTTGTTTTATACTTACAGTAGGAGGCATGCTTTTTTCTGGTTGGTTTGGTAATAATTTTAGAGTTACTGTACTTCATCTTCAAGTTTGGAGATTACTTACTAGTATGTTTTACCACTTTGGTCTAATGCATTTAATTTGCAATATGTTTTCACTTATCAACATAGGTTTTGCTGTTGAAGCAATGTATGGAAAGAAAAAATTCTTGATAGCTTATTTTGGAACAGGTATAGTTGGAGGGCTGATTGCATCTTTTATTCATTTTGTTTTAGGGCAAAATATATTATCTGCAGGTGCAAGTGGTGCTATTTGTGGGCTTTTAGGACTTTTACTTGGAAGTATCTCTGGAAACTTTTCATCTAAAGTGAGAACTGTGTTTTTAACTATTTTACCTCTTTTAATAATTGGAATTGGAAGTGGAGTTGATAATGTTTGTCACTTTACATGCCTTTTCTTAGGAGTTATTTTAAGTAAAATATTTAAAGCAAATAAATAAAAAGAGGGCTTGGGCCTTCTTTTTTATTTGCTTAAATATCCTTTTATTTTTTCTAAAACTATTTTTTGACTAAAATATTCATTGTGTCCTACATTATCTAATGTTACAAATTCATAAATATTAGAGAAATAATTAGAAAGATTGACTGATAAATTATAATCTATAACCTCATCATCATACGAAGAAAAAATTAATGGTGATACTTTTACATCTTTTGCATATTTTATAGACTCAAATTTATATCTTGCTAATATTTTAAGTGGACCATGGAATATATTTAAACAATTATTATAAAGACTTAAAGCTTTATCATAGGGGGCTATTAATATAAGTCCGTCTATATCTCTTTCTGATGCTAAATATGTGGCAACTCCTGTGCCTATGCTAAATCCTAATACACAAATTTTATCTTTATCTACATCTTTTCTTGTTAATGCATAATCATATACTTCTTTTGCCATCTTAAACATTGTTTTATTTGATGGTGTGCCAGGACTTAATCCGTATCCTGGATAATCTATTATCAGAATATTATATTTTCCGAAATATTTTATTTCTTCTTTTATAATATTAAGACATGTATTTGAAGAATTTTGCATATTTCCTCCAAAGAATATTAATAGTGGAGCTTTTTCGTTAACTGAATTATGAATTAGCCAGCCATATAATTTGTCATTAATATTTATTTTTTCTGCTATTTCTATTTGTTCTAGCTCTTTATAAGCTTCTTTATCATGTGTTGGATGAAAAAACATTTTTTGTTGAAGTTTAAAGAAGCTAGAAATACCAAAAAGTATTAATAATATTAATATAAGATAACGTATGCGTTTTTTATTTATTATCATAATATTATATATTTTCCTTTCTTAAATATTTTTTGTTTATATTTTACTACAAACAAAAAGCATCTCTCAATTTGAGAGATGCTTTATCACGATTTATTTTAAAAGAGAAAATGTTAAGAAACGTATTTTTTCTTTTTGTTCCTTATGATATAAGTATAGCACATATGCGCTATAAAGTCAAGCACTTTTTTAAAATTATTTTTGACATATTATCTTGATTTAAAGTATTGCACTTTTCTTATTTGGCTTTTTGAGAGTTTCCAAAAGGTTGCTTGGATATAAGCGCCTTGCATAGTCCAGTCATTATCTATTTTTTCAAGATTAAAAATATTTTCCCAGCTTTTTTCTAATTCACGCTTCTTTTCATCAGGAGGAAGAGATTCAAACCATGCATCTTGTGCATCCCATTCCTCATCATTTGTTGCATAATTATGGTGCCATTTATTAAGTACATAATGCCAGGAGTCAAAATCGGTAAGAACAACATCTTCATCAGGAATTTCAATTTCCATACAAACGAGCTCTCTTCCTCTTTGGGCATGTGGACATCTTAAATCTGGTTTTTTTCTATTCCAATTCCAGGTATGCCATGCCCAGACTGGATATTTTATATTTAATGGAGCCTCGCCTATTTTTTCATGCATTTTTTTAACTAGCCAGTCATAAGCTTCTTTGAATCCCATTTCTTCAAGACATTCGGATTTATCGGCTTCGCAGGCATAATATCCTTTTTTCATAATTAAGTCATAAACTTCTGGCGGCTGTATTGTCCATAAAATCAAAAAAAATTACCTCCTTATTTACATATTATTTTAATATCAGATACATTTAAAGACCTCATTTACTGTCTAATCTATATATACTTATGAATATAAATTTATATAGATTTGCATCATAAAATATATTCATACTTGAAAGTAGCAGCTTTCTTGAATAATATATTGTAATATTGGTGTCATCTATTATTTAAGTAAAGAGTACTCCGACTATAAGAAGTTAGTCGGAGGTGAATTTACTAAATATCTTTAGATTGATTTTTAATATAATTAGCTACTATTTTGGTAGACTTTTCACTAACAGTACCTAGAAAATAAGAAGCACTCCAAAAATAAGGTTTCCAATAAAAAGGTTCTAGAAATTCTTTATATCTTATTCTTATATATCTAGAACTTCCTGTTTTTAGACCATTAATAAAATTAGCCAAATTAATATTAGGAATAGCTTCAAACATAATATGAATATGGTCTTTATCTGTATTTATTTCTAATATCTTTAATTTATATTTAATAAAATAATCATTAACATAATTGATAAGAGTTTCTTTTAAATCATCTACTATGACAGGATGTCTATATTTAGTAATAAGCACTAAATGATATTGTAATAAAAAACAACTATGTTGATTAATATAATATTCGTTTTTCTTTTCCATAAGTCTTTTAACCTCCTTTATAACCTTTACTTTTATTTTAAATAATTTTATCATAAAAATTAATATTTTTCAATATTTTTTATTGACGTTTTTTATAATAACTATTATAATAACTATATAAAAAGTATTAAAAGAAAGGAGGTAAATTTAAAATAGAAACTCTACATACTATAACTTATGTTATAAATAAAAATAACAATTTATTTACTTGGTGTAAAGAAAACTGTGAACTTGCTAAACTATTTAAAAATTCAGTTATTTTTAGACTTAGAGAAGTATTTTTTATGTCTTATAAAAATTTTAAAAATTTAAATGCACATCAATTACAAACTTTAATAGAATTTTCTAAAACTAATAATAGATTTAAACCAATAGGGCCTAAACATTATTTTCCTAAGTATGAACAAATAGACTATATGTTTAAAGTTAATAAAAATCCTGATTATTTTAATAACTTACCTATGCAAACAAATCAAAAGATAATTAAAAAAGTAGTAGAAAGCTTTTATGGTTGGCTTGAATTGTCTAAAAAATATAATATCGACCATAGCAAATTTAAAGGAAGACCAAGAATTCCTGGTTATGTAAAAACAGATAAAGTAAGTTTTGGTATTACTAATCAAGATGCCAAAGTTTATAAAGTAAAAGTAGATAAAGATAATATTCTTTATGAACTGAAACTTCCTAAAACCAAAAAGAGATTAACTCTTTTAAAGAAAAATATAAGTGATAGCCATACTTTTGTAGATGATGCTTTATATCAAGTAGAAGTTATTCCTTTTTATGATGTCTATAAAATAAATGTAACTTTTAAAACAAAAAAAGAACCTATTAATTTAGACAAATCTCATATATTAGCATTAGATCCTGGTATAAATAATTTTTTAA